>Ga0066903_100005142_pt1 | contig 11272 bp, 9 predicted proteins | sample PanSoiMetaGPlot1_FD_67491 | JGI IMG/M metagenome (GOLD analysis project Ga0066903, IMG submission 67491) | Tropical forest soil microbial communities from Panama analyzed to predict greenhouse gas emissions - Panama Soil - Plot 1 (version 2) | ecosystem: Environmental > Terrestrial > Soil >...
GAGCCGTCGGCTGCTTCGTCGTCGACCGCGGAGGGATGGCCGAGTGGCTGAAGGCGCACGCTTGGAAAGCGTGTATACGGGAAACCGTATCGTGGGTTCGAATCCCACTCCCTCCGCCAGCGCAAGCGATTGACGCAGGCAACTGATGAAGCTGCGACGCGATCCAACGAAGTGGCTGAAAAAGAAGGCGAAGACCGGCTTTCGCGGCTATCCGGTCGGAACGATCGCGTTCTATGGGCCGGACAACCTGCGAGCCAGCAAGGCAGCCGTCGGCATCATCGAAGGGGCCGAAGAGGAGGCCAAGCATCTGCGCCGCTGGTTCAGCGACAACGACGTGCGCGACGACCCGACCATCGCCGCTGAGATCGTAGACTTTCTTCGCCAGCATAATGCACATAGCGTCGCGATGACGGATCGAATCATCGGCTGCCCCCACGAAGAGGGAATCGATTATCCGGAAGGCGGGACCTGTCCCCAGTGTCCGTTCTGGGTCGGGCGAGACCGTTGGGCGGGCGGCTGATTACTCTTGCCTGCGGAGCAGTAGGCGCTGCTCGATTGTCATCGACAAACGGTCAGGTTTCTCGCCGCGTACTTCGAGGCAAGCGGGACGATCCGCGCGCATGAGCCATCAGCGTTCGACTTGACGGCTGGGCGATCCACTCAGTTCATACGAGCTCGGCGGCAGCTTCAGGGAACTCAGCACGACCGTCAAAATAAAAATCAGTGACGCGGCGAATGCGATGACGAACAGGACGTGATCTCTACCTCTCCCATCGCCGTCCTGTGACACGGTTGTCCCCGTCTCTTTGAAACGACAACCCGCCGCATTCGCAATCGCCGTCGAACAACGGACCCTGCAGGCTGTTCGAGCCGGCCGTTTGCTGCTCCAGGCTCAGAGCATTTTCCGGAAAAAGCCCGGCCCGGACTCGATCCTGGCTGGGTATCGGTTTCCGCAGAAAATGCGACCAAGCATGAAACCTGGAGCGCTTTCCCGATTCACTCCGATCGGAAAGAGCTCTAGGGCCGCTCTGCGCTCCGCTCTTCTGCTTCCGTATACCAATACCCGCCGCCGGAAAAATGGGTCACCGGCTCGTCTGTCCCGAATGGATCAGACTTGGGCGGCGTTTTCAGGTCGCGCAAGACCGCGGACATGCCCATCGCAATCTTCGTTGCCCGCACGGCTGTTCTCGACATCTGAGCCTCCGTCGACGGCGACTTGAGGCAGGCCTGCTGGCGCCATTCCAAAGCGCTGCAGGTCATGTCCCCGCGCCGAGAGCTCAGCGAATCGGACGAGGCAGGCGGAAAAAGGGCTGGATGCCGCCAGCACGATAATTTGGTCCGGGTGTGTTTTTTCGGGCACACAGGAAGCTCGCCACGTGCCCCGTCCGCCACATCCTGGCACAGCCCGAGAGGCTGGGCATCCGGGCACGCGAATTCGAGCCGTGGCGCCCGCCGTCGCCCGTCAGGCGCCGCGCGCCCGGCCCAGGCCGTCGGCGAGCGAGGTGTAGCGGAAGTCCGGAAAAGCGCGGCGGCACGCCTTGATGTCGAACGGTCGGTAGCCGCCGTGCGGCATCTCTCCCTGGCGCGGCGTTCCGCGCACCGCCACCGAGGGTTTGGCCGTGGCGGCGATGCGCTCGGCGATGTCGCGGAAGCTGTAGACCTCGCCGGTCGCGATGTTGAGCGTGCCCCGGCTGCGATGCTCGATGACGCGGCAGACGACCTCGGCAACGTCGTCGACCAGCACGTGATCGCGCCGTTCCTCGCCTTCGCCGAACAGCACGATCTCCTGCCCGGCCGTCGCCAGCCGCCGGAAGCGGTTGGGGCCGTAGCCGTTGTGCGGGTCGCCCTCGCCGTAGATCAAGGTCGAGCGCACCACCGCGAGCGGCGCCTTGACGGTGGCCTTGAGCATCAGCTCGCGCGCGAGGTGCATGGTGCCGTGCATGCTGCCGGGCACGGTCGGCGACTCCTCGGTCAACGGCAACGGCGCGTCGCTGTAGACCGCGTCCGAGCTGAAGTAGACGACGTGGTTGACGCGCGAGCGCTCGAGCGCGGTGCAGACCGAATGCATGATGCGGATGTTGTCGACCATCATCCCGGTGTCCTTGCACGGCGCGCGGGCGGAGACGACCAGGACCGTGTCGTCGGGCAGTAACCGCGGCTGCAATTGCTCGGCCGCCCCGGACGCCGTCAGGTCGACGTCGTCCTTGTCGAGCGGCAGCACCGGAATGCCGCGCGCCGCCAGTCGGCGCGCGCAGGTGCCGCCGACGAAGCCGTAGGCGCCGAGCACGACGACCCGGCTCGGTTTTTGCGGCGTGGGATTGAGGTGCTCCAGCATGATGACTTTCCTTTCCCGCCGCGCGTTTCCGTCGCGGCTCGCGGCATGCTCATGCGGCGGCCGGATGCACCGGCTTGGCGCGCTCGATGCGCTGCTTGCGTTTGGTCATGAGCATGGGTCGCCTCACCGATCGCTGCGATCGTCGAGATACACGTCGACGGTACAAAACGCCAGCTTCGACGGCCGCGGATAAGGCGCCGACGATGTGATCGAGCAGGGGTTCCGCCGCCGCCACGCTTGCGGTCAGTTCAAATCTTGCGGCTGTCATAGGCCCAGTGCAGCAGGGCCTGGCGTTGACGCGGTCGACACATGGGATCGCCGGGCTCGCAGTGTCGCCTGATCTGCACGATGTGTCGCCGGATCGCCCTCCAGCGCTTGATTTGCCGCGCGTCCTCTTGCGGCATGCGCCGGCCCATGTAGTAGCGGCAGTACCATTGGAACCAGCCGCGAGGATCGTCGGGATGAAGCCACCCCTTCTTGCGCCAGACCGACAGCGGCTGGCTGGCATCAATGCCGAAGTAGTTCAGAGAGCAGTCGCGGCGCATTGGCGAGATGCGGGCATGGGCGAACCAGCTCGCCGGGAATTCCTTCCGACAGTCCGTCATGTACTTGCCGCAGAATACGCCGAGCGCGAGCATTTCCTTGGGCGTGAGCTCGGGGCGAAACTCGGGATCGAAATTGCGTCCCATTGACGCCGTCAGCGCGTAGCGATAGCCGCGCTGCATCCTGTCGTTGACGCGCACGATATTGAGCCGCTTGATCATCGCGGCCAACGTAATCGATCCGCGCGGCCGCCACCACGTAAGTCGGTTGCGTCGACGCCCGGACACCGGTGTCCCCACTGGGGCCTCAAGAAGCAACTGCCCGCGGGCTTCATGCGGATCGGAAAGCAGGCGCTTGAGCTCAACTCGGCGTGAGCTGGCCAAGGGGACTTGGGCGTGCCTCCCCTCCGGTTGATGTGAGGCGCTACGGAGTTCATCACGCGGCTCACACCGAAGTGATGGGCGCGGCCCGGAACCATGCTGTCGAGGGCCGGTGTTTGTCATTATGGTCCCGCCCTTTCGGATCAACCGCCCTGGAGGTTCCCATCATGACTGACGACGCCGTCGATCGCGGCCGCCGCGACCTGTTTCGCATCGGCGCCGCCGCGCTGCTCACTGGCGCATTCCCGACGCGGTTCGCCGCCGCGCAGCCGGCCACCGCCAAGATCAAGGTCGGCGTCATCGGCTCCGGCAATATCGGCAGCACGATCGGCGGCCTGTGGGTCAAGGCCGGGCACCCGGTGCTGTTCTCCTCGCGCCATCCCGAGGAGCTCAAGAAGCTCACCGACGAGCTCGGGCCCCTGGCCAAGGCCGGCACCGTCGATGAAGCGCTCGCGTTCGGCGATGCCATCCTGCTCGCGGTGCCGTACAAGGCGGTGCCGCAGCTCTCCAAGGAGTACGGGCCGAAATTCGCCGGCAAGGTGGTGCTCGACGCCGACAACGCGGTGGCGGCGCGCGATGGCGAGGAGCTGCTCAAGGAAACCAGGGAAAAGGGCATCGGCTACACCACCGCGTCCTACTTCCCGGGCGCGCACGTGGTCCGCGCCTTCAATTCGATGCCGTTCCGGGTGTTCGCCCAGGAGGCGCATCGCGCCGGCGACCCGCTCGCCATCCCGATTGCCGGCGACGATCCGCATGCGGTCGAGGTCGCGACCCAGCTGGTGCGCGACGCCGGGTTCGAGGCCGTGGCGGTGCCGCTCAGGCGGGCGCAGGAGTTCGCCCAGGGCGGGCCGATCTATGGGCAGCAGCTGACCGCCAGGGACTTGCGCCAGCGCTTCGGCCTCTAGTGCCGCCGATTTGAAGTTCCTGCAGCGGTCGCCGCAAGCTCGTCCAGGAACTTCAAATCGAAAAGCGGCACTAGAATCATATGCTTGCTAGTGCCCCTTTGCTTCCGAAGTTCGTGTCAGAGGGTGCCGCAATGGATCACGAACTTCGGAAGCGGGGCACTAGTGCCGCCGATTTGAACTTCGGAAGCAGGCACTAGCCCAATGACGCAATCCGGCTTCGCGGATTCTCCGGCGACTTCCTCTCATCCGCTCCAGCGGCTCCTGAGCCGGCTCATCGATGTGACGCCGCGAGAGCTGCCGGCGCTCGGCTGGTGCTGGCTCTACATCTTCTCGGTGCTCGCCTCCTATTACGTCCTGCGGCCGATCCGCGACCAGATGGGGGTCGCCGGCGGCGTGAACAACCTGCCGTGGCTGTTCACCGGGACGCTCATCGTCATGCTCATCCTCAACGTGCCGTTCTCGGCGCTGGTGAAGACGCTCCCGCGCCGGCAATTCATTCCGCTGACCTATCGCTTCTTCGCCGTGACCATCCTGGCGTTCGGGGCGGCGCTGCACTTCGCCACGCCGGAGCAGGCCATCTGGATCGGCCGCTTCTTCTTCATCTGGACGTCGGTGTTCAACCTGTTCGTCGTCTCCATCTTCTGGGCGATGCTGGTCGACATCTTCACCGCCGAGCAGGGCAAGCGGCTGTTCGGCTTCATCGCCGCGGGCGCGACGCTCGGCGCGATCGTCGGATCGGCCGTCACCGCCTCGCTCGCCAAGACGGTCTCGCAGCCGATCCTGCTGGTCGGCGCAGCCCTGCTGCTCGAGGTCTCGATCTGGTGCGTGCGGCGGCTGTCGCGCCTCTCCGAACGGATGAGCGACCGTCCGCACCCCGAGCGCGGCGAGGTTCCGATCGGCGGCACGGTGCTGGCCGGCTTCGCCAAGACCTTGCGTTCGCCCTACCTGCTCAATATCGGCGTCTTCCTGCTGCTCTATGCCATCACCTCGACGTTCCTCTATTTCGACCAGGCGACCATCGTCGCCCAGAGCTTCAAGGACCGCGGCGCGCAGACCGCGCTGTTCGCGACCATCGATCTCGCCGTCAACGTGATCACCCTGCTGATCCAGCTGTTCTTCACCGGCCGCATCGTACGCTGGCTCGGAGTCGCCATCGTGCTCGCGCTGCTCCCGGCCATGACCATGCTGGGCTTCGGCCTGCTCGCCGTGTTGCCCACCTTGGCGGTGATCGTGGTGTTTCAGGTGCTGCGCCGCGCCGGCAATTTCGCGCTCACCCGGCCGGCCCGCGAGGTGCTGTTCACGGTGGTGCCGCGCGAGGATCGCTACAAGGCGAAGGCCTTCATCGACACGGCCGTGTACCGTATCGGCGATCAGGTCGGCGCATGGTCCTACGCGCTGATCGGCTTAGCCGGCTGGGGCGTCGCGCAGGCCGCGCTGGTGGCGATCGTGCTGTCGGTCGCGTGGTTCGCAAACGGCCTGTGGCTGGGCCGGCAGCAGAGGGGCCTGGCCGAGGAGCAGGCGAACGCGGAACGGGAGCCCGAACGCGCGCGGCTCGAGCGGCCGGCGCTCGCCTGAGGCGAGGTGGGTGGGCGCCCTCGAAGCCCGATCAGGAGCCGAGCAACGCCGCCATCTTCTCGCGCGTCTGCGCGTCCGGCAGCCGTCCGCGCGCGGCGCCCAGATTGTCGGTCATGTGCTCCGCATTGCCGGTTCCCGGAATGACCGCCGTGACGTTGGGATTGCCGAGCAGGAACTTGAGGAAGAACTGCCCCCACGTTGCCGCATCGAAATCCGCTGCCCATTCCGGAAGCGGCTTGCCGCGCATCGCGCGAAACAGGGAGGCATGGCCGAAGGGCAGCGCGGTGAGCACGGCCGCGCCGGCTTCCGCCGAGGCCGGGATGATGCGCTTCTCGGCGGCCCGATTGTCCATCGAGTAATCGACCTGCACGAAGTCCGGCTTCTCGCGGCGAATGATCGCCTCCATGGCGCCGTAGTCGCCGGGAAACGTGCTGGTGATGCCGATGTAGCGGCAGCGCCCGGCGGCCTTCCAGTCCCGGAGCTGCGCCATGCTCTGGTTGGCGCGCGAGACGTTGTGCAGCTGGAGCAGCTCGACCTTGTCGGTCCGCAGCCGCTTGAGCGAGCGGTCGAACTCGTCGGCGCCCGCCTTGGGGGCGCGCACCTCGATCTTGGTGGCGAGGAAGACCTGGTCACGCGTTTTGCCGGCCTGGACGATGTCGCCGATCACGGTTTCGGCATTGCCGTAGGTCGACGCGGTGTCGATGAGCTTGCCGCCTCCGGCCACCAGGGCATCGATGACGCCCTTGAGCGCGCCGCGCTGCGCCTCGCCGGCGGACGGAAAAGCGACCGCAGTGCCCAGGCCGACGACCGGCAGCTGCTCACCCGAGTGCGGGATCGCGCGGGTGATGGGCGCCCCCTGGGCTTGAGCCGGCTGTGCAAGGGCGCGCGCCGCGAGCGACGCTGCCGAAAGCGCCAGGCCCGAAGCGAGGACGGCGCGGCGTGAACGGACGCGATCAAAAGGGCGGTCGACGTTGCTGGCCATGTCTCCTCCGTGGGGCGTGTCGAACCCGTCGGTCGCATGACGCGCCTCGCCCATAACGCTCGAGGTGGCTCAGGCGTTTCGCGCCGACTGAAGGCCGGCGCTCTTGCGCGTCAGCATAGCACCTTGCTGGCCTGCGGCCGAAGGCTCATTATTCCGCCTCCGTTGGACGGCATTGTGTTTGCGCCGGTCCCGTCGCTTCTGCATTGCGCGATCTGCGCGGCGATCGGCCGCAAGCCCGCTCGGATCAGGAGGGCACCATGAAGCGCTTCGTCCCCTCGCGATTGTCCCTCGCGTGCGCCGCTGCGGCGGCGCTCGGCGGCGCCGTTTCGTTCCTTAGCCTTACGATCGACTTCGGAGGCCTGACCGACCGGGTGCAGCCCACCTCGGCGATCGCCGCCGTCGCGCCCGCGGTTGACGCGCCGCCGTTGCGTGCTGGCCTTGCTGCCTGCCACACGGACATCAGCGCCGCGCGTGCCGCAATCCGCCTCACCGCCGCCAGGACCGAGGTGCCGCCGACCGAGATGCAAGCCGCAACGCCGTCCCCTGACTTCGCCGACATCGATCCGCCCCTGTGGGAAGGGCTCGGGCCGGTGACCTGGCGGATCACCACGGCGAGCCCGGACGCGCAGACCTATTTCGACCAGGGCCTCCGGCTCGCCTACGCGTTCAATCACGGCGAGGCGCAGCGCGCCTTCCGCAAAGCGCAGAAGCTCGACCCCAGCTGCGCCATGTGCTTCTGGGGCGAGGCGCTGGTGCTCGGTCCCAACATCAATCTTCCGATGCCCGAGGAGGCCGTGGCGCCGGCCTTCGCGGCGGCGCAGAAGGCGAGCGCGCTTAGCGTCGCCGGCAGTCCGCGCGAGCAGGCGCTGATCGCGGCGCTGTCTGCCCGCTACGCCAAGGACGCCAAGGCCGATCGCGCGGCCCTCGATGCCGCCTATGCGGCCGCCATGGCCAAGGTCGCGGCGCAGTTCCCGGACGACCAGGACGTCGCGGTGCTCTACGCCGAGGCCGTCATGGATCTCAGCCCGTGGAACTACTGGCAGCCGGGCGGGCATGAGCCCAATCCGCAGAGCGCCCCGATCGTGCCGACCCTGGAGCGCGTGCTCGCCAAAAATCCCGACCATCCGGGCGCGATCCATTACTACATCCACGCCGTCGAGGCGTCGGATCGGCCGAAGCGCGCCGAGCCCTACGCGGACCGGCTGCGCGGCGCCATTCCCGGCGCCGGCCATCTCGTCCACATGCCGAGCCACATCTACTACCGGGTCGGCCGCTATCTCGACGCGCTCGCCGACAACAAGACTGCGGTCACCGTGGACGAGAAGTACCTGCGCGACACCGACGCCCCCATGGGCGTCTATCGGCTCGGCTATTATCCGCACAACGTGCACTTCGTGATGGCCTCCGCGCAGATGGCGGGCGACGGCGCGACCGTCATCGCCGCGGCCGAGAAGCTGCGCGGCCTCATCCCCGACGAGATTGCCCGCGGCATCGCCATGGTGCAGCCGGTGAAGGCGGCGCCCTACTTCGCCCATGCCCAGTTCAGCGCCCCCGACGCCATCCTGGCGCTGCCCGATCCCGGCGACGGCGTGCCGTACGTGAAGGCGACCTGGCATTACGCGCGCGGCGTCGCGCAAGCGGCGCGGCACGATTTCACCGCCGCGTACGCCGAGGCCCAGGCCATCGAGGCGCTCGAGCGCAGCGCCGACTTCGCGCTGCTGAACGCCTCCGGCGTTCCGGCGCAGGAGGTGCTCAAGCTCGCGCGCACCGTGATCGAGGCGCGCATCGCCCAGGCTCAGGGGAATTTCCCGGCCGCGGTCGCGCGGTTCGAGCAGGCGGCGGCGCTGCAGGACGCGCTGCCCTACACCGAGCCGCCCTACTGGTATTACCCGGTGCGCCAGTCGCTCGGCGCCGCGTTGCTGCAGGCCGGCCGTCTCGCCGAGGCGGAGGAGCAGTTCCGGCGGGCGCTCGAGCGGGCCCCCGCCAACGGCTGGTCCTACTACGGCCTCGCGCAGGTCTATCGGGCGCGCGGCGATGCCGCCGCGGCCGGCAAGGCCGAGGCCGACCTTACCAAGACCTGGGTCGGCGACCGCGCGCTGCTGCAGATATCCAACCTGTGAGGCGCGTTCCGGCCGGCCGATGCGCCACCATGGCGTCGCCACCCGACGATGCGAGCTGGAGCCTGGCCACCATCAAGGGCCGGCGCTCGATCCGCCGCTACGCGGCCGTTCCGGTCGACCGCGCAATGGTCGACCGGCTGCTGCTCGCCGCCACCGCCGCGCCTTCGTCGCACAACCGGCAGCCCTGGCGCTTTGCGGTCCTGGAGGACGCGGCCTCCAAGCATCGCCTAGCCACCGCCATGGGCGAGCGCCTGCGCCACGATCGCCTCGCTGACGGCGACGATCCGGCCGAGGTTGCGCGCGACGTGGAGCGCTCCCATGCGCGGATCACCGAGGCGCCGCTGGTCATCCTGGCGTGTCTCGACGCAGCCGACATGGACCACTATCCGGACGAGGCGCGAGGGGCCGCCGAGCGCGTGATGGCAATCCAGAGCACCGCCATGGCGGTGCAGAACGTCCTGCTCGCCGCCCATGCGGAAGGCCTGGGGGCCTGCATCATGTGCGCGCCGCTGTTCTGCGGCCCGACCGTCGTCGAGGCGCTGGGCCTGCCGGACGGATGGGAGCCGCAGAGCCTCGTCACCATCGGGCCGCCGGCGAGCGGCGGCCGTGACCGGCCGCGCCTGCCACTCGACGCGATCGTGTGGCGGCCGCGCGGGTAGGCAAAGTAAGTTTCGGTCGGTTGACGATGCGCCGGAGGGCAGCGGCTGCTTTCGACAGCTGCGGGCGACCGTCATCATGGCTTGGTCCGTTTTGGTGCCAGGAGCGATCACCAGATCAACCGCACCTTCGCGTTTTACAAGAACGGATTTGGCCACTCGATCGGCCCATGGATAATCCTGAAATACATGAGAACGAATAGTACAATCCCAATTGGCCAGAGGACCGTGCAGACGCCATAAAAGACCGCGATCATCAGCCAATCTCGCAGGCTATGTTGTCGCTGAAGTCCGCCGTTATCTACCGCAGACCAGATGAGGATAATTCCTGTGGCTATACATCCCGCCAAATAGACTCCGAAGCTGACGCGGAGGATGCGGGTGGTGACCCGCAATGCCGCTTTGGACCCGGCCTTCCTTTGTTCACCCTCCCGGCCTCATCTAGTTTCATTTGGACCACCATTGCGCAAACGGAGGTACGCTGCCGTCGCAATCCTTGATGCTCGTCCACGCCAGGCAACGAGCACAAGCGGAACAATCACAGAGTGTGATCGTTCAGCAAAGCCGCCACTGCTGCCAGTTCGCGACAAAGAGTCTCGCGGGCCCCCCCTGTATTGAAAGCGGCCATCGCCGCGCGGCACCTGTCGTGGACGGCCTCGCTTGCTTCGAGCAGGCGTATCCACTGCTCCTCGCTGAGGTCCATTTTCTTGACTTCGCTCGCTACCCAATAATTGTAGCGACAGTCTGCAGCGACGACATCCGCAGCCGCAGCGAGCTCAAGTAGACCGAGCTTTCCGCGGTTCATGAAGTCCAGAACTTCCGCGGCGAGTGCCTGCCGGACCAGACCAGTGGGGTGAAGTTCTCTTTCGTTTTCATAATGAATCCACCGCTGCCAAGCTGGGCCCGTTCGCGCATTCCTAACACGCTGCTCTCCGACGATGAATTGGGCGGAGACAAGCGGGTGAGCCGCTGACCAGCGCGCCGCTTCTGATCGGCAATGTCCGGATGGAGTCAGACTTAGAGCACCGCAACGTTGGCGACGCACGGCTCCCGTCAACCGGCCAGGTAGGCGGCGCGCACATGCGGATTCTCGATCAGCTCACGCCCGGTTCCGGCGAGTGCGAGCGAGCCTGACTCCAGCAGGTAGGCGTGGTCGCACATGTCGAGCGCCGCGGATGCATTCTGCTCCACCATGAGCACAGTGGTGCCGGCGGCGCGAATGCCGGTGACGATGTCGAAGGTGCGCTCCACCACGTTGGGCGCGAGCCCGAGCGAAGGCTCGTCGAACAGGATGAGCTCTGGCCGCGACATCAGCGCGCGGCCGATGGCCAGCATCTGCTGCTCGCCGCCCGACAGGGTTCCGGCCGGCTGCCTGCGCCGCTCGGCCAGGATCGGAAACTGCTCGAAGACGCTCTTGAGGTCGGCCGCGATCGCCCGGCGGTCGGTGCGCAGGTAGCAGCCCATCTCCAGGTTCTCGGCAACCGTCATCTGCGGGAATACGTGCCGTCCCTCGGGGCAGTGGGCGATGCCCAGCGAGAGAATCCTCCGCGCCGAAGCACGGGTGATGTCGTGGCCGTCGAACACGATCGTTCCGGCGCGGGGATGCAGCAGGCCGGAGATCGCCTTCAGGGTCGTGGTCTTGCCGGCGCCGTTGGCTCCGATCAGCGCGACCAGCTCCCCCTTGCCGACCGTGAGCGACAGCCCTTTGAGCGCCGTCACCCGGCCGTAGCCGCACACCACGTCGCGCAGCTCAAGCACGCTTCCTTCCCTCTCCCA
>Ga0066903_100005143_pt1 | contig 11269 bp, 10 predicted proteins | sample PanSoiMetaGPlot1_FD_67491 | JGI IMG/M metagenome (GOLD analysis project Ga0066903, IMG submission 67491) | Tropical forest soil microbial communities from Panama analyzed to predict greenhouse gas emissions - Panama Soil - Plot 1 (version 2) | ecosystem: Environmental > Terrestrial > Soil >...
AGCGCGTCGGCGACCGCGAGATCCGTCAGAAGGGCTCGCCGGTCGTTCCGGTTAGCGACGCGCAACTCGATCCCGAGGGGACGGAGGACCTCCCCCTCGTCGTCAAGGTTTGGGAAATCATGGTCGGTGATGACGGCCAAGAACGCCACAGATACGAATTTCTGGCGGAGCGATTTGGTTCCTTCGACCGAGTGCGTGCGTGAGATGAAAGGACGTTGGTGCGGGTTGCCTCCGCGTTGGTTTATCGGCCGCGCAACCGAGCGATCGCCCGAACGCGATCGATGTCCAAGTGCCGTGCGACGAGGTCGGCAAGACCGTCGAGTCGCTCGTCCAGCGTGAGCGCGCGCCGGCGTGCATCGCCGCGCAGTGCGTCGCCTCTTCCCGGCCGGGACGGGCCGTCCCCCGCCCGCGTCCGGGCTGCCGCATCCGCCGTGGCGCGGCGCGCCCACAGGGTGTCGAGCAGGGCGCGACGGACCGCGGCGTCGACCAGCAAGCCGTGCACCGCGGTGCCGCAGATCAATCCGTCTGCGGATGCGGCGCCGCCCGGGTCGTCGCAGCGCTCGCCGCCGCGCTCCACGATGCGGATCCAGGGCGGTCCGAGCGGTGTGCTGCGGCCCATATGCATCTCATAGCCCTGCGCCTCGATCTCCGGCCAGGCCCCCATAAGTCCGCCGCGATGTGGCAAAGACGTACCCAAACGAACCCGCACGCGGGCGGTTTGCTTGATGTCGCCGAAGGCCGTCACGACCTGCAGGAGTCCAAGTCCGTTGGCGGACGGGCGATCCGACTCGATGCGGGCTGGATCGTCGATGCGCCGTCCCAGCATCTGATAGCCGCCGCAAATGCCCAGCACGGGGGTCCCGCCCCCGGCGGCCTCCCGCACCGCGTCCGCGAGGCCCGAGCGCCGCAGGACATCCAGGTCCGCGACCGTCGATTTGCTGCCCGGCAGGATAACAAGATCCGGGCGGCCGAGACGTTGGCCCGGTCGCACGTACCGGACGCGGACTCCGGCCTCCTGTTCCAAAGCGTCGAATTCGTCGAAGTTTGAAATGTACGGGAGATGCACAATCGCGATCTCGATCCACGCCTCGTCCCGTTCGCCGGATCCGTCGGCGCCCGCAGGCACGGACTCGAGCGCTACGGCGTCCTCTTCCGGCACCCGCCAGGCCGGCGCGAAGGGAATGACGCCGAGGACTGGACGGCGCGTGCGCGACTCGAGGTCGCGCAGCGCGGAATGCAGCGTTCCCGCATCGCCGCGGAACTTGTTGATCACGAACCCGCGCACGCGCGTGCGCTCGCTCCGATCGAACAATGCCATTGTGCCGACGAGCGCCGCGAAGACACCGCCCCGGTCGATATCGCCCGCCAGTAGCACAGGCGCGTCCGCGTACCGAGCGACCCGCATGTTGGTGAGATCGGAGTCACGCAGGTTCGTCTCGACCGGGGAACCGGCACCTTCGATGAGCACGAGGTCGTACCGCGCCTGCAGCGCGTCGAAGGAGCGGGTGATGGCGCGCCAAAGCACCGCCCGCGGTGGCGGAGAGGCGGCCGCGCGTCCGAGGACGACGATCTGCGTGCGCCCGGCCGCGGCCGGCTTCACGAGCACCGGGTTCATCTCGACCGCCGGCTCGATGCCGGCCGCGCGCGCCTGCGCGGCCTGCGCCACCCCGATCTCGCCGCCGCCCGCGGTGACGGCGGCATTGAGCGAGATGTTCTGTGCCTTGAAGGGCGCAACGCGAAGTCCCTCGCGCGCGAAGATGCGGCAAAGTGCTGCGGTGATTGTGCTCTTGCCGGCATGCGAAGCTGTCCCCTGGACCATCAGCACGCGTGCGCGCGAGGCCGGCCGCCGTGTCATCGGGGCAAAGGATTCACGTTTCGCAGGCCAGAACCCCCCAAGCCGGTGATGCACGAATGAGACGACGCCCGGCGGCGAAGCCGGTGTGGCTCACGATTCTTCCTTATGCGCTCATCGTGGCCGCGGCGCTCCTCCGGCTGGCGCCGCATCCCTGGAACTTTCAGCCGATGGACGCGCTCGCGCTGTTCGGAGGCGCCGTCCTGCCGGGCATCTGGGCGTTTGTCGTCCCGCTCGGGGCGGTCGCGCTCTCCGATGCGGTGCTCGGGTTCTACGGCCCCGGCATGCTGTGGGTTTATGCCGCGTACCTCGTCATCGTGGTCCTCGGCCGGTTCACGCTGCGGCGGCGGTCGCCGATGGGGATCGCGCGAACCGCGGTGGCCGCGTCCATTCTCTTCTACCTCATCACGAACTTCGGCGAGTGGCTCGGGCCGCTCTATCCGCACACCCTCGCGGGGCTCGCGGGATCCTACACCGCCGCGATCCCGTTCTTCGGCAACACCGTACTGAGCGATCTGGTCTACTCGCTCGTGCTGTTTGGCATCTACGACGCCGCCCACATGGCCGGCCGGCGCCGCGCCGGCCCCTTCATTCCTCAGCGCACCACGTAACGGATCCGCAGTGTGACATAGGCGTCGATCGGCGCGCCGTCCCGCGTCGCCGGTGCAAAACGCCACGCCCGCACCGCGTCGGCCGCCGCGCGATCGAGCACATCGGACCCTGAGGGACCTGTCACGTCGACGCTGCGCACGTCCCCTGTCGCAAGGACAAGCGCCCGAAGTGTCACGGTGCCCTCCGTCCCTTCGATCACCGCGGCGGCGCCGAGATCCTGACGCCTCACGGTCAACCGAAATGCCCCACCCGGATAAAGCATGCTGGATGTCGAGATCACCCTGGGGGGAATAAGGACCGGCGTTCGAGTCGCGGGAGGCGGCGGGCCGGGCTCCGGCGCCGCGGGGCCGGGGGCGGAGCTAGGGTCGTTGGCGCCAGGGGCGCCAACGGATCCGGTGGCGGCTCCGGTTTGGGCCGGCCCGCCGGCAGACGCGGCCTTGCCCGAGGCGGCATCCGATCCGGCCGTGTTAGACGCGGCCGGATCGGTGGCGGATCGATTGGAGTTGCGCGAGGTCGTGCTCGGTGTCGCCGGCGGCGCTGAGCCCGACTGCGCCCCAGCCACGGCCGGTGTTGTGGGAACCGTCGCCGGTGTCACCCGCGGTTCAGCGGGGCGGGCCGCCGAGCGAGGATGTCGGCGCACCGTGGTCCGCGGCGATGCGACCGTGGCCGTTCGATGTGATGGCCGCGCATGGTTCGCTTCGGTCGCGCCTCGCGATCGCATGATAACGTCGCCCTCATCGGTAGCCGTGGGGCCCGCCCCATGGGGTGCGAGAGGTGGACGCCCGAGAACGTCCGCGGGTTCGCGGGCGGCAGCGGCGCGGGGGGAGAGTTCAGGCGCCGGCCGGGAATGCCGCCACGCCGTCCACGCCACCAGGGACACGACTACCGCCCCGCAAATGGCGGCGCACAAAATGGCGGCGCGCACGATCAAAACGACTTGCCTACCGTCATGAAGTATCTCCTCCCCGGCTCGGGAAACCCCAGTGCCTCTTCATATTGAACGTCAAACACATTCGCCACACCGGCCTGGACACTGAAGCCGGCGGCGAACGGCCACGTGACGACGACGGACGTGAGCCATCGTCCCGGTACCACAACCGTATTGGCCGCATCGGCGAAGATATCCCCCGCGTAGCCAACGACGAGAGCGACCGACGCGCCGGCCACGGGCTCGTAATCGAGCTCCAGATTCCCGAGCGTCCGCGGCACGTCGACCACCTCGAGACCCGTCGCGACGTCTTCCGCGCGCTGATCGGTAAAGTTGGCCCGCACGAACCACCGCGGCGCAAGCCGGCCGAGTAGTTCTATCGACCCGCCCGTGACGACGGCGTGGCCGACGTTGATCGGGACGAAGAGCGGCGGCGGTGAGACGATCAGGTTCGTGGCGTCTTTGTAATAGCCGCCGACGGTGAGCGTAAGGCCGGAAGCCAGCGCGTATTCGAAACTCGCGTCGTATGACCACGCCGTCTCCGGCTGAAGGTTGGGATTCCCGAACAGGCCCGGCGCGAGCTCGTCGAACGTCGGGGCGCGAAACGTCCGTCCGGCGGCCGCGCGGAACAGCAGGCGCTCGCCCAGCAGCACCAGCACGCCGCCGCGCGGGTTCAGCTGCGACCCGTAGAGGAACGTGAAATCGTCCTCGCGGGCTCCCAACGAGACGAGCACCGCCGGCGACACACGCCAGTCGTACTGTGTGTAGACGCCCAAGTCGGCCCCCTGGGCCGGAAAGACGACGGCGGTGTTATCGGTGTGGAAGATGACCTCGTTCTGATAATCGGCGCCGAACGTAAGGAGGCTGCCGCCACCCGCATCGAGCACGACCTGTGCCTGCGCCCCCCAGACGTCGGCCAGATCCTCCGATTGAAACGCGATGGCCGGGCTGAGGAAATTGACGTCGTCGTACGTACGATACACGCGCAGCAGCGTCCCGGGTCCGTCCGCGCGACCCGTGCGCCAGGTGGCGTCCAGTACTGTTCGTCCCTCCCAGAGCCGCGCGAGGGTGTCCGGAAACGGCAGAGGGCCCGGTGCGCCCGTGATGTGGTAGAGCCGGTCCGCCGTGAGCGTCAGATTGCCGGCCCCGGCCGGCCATCTTATGGTCGCCATGACCGTGGAATTGCTGTAGTCGGTGTCCGGCGCGAACCCAGTGCTGCCGGTTTGGATGCCCTGGATGCGGTACGTCGCGGTCCCCGCGGCGCCGCCGATTGCCAGTACGTTGCTTGCTTCGCCGTAGGACCCGACGCGCACGGACGCGGACGATTCCGGCTGCCGGCGCGTCACAATATTGACGACGCCGCCGATCGTCGCGCTCCCATAGATCGCCGAGAACGGACCCCGCAGAACTTCGATGTGGTCCACCTGCTGGATCGGCAGCGTACTGAGATCCACCGTGGCCTGGTCCGGCCGGTTGAGCGGCACGCCGTCAAGCATCACGAGCGTTTGGGTGGACGATGAGCCACGAATACTCATCGTCGTGAGGCTGCCCGGCCCGCCGGTGGACCGGATGCTGACCTCGGGCAAGACGCGAAGGACGTCCGCGACGGTCAAGGCACCCATTGCGGCGATTTCCTCGGCGGTGATCACGCTAATGGAGGCGGGACTCGTCGCCGGGAGTTGTGGCCGGCGGCCGGCAACCTCCACTTCCGGAAGTTGGAATGTCGGCGGCGTTGACGGCGGGGTTTGATCCGAGGGCGGCGGAGGCACCTGCTGCGCGGTGGCCGCGGGTGACAGCAATGATATAACCCCCGCGAGAACGAGTGCCGGCGCGTGGATAATCCGGCCGGCCCGGACGGCGGGGCGGCGCACGGCCGCCCGCATGCGGCGCGGGACATTCACTCGAGTTCCTCCGTTCCCGGCGCCACGACGGCCCCGGCCGCGACCGGAGGAACGACACCCACAAAAAGTCCCCGGCGCGGACACGGGGACCATGGCGGCATGACGCCGCGGCGTACTGGCCTTTCAGCCGAAGGTCACCGTACGCGCCCGAACGGGCAGGTTTCCTGGCTCCGGATCCTCGCCGCTCCGCGCCTTCCCGGTTGCCCAGTGGCATGTCGCGGAACGGCTCCCCGTTACAGTGGCGGGACCGCGCCGGTCTTGCGGCCGGCACCACCTCCACGGCGATGCACAGCCGCGCACCGGACTTCCCTCTTCTCCCCCGGTAACTCGGGGGCCACCCGTCCAGTACGGTATGCGATTGTCGCACGCTTCGTTCGAGTCGAGCCCGTCGATTCCTGCGCCGAGGAAGCGGCGCGGCGTGCGGAACAGGCGCGAGTATCAGGCCCCTTCGATTCGCTCCTGCAACAGAGCGCGCTCCGCGGGATTGGCCGTCAGCTCGATCGCACGCAAGTCGGCGTCCCGCGCTTCGGCGGTCCGTCCGAGCGCGCGGAGTAGTTCGGCCCGCGTGGCGTGGAAGAGGTGATAGCGATCGAGCGCACCGGCGAGCCGGCCGAGGGTCTCGAGTGCCGCCGCGGGCCCGTCGACGTAGCGCAGCGCGATCGCTCGATTCAACGCCACGATCGGCGACCGGTCGAATCGCAGCAGCACGTCGTACAACGCAAGGATCTGCGGCCAGTCCGTTTCATCCCAGGACGGCGCTTCGGCGTGGCAGGCGACGATCGCGGCCTGCACCTGATACGGACCGGGCCGACTGGCCCGCGAGGCGCGTTCGAGAAGCGCTGCAGCCGCGCTGATCGCCGCCCGGTCCCACAAGCTCCGGTTTTGATGCTGCAGGAGCACAAGGCGCCCTTCCGGTCCCATGCGCGCCCGATCGCGAGCCCGATGCAGGCGGATCAGGACGAGGAGCCCCACGACCTCCGGTTGATCCGGCAGGAGCCGCGCGAGAAGAGCCGTCAACCACTCGGCGTCCTCGGTAAGATCCCGGCGGAACGCCACGGTCCCGCCCGTAGCGAGATAGCCTTCATTAAATAACAGATAGAGCACGCGCAGGACCTCGTCGAGACGGCCCGCCAGTTCCCCCGGCTCGGGCACGCGGTACGGAATACGGGCCTCGACAATCTTTCGCTTCGCGCGGACAATCCGCTGGGCTATCGTAGCCTCGGTCGAGAGGAATGCCCGCGCGACCTCCGCCGTCGTGAGGCCCAAAACGGCGCGCAGCGTGAGCGCGAGCTGCGCTTCGCGCGCGAGCGATGGGTGGCAGCAGGTAAAGATGAGCCGCAGTCGGTCGTCCGGTTCGCCCGGTTCGCCGCCGGGGTCGACCGGCAGTTGCCGGAGCAAGTCTTGGTAGTGCGCGCGACGGCGCCAGCGATCGATCGCCCTGCGCCGCGCGACCGTCATGAGCCATGCGCCCGGCTTGGCCGGAACACCCGCGGACGGCCAGTGCTCGAGGCCGGCGAGCAGAGCGTCCTGCACGAGGTCCTCGGCCTCGTCGAAGTCCCCAAGCGTTCGAACCAGCGCCGCGGTAAGCCGCCCGGCCTCTTCGCGAAAGACGCGCGCGATCGCATCATGGGTGGCGGCGGACACGTCCCCCGAGTCGGCGTGCATCAGACCCGCGGTGCAGGCGCACGGCCGGCATGGGGCGGGATCGCGACCACGTGTGGGAGCTTCGGACGCGTCATCTTGAGGGCGCCAGGTACACCGGAGCGGGTGGCGGCACGGAACCGGCCACCACCCGCGTTACGCTTACCCGGGCAAGCGCGGATCACGCATGGGATTCTCAACGATCGGCCTGATCTCGACGACATGGTGGCCGTGCTCCGGCCACGACTTGGCGATGGCGATCGCCGTGTCGAGGTCCGGCACCTCGAAGATCCCGTATCCGCCGATGGTTTCTTTGCTCTCCAGGAACGGACCGTCGGTCACCACCGGTTGATCATCGCGCCACTTTATGGTGGTTGCGGTGCGACGAGGCTGCAGCTGATTGCCGCCGACGAGCCGTCCCGCCTGGGCGTGCTCGCCGATCCACCGGCCGATGGCTTGCATGTTTTGATCGCCCGGCGTGAGCTTCTGCCACGCGTCGCCGTCCTTCTGCACGAACATGAGCATGTATTTCATCGCCGTCCCTCCTGGCGTAAAGATGGTCTGCCCTTCACCCCTGACGACGAATGGGACCGGGCGAATTCGACAGAACCACGACGATGTGCCGGCCGGGCAACCACGGGACCAGCCCGCGAGGCGATGGGAGGTGGTTACGTCTTCGGGACTCGCAGCGGCGAGACGAACGCCTCGCGGACCCACACGTTGGGCCCGGTGGCCAGCACGGACCGCACGACGCGCGCGACGTCGTCAGGCCGCAGCGCCCAATCCCGCGCCGGCGCGCCCGCGGAGAACGACGTCTGGACGGAGCCCGGCTCCACGACGCTGACTTTGACGCCGCGGTGACGCACCTCGAGGCCGACGGCCTCCGTGAACCCAATGACGCCGAACTTCGAGGTGGAATAGGCCGCCGCGCCCGCCATCCCGAGGCGTCCCGCGCCGGATGCGATGTTGACGATGTGGCCGCGCCCGCACGCCAGCATCACCGGCAACGCGGCTTTGGTGAAGAGAAACACGCCGGTCAGGTTCACTTCCATGAGACGCCGCCACGCCTCAAGCGGCATCTCCTGGACGGGTCCGGACCATCCGATGCCCGCGTTGTTGACCACGGCGTCGAGGCTCCCGCCCCAATCCTGTGCGCGGGCGACCGCAGCGGCGGCGGTGGATTCCTTCGCAACGTCGCCGGAAACCGCGGCCGCACGGTCCTCGCCGATCTCGTCCACAAGCCGGGTGAGCTCGGGCATCGTACGCGCCACCAGGACGAGCCGTGCGCCGGCGGCCGCCAAGTCGAGCGCGATCGCGCGTCCGATGCCGCGGCCTGCCCCGGTCACAATGACGACCTGTCCTGACAATTCTCCGTCCATGGAGCACCTCCGAGGAGTGAGAGGCGAAACGGCGGCGTCGCGATGCGGTTCACTACACCGGGGGAATGCCGTTTGCCTGCGGGAAGACGCGACGCCGGCCGGCCTCGACGAGGCCGGCCGGCGATCTCTCGGAATTCCGGGATTGCTAGGCCGGTGGCGGTTCTATGCGAACCCGGCGCGTACCGGCTGCTTACCGCCGACCTACTTCCCTTGCTGGTTGTGCGATGGGGTTGTCGGCGCCGGCGCAGGCGCGTTCGCCAGGTTCGGCTGAAGCGTGGCGATCGCGTGCTGCAGCACGGGGATCGTCGTAGCGACCTTCTTGGACGTATTTTCCGTCGTGCCCACTGCCACATAGATCCGGCTGTTATGCGTCATGCAGACTTCGACGCTCCGACGCGGCTCGCCGCTTGACGTCTTCCAATCGTAGACCCGGCTGTAGGCCGGCTGGCCGCCCATGGCCAGGGGCCCTTCGCTGACCGTCGTCCACGTGTGGATCGTAAAGCGCAGGACCATGTCGGACTCGCTGATGCACTGCTGCGGACTGATTGCACCCGTCCAGTCGTAGACGGTCACGTCGAGGCTGTCGGGGAGCTTCGCCGTGGTGGGCGGCGACTTTGCCTCCACGGCCGGGTTCTTGGTTTGCGTCGTGACATGCCACGTGGACGGCACGTCGATCGTGAAGCGGTTTTGTGGGTCCCGGACTGCTCTGAGTGCGGCGGTTTGGGCCGTCACCGGTACGGCGGCGGCGAGAGCGGCGATGGCGACCGCCGCGACAAGCGCTCCGGCGAACCGGACGAGCGGGCTGCTACGGGAACACCGCATAGGGTGCATCACCTCCTCAATCAAGCCTCGGCGCCGGCGAAAGAACGGGCGCAGCGCCGAGCGGCGATTTCAGATGGCTATTTTTCCCGCGAGCCGCGGTGCCGAAACCCGCGGCGAGGCGCCCGCGTGTCTTTCTCATGAAAATCCGGAGGCCATCAGGATGTCCGGCCCCCCGCAACGCGGAGCTCGTGAAGCGCGGGAAGGAGTTCGGCCGCCCAGCGATCGAGCACGGCCGGCTCGTAGATGTTCACCTTCGTGCATCGTGAAGTAATCTCGGCGTTGCTCCGTCCGGCGTCCGTGCACGCCCGCTAACCCTGGGAGACGCCTAAAAGGAGTCGTCCATCGCCCGTGCGGATCACACCGGCTGCCGTTCTCCGGTTGCTATATGCGTACAGCCGCGCGGACAGGACAACGGGCGGTGCATGCCGGATTCGGTCGAACGTTGGCCTATGGCATCAAGGTAGCTTCAAACCCTGCTTTGCGGAGATTGGCGGCGAGGTGCTCGGCGGTCCTTCGATCGAAATAGCCGCCCACCCATACGCGATAGGCGTTGCCGCCGGCGGAGGCCGTCGCGACGTACCCGGCCGCCTGCAGTCGCCGGACAAGGGTGTCGGCTTCTGTCTGGACCCTGAACGCCCCCACCTGGACGTGAAATCGCGGAGCCTCCGAGTTGGTTTGCTGGTTGCCTCCCGGCGTTGGAGCGTCCGGGGCCGGAGTGACGACAACAGGCGACGGCTGATCGGCGGGCGGCTCGGCAGTATCGGCCGGCGGGGGCGCTGCGACCTGAGGCGGTTGTTGCACGGGGGCCGGCTGAGGTGCCGGGTTACGAGGCGGAATAAATCGCGACGCAGGCGGTCGCTCGATCACAACATGCGGCGGCCGGGGTGGAGGCGCGCTACGTCGGACAGTATTCGCGGCTGAAGGCGCGCTGCCTCGGACTGTATTCCCAGTCGACTCGGGCGCACCGGCTCGCGCCGGTGGCAATTTCGCGGTCGACGGAGCCGGAGAAACGGCGTTGGAAGGGGGGCCACCCGCTCCCGCCGGCGGCGGTCCCGCGGTCGACGGGGGTGCCGGAGAAACGGCGTCGGAAGGGAGACCGCCGGCTCTCCCTGGGAGCGGTGCCACGGTCGATGGGGGCCCTGCAGGAACGGCGCCGGAAGGGGGCCCGCCGGCTCTCCCTGGGAGCGGTGCCACGGTCGATGGGGGCCCTGCAGGAACGGCGCCGGAATGGGGACGTATCGGCGGCGCGACGTGCCGTGAGAGAATAACAGGACCCCGCGGTGGCGTGGGCGGCTGCGTCAAGTACCTGAGCAGCAAAGGGCTAACGACCAAGCCCACCCCAAAAGCAGCGATGTACACTATCACTCTCACCGATCGCATCGCACTCGCGTCCCAACCTCACGTGCGTTGCTTTTCCCGCGGTCCGACGCATGACCCTACGACGTCCCCCCCGGCCACTCCTCGTCGTTCCGGCGAGTCAGTGCAGTCCGGGGATCGTCTTAAATGAAAGCCCGCGCCACGCCCGGCGCGGCCAGAAGTGCGATCCCCAATACCAAGAGCGCCGCGCCGGTAACTCTGCCTGCGAGCGGCCCGCGAGGAAGGACTTTCTCGACGAAGATCACCGCCGCCAACAAAGCCATCCACACGATGTTCATGAAGCCGACCGCAAACAGCACGATCATCAAGGCCCCAGAGCACCCTACGCACTGTGCCCCGTACATTATACCCGAACAGACGGTATCCACCACGTCGCCCCCCCGCCCCCGATCGAGGAGGGTCTGAGGCGCGCGGCAGTGATCGAGGCACATCCTCTTCACAGGACTCCATTCGTACAGACCCGCGAAGATCAAGAGTAGCCCCCCGGCGGCGGCGCCGGATGACAGAAGCCCGGAGCCGGCCATACCCGCGTCCGGCGAGATTACGGACACCAGATATGCCCCGGCTCCGAACAGGATCCATACCGCAAGGTATCCCGCAAGAAAGATGAACGTACGCCCTCCGGCTTGGGCGGCGCCTCGCCCGGCAACCGCAAGCGCTGTCGCTGCCGGCGCGACCGAGGGAAGCATCATCGCCCCCATCATCGCCGCCCACAACGCGAGGAAGAGAAGGGCTGGAGGCGATACGGGCATGTCCG
>Ga0066903_100005146_pt1 | contig 11266 bp, 9 predicted proteins | sample PanSoiMetaGPlot1_FD_67491 | JGI IMG/M metagenome (GOLD analysis project Ga0066903, IMG submission 67491) | Tropical forest soil microbial communities from Panama analyzed to predict greenhouse gas emissions - Panama Soil - Plot 1 (version 2) | ecosystem: Environmental > Terrestrial > Soil >...
TTCGGCACCATCCACAACGCGGTCGCCGACTACGGTCCCGACGAGCCCCGCCTGATCAAGCGCTGCCAGGTGATGGCGACGCTGTTCTTCAACGACCAGGCCAATTCGGCGGCCTGACTCGAACGCAAACTGCTTTGGACAAGACAGTCATGCGGGTCGTTGGGTGCGTGTTGGGATGGCTCCTCCTCGCGGGGGCCTCGGGCGCGCCGGGCCAGGACTTCCCGACCAGGCCGATCACCCTGGTGGTGCCCTATGCGGCGGGCGGCAACGTGGACATCTCGGCGCGGATCCTGCAATCCGGCATCGGTGACGCGCTGGGGCAGCCCATCGTCGTCGAGAATCGCTCGGGCGCGGGCGGCACGCTCGCCGGCGAATATGTTGCGCGCGCGGCACCCGACGGGCATACGCTGTTCGTCGGCTCGAACGGACCGGTCATGCTCGGTCCGATGACCATGCCCAAGCCTCCCTATCAATGGGACCAGGCTTTCGCGCCGGTGAGCTCGCTCGCGTTTGCCACCAACATGCTGCTGGTGCGGCCGACGCTGCCGGTCAACTCCGTGGCCGAGCTCGTCACGTACGCCGGAAAGAATCCGGGAAAGCTCACGCTAGCCACGTCGAGCGTCGCCAGCATCAACCACTTCCTCGGTGAGCTCTTCAAGCTCAAGGCCGGCATCGCCTGGACCGAGATCCACTATCGCGGCAATGCGCCCGCCATCACCGACCTGGTGGCAGGCCACGTGGACGTGGGATTCCAGCAGCTCACGGATTCGCGCCAACATATCGAGGCGGGCCGGCTGCGGGCGCTTGCTGTGCTGGGCGCCGCGCGCACGGCCGCGATCCCCGATGTACCGACGATCGTCGAGGCCGGGTTCCCGGACGTGCAGGGCATCACCTTCAATGGCCTGTTCGCCCCCAAGGCGACACCGCCGGAGGTGGTCGAGAAGCTGAGCCGGGCGATCCGCGCGGCGCTACAAAAGAAGGAAGTCGTCGACCGACTCGCCGAGCTTGGCTCGGAAGCGCGCGGCAGCACACCGCAGCAGTTCGCCGCGTTTCTCGAAGATGAGTCGCGCAAATGGGCCGAGCTGGTGAAGCAGGCCAATATCAAGGGATCCGAATGAACACGCCCGCTGCAGCCGCAGACACGCGGCCATTTTCGCCGAAAATCGACCGCAACTATCCGCGGCCGGAACTGCGGCTGCCGCCGGGCGCCTGCGATTGCCATTTCCACTTTATCGGGCCGCAGAAGCACTTCACGCTCAAGCCGAACCACGTGTTCAGCCATTTGCAATTCGAGGACACCCCCATCGAGGACTGGCTGAAGATGCAGGACGCGCTCGGCCTCCAGCGCGGGCTGCACGTGCTGTCGATGATGTACGAGCACAATTATGAGATCGCGTTGCATGCCCAGTGTCGCTTCCCCGACCGGCTGCGCTCGGTCATTGTGCCGTGGCCCGGCATCACGGACGGCGAGCTCGACATCCTCACCAAGGCGGGCGTGGTCGGCTATCGCATTACCTGGCGTCTCGCCAGGACCATCGACGAGCGCCTGGTGGCGCGGACCAGCGAGCGCGGCTGGTCGATGCACTACCTGCACCGCGCCGACGAACCCGAGATGGATGCCTGGAGACCGATCATCATGAAGACGCCCGGCAAGTTCGTGCTGGAGCACATGGGCGGCGTCGACCCGGCGAAGGGAATCGACGGCGAAGGTCTTAGGTTCGTGCTGACGTGCCTCGACACCGGACGCTGCTGGGTCAAGCTGTCGCCGCGCATTTCCAAGCGGGACGATTTTCCGTTCTCCGACACCGATCCGCTGGTGAAAAAGCTGGTTCAGCACGCGCCGAACCGGCTGTTGTGGGGCTCCGACTGGCCGCACCCGCAATACTTCAAGCCGATGCCGAACGATGTGAAGCTGCTCGACATGATGCTCGACTGGGTGCCGGACGAGAAAACCCGCAACATGATCTTCGTCGACAATCCGGCCGAGGCGTTCGGATTCCCAAGGGTGCCCGCCTAGAGCACTTTCCGGTTCGATTGAACCGGAAAGTGCTCTCGTTCTTTACGCTTGGTCGCATTTTCTTGCGAAAACCGGCGTCCACCCCGGATCAAGTCCGGGGCAAGCTTTTTCCGGAAAATGCTCTAACCCTGAGGAATCACCGGCAGCAGCAGGTGCGAGGGGCGTTGCGCGTCGTGAAAAATCCTATGCAGCACCGTCTTGGCGCTGCAGATATGATAAGGCACGTATTCGGCGTTGGTGGCGCCAGCGACGCCGGTGGGCAAATCGAGGCTCGTGATCTCGAGACAGACGCGGTGGCCGCGGCGGAACAGGTTCGCCGTCGCCATGATCTCGATGGCATATTCGATGATCTCGCCGGGCTTGACCGGCGCCCGCGCGGCGCGCGTGAGCTTGTGCCACGGCCTCCACGGTTTTGAGCGCTGCGCATCGAGCGCGCGGTTGGAGGCTTTCAGCCAGCCGCGCGTGACCTCGCGCTCGTGCAGATCCTCGGGCAGCGCGCGCTCGCCCTCGCGCACCGACATCACCGAGACGTCGGGCCCGACGTCCTTGAGGACGACGATCCAGTTGGTGTCTTCCTGGTCGATCTCGGCGAACAGGTTGAGCACGCTCGGGCCGGCGATCAGCAGGTCTTCCGGCAGCGGCTCGGACAGGTAGCGCAGCTTCTGGATCGTGCCGGTCTGGCTCGGCGGCATCTGCACGAAGGAGTCGGGCGGCGTGAACCGATCGACGCTTCCCGGCACGAACGGCTCCGCGGACAGACGCTCCCAGTTCTTCAGGTAGAGCTTGGTCCATTGCGTCTCGGGAAGCGGCCAGTCGCTCGCGGTGCGCCAACGGTTCTCGCCCATGACCCAGAACTTCACCGGCGGCTCGCGCATGACGCCGGTGTCGATGCCCTTGAGCCAGTGGTCGTACCATTTGAGGATCTCGTGGTGGAACGAGCGGAACGGCCGCTCGAGGTGCGCCGGGCCGTTGAACATCAGTTTCTTCGGCGCATCCACGGCGGCAAAATAGTTCTGCGCGCCGTTGAGATGGGTCTTGTACGTGTACCCGTACCACCCCGAGCCCGTATAGAACGGCACCTTGATCTTGCCGAGGTCGGCTTCGCTCTTGGCGAGCATCTCCTCCTTGTCGAAGGGATCGATGAGGAGATCGAAAATGGGCGGCATGTGCTGGCCCTTCTGCGCCAGCAGATTGAAGATGTTCGGGTACATGCGGTAGTCCGCGTTGGCCATCGCCTCGCGCCAATAGGTCTCGCGCGGCTCCGGCAGCGTGCCGGGCGCGCCGCGCTGCCCGTGCATGGCGGCGAAGTGGCCGACCAGATAGCGGAACAGGTGAACGACGCCGCCCGGATACTCCTCCCGGAAGCTGCCGAGCATGCCGTAGGCGCCGCGCGGATCGAACGGAAAGATCGCCTTGAGATGCGGCGGCTGTTGCTTGGCGACGTGGAACTGCTCGGCTCCGAAGCCCGAGATGCCCACCATGCCGACGTTGCCGTCGCACCACGGCTGCGCCGCGAGCCACTCGATCAGGTCGTAGCTGTCCCACTCGCGCGAGCCGCCGCCTTGCGACTTGCCGACACCGCGCGGACTGCCGATCACGTGGACGTAACCGCGCGAGACCAGGAAGTGCGTGTCGCCGGCTTCCAACGGCCCGGTCCACAGCGGCGTCCAGGCCGGCTGCGGCGGCAGCGACTCCGCCAAATCGGGGCCTTGGAAATCCTTGTTGTAGATCGCGAAGGCGAGAAGCGCCGGGAGCCTTTCTTTCGTGTCAGGACGATAGACGTCGATGCAGAGCTTGACCCCGTCGCGCATCGGCACGGGGACGTCCCGGTCGCGCACCATCTCGTGATAGGCGGGCGCGCGGTCGTAATCGCTCGGCGGCGCCTCGCCTGAGGTAAACAAGGCTTTCAAATCAAAATGCGTGCTCATGGGAATCCCGAAGTTTGCTCAGCAATCGGCCGCAACGCGAGCGGTACGATTAACAGGGCGTAACGAAGAAACCAGACTTGCGCAATTGCTAACGGGAAACCGCTTTTCCACACTTGCCCGAGTGAAGGAAGCCGACGGCACTTTACGCTCAGAAATTTGCGCGGTGCTGCAAGCGGATGCGGGACCAGGGCAGACAGCGGCGCAATTGATCGGCCATAGCCTGCGGTAATCGTAAGGGCACGCCTGCAAGAGATGAATCGTCAGTATTCGCGGCGAGTTTTAGACGACCTTCATCGGTGCCGGTAAGCACATTCTCACACTCTTCGCGAATTCATTTGCGCGGTCATGAACCAATGACACATTTTGGAGTTCTACTGGGTGCACGCGACACGGGAGGAGAAAGAAAACGATGTTGACCCGTCCCATCAAGATGCTGGTTGCGGACGATGCCCAGACGATGCATGGCATCTTCCGCGAAGTTGCCGCACGATCGTGCGGCTTGATCGAGCTCGTCGAGGCGTCCGACGGGCGCGAGTGCGTGAAGCAGCTGAGCGGCGGGGAGATCGACCTCGCCTTCATCGACGTGTACATGCCGGAGATGTCCGGCCTGGAGGCGCTGCGCAGCGCCCGCCATGTGGGCATCAAGACGTTCGTGACGCTCATGTCGGGGCCCGACAGCGATCATTTCATGAACCTAGCGCAGCAGCTGCGGGCCTACGAATTCCTGCGCAAGCCGTTCACGGTCCGCGAGATCGAGGCGATCATCTCGAGCTACCGGCGAGTCATGGGCCCGACCAAGGTCCTGATCGTCGATGATTCGATGACCGTTCGCCGGATCGTGCAGAAGGTGCTGGCCGGAAGCGTCTTCCGCATGGACTGCTACGAGGCGCCGGACGGCGAGACCGCGCTCGCCTATTGCGATCGCGTCAACTTCGACATCATCTTCCTCGACTGCAACATGCCGGGCCTCGACGGCCTGACGACGCTCGATCGTCTGCGCCTGCGCAGTTCCGACGCCAAGGTGGTGATGATCTCGGGCGAGACCGGCAAGAACTACGAGGTGCGCGCCCTCAAGCGCGGCGCGGCGGCATTCCTGCAGAAGCCGTTCCAGCCGCTCGACGTCGACGCAGTGCTGCATCGGCTGTTCGGGCTGCGGCTGCCGGACCTGATGACCTGGGCCGATGGGCACGCCGACGGCGAGGATACCGCGCTGGAGCGGAGCCGGTCCGACGTGCATGCACCGGTCGGCTCAGGCGGGCGCAACGCGCCGGCCGGGGCGTAGCAACAGCCAGAAGGCGATCGCCCCGTTCAGCAGGTTCCAGGCGAGCCCGTTCAAGAAGGCGGCGCGGTAGGAGCCGGTGAGGTCGAAGATCGCACCGGACATCCAGCCGCCCAGCGCCATGCCGAGCAGCGTCGCCATCAGCACGATGCCGATGCGCATGCCGGCTTCGCGCGGCGGGAAGAACTCGCGGATGATGATCGCGTAGCTCGGAACGATGCCGCCCTGGAACAGGCCGAACAGCGCCGAGATCACGTAGAGCGAGGCGAGACCGTCAAACAGCAGGTAGAGGAACAGCGCGGTGCCCTGGAGCACGGAGCCGATCAGCAGCGTCGGCACCCCGCCGATGCGGTCGGCGAGGAAGCCGGTCGCGATCCGGCTGACGATGCCAAAGCCCATCATCAGCGCCAGCATCTCGGCGCCGCGCGCCGGGCCGTATCCGAGATCGCCGCAATAGGCGACGATGTGCACCTGCGGCATCGCCATCGCCACGCAGCACGCGACGCCCGCGACGCACAGCAGCGCCATCAGGGCGTTCGGCGAAAGACCCAACGTGTCGCGCACCTGGGCGGCGATCGTGCTTGCCGCCCCCACGTAGTGGATCGGTGCGCGGCGCCGCAACGTCACGAAGGCGAGCGGCAGCATCGTTAAGGCGCAGAACACGCCGATGCCTACATGCGTCGCGCGCCACCCTTCGCTCGCGATGAGGTGCTGGACGATCGGCGGCCACACGGTGCCGGCGATGTAGTTGCCGGCCGAGCAGATGGCGACCGCGATGCCGAGGCGGCGCCTGAACCAGTGGGAGATATCCGCCATCAGCGGACCAAACGTGGCGGAGCTGCCGAGGCCGATCAGCGCGTAACCGCAGGCAAAGACCCCGATGTTCGGCGCGTGACCGGCGACGCCGTATCCGAGCGCGAGCGAGATGGTGCCGCAGCCGACCGGAACGACGATCCCGAACCGGTCCACCAGCCGCCCCATGAGCACGCCGCCCAGCGCGAACCCGACCATCGCCAGAGTGAAGGGCAGCGAAACATCGGCGCGGGCAATCGCGAAATCGGCCTGCACCGCCGGCAGGGCGACCGGAAAGGACCACATGCCGACCCCGCCGATGGTAGCGAGCAGCGCCGCAATGCCCAGGCGCAGCCAGGCGTAGGTGGAGTCCGCCTGGCTCTCGGCAGCTACCTCGGGTGGTTCAATTGATCCTTGCATTCTGCCTCTGGGTTCCCCTCCCCACGCGCCTCAGCGCGGTGGGGAGACCCCAGTGCCTTATTTCATTTCGCGTAGAGCACAACAACAGGCACACAACGGCCTCACTGCGTTGTGAGCTTGGCCTTCTGCACCACGTCGGACCATCGCTTGATTTCATCGCCGAGGTCGCGGGCGAATTGCTCGCTCGCCGTCGTTTGGGTGTCGAAGCCGAGGTTCGCGAGCTTGTCCTTGATCTCCGGCAGGGCGGCGACGGCCAGAACCTCCTTTTCGAACCGCGCCACGATCTGCGGCGGCGTTGCGGCCGGCATGAAGAATCCGGTCCATACGTTCACGGCGAACCCGGGATAGCCGGCCTCCGCCACGGTCGGCACGGTCGGCAGCGTCGCGGCGCGCGCCGCGCTGGTGACTGCCAGCCCCTTCAGCTTGCCGGCCTGAACCAGCGGGACGGCGGGCGGCGTGGTGACGCTCGCCACCTGCACCTGACCGGCCATCGCGCCGGTCAGCGCCTGCGCGGCGCCCTGATAAGGCACGTGTTCCATGCGTGTCTGGGCGAGCGACGTGAACAGGTACTCGACGATCAGATGCGGCACCGAGCCGACGCCCGAGGAGCCGTAGAGCAGCGGCCGGCTGCGCGCGAGCGCGATCAGCTCGGGCAGCGAGGCGACGGGAAGATCGGGCGCCGCCGTAAAGATGATCGACTGCGGCGCGACGGTCGCGATCGGCTTGAGCTCGCGCTCGATGTTGAGCCCGGGGTTCGGGCTCATGATCACGTTGATGACCATCGAGTTCGAGTTGATCAGGACGGTATGGCCGTCCGGCTCGGCGCCCGCCACCTGGCGGCCGGCAATCGCCCCGGCCGCGCCGGGACGGTTCTCCACCACGACGCTCTGCCCGAGCGACTGCGACAGCTTGTCGGCGAACAGGCGGGCGATCACGTCGACACCGCCGCCCGGTGGGAACCCGACCACGAGGCGCACCGGCCGCGACGGATAGGAGGTCGTCTGCGCATGTGCGGACGGTGCGAGCAGCAAGGCCGCCCCCGACAGCAGCGCGGCGGCGAGGCCGCGCCAGCGAATCTGCAGCATTCGGCTTCCTTTCGGGATTCGTCGAGGTCAGTGCAGGCTCGGCCCCTTGAGGAACCGGTTGCGGTCGCCCGAGGCGATGCGCACCTCGAGCGTGCGGCCGTCGCGATAGAGCAGGAGCGGCACCTCGGCTCCGGCGTCGCCGAGCGCCCAGATGCGGCGGAACAGATCGGCGAGCCCGCTCACCTCGTGGCCGGCAACGGCGAGCACCACGTCGCCGGTGCGGACGTTGGCGCGCTGCGCCGGGCCGCCGGTCGCCAACCCGACCACGATCACTCTGTCCTCGATGTCGGTCGCATAGAGGCCGACCCATGGCCGCGCCGGACGATTGCGCCGCCCGTAGGTCATCAGCTCGTCGAAGATCGGCTTCAACAGATTGATCGGCACGATCATGTTGAGGTGCTCGGACGCTCCGCCTTCGCGCGGCCGCTCGAGCTGCAGCGAGCCGATGCCGAGCAGCTCGCCGTTGTGGCCGATGAGCGCGGTGCCGCCCCAGTTGGGGTGAGCCGGCGCGGTGAACAGGGCCTCGTCGAGCACGTACTCCCAATAGCCGGCAAACTCCTGCCGCGCCGCGACGCGGGCCGCAACCGAGCGATGCCGCCCGCCGGCGCCGCCGACCACCACGCGCTCACCCACCTGCACGGTGTCGGAATCACCGATGGTCAAGGCCGGCACGTCGAGCCGTGCCAATGCCTGCACCAGGCCGAAGCCGGTCTCCTGGTCGTAGCCGAGCACGTGCCCCTGAACGGTGCGGCCGTCGGCGAGGTGCAGCCAGATCGACGTCGCCTCGGTGATCAGATACCCGATGGTGAGCACGACGCCGCGGTCCTGGATGATGACCCCGTTCCCGGCACGCTCGGTGCCCAGCGTTTCCGCCGTGAAGGCATCGCTCGGTATGATCGCCCGCAGCGCCACCATCGATCCGAGCGCCGCTTCGAGGTCGTAGCCGTAGTCCTGCGGCTTCGGCCGCAATTCCGGCGACACTTGCCAATCCGTCAGGGAGGACATGGGCGGGCGCTCTTCAGGTGGTGCTGGTCGGCGGCATTGTAAGGAATGCCTGCATCGTGTGCCAGAACAGTTGGCGATTCTTCGACCAGCCGACGGAGTGTGCGATGTCCGGCAGGATCGCGAACTGCCGGTCTCCGTTCGGGAGTTGCCGGTAGAAATCCTGCAGGTCGTCGACCGTGGCGATGCCGTCGTGCTCGCCGCGCACCAGGAGCACCGGCGACTTGACCCGCTCGGGGTGCACCAATGGCAGGTTCGCGGTCATGTCCAGATAGGTGCCGGTCGGCACCTGATCGCCGAACTTGAGCTCCTCTTCGGCAATCGCATCGGCGACCGCCAGATCATAGCCGCTCGGATGACCGTCGCGCGTGAAGATGGAGCGGATCATCTCGCGATCGCGCAAGCGGCGATTGTGGGTGCGGTAATATTCCAGGCGCTCGGCACGCTTGCCGAGGGTCGGGGCGTTCTTGCCTTTGTAGGTGAACGCCACGAGCACCAGGCGGTCGACGCGCTCGGGGCGCGCCATGGCGAAGGCGCCGGCGCGGATCGCGCCCGACGAGGAGCCGCAGAAGTGAAATTTCTGCGCGCCGGTCTCGCGCGCGACAATGTCGGTTCCGGCCTTGAGGTCTTCGACGCCGCTGGCAATGTCGGAATTGTTGCCCGAACTGCCGGAACGGCCATATCCGTCATGGTCCATGGTCCAGACGTCGAAGCCATAGCGGGCGAACACGTTCATCAGCGAATATTCGCCGTGACCCGGAACATCGAGATCATAGCTCGTGCGAGCGGAGTTGGACGATCCGTGCACCAGGAACAGGACCGGCAGCGGCGGCTGCCCGGGGCGCGGAGCGCCCACCCGCTTTCGCCACAGATTGAGCGAGACGTCGCCCTTCTTGGCCCAGTACTCGTTGCTCCAGATTTCCGGCGCGGTGCCCGCCTGGGCGGCGGCGGCGGCGCCGCTCGTTTCGGCGGCCTGCGCGGCGCCCGACAGGAGGCCTGCGCCCAGGCTCAAGCCCGCGCCTTTGATGAGGGTGCGACGAGCGACGGTGTGTTCGCTTCTCGGCATGGACGCCTCCTCGAATTTTTTCGTAGGAACGTTGTTGCGATCGCGATCGGCTCCGCCAGACCGCGCCGTGTCGCCCAATGGTAGCAGATTAGGCTCGGTCGATGCCATCATCGAAGTGGACGCCCGCACGGGGCGCCTCTGCCGAATTGACGTGTGAGGGCGCGACCCCTGTGGTCGCCCCGGAGCCTTTCATTCCCGCGGCCTCGGCGCTTGCTCCCTCTCCTGAAATAGTGTGCTAAGGCATACTTGATCGGCGGCGGTGTTACCCGGTGGGGCCGACGCCGATCCACCGATGTGAAGCCAACAGGGAGGTACGTTTTGGGCAAAATGTTGAACCTCACCGCATCCGACGGGCATCGTCTTGGCGCCTATCGGGCCGATCCCAGCGGCGCGCCGCGGGGGAGCGTGGTCGTCATCCAGGAGATTTTCGGCGTCAACCATCATATCAAAGCTGTCACCGACCGCTTCGCCACCGAGGGTTACGCAGCCGTAGCGCCGGCGCTGTTCGATCGTCAGGTGCGCGATTTCGAATCCGGTTATTCGCCCGAGGAGATCGAGAAGGCGCGCAAATTCGTCGCCAATCCGGATTGGGACGCGATGCTGCGCGACACGGCGGCGGCGATCGCCGAGGTCAAGAGCGCGGGGCCGGTGAGCATCGTCGGTTTCTGCATGGGCGGAACGATCGCGTTTCTGGCCGCCTGCCGGCTCGACGGATTGAGCGCCGCGGTCGGCTACTACGGGGGGCGCATCGTGGCGTTTGCCGATGAGAAGCCGCGCTGTCCGACGCAGCTGCATTTCGGCGACAAGGATCAGAGCATCCCGATGAGCGACGTCGAGACGATCAAGCAGAAGCGGCCGGACTGCGATATCCACGTGTACCACGACGCCGGCCATGGCTTCCATTGCGACGAGCGCGGCAGCTACCACGCGCCCAGCTCGAAGGTCGCCTGGGATCGCACGCTCGCCTGGATCAAACGGGCGCAGAAGTGAGCATGCTCGAAGGCCCGCGCGCGGCCGCGCGCTTCGTCCGAATGAAGATCGGCTGGAGCCGGGTCGGGCTCATGCTGAGCCTCACGGTCATCGTGATCGCGGGCGCGGTCCTCTATCGCATGCTCGAAGACATCGAAGTCGACGAGGTGGTCGAGGCGCTGCAGGCGACGAGCTGGCATCAGATCGTGCTGGCGGGGCTGTTCGTCGCCGCCGGCTACTTCACGCTGACGTTCTATGACCTGTTCGCGCTGCGCGCCATTGGACGTGCCGACGTCCCCTACCGGGTGGCGGCGCTCGCCGGCTTCACCAGCTATTCGATCGGCCACAATGTGGGCGCCTCCGTGTTCACCGGAGGCGCCGTTCGCTACCGCATGTATTCGGAATGGGGTCTCTCCGCCGTCGAGGTGGCAAAGCTCTGCTTCATCGCCGGGCTGACATTCTGGCTCGGCAATGCCACGGTGCTGGGGCTGGGCATCGCTTATGCGCCGCAGGCGGCAAGCGCCATCGACCAGTTGCCGGCGTGGTTCAACCGCGGCTTCGCCATCACCATCCTGGCCGAGCTCGTCGCCGATGTGGAGTGGGTGTGGCAGGCGCCGCTACAGATCGGCCGCAGCAATTGGCAGGTGACGCTCCCGAACGGGCCGCTCACGCTGTTGCAGATCGGCATCGGCATCGTCGACCTCGGCT
>Ga0066903_100005147_pt1 | contig 11265 bp, 9 predicted proteins | sample PanSoiMetaGPlot1_FD_67491 | JGI IMG/M metagenome (GOLD analysis project Ga0066903, IMG submission 67491) | Tropical forest soil microbial communities from Panama analyzed to predict greenhouse gas emissions - Panama Soil - Plot 1 (version 2) | ecosystem: Environmental > Terrestrial > Soil >...
GTGATGACTCTGCTCGACGCCGCCGAAGGCATTCATCATGGCCGGCCGGAGGCCCGCATCGTCCTGCTCGGAGACGGCAACGCGCACGCCGGCATTGTGGCCCGCATCGAGGAGATCCACCGCCGCGCGGGCAGCCGCTTCATCCTCGCTCCGGGCAGCTCGCAGCGCACCGCCGAAGCCTTCGCCATGGCGGATGTGGTGGTGGCGACCGGCGCCCGCTCCGCGCTCGAAGGGATGGCCTGCGCCCGTCCGGTTCTCTCGGTCGGGCCCAACGGCTTTTGCGGAGTCTTCTCGCCCGAGACCATCGAGGGATTCCGGCGCTTCAATTTCGACAAGGGAAGGCTGGCGGGCAATCCCCTGGCCTCCCGGGAGATCCTGGTCGATTGCGTGCTGCGGCTGCTCTCCGACGATGCGCTGCGCGGCGCTCTGGGTGAGTTCTCCCTGCGCTACGCGCGCGAGCACCTGCTCATCCAGACCGCCGCGCCGGCTTATCAGGCGATGTACCGGGAAGCGCTGGAGAGATGGCCCGCGGGGAAGCTGGCCCGCCTCGGCCTCTTCGCCGCCTGGATTGGAACCGTCCTGAGATATTTCACCTACCGCCTGAAGCGCCGCTTCGGGCTCATCTCCGCCCCGCCGCCCGAGGAGATCGCCCCACCTCCCGCCGCGCTCGATCCCGAATGGCGTGTCGGAATTCCCGTGTCGACGAGTCCCGCCTAATAAGGTTGAAAATCGACAGTCCGAAACCTATCTTGCACAAGCCGCGCAGCTTTGTGCGGATCGCCGGTGCGAACAAATTTCCATCGGCGTCAGCCAACCGACATTCTGTGGGGGAGCCGGGCAAGCTCCCGCAAGGCCACCCAATGAAGCTGAGGGCATGCTCGTTAGTGCTGCTGCCGGCGATCCTTCTCGGGTGCGCCGGGAGCCGTCTTCCCGCCACCGCCCCGTCTCTCCCTTTCGAGGAGCACACGCTGCGTCTCCAGCCGACGCTCGAGGCCGACGGAACGGTATCGCTCGCGCGCTACCAGCCTCTGACGGGAAAAATCGGCCTCCGGCCGATTCTGGAGGCCGAGGGGCTATGGCCCGTCTCGAGCCGGACCAAGGTTCAAATCGTGGTCAATTACGGGCGCTTCTATGTCGCCGGTGAGGGATTCCGCTCGGTGTGGGAAATCACGCCCGAGCCGGGAACTTCCGGCGCCACGTATCACCCCGTCATTCTTTTGGCTGAGACTGACCAAACCGCGCCCGGCGAGGTGCGCCTCTCCCGCTACGGCCTTTCAGGCTCCTCCTGCCTGCGCGTCGATTGGGACAAGGGACGCGCCGCCTACGTATCCCAGGATGGCAAGGTGCATGACCACTGCCCGTAAGTGGGCAGGGATCCTCCTCTGGGTCCTCGGCACGGCGATGGCTGTCACGGCCGCCTTCCCGGTCCAGCCCGACCCTTCCGACTTGTACGAGACGGCCGGCCGGCAGATGCAGGCGGGAAGCTTCGCCGCCTCGGAAGCGGCCGCCGAGCGCCTGCGCGAGCTGGTCGTCCGCCATCCGGAGTGGGATCCGGGAGGCGTCTACCTGCGCGAGCTCCTGCCCCCGCTCAAAGCCCGCCTCAAGCGGCTTCGAGGAGCCGAGCAGAAGCTCGAGGACTTCACGACCAGCGCCCGGAGCGAGCCGCGCCAGCCGCCGCCCGACTCCGCCGATCCCAAATCGCCGACCGCGGCGAGGAGCTGGGCGACGAGCACGATCGCGCGGCTGCGCGCCGAGCGCGACCGGCTGATCGCCGAGAATCTCCCCTCCTCCGAGGATCGAACCCTCCTGGCCCGGACCGAGGCCTACCGCCAGAGCGAGCAGCTCCTGGCGGGCGAGATGCTGCGGCTGGTCGAGAAGGCCGTCAGCGTCGAAGTCGCCGCCCGGGCGCCTCGGGACCCGCAGCTCCAGACGGTGCAGACGCGGCTCGATCAGATCAAGAAAGAGATGATCGGCTCGGTTGTGGAGCGGGATCGCCAGAAGCAGGCCATGGAGGATCTGCAGACCAAATCGAAGCTCTACCAGGAGGTGCTCTTCGAGCTCCTCTTCGACGCGCCGTCGGAGACCGACTCCGACGCCGATCTCTCGACCCTCTTCGCCGCTCAGATCGATCGGGAGATCGAGGAGGTGCACGGCCAGCCATCCCAGAGCGGCGAGGATTACCGGGCCCGGCGGAGCCGGCTCGAGCGCTACGCGCGCTTCAATCGTGTGCTGAGCAGCGCCGGGCTCATCAAGGATCAGGCTGCCCGCATCCGCGCGCTCGACAACGCGGTCGAAGAGTCTCCGCACGACAAGGACTCGGAGTCGTCCGCGGCTTCGCGCGGCTGGCTCGGCTGGCTGCTCGGCGGTCTGCTGGCGGGCGGCGCGGCCACCTTCGTCTGCATGGCGGCGCGCCGATTCTCCCCGCCGGCCCAAGCCTCTCCGGGGCGGGAATCGCAGAGCCGGCAGCCCGACGCAGAGGAGGACGAGCATGCGGCCTGACTTCGTGGCTGGGCTCGATGACTGGCTCCGGCTCCTCGGATCGGCCCTGGCGCCGAAGATCCGCCAGCTCCTCGCCTCGCGGCACCGTCTGGCGGGCTCGCGCGCCGTGCGCTACGCCGGCATCGGCTTTCTCTTCGGCTTCCTCCTGACGCTGGGCGGCTACCTCGTCGACTACTACGCTCTCTACCATGCCTTGCCCAAGCATGTCAGCCTGTCGATCCTGAAGGGCTTGCACGAAATCACCCCGATGCACTATTTCACCGACGGCTTCGCGCTCGTCCTGGGGGGCGTCGGCGCGCTGCTCGGTCTCCTTCAAGACAGGGTGGTCTTCTACGCGGGCCACCTCGAGGAGGTGGTGGCCGAGCGCACCGAGGCGCTCCAGCACAGCGAGGAGCGCTACGCGCTGGCCGCGCGCAGCGCCAACGACGGGCTGTGGGACTGGGACCTCGTGCGCAACGAGATCTATTACTCGCCGCGCTGGCGGCAGCACCTTGGCCTGTCGGAATCGGAGCTGAGCGCCGATCCGCAAGAATGGCTGGGCCGCATCCATCCCGAGGACGCGGGCGGCGTGCAGGCCAGGATCGCGAGCTATCTGGAGGGAGGAACGACGGGCTTCGCGGCCGAGTACCGTATCCGGCACGCGGACGGGTCGTATCGCTGGATGCTGGCGCGCGGTGCGATCGTCCGGGACGGCGCTTCGGGCAGGCCGCTCCGGATGGCCGGCTCGCAGTCGGAGATCAACGAGCGCAAGAAGCTGGAAGAGGAGCTGATGCATCTGGCGCTGCACGATCCCATGACCGGCCTGCCGAACCGCAACCTGTTCCTGGACCGCCTCGGGCAGGCCTTCGAGCGGGCGCGCCAGCGCAAGAGGGAGCAGAGCCTGGCCATCATCTTCCTCGACCTCGATCGATTCAAGCAGATCAACGACAGCCTGGGCCACGTCCTGGGCGACAGCATCCTGAAAGAGGTGGCCCGACGAATCGTCCAGTGCCGCGACGCCGGGTGGGGCGTGACCCCGCACAACCCGCTCTCGACGAGCGAGACCGCCTCCCGGTTCGGCACGGTCGCCCGTCTGGGAGGCGATGAATTCACGGTCCTGATCGAGGAGATCGGCTCGCTGCAGGACGCGACGGACGTCGTGAGCCATATCCAGGAATCCTTCACGCAGCCGATCATCGTGGACGGCCGCGACCACTTCATCACGCTGAGCGTGGGCATCGTGGTCGGTCCGGCCGATTACGAGCGTGCCGAGGATCTGCTGCGGGACGCCGACACGGCCATGTACCGGGCCAAGGCCGGCGGGCGCGGCCGCTACGAGGTGTTCAATCACAAGATGCTCGCCCTGGTGCGGGAGCAGTTCCGCCTGGAGACGGATCTCCACCGCGCCCTCGAGCGCCGGCAGCTGCGCCTGCTCTACCAGCCGATCGTGGATCTGGAGAGCGGGCTGCCCGTCCGCTTCGAGGCGCTGCTGCGCTGGGATCACCCGGAGCACGGCTTGATCTCCCCCGACCGCTTCATTCCGATTGCGGAGGACACCGGATTGATCCGGGCGATGGGACTCTGGGTCATCCGGGAGGCCTGCCGCAACCTGCGAGGGTGGAGGGAGATCGCGCGCCCGGCGGACGATCTCGGCGTGAGCATCAACCTGTCGCTGCGGCAGCTCTACGACCCCAAGTTCGTGATCGAGGCGGCCGGCGCGGCGCAGGAGGAGCGGCTCGATTTCAGGCACGTGCAGCTCGAGATCACGGAGAGCCTTCTGATGCAGCACCCGCGCGCCGTGACCCGGGCGCTGGCCCGCCTGCGGCGGCGGGGCTTCACGGTGGCCATCGACGATTTCGGCACGGGACACTCCTCGCTCGCCCTCCTGCACCGCCTGCCGGTCGACTTCCTGAAGATCGATCAGAGCTTCGTCGCGCAGCTGGGAGAGCGGGAGAGCGCGCGGCGCATCATCGAGACCATTCTCGATCTGGCCCAGGCGCTGGAGCTGTCGGTCATCGCGGAGGGCATCGAGACGCCGCAGCAGCTCCTCGAGATCCAGGCGGTCGCCTGCTTCCTCGGGCAGGGGAACCTCTTCTCGCCGCCCGTCGAAGCGGCGCAGATCGAGCGCATGGTGCGCGATCGCTTCCGCTTCCTCTTCCCCCACCGCTCCCGCCGCAGCGTCATCTGAGCCCTCACCTGTATCCGCGCACGCCGCGACGGCCTGGGCCGGGGCGTCACGCGAGCATCACGCTGGTGGGGCAGCGCCGACGCAGCGGTGATTCAGCTTGCGCACCTTCGACAGCTCGCGATGCGAGCAGGGGCTGTCATGCCCCTCGCCCTGGCGGCGAATGCCCATCCAGGCATTGTCCATCAGCCATCCGTGCCGGCTGGCGGTGGTGATTCGAGATCAGGGTTTGCTCAGTTCGGCCGGGAGAGAATCAAGGGAAAGCCGTCGAGGTCGTCGGGGGCGGGGATGCCGGCCAGGCGCGCGAGGGTGGGGGCGACATCCACGGTGCGGGCGCGCTGGTCCGACATGCCGTGCGGGACGCCCGGGCCCATGAACAGGAGGGGGACCTGGCGATCGACCTCGTAAGGCGAGCCGTGCACCGCGGGGTCGAGATCGATCATCGTGCCGCGCGTGAGGCGCACCGCCACGCCGTACTCCCCGACTCCGCGCCCTTCCCGCGTCAGCGAAAAGAGCGGAAAGCGGGGAACGCGATCGGCGCGATAGGAGTTGCGGTACAGGGCTGTGAAGGGATCGCAGGTGCCGCCCGAGCCGAGGAGCGGGCCGGGGGGCATGGCATCGGCCACGAAATCGAGCCGGTTCAAGGCGTCGGCCACGCGCTGGGCGATCTCGCCGGGCGTTCCGGAACCGGCGGCCGCCCGGGCGGCAACGTCGATGGCCGCTTCGATTTCCTCCGCCTTGAGCCGCCGGGCCGGCCTGCCGCGCTCGCGATCCTGCTCCGGAATGTCGGGCACGCCGTGATCGGCCGACAAGGCCACCAGGACGCTTCCCTTCCCCACCCGCGCGTCGAGATCGTCGAAGAGCTCGCCCAGCTCGCGATCCAGCCGCAGGAGATTGTCCGCCTGCTCGAGGCTGAAGGGACCGTAGAAATGCCCGATGTCGTCCACCTGCGAGACGACAATCGAAAGGTAGTCGACGGCGCCGCGCTGCCCCAGCGACAAAGCGGCGACCGCCTCGCGGGCCAGCGCGAGCGTCGCATCGTCCAGCGCCGGCGTCGTCGCCATCCACCAGGCAAGTGCCTTCCGGCGCACCTGCGGATCCTTCAGCTTTCCTTCGGGGTCGAAATCCTGCAGGCGATGGGGAAAAGTGACGTGCGTGTGATCGCCCTCAAAGGGGATGGCGTCGGGATAGGCGAGCGCTCGCCCCTCCTCGGAGAGCTGCAGCTCCCATGGGTCGGAGCCTTCCATGAATTTCGGCAGCCGCTCGCGATTGAACCGCTCGACCCACTCCGGATAGTCCTTGCGGTAGAAGGAGGAGGTGACGTAGCGCCCCGCCTGGATCGAGTACCAGTAGACGTCGGGGCGCGCATGGCCGGCGTGCAGAAGGGAGGCGTACTGCCCCGAGCCGACCGCCACACTGCGCGATTCAGGATCGGCGGCGGCAAACCACTCGGCGAGGGTCGGCGACAGAATCTTGCGCGGCGAAACACCCTTCTGATCGGGCTGGCCGACTATGGTCTCGGCGGAATCCTGCAGGGCGTCGACCAGCTTGCGGCTGCCCGGCTCCCCTTCGAAGAAGGCGGCGTCCACAATCCCGTGCCGGGCCGGGACGACCCCCGTCGCCAGCGTCACGTGACCGGGATGGGACACGGTGATCGCATGATCGACCATGGTGTTGGTGAAGCGCATCCCCTGGTCGCGCAGCCGCCGGAAGCCGCCTTTGAACAACGTATCGTAGCGATCCAGCAGATCGGCGCGCAGCTGATCGACCGCGACGAGAACGACCAGCTTCGGCCGCGGCGCGCGCTCCGCGGTCCGGCAAGCACCGAGCATACCGACCACGGCCAGGGCCGCCGCGGCGCAGGCGAGGGAGGGAGACAGCCGGGTCCGCATCTTCACGCGTGATTGAACGTAAACGGGAGGCGGGAGTTTCGCCCGGCGGGATGATTCCGCGCCGGGCGGCTGAAGGCCTCGGCGGCGGGTCAGGCGATTATTCCGCCACGGTCGGGGCGGACGGGTCCGCCACGCGGGCGCCCAGCTCGCGATCGATCTCCAGCAAGCCCGCCGGATCCTTGCCCACCATCTCCAGCTTGGCCACGATCTCCCGGCAGGTCTTCTCCTCCTCGACCTGCTCGTTGAGGAACCACTCCAGCTGCACAACCGCCGGATAGGCCTTCTCGCGGAAGACCAGCTCGTAGAGCGATTCGATCTGGCCGCTGACCGTCTTCTCCTGCTCGTAGGCGGTCTCGAAGATGTCGGCGAGCGACTTGTACTCGCTGCGGGGCTGCTCGAGCGAGCGCAGGTCGGGCTTGGAGTTGCGCGCCAGCATGAAATCGAACAGACGCATGGCGTGGCCGTGCTCCTCCTGGCTCTGCACGCGCAGCCAGCGGGCCGAGCCGGTGAAGCTGTGCTGCTCGCACCAGGCCGACATCGCCAGATAGGCGTAGGAAGCTCCCAGCTCGGCGTGGATCTGCTTGTTGATCGCGTCGAGGACGGTCTGGCTCATCATGATTGCAGCTCTCCCTTCATCGATGATCGGCGCTTCGGCTCTGGATGGGTGGCGATCCTAGCATGACGGCCATCCTATCCGCTTGTTGAGCTCGTCTTCCCGCCCCGTCTGCTCAGGCGGGAACGAGCACTTTCAGCGCTCCGGGAAGCAGGTCGAGGCTCAAGGGGGTGATGCCCACGAGGTCCCCGTCGCACTCCACGGGCATGGGAGGCTGGGCGCTCACGCGAATCCGCCGGCCGCGCAGGAGGCGGATGCCCGGGTGGGCGCCGGCGCGACCGATGGCGAGCGCGAAGGTCTGGCTGGCCACCTCCTTGAGCGAGGCGGCGTCGAACACCGCGACATCGAGCCATCCGTCATCGGGACGGACCTCGGAGCGCAGCGGCGGCAGCCCCGGAATCAGGTGACGGCAGTTGGCCGCCAGGATCGCCGACGCGCGCCGCCGAAGGATCTCGCCCTCAACTTCCACCTCGACCTGCGACGCCTCCACGCCGCCGGCCAGCCGGATCCCGGTCAGGACGTAAGAGACGAATCCGCAGGCGACCTTGAGGCGCGGCGGAGTGCGCTGCATCACGAGCGCGTCGAAGCCGACACCGCAGGCCACGGTGAAGTAGCGCTCCGGCCCCTGCCCGCGCAGCCGTCCCAGATCCAGGAGCCGCTCCCGGTTCTCCAGAATGACCCGCGCCGCGCGCACGGCGTGGCGCGGAATCCCCAGGTTTCGCGCCAGCAGATTGCCGGTTCCGGAAGGAAGGATCCCCAACCTGATGCCGCCGAGCGCGGCGGCTCCGGCCATCTCCCCCACCGTGCCGTCGCCGCCACAGGCGATCAGGAGATCGACGCCCTCGCGCGCGGCGGCGTCCGCCAGGCTCGCGGCGTGGCCCGGGCCGGCGGTGACGGCCATCTCGACCGACATGCCGCCGCGCAGCAGCTCGCGGCGGGCCAGCTCGACAAATCCGGGATGCGCCCGGGAGGAGGCGGGATTGGAGACGATGAGCGCGCGCATCATCTTAATAGGGTATCATTCGCCCGCCACCCCCCCGGGGCCCATACGCTCACCACCCTTCACAGGAGGCACGAATGGTACGAGCCGGCCGGATTCTGACGCTGCTCCTCGCCCTCGCGATCTTCACCCTCACATCGCCCGTCCTGGCGGCCGGCCCCGCGCCAACGGGAACTCCCGAAGAGATGGTCGCGACCTATCGGAGCCTGGCCGAGACGATCCTCAGCGCCAAGAAAACCGAATGGAACCTCGTCTCGTCGATCCTGGCGGCGACCTACCAGCATGCCGAGGGCACGATGGCCCAGGCGCAGGGGGAGATCAAGGCGCACAAGGACGCCAAGGCGCAGATCGAGAAGCTGGCTGCGCTGGTGGCCGAGCTGGGCAACGAGGGAGACTCCTCGGTCGCCTCGGTCCGCAAGAAGCTGGTGGAAGGCGGGCATCACCATCATGCCGCCGAGGAGCAGCAGGGGATCTACGACGAGGGATACGTCATCGTCACCCGCACCGCCAAGAAGGTCTTCCTCGAAGCCGCGAGCAATATCGGCAAGATGGCCGGGTCTCCCAATGCGGCCGCCCTGACCAGCGAGTGGGGCAAGGTCAGCAAGCAGTACACCGAGCTGATGGCGCACAAGTAGCGCGGCAGGTCCTCGCGCCACACCTATGAGCTTGCGCCGCCTGCTTTGCGCCGGCCTGGGCGCAGCTGTTTTCTTGATTGGGTGTGGGAAGGCTTCCGCGCCATCTCCTGCCGGCGCATCGCCGCCCGGCTCCTTCAAGTTCACCGACGTCACGCGCGAGGCGGGCCTCACGCGCGTCCTCCTCGCCGGACGTCCGGAGAAGGATCATCTCCTCGATTCGGCCGGCGCGGGGGTGGCCTGGCTCGATTTCGATGGCGACGGCCGCCTCGATGCCTACCTGGCCAACGGCTGGAAGCTCTCCGGGAATCACATTGTGGAGAAGGGGCGCAACGCCCTCTACCGGAACCGCGGTGACGGGACGTTCGAGGACGTCACGGATCGCTCTCATACGGCGGGCGAGGAGCGCTGGAGCGCCGGCATCGCCGTGGCCGATTACGACAATGACGGCCATCCCGACATCCTGGTCACCACCTTCGGGCCCAACATCCTCTACCGCAACCGGGGTGATGGGACGTTCGAGAACGTGGCGGCCACCGCGGGCATCGAGGCGCCCGGCTGGAACACCGGCGCCGCGTTCTTCGATGCCGACGGGGACGGCAACCTGGATCTTTACGTAGCCTCCTACATCGACTGCACGCTGAGCGACGTTCTCGAGGCGCGGCGCACTCTGGATTGGAAGGGAGTGGACAAGGTGGCGCCGGGACCCTTCGGGCTGCAGGGAGCGGCGGATCATTTCTTTCTCTCCGACGGTCATGGCCGTTTCCGCGAAGCCTCGGCCGAAACAGGACTGGTGGATCGCGCGCTCGGCTACGGATTCGGCGTGCGGGCGGCCGATTTCGACAACGACGGCGACATGGATCTGTACGTCGCCAACGACTCCGATCCGAACTATCTGTTCCGCAACGAGGGGGGCGGGAAGTTCCAGGAAGTGGGACTGTGGTCGGGAGCGTCGTTGAGCGCCAACGCGGCGGCCCAGGCCGGCATGGGAGTCACCGTGGGAGACATCCAGGGCGACGGCTTCCTCGACATCTTCGTGACCAACTTCGCGGAAGATTACAGCGTTCTGTACCGCGGGGATGGGCGCGGCTTCTTCGAGGACGTGAGCGAGATCGCCGGCGTGGCGGGGCCCACCTTCAAGCCTCTCTCGTGGGGCGCCGCCTTCGCCGATCTCGATTGCGACGGTGACGAGGATCTGGTCGTGGTCAACGGCCACATCTACCCGCAGGTGGATCGGCATCCGGAATTCGGCCTGACTTACGCGGAGAAGAGCCTGCTGCTGGAAAACGACGGGCAGGGCCGCTTCCAGGATGTCTCGGCCGGCGCCGGACCCGGATTCCAGACGGCCAGGCCCGGCCGCGGGCTGGCGGTCGGCGATTACGACAACGACGGCGATCTGGACCTGCTGATCTCCAACCTGGACGCGCCTCCGACGCTGCTGCGCAACGACACGCCGCGGCGCGGCTCCTTCCTGACGGTGACCCTCGAAGTCCCGCCGGGACGCGGCACCGCCATCGGCGCGCGGGTGATCGCCAGCGCGGGCGGGCGCACCCTCATCCGGGATCTGGCCAGCGGCGAGTCGTACCTCTCGGTCCACGATCAGAGGCTCCACTTCGGCCTCGGCAGCGCGCTGAAAGTGGACCGGCTCGAGGTGAGGTGGCCGGACGGGTCCCGCCAGGTCCTTACCGACGTGCCCGCCAATCAGTTCATCCGAATCAAGAAGAGCAACTAATCACGAGCTGCGGCCAAGGTTATTGCCGCCAATAATGAGGTGCATCGGGGCGGCCGAAGGGGTGGTTCTTCGAGCGGCCGTCGTAGGGCGAGCGGTTGCCTCCGCTCGCGCGAGCCCGAAGCGGCAGCGGCGCGCCCTTCGACGCAGCGCGCCGCGTAGCGAGAGGAAGCCATCCCGAGGCCGCCAGCCTGTGTCTTCATGTCATGTCTGTCGTCAGGATGGGTAAAAGTTGATGACACCTGCCACAACGGTCGTTCGGGAGCCATCACGGTCTGATCTGTCTCGACCTGGTGCCGGCTGCGTGAACGCCGCCAGGCTTGAAGGACAGGCAATGGCAAAGCGGGAGGGGTACCCTTGACGGAATCCCACGCCCAATCGTACATTGGGGTCGCCTCATACAGCTTTTCGACCCCTGTTTCAGCTACGGAGGCCCCCCCGAACCAACCTGATTTGAGGAATCTATGAACACCGCCGAGAAGGAGAAACTGTTTCGTCGCTACCCCGTCCTCCAGCAGCTTGCCCCCGAACTGCTCAAGCGCGTCGAGCAGGAGGTGAAGCTGGTCCGGGCCGCCTCCGGACAGGAGCTGTTCCATGAAGGCTCGCCTTGCGGCGCCTTTCCCCTTCTGCTGGAAGGGACGATTCGCGCCACCAAGACCGGCCCCGATGCCCACGAGATTCTTCTCTACCGGCTCAATCCGGGGGAGACCTGCGTGATCACCGTCGTGGCGCTGCT
>Ga0066903_100005148_pt1 | contig 11265 bp, 9 predicted proteins | sample PanSoiMetaGPlot1_FD_67491 | JGI IMG/M metagenome (GOLD analysis project Ga0066903, IMG submission 67491) | Tropical forest soil microbial communities from Panama analyzed to predict greenhouse gas emissions - Panama Soil - Plot 1 (version 2) | ecosystem: Environmental > Terrestrial > Soil >...
GGGATTGATGAGCCCGGTTGGCGCATGCGCCGGCAGGCCGGGCAGGGCAGGGAAGCCCATCGCCTCGCTGGTGGCATCGACCAACATTCCGGCGGCCAGCGTCGGGTAACGGCTCGGCGGCGGGGCTACATCCTTCATGACCCAGTTGCGGAAGTGCGCACGAACGGCGTTCACCGTCTGGGTATGCGGCATCGGATTGGCGGGAAGCGCGCCGGTGCCCCATCCGCTGCTGGGGCACGTCGGCGCCGGCGCCGCTGCGGTGCTGAAGCCGCCCAGGCCTCCGCCGTGCTGCGTGCTGGGGATGTAATAGCGGCGCACGTTATCCGGCAGCGGCAGGTCGGCGTCACCGGCCGAGCCCACCCACTCTGGCGTGAGCTTCAAGCCCCAGACCTCGGCAGCGCCGAAGTGCTCGATGATCTTCGGGCAGGTGCGGCTTGCGTTGCAGCGATCGAAAATGCCCGCAGCCGGAAGGCCGCGGACCGGATCGGGCGCAGTCCCCCACCATTGCGGACCTTCGCTACCGGCCTCATAGAGCTTGAGCACGCCGTCCGGCACTGCAAAGCGATAGTTCAGCGCGATGCGTCGACCTGCGATGATCGGCCAGGCACCGTCATAGACCTGCCGGCCCGCTTCGTCCTGGTTGAACCCCAGATGGATGAAGCCGCGCACGAAATTGCCGGACTGCGAGACCCCGCGGGCGATCGCCCACGACACGACGTTGGCGATTGGATTGGGTGTACCAGCATCATCCTGCGCGGCATTGCGGAAGAAAGAACCGACATCGCGGAAGGCGGCAAAGCCGATGCCGAGCACCGGCGGGTCCTTGGCGACGAACGTCACCTGATAAAGCAGGCTCGGATCGAAGCCGTTCCTCAAGCAGATCTGGGTCGGGTCAGGCGTTCCCGGGAACGGGTTTTCGGCGCTGCACTTGGCAAAGGCCCAGTCGGCCGGCGCAATTTCGGCGGTCGCCCCGATGGTACCGTCGATCGTCTCGGAAGCATGGGTTGTAAGGCTCGCCTCTTTGGTGTCGAGACCCGCCGGCCGATAGGGCATCGGGTTGTTGTGGACGATCATCGGCCGCGAGTCTTTGCCGGAAGCGTTCATGATCCGCGCCATGACGCGGCCGGTGATCGCCGAGCCATCCGGGTTCTTCGCGATCGGGACCACGACGTAATCGTTGTTCGGCCCCGGCACTGTCCTGCCCGAACTGTCACCTTGCCAGCCGCTGGAGAGGCCGATATCGCCATTGGCGCGTTCGATCGGCACGATCGTGATCCGGCCGGCGCGGTTGGGCACGTCGTGCCACATCAGATGGCTCGCCTTCGCTATGTCGACCGGTTTCACGATCTGGAAGGTCGCGGTGTATTCCACCATGCCGCGCCCATTGCGCGGCGCCAGCTTGATGTCCTGAATGACGGCGTTGTGCGGGTCGTTGGGATCAAGCTCGCCGAACGCCTTTCCGGCCAGCGTTTCGTACTGTCCTGCATTGCCGAAGCTCGCCCCGTCGAAGGCAGGCGAGACTTTTTTCTCGATCGCGATGCGGGTCACGCGAGCCTGCGTGGTCGCGGTCGCGGCGAGGACGACCCCGACGGCGGTGAGACAGGCCGCGGGTGTCACAATGGCATTGCGGAGCCTTTGTCCGGTTCCAAGCATGGTTTTCCTCCCGAGGTTTTAAAGCGTCACGATCGCTCGCTGTCGCATTTGGCTGCGGCCTTCGCCTCTCCCCGCAAGCGGGGAGAGGTCGGAATGAGCGCGTCTTCCGCGCTCATTCCGGGTGAGGGGGCCTCTCCACGAGTCAGAGCTTGTGGTGAGAGCCCCTCATCCGACCTTCTCCATAGCCCGTCGAAGACGGGCGTAAACGCCCTGATGGCAAGCGGGGAGAAGGAGCAGCACTGTGCGAATTGCCAATGCCCTGGCTCCAAATGTCGAAATGCAAACGCTCGCTCTCACTTGCCCAACCGATCCGGCCCCTTCGCGAGCAGCTTCACTCGATAGAGCCCCTCGCGCGCCGTCAGGTAAAGCGTCTGCTTGTCGGGCCCGCCGAAGGCCACGTTGGCGGCTTGGCGGCCGGCCTTGATGGTCCCAAGATATTGTCCCTTGGCGTCGAATACCTGAACGCCTGTGACTGTCGTGATGTAGAGTCGGCCGTCGCGATCGATCGCCATGCCGTCCGCGCCGCTTTCAGCGCCGGCCGGGATGTCGCGAAGCTGCAGGAACGGCCGCTTGTTCTTGACGGAGCCGTCGGGCTCCACGTCATAGGCGAACACGGTGGGATTGAGGGTGTCATCGACGATGAGAGTCTTGCCGTCGTTGGTAAGCGTCAGGCCATTGGGCCGCGGCACGGTACCGTCGATCAGGATCGGCGTTTTGGCACCGGCCGGCAGATAATACACATAGGTCGGGCGACCTGGTACCACGGGCCGCGGGCCCGGGTCGGTGAAGTAGATCCCGCCCCTCGTATCCACGATCAAATCGTTGGGCGCCAGCAATGGAACGCCCGGCGGGCCTTCGGTGAGCACCGCGATGCTGCCGTCCCGGTTGCGCTTGGTGATCCGCTTGGCATCGCCCTCGGCGAACAGGAGTTCGCCGTCCTTGGTCAGCGCGAGCCCGTTGGCGCCGTCGGTGCCTTCGCGCGCGACGCTGATCTTGCCGCCCGGATCGAGAAAGTAGGTTTTGCTGACCCTGATGTCGGAGAAGTAGAGGCCGCCGTCAGCAGTGCCGACCGGGCCTTCCGTGAAGACGTAGCCCTCCTGGATCAGCTCGGGCACGGCCCCAGGCGCCACCACGCCCGGGATGCCAGCCGGCGCTTGTGCCTGCGCCAGCACCGGCACGGCGAGCGCCGCGACGACCGCCGCCGCTGCCAAAGCCGAATGACTGACCTCTCTACCTATCGGTCGCTGCTTTGCCGTCATGATTTCCTCCCCTGCTCCGGCAATTTGCGGGCCGGCTGCCGGACCTGCGCCGGATTGCAGTCATTGTATCAGACTGGCGGCGCTGCCTGGAAGGCGGCTCACCTTGACCCGCAAGCAATTCCGCGATCGCGCAACTTCACTTGAATTCGTCGGCCTGGAAAACGCAAAGGAGGCTGACTGCAAATCGCCACATTGGCAAACTTTGCCATAGTGGATAGGATCGGCTGACATACAAGGAGAAATTGGACATGCCGACCCGCAACATAAGCTTGACAGCCGAGCAGGACGCCTTTGTCGAAAGCATGGTCAAGACGGGCGAGTATCAGAATGCGAGCGAAGCGGTGCGCGACGCGCTGCGCGTACTCCAGCGGCGCCGGCGGGAAGATGCGCTGAGGCTGAGAGCGCTACGCATCCACATCAAGGCCGGCGTGGATGCGCTTGAACGCGGCGATTTTATCGAATTGGATGATGGCGATCTCGATGGTTATCTCGAAGGGCTGGCGACAACGCCGAGCGGCGCCATGCGCTGACCCGTATGGCGCGCTTTCTCATATCGCGGCCGGCACAGGCGGACCTCACGCAAATCCTTGCATCAAGCGCCGAACGTTGGGGAGTCGAAGGCCGGCGTCGCTATGCGGCGCTCCTCGCGGCTGCAATGCGTAGGGTAGCCGCAGAGCCAGAAGGTCCAGCGACCAAGGATCGGGATGACCTTTCCCGAGGGATTCGCAGCTTTCACCTGCGGCACGTCCGTGTCGACAAGCTGGAGGCAAAGGTAAGGCGGCCGGTCCATGTGTTGTACTATCGCGTCGTTCGATCGGGGCTGGTCGAAATCGTGCGTGTCTTACATGATCGCATGGAGCCAAGCCGCTACATTGATACAGATGCCGAATAATCGATCCGATGTCTCAGGAATGGAGACGTCGTCGCCGCGCTGTTCGGGCGACCGTTCGATGTGGTAGACTGAAAAAAATATCACACCGCGTCCGGGGAGGAACCAGCCATGAACAATCGCCACAAGACTGCTTGCAACATCACCTGCACCGTCGAGGGAACCTCCCAAACCGCCGTGCCCCGCCTTGCCATCGCGGCACTGCTCGGCGCGGGCCTTCTGTTCCCAACTGCGGCGCTGGCGCAGATGCCGCCGGATATTGCCGAAAAGATCGCGGCGCTCGGACGCGTGGTCGATCCCGAGAACACCGCCAAGATCTACGCGCCCCTGCAGGAGAAGGAGCCGTATGCGGGCGTCAAGGTCATGCGCGATGTGAAGTATGGCGGCGACGTGCGCAACGTCGTCGATGTCTTCGTGCCCGAGACCGGCGCCACTGGCCGCCCGGTGCTGATGTTCGTTCATGGCGGCGGTATGATCCGTGGCAACAAGCGTCCGCCTGGCAGCGCCTTCTATGACAACATCATGCTGTTCGCGGCGCGCCACGGCATGATCGGCGTCAATGTCGAATACCGGCTGGCGCCGCAGTTCCCGTGGCCGGCAGGCAACGAGGATTTGGCCGCAGCGGTGCGTCTCGTCATCGGCAAGGCGGCGGACTATGGCGTGGACCCGAACCGCATCTTTCTGATGGGACATTCGGCAGGCGCCACCCACGTGGCATCCTATGTGTCACATCCTGAGTTCCACGGACCTAAGGGCTCCGGGCTTGCCGGCGCGATCCTCTCCTCCGGCGGCTATGATTTCACGAAGGATGAGCAGAGCGAGGGCAGGATTGCCTATTTCGGCAGCGACCCGGCCTTGCTCGCGCAACGCTCGTCGGTTGCAGGTCTCATCAAGACCAAGATTCCGGTCATGATATCCTCGGCCGAACTCGACCCGCCGCCCATTGCCGCACAATCCGCCTTGCTCAAGGATGCATTGTGCAAGTCGGAACACGGCTGCGTGCGCAGCATCGTGCTGCCGAAGCACAGCCATATGTCGGAATCCTACTCCATCAACACGGCGGACACGCAACTCTCCGACCAGATTCTTGAATTCATCAAGATCGGCAGATAGGACGCCGCCCACAATGATGGCGGAACTCTCGCAATGGGTTGGCAGCCTGCCGATCAGCTTGGCAATGCGTCGCATTACCTGGTTTGTTCCAATGCTGCAGACGCTTCACATCTTATCGATCGGGTTCGTACTGTCTTCCATCATCATGATCGACCTGCGCGTATGGGGTGTTTCGCGGTCTGGCACCGCGATCACGCGCAGCGAGCGCTTCATGCCGTGGATGTGGACTGCGCTCGCGGTCGCAACCCTGACTGGGATCGCCCTGATGTTTGGTGCGCCGCGCTCATGGCGCGACGGCGCGTTCGTGGCCAAACTCTACATGATGACGGCCGCGACGGTGGCGACCATGGCGCTGCCGATCATGCTGCGGCGGAACGAATGCGGCGGCAAGGATGCCGGTGTACCGGCGCGGCTCGTCGGGATCGCAGCCCTGGCGTTGTGGCTCGGCGCAACGCTTGCGGGGCGCGGACGATGGATCGCCGGGGCGCTGGGCGGGTGAGCACTTGTTGAAGGCTCTCACGGAATTCCTACACTGGGTGGAAACGACGCCGCTCGCTCTCTTCGTCTCGCAATCTACTTACGGCTTCTCGGCGATCGATATGTTTCATATCGCCGCCGTTTCGGTGGTATTCGGTATGATTGCGGTCCTGGATTTGCGCCTGACCGGCATGGCGTTCACGGATTTCTCCGTCACCGATCTGACCCGGCAGGTGCTGCCATGGACGTGGGCGGCATTCGCGGTCGCAGCGATCACCGGTGGGCTCATGTTTAGCGGCCAGGCGGTGAAATATTCCGTGAATTTCGCATTCCTCGCTAAGATCGCCCTGATGGCGCTCGCCGGCCTCAACGTGCTGGTGTTCCACTTCATCACCTATCGGGGCGTTGCGAAGTGGGATCGAGGCGTTCCGGTGCCGTGGGCCGCCAAGTTCGCCGGCGCGCTGTCGCTCGTGATCTGGATCGCAGTCGCCGCCTATGGACGGTTTACCGCGTATTATATGTTCCCCTAATCTTCAGGCCAAATATACTGCCAGCACGCGCCACAATTTACTCCATTCGCACGTTCTTGCTGAAATCATAATCCGTTCCGCTGTCGCCTTCGAAGCGCCAGCTTACGCGCTGGGCCTCGAATCCGCCGGCAACGACCCTGGACAGGAAGCGCTGTTGTGCGGCCCAGCCGGCCTCGGCCTGCGGCTTGCGGTAGCGGCCCGGCATGGTGTCATTGAGCCAGCCGTGTGGTGCGCCCGCGTAGAGGTGAATGTCGTAGCTCTTGCGGTGGGCTTCGAGTCGGTTCCGAAGACGTTGCACGTCTTCGATCGAGATGATGTGGTCAGCCTCGCCGAAAGCCGCGAAGACCGGACAGGGGAGCGCTGCAATCACCTCATCCAGCGGCTTTGGCTGGAGCTTGTTCACCTCCCACTCCCGCTTGGAGGCGGCGCCGTACCACACGACGGCGGCGCTGATCGGCACCTCGGAGGCGAAAATGAGCGGATGCCGCCCCGTCTGACAATAGCCGGCGACGACGACCTTGCTCAGGTCTGCGGCCGCCTGCTTCGTCAGGAGCGCGAGCGCGGCCTTGATCAATTCGACGGACTCGGGATCGGTGAAGTCATACCGCGAGTTGCCCGCGTTGAGGGCAGCCTGATCAGGATGACGGAAAAAGAAATTGGGCGCCAGCACCGCATATCCGTCGCGCGCGCAGCGTATCGCCTGGTCGCGCGTGTGTTTCACTAGGCCGTAGCGCTCGTGCATCAGGATCACGGTCGGGAAGCTTCCGCCGCCGGCCGGATATGCCAGGAACGCGGGCATTCCGTTGTCGCAGGTAATGTCTTGCGTGGCGATATTGCTCGCGGTTTGGGCTTTCCCGCGGGTGGAAGAGCCGAAAACGGCAAGTCCGCCGAAGAGGGCGAGTTTCCTGAAAAAATCACGCCGTGGGGAAAGTGTCATTGCAGTCCTCCGCTCCATTGCTCAGCCGTTACGTTGGGTTAGGCGTAACACGGAGGACGTGCAAGCCGCGAAACCGAACCTCACGTGCCTCAAGGCCTCACCAACCAGCGCACGACGCTGAAATGTGCCGCGGCGAGTTGCTTCGGCAGCTCCAGGTGGCCGTAATGCGTCATCGGCGGATCCCAATTGATCACCCGGATCTGCGCGTCAGGATTCTTTGCCCGGTATTCGTTGGCGATGAAGACCTCGATACTCTTCATGGGCTGTTCCGGATTCCAATGATTGCGGTCGAAATGCGCCGTCGTCCAAACCATGCGACGAAATCCGTCCATGCGGGTGAAATTGGTAACAAACAAATCCTTCGCGACATCCTCAACTGCGATGCGCCATGGATTAGCGGTGCGCTTGAGCAAGGACTCGATTTCGTTTTCCACCCACGCCTTTTGGCCGAGATCGGCGCCATGCTCCAGGTTCTGGAGCTGCTGCTTGAAATTGGGACGTCGACGCGCCTCCGCCGCCAGCCACCGCTCGGCGATCTGAAGGTGCGACATACCGGGCTCGTAGAGCGGATTGAGAAAGCCGCTATAGCCCCGCGAGTAGCTCGGTGGACCGCGGCGTTCGAGAACGTAGAGCGCTGTCTTTGCGCCGGGCGGGGAGGCGCCGGCGCGATCGGCAATGTCCTTGCCTCTGACGGTGCGCAGCAATTCGAGGCGCGCGGGTCCCCCGCTGCCCCAGCCCAGATAGCGGCCCTTGAGGCGGGTGCTCAGTTCCGGGTCTTCGTAGGCGAGCATCGACAGCTCGCCCGACGTCGAATGACCAATGAGAAGGATGTCGCCTGACGTATGCTTGACCACCAGCGCCTTCAGCCCCTGCAAGATGAGGCTGTTGGTGAAGATTGCATTGCGCACCTCGTATTCGTCCATCGAAACGTCGCGGTCAAGCAGATAGGCGGGCTGGCGCTTCGCGTCCGCGACCGGCTGTTCCCAGCCGCCATATTTGAAGTTGCCCGGGATGGTCACGATCATGACGTTGAGCTTCTGCGCCAAATACTGCGTCCATCCGGGACGATTCTTGAGGTCAACGAAGAATTCGTAGAAATTCGCCGCGCCGCCGTTCATGACGATGAACCATGGATAGCTTTTCGCCTCCGGATCGAGGCTCTCGAGGCGCAAGCCGGTGATGTCCCATTCGAGGTTGTAGCGGCGAAAGCGTTCGATGACCCAATCGGCTTTGTAGCCGAGCTGCTGCGGCGCGAGCTTTGCTACGTCGCGCGGATCGAAGGCGCCGCCGGGAGCTTGCTCCGCAAGCCGGGCGATCGATCTTCCGCTGTCCGGCAGGTCGAAACCCGCGCCCAGCGCTCGAAACTCGGTCTCCCCCAGAGAGACGTAAGCGGCCTCGGGATCGTCGAGGAGGGTCCAGATCTTCTGTTCGAGGGTTTGCGTTTGCGCCATGATGCCGCTGTTTGAAACGATTGCCAGTAAGAGGGCAAGCGCGAAGCCAGGGTTTTTCCTCATGGTGGTGCCGCTCCAATTCTTCAATCAGCTCTTAGCGACGGAACATATGTACCACGAAAATGAGGCGACGGCGGTCCCGACCGGACGTAAGGGGACGCAACCGACTGGGGGCCGTGCGCGCACCCGACGGGGCTGGTTACTCGGGTGAACCCTTTAAAGCGCGCATAGCAGGATCTCCATGCTTGAATTTCCGCGTCCACTATTGGCGCTCCAATCAACGAAGATGCGTGTAGTCGCAAACCGAAGCCCTTTGTCCAATGAAGCGCTTATGCCCTCACATGCCGGTTTGTTCTGGAACACCTGCCCGCCGTAGGCACCCCCGCTGCCTTCAAATATACGGAGCTTCGGCACGCTTGTTGGCAGCTCGCAACTGAAGGCTACACCCGTCATCAGGTGCACGGAAGGGTCGCGATTTCCCGGAGTTGATGGCGCACCCCTGCCGACCGTGTCGTCGCGGTACATTGGTAGCTGTCCCGAGTACACTGGTGATGCAAAGATTGCGCAACAACCGACCTCGTCAGGCATGGGACGAGCGTGGATCGATGCGGACGAAATGTCCTGGTCAGGAATCGGGTGGGCGCGCGGCCAGCAGCGGCGTAAGTCAAAGCAAATGACGGAGACAGCACTTGTGGACCCAGGATACCGCAGGGAAGCCAGTGTCGAGCCGTCTCGTCGGCAAAACATATGGGGTCGTCAGCGCGGACAGGCAGAGGGAGATGAGCGGCTTGGAGCTTGTCCAAGGACTCGTGTATGGTACGCTGCCTCTTAATACGATGGCCAAAACCTTGGACTACGATGTGACCGAGGCGGCGAGTGGCCACGTGGTCGTTACAGCCACGCCGAACAATACCCATCTCAACCCGTTTGGCACCGTGCACGGTGGTCTGGCGGCCACGCTGCTCGACAGCTGCATGGGGCTTGCCGTGCTGTCGACCCTGGAGAAAGGCGTCAGTCAGACAACGCTTGAGTTCAAGATTTCACTCATGCGACCCATCACGCCGGAAACAGGTCTAATCAAAGCTGAGGGCGTCGTTTTAAGCCGTGGCCGGCGTATCGGCACAGCCGAAGGGCGGGTCACGGATTGCCGGGGGCGGTTGCTTGCCCACGGCACAACGACGTGTCTGATCTTTCAAAGCAGCTCTAACAGCCCGTAACGTCAGACTGCGGCTGGAAGGACTGTCCCAGCCATACGCTCAAGCGGACTATGCAGCAGCCCTGAAATCGCCAATTTGAGCATCGAACGCGCGCTTAAAGGCAGCCCGTGCGGTACAGCGATCGACATAGGCCGCAAGGCGCTTATCACCTGTGACGATGTCAGTATGCTTCAGGATGCGCAGCACTGTCGTCATCATCAGATCGCCGGCCGTGAAGCGCTCGCCATCGAGATAGCGCTTGTCACCGAGTGACTGGGAGAGGGCCGACAATCGCCTCTGCACGAACTCCACAGCCCCTCGGCGACGTAGCCTTGCCCATTCCTCTTTCGCGTAGAAGAGATCGATCAGCACGACATTCATGATGAAGGGCTCGATGGAATTGAGCGCGGCTATAAGCCACTGCGTCGCGCGCGCCCGGGCGCCCCCGTCCTTAGGCAGGAGCGCCTCGCTCCGCTCGCCGATATGCAGGACAATAGCGCCAGACTCGAAGAGCACAAAGCCGTCTTCATCGAAGATCGGCACCTGCCCAAAGGGTTGCAGCGCGCGGTAGTCAGGTTTGTCCTGATCGCCTTGTTCAAGCAAGCGTGTCTTGTATGGCAGACCGGCTTCCTCCAGCGCCCAGCGCACGCGCAGATCGCGCACCTGGCCCTGGGCGAATTCGGGAACGTTTTTGAACGCTGAGATCGTGATCATGTGACATGCTCCCTTTGCGACTTTTGCTACGTAGGCCACAAGCGTGCTGAAGGTTTCGTTCCCGCCACGCAGATGGCTGCTCGAAGCTCGATCCTAGGACGAAGCCGGATCGCGCCTGCCGACACCACCTCGGGAAAACTTTTCGGGAAGGACGTCGCCCGGTTCTCCCAAATCGGTTGGTTCGTTGCCGCTCTTCATCAGTCTCGTTGTATTAGGGACTGATCAGCTTGCGGCGGCTGCCGCGAAGCGGCTGATTGCCGCCAGCTTTCTCGTGAAATCGGTTCGAAATACGGCTGCTGGCGCTGATTGATCGCGACGCGACCCTAAGGGTAACCGTGACGGCGGATCATACTGGCTCGATTTTGGCTTGCGGGCATGCCGCTAAGCGGCGGGCGAGGTAGCGTGCCTGTTGCGCGGGCGGCGTTGCTTTGCAGGTGGTAAGGTGACACAGCCTTGCCACGAAGGATTATGCTGCGAGGACCGCAATGACGCTCATCATCAACAACGACGATGTCGCCAAGCTGCTCACGATTGAGGTCACCATGGATGCACTGGAGCAGTCATACCGGAATCTCGCCTTCGGCGAGGCGATCTGCCGACCGCGCATTGACATCCGAATTCCGACCAGCGACCCGACAAAAAACTACCAGTTCGGCTCGATGGAAGGAGGCTCCACCGAAGGATACTTCGCGGTTCGAATGAAGTCCGACGTGATCTACGAAACGATCTATAACGGCGCCATCACGCGCGAAAAATATTGCATGCGCCCCGGCCTGTTCTGCGGGCTGATCTTCTTGACTTCGATAGAGACCGGCGAGCCGCTGGCTTTCATCAATGACGGTGTGCTCCAGCACATGCGCGTCGCCGCTGATGGCGGCATCGGGGTCAAGTATCTGGCGAGAAAGGACGCGGAGGTGGTCGGCATGCTGGGTTCGGGGGGCATGGCCAAGTCTCATATGCAGGCTTTCATGGCAGTGCGACACATCAGGCAGCTGCGAGTCTACAGCCCGACCAGGGAGAACCGCGAGGCTTTCGGGCGCCAGATG
>Ga0066903_100005150_pt1 | contig 11263 bp, 9 predicted proteins | sample PanSoiMetaGPlot1_FD_67491 | JGI IMG/M metagenome (GOLD analysis project Ga0066903, IMG submission 67491) | Tropical forest soil microbial communities from Panama analyzed to predict greenhouse gas emissions - Panama Soil - Plot 1 (version 2) | ecosystem: Environmental > Terrestrial > Soil >...
GAGGGTCAGTGAGCCTCGTCGTCCTCGCCCCGCTTCGACTCGAGGCGCTCGCGCTTCGACGAGGTTTGCACGGCTCCTCGACGGAGGTCGTCCGCACCGGCATGGGCCCAACCAGCTCGGCCGACGCGTTTGCCAAGTGGCTGAGAGCCACGAAGCTGGACGCGGCCGCACCGGTGGCCGTCGCGGGCGTATGCGGCGGTGCCGACCCTGATCTGCGCCCGGGGGACGTGGTCGTCGCGACCGCCGTCCGGCGCGAAGACGGCGAGGAACGCGATCTTCCGGAGGCGGCTCCGCTTGCCGAGGCCGTCCGCGCGCTCGGTCTGCGCTGCGTCACCGGGACGATCCTCTCCGTGGAGCGGCTCGCGCGCACTGCGCGACGAGCCGCCGAAGGACACGCCGACGTCGTCGCGGTGGACATGGAGTCGGCGTGGCTGGTGGAGGGCGCGGGCCAGCGACCGGTGGCCGTCCTCCGCGTCGTCGCGGATGCACAAGGTCGGAGCGTCTACCACCCGCGGACGCTGATCGACGGAACCAAGGCGCTGAGCGTGCTCCACCGGGTCGCTCCTGCGCTCGAGAGCTGGGCGCAGTCGTCGGCTCACGACGCTGACGCACCGTTGTCGACGCCCCAGGACCTCGCGGAATGCGTACGATCGGCCTGACTACGACCTGCCGAAGGAGGTGAGGTAGTCCATGTCCGTGACGCTCCGCCAGTCGCTCCGGGTTGCCGGCTACCTCGCCAAGCAGAAGATCAAGCGCGTGGACAAGTTCCCGCTGCTGGTCGAGCTGGAGCCGCTCTTCCAGTGCAACCTGGCCTGCTCCTTCTGCGGGAAGATCCAGTACCCGCAGCACATCCTCAAGCAGCGCATGCCGGTGGACAAGGCGCTGGCGGCCATCGACGAGTGCGGCGCGCCGATGGTCTCGATCGCGGGTGGCGAGCCGCTCGTCCACCCCGAGGTGCACGAGATGGCCGCCGAGTTGATCAAGCGCAAGAAATTCGTCTTCCTCTGCTCGAACGCGATCCTGATGAAGAAGAAGCTCGACAACTTCACTCCGTCGCCGTACTTCTCGTGGGTCGTCCACCTCGACGGCATGCGCGAGCGGCACGACCAGTTCGTCGAGCGCGAGGGCATCTTCGACCTGGCGATCGAGGCGATCAAGGAGGCGAAGGCACGCGGCTTCCGTGTCTCGACCAACACGACGTTCCTGAACACGGACACGCCGCAGACGGTGCGCGAGGTGCTCGACTACCTGAACGACGAGCTCGGCGTCGACTCGATGCAGATCTCGCCGGCGTACGCGTACGAGAAGGCTCCCGACCAGGAGCACTTCCCCGGCGTGACGCAGACGCGCAAGCTCTTCTCCGAGGCGTTCGCGAACGGGAACCGCAAGCGCTGGCGGCTCAACCACACGCCGCTCTTCCTCGACTTCCTCGAGGGCAAGGTCGACTTCCAGTGCACACCGTGGGGCATCCCGAGCTACTCCATCTTCGGCTGGCAGCGCCCCTGCTACCTGATGGGCGACGGCTACACCGAGACGTACAAGGAGCTGCTCGAGACGACCGACTGGTCGCAGTACGGACGTGGCCACGACGACCGCTGTGCCAACTGCATGGCTCACTGCGGCTACGAGCCGACGGCGGTGTTGCACTCGATGGGCTCGCTGCGCGAGTCGCTGCGCGCGATCGTCGCAAGATGAGCTGGCCGCATACGCCTGAATCCGCTCTCGCGGATCCGGGCCGCGCAAGCCCCTGAACGCGGCCGTCTCGCGTCCGCTGCGGTGGGTCTCCTTCGCGGTTCGGTTAGGCCGACCGCGCCGTCAGCCCGGCGTGCAGGCTCGGCACCGTGAGAGCGATCGCGGTGAGGAGCGCGAGCAGCGCAAGCAGCGGCGCGAGGTTTCGCTGTGATTCGACCACTCCGCTCGGTCGCATCGCTCCGGCACCGAGGTAGCTTCGGATGTCGCTGATCAGCTTGTCCGGCTGCGACTCCTCGTAGGCGTGCCACCCCGCCGAGCGCAGTTGCGAGACGGAGACTGTGCTGACGGACGTGTATCGCTCCGGCTGTCCATTTCGGTCGAAGATGCGCTCGCCGGGCTTTGCGACCCGTACCAGGAACGGCTCGATCCGGTGGCGCCGCAGCAACGTCAGAGTCCCGTCGAGGCTGAAGAAGTCGGTGTCGAGATCACTCAGCACCACGAGTACCCTCGTCCTCGCCTCGGGGTTGAAGTAGCTGCGGTCGGCGGCGAGCGTCAACGTGCCGAGCTGGCTTGCGCGTGGCGCGGTCAGGAACGTGGGCTGCGGCTGCATGATCTTGAGGGAGTGTCTGAGCACGGCCTCGACGCTGCGCTCGTCTCCGGTCGGGAACAGGAGCGGCATCATCCGGTTGGTGAGCGTCGCGACGCCTGTCGGCACGTCGCGCAAAGCGCGGTGGACGCGTAGACCGATCGTCCGCGCGCGTTCGAAGCGCACGACTGCGCCCGGCCTCGCGGCCGCGAGCATCGACCGCGTGACGTCGAAGGTGAGGTACAGCTCTGCGTCTGCCCGGACCGGTGTCCGGTCGGTGGTGCGGATCGACGGCTGCGCCGCCGTTGCGGCGACGAGTGCGGCGAGGACGGCGAGCCCGGCCACGCGCGCGAGCATGCGCGCAGAGCCGGGGTGACCGAGACCGAGGCTCGAGCGGACTCGCGATCCGGCCCTCGCGCGCGCTGCGAGCGCCACGAGCGGCACGAGAAAGGCAAGCCCGACGAGCGCTGCCCAGGGTGTGAGGAACACGAGCGTCGCGAGCGGCAGTGTCGCGTCCACTCAGTACCCCGTTCCCTCGGCACGGGCGGGAGCGGTCGGCCCGCGCGGGTTCTGCTGGTGCTGCCGCCGGTTCCGCTCGATGCCCGAACTGACACGCGAGCGAGCTTCTCGCTGCGCCTCCGCGCGGAGCAGAACCTCCAGGTCGAGCTTCGCGTCCGCGTTGTCCGGGTCCTCACGCAGTGCGCGCCTGAACGCATCCAGTGCGTACCTGGTCTGTACGGTCCGCTGCTCGCCTGACTGGGCGGCACTGGCGGTGAACACGACACCGAGCGCGACGTCTGCGGTCGCGCGATCCTTCGCGCTGGGGAGCGAGGAGCGGAGGTGCTGGAGTTTCGCCACCGCGTCGTAGCGCGCTTTCGTCTGGGGGTAGCGCGTGCCGGGAATCACGTCGGCGAGACCGGCCCGGTAGTCCTGGTAGGCGCGGAGGACATCCGAGCGCCCGTCGATCCCGAGCACCTTCTCGCCGAGACGCTGTGCCGCGCCGGGCGCAGAGGCGGGCGTTGGGGCGAGGCCACGCTGCCAGACGGCTTGCGTCGCCCGGTACGCGCCGGCCGCCTCGCCGATTCCGTGCGCGACGAACGCCGCGCCGACTGCGAGCGCGAGCAGGGTCACGCCGGCGACTGCCCGCACCCAGGGCGGCAGGGAGCTCACGAGGCCACCTCTCGCCGCCAGCGGAGTGGGATCAGAAGCTCACCGAGTGCGAGTGCGACCGCGAGAGCGATCCCGAGCAGGACGAGCGGCAGCGCGGAGGGCCGTGTCGGGAGCGATCGTGCGCGGACGGGGGCGTACGCAGCGTTCGCCGCGCCGATGATGAAGCGCGCTCCGCCGAGATCGGAGAATGCCTTCTGGTCGCGCGCCGCATCGCCGACGGTGACGACGCGAAGCTGGATGCCCAGCTCGTGCATGCGGTCGATCAGGGCGCTGACGCGCGGAAGGTCCTCCGGCGCGTCTCGCAGGTCGCTGATCAGGACGATCTGCCCGTTTCGCACGCCCGCGTCGCGCAGTGCCTGGATTGCCTCGGCAAGTCCGGCCGACAGCCTCGTCCCTCCGGTGAACACGCCGACCCACGGGTAGTCGCCTGGCGTCGGGCTGGGCAGCGGCGTGCGGTCGAGCTTCGCCCGGACGGCGAGCTTGTGGTTCTGCACGTTGATGTAGCTGATCATCCGTTGCCAGCCCCGCAACGCCGCACCGGGGGTCTCGGGCGGCAACGCCACATAGGCGCTCTGCGATGCGAGCACGAGGCCGGCCCGCTGCGAGGGGTCGTTGGCGAGCGCGAGCAGCGAGTGCGAGATCATGTTCGAGAAGCCGAGCGTGCTGGAGGAGACGTCGACGACGACCATCAGGCCGTGGCCGCCGCTCAAGGCCATGGGTACGTTCGGCGAGCGCCGCGCGGTTAGCGCAAACACAGCTGCGATGGCGATCGAGACAACCGCGAGCGCGACGAGAGCACCCCGGGTTCGACGCGCTGCGGGTGCCAGCAGCGGCGTGTCGATGCTCGGGATCGTGGGGCGGCGCGACCAGCGCTGCGGGCGCGTGCCCGCTGCTCCTCCGGCGTCTGCGATCAACGGCGGCCTCCCCCGTTGAGCGAGGCGCGAACGTCCTCCGTGAGGTGCGCCATCGTCTGCGCTCCGGGACTTTCCTCACCCCATGCGAGCGAGCGCGTCCGAGCCTCCAGCGACGGCGCGGGCAATTCGGCGAGGCGTGTCGCGAGCCGATCGAGTGCGTGACGTCGCCGCTCCTCGTCCTCGCTGCGCGCGGTGCTCTCGACGTCGAGCAGCGATTGCTCGAGCGGCGACAGCGGCCGGCGGCGGCGTGCGAGGAGTCGCGAGGGCCAGAGCGCCGAGACGACGAGCGCCGCTCCTGCGAGCCCGAGGATCGCGGCAACGCCGATCAGCACGCCGCGCAGGGGTGCGGGAGAGCGGGGGAAGCCGGACTCGAGCGGAGGCGCCGTGTCGATCACGCCGACGTTGGCCGACGCGTCGTTCGGGAGCCGGGAGAGCAGTTCGAAGGGCTCCCACGGCACGGCGAGGCTCTTGTCCCGCTCCTTGGCGCGGTAGGTCACGAGCAGCGGAGCGAAGCGGACGACCGCGCCGTGCGTCGGCGGCGGGAGGCATCGTCGCGTGGTGCACTCGAGGACGATCCGCGTGCGTAGCAGCGAGACACCGCCCTGCTGCGCCCGGTCGACGCGCGTGGAGACCGGGCTGTACGGCCTGAAGTCGGAGCGAACGTGGACGGAGGCCGGGTCGACGGTGCGATCGTCCGAGTACACGTCGACCTCCGCCGTCACCTGGTCTCCGAACAGTGCCGCGGTGGTCGACAGCGCGCGCTTGACGGTGACGGGCCGTTCGAGCGGCGCGACGGTGGTGGCCGAGCGGTGCGACAGGAGCACCGCCAGGAGGGCCGCAAGCGCAGCCGCGCCGACGAGCGCGACCAGCGCCACGCGGGCCCACGGCCTGTCGAGCCGTCGCAGACGCGAGCGAAGGTGAACTTGGCTCACGCTCTCCCCCGCCCCGGGACGGCGCGCCGCTCGGCCCAGACCGTGAACTCGCCGTGGACGACCCGCGCGTCGGATGTCGTCAGCAGCACGCTGTCGAGGCCGAGCTCGGCGAACTCGTGCTCGAGCAGGTCGGCCCGCTGCTCGTTCGCCTCGCGGCGCGCCCGTGCTTCGGCACGGCTGAGGCGGACGACCGCGAGCCCGCCGTCGAGCGGATCGACGAGCGGCAAGGTCACGCCTGCGACGTCGGGGAACGACCGCTCCCAGAGCGGATCCTGGACCACGACCGGGACGACGTCCCAACCTGCCGCGATTGCGGCGCGAAGGCGCTCGGTACTCGGAGCGGGGAGGAAGTCGGACACGACGAAGACGAACGTCCCGGGTGGGACGCCGTTCGAACGACGCCGCAGCAGCGCGTCGAGCGCGTGATTCACGCTCCCCTCGGGGCCGTCCGGAAGAGACGATTTCAGGCGCTGCTCGATCACCCGCCGCGCCTCTCGATCCCGTCGCGGCCGATCGATGCGCACCTCGGTGGCGCCGGCAGCGGCGAACCCGACCAGCCCGTTGACCGCGGCAGCGCTCGCGACGATCATCGCGGCTGCCGCGCGGGCCGCCAGCGGCTTGTGCAACCACGGCAGCGACTCGGGGAAGAGCGCCATGGTCGGGCCGCGGTCGAGGACGACGACGACGCGGATGGCGTCCTCCGCGAAGTGGTCGCGCACGACGAACTCGTCGCTGCCGCGCGCGGTCGAGAGCCGAGCAGATGCGGCCCAGTCGATGAGACGGATCGCGTCGCCGCGCCGGTAAGGGCGTGAGCCCGCGATCTCGTCGCCGCTGCCGCGCCGACGGCTCGCCCGTCCGGCGATCTCGAGCGCGCGGCTGCGACGTGAGGGAATCAGCGGGAAGACGAGGTCGCCGGCCTGCGGCATGTGCGTTCAGACCGGCCGCGGTGCGCTGGGCCGCGGCGCACTGGGCCGCGGCGCGAGCTCGAGGCAACGCTCCAGCAGGCTCGGCTCCTCGTCGGCGCCGGCCGAATGCGCGAACACGTGCTCGAGCAGGAGCCGGTGCGAGAGGATCGGCTCGACGAGTCGCTCGACATCGGCGGGCTGGACGTGATCGCGTCCTCCCAGCAGCGCGAGCGCGCGGGCTCCACGCTCGAGCGCGAGAGATCCCCGTACCGACGCGCCGATGCGCACGCCGGGAAGCTCGCGCGTGGCGCGAACGAGGTCGATCACCCAGCGTTGCAGCGACGTCTCGATGTAGACGTCCTCGACCGCACGTTGCACCTCCTGCAGCTCGGCGACGGTGACGGCCGGGGTAAGCGAGCTCAGCGGATGCTCGTGACGCTGGGCGCGGACGATCTCGAGCTCCTCGTCGGGCTGTGGGTAGCCGAGCGAGGCCTTGAGGAAGAAGCGGTCGAGCTGCGCCTCGGGTAGCGGGAACACGCCTTCGTGATCGAGCGGGTTCTCGGTAGCGAGGATGAGGAACGGAGCAGGGAGCGGACGGGACTCGCCGTCGACCGTGATCTGGCGCTCGGCCATCGCCTCGAGCAACGCGCTCTGCGTCTTCGGCATGGCGCGGTTGATCTCGTCCACGAGCAGGATGTTCGTGAACACCGGGCCGGGCTGGAACTCGAACTCGCGCTCCTTCTGGTTGTACACGGACAGTCCCGTGACGTCCGTCGGCTGGAGGTCCGGCGTGCACTGGATGCGCGACGCGGACGCTCCCTCGACCGATCGCGCGATCGCGCGCGCGAGGACGGTCTTCGCCGTTCCGGGAACGTCCTCGAGCAGCACGTGGCCGTTGCAGAGGAGCGCGCAGAGGACGAGCTCGAGCTGTGCCCGCTTCCCGCGCACGACCTTCTCGACGTTGTCCAGCAGGCGACTCGAGATGGCGTACCACCGCTCGCCTGCTTCCGCCTCCGCGCGCGCGAGCGAGCGCGCCGGGTCGGGTTCGGCGCTCAAGAGGCGCTCCTGCGAGGCGTGCGAGCCGCTTCTCCGGCGGCGTCGCGCGGATGTCGGTTGCTCACTGGGGACAATGGTAGGCGCGCGGGCAAGGAGGCACCGCACAGCAGCTCGCGTGGGTCACGTGTCTCGGGGGACGGATCGGGATGTCCCGATGAGAACCCTGGTAGCGTTGCGCGCCAGACGACGACGCGCGGCTGCTGGGGGGTAACGCGTACCGTCCTTCCCAGGAGACCATGGTGGCCGCAACAACCAAACGTCGGCGCAGAGTCACAATCCGGGAGATCGCGGAGCGAGCCGGGGTCTCGAAGGGTGCCGTCTCGTACGCGCTGAACGACAAGCCTGGCATCTCCGAGGCGACGCGCGCGCGGATCCTCGCGATCGCGGAGGATCTCGGCTGGTACCCGAACCATGCCGCCCGGTCTCTCTCGGCGGCGCGTGCCGACGCGTGCGGCATCGTCATGGCGCGCTCGGCCAAGACGCTTGCCCTCGAGCCCTTCTACATGGAGTTCATCGCAGGTGTCGAGTCCGAGCTGTCCGCGCGCTCGATCGCCCTCACGACGCAGCTCGTCGGCGACCTGAGCGAGGAGTTCCGCGTCTATCGCCGCTGGTGGGGCGAACGCCGCGTCGACGGCGTCCTGATGATGGACCTCCGGCTTACCGACCCGCGGATCGACGAGCTCGTCTCGCTCGGCTTTCCCGCTGTCGTGGTCGGCGGGCCGGTCGACGGCTCCGCGGTGCCCTCGGTGTGGCACGACGAGTCCGCAGCCGTGATCGAGGTCGTTCGCTACCTCGCTGCGCTCGGCCACACGCGAATCGCGCGCATCGCGGGCATCGCCGGTCTCGTCCACACCGCCGACCGGACGGCCGCTTTCCGTCAGATCGCCAAGGATCTCTCGATCACGGCGAGCGTCGTGTCCACCGACTACTCCCCGGAGGCCGGTGCCCGGGCGACGCGCCAGCTGCTCTCGGCGCCCGATCCGCCGACGGCGTTCATCTACGACAGCGATCTGCTCGCGGTCGCCGGCTTCGGAGTCGTGCAGCAGATGGGCTTCTCGGTCCCTGACGACCTCTCGATCGTGGCGTGGGACGACTCGATGCTCTGCCAGGTCGTGCATCCGGCGTTGACGGCCGTGACACGCGACATCGAGAAGTACGGCGCGTGGTCCGGCAAGCTGCTGCTGGCCGAGATCGAGGAGCAGGGTCAGGCCGACGTCGAGTTCCCCCGCGGCGAACTGACGATCCGGGGCAGCACCGGCCGCGCGCCGGGATCGACGACCCGGCGCGGTTCGCGCTCCCGCGTCGCGAGGAATCGGGCCGCAGCGAGCTGAGCGCCCGTCGTCGAGTGGCGGCCGGGCTTCGCGCGAGCGACCTCCGGCCATCAGGGCACTAGCCGGTCGGCGCCCCGACCGGGGGCCGCGTCGTCGCGGCCGTCGCGATGGTGTCGCGGTACCAGTAGAAGCTCGACTTCGGGATCCGCTCGAGTGTCGGATAGTCGACGTAGACGATCCCGAAGCGCTTCGAGTAGCCCTCCGCCCACTCGAAGTTGTCCAGGAACGACCAGACGAAGTAGCCGTCGACGGGCACTCCGTCGGCGATCGCGCGCTCGATCGACTCCACGTGCGCTGCCAGGTACGCGACGCGCTCGGGGTCGCTCACCGTGCCGTCGTGCTCGCGGACGTCGCCGAACGCGGCGCCGTTCTCGGTGACCATGATCGACGGCGGGGCGTAGTCCTCGTGCAACCGGACGAGGATGTCGTACAGGCCGTTCGGCGATACCTCCCAGCCCATGTCCGTGTAGTCCGAGTCGGGCTGGTGGACGACTCGACGGCCGCCGGCCTGCGTTCGCTGGACGACGTCGCGGTGGTAGTAGTTCACCCCAAGCACGTCGATCGGCGCGGAGATCAGCTCCATGTCGCCTTCGCGTACCGGCGGATGGTTCGGCGCGAAGAGCTCGAGCATGTCCAGCGGGTACTCGCCGCGGAAGATCGGGTCGAGGAACCAGCGGTTCTGATCGCCGTCGGCCTCGCGGGCGGCCGCGACGTCCTCGGGTGAGTCGCTCGCCGGCTCCATCGGCCAGAGGTCGGGCGAGATCCCGACGCAGGCGTCCGGCACCTCGCTGCGCAGCACCTCGGTGGCGAGGCCGTGCGCGAGGAGCACGTGGTGCGCAGCGTCGATTGCCTCCGCGCTGCTGGCGCGGCCCGGAGCGTGGACACCGTACCCGTAGCCCACCCAGGCGACCACGTGCGGCTCGTTCTGGGTGAGCCAGTAGGTGACCCGGTCGCCGAGTCTCTTCGCGACCACCTCGGCGTAGTCGCGAAATGCCTCGGCAGTCGCGCGCACCGGCCACCCGCCGGCATCTTCGAGCGGGAGCGGGAGGTCCCAGTGGTAGAGGGTCACGAGCGGCTCGATGCCGCTGCCGAGCAGTTCGTCGACCAGCCGGTCGTAGAAGTCGAGGCCTGCCTGATTGACGGGTCCGCGACCGTTCGGCATGACTCGAGGCCACGCGATCGAGAAGCGGAAAGCCTTCAGCCCGAGCTCGCGCATGAGCGCGACGTCGTCGCGGTAACGGTGGTAGAAGTCGCATGCGATCTCGCCGGTGTCGCCGTTTCTCACCTTGCCCGGCGTCGCGCAGAAGCGATCCCAGATGCTCGGCCCGCGGCCGTCCTCGTGGACGGCGCCTTCCACCTGATAGGCGGCTGTCGCCGCTCCCCAGAGGAAGTTCGGCGGAATCGTCGGGTGGGAGCTCACGCGTCGGGGCCTGGTCGTCGAGTCGAATTTGACTGAACCGGTCAAGCGCGATCCTACGCGATTTGCCACGCTCGTGCACGTCTAGCTGAAAATGGGCGCAAATTCCCTGCATCTCGGGGCTTCTGGGCGCAGACCGAGGCGATCGGCGGGCCACGACGGGTTGTCCTGACGGTCACGTTTGGGCACATTCGTGGTTGACACTGAACCGGATAAGTGATGGACTCCGTGCCTGCAGGTGCGCAACGAAGCGCTCCGAGGGCGGGTCGTGCCTGCCGTTCCAAACCAACGATGGCGACTGCGAACGAACCACATCGGCCAAGCGGACTCGGTTCCGCGTCTCCCGGGGGATGCGTAGTTCGCCGAAAGGCGATCGGAGAAGAGACCGATGGCGCCTCGGGAACGCCGCGATCTCATGTCAGCGATGGCAACTGAGAACGGATCGCGTCCGTCGGCGAGCGCGACCGTGAACGCGACGCCGTGGCTCGGCGCGAACTTCTGGTCGCGCAGCGGTGGTCCGCGGATGTGGGTGAACTACAACGCCGACGTCGTGCGCGAGGAGCTCGGCGTGCTCGGCGACCACGGCTGCACCGTGACGCGGTCGTTCTGCTACTGGCCCGACTTCGTGCCCGCGCCCGAGACGCTCGACGAGGCGATCATGCGACACCTCGAGGATTTCCTCGACGCGCATGTCGAGATGGGCCTCGGGACGATCCCGACTTTCATCGTCGGCCACATGTCCGGCGAGAACTGGGACCCCGCGTGGCGGCAGGGCCGTGACCTGTACCGCGACGTGTGGCTCGTCTCGCAGCAGGCGTGGTTCGCCGCGCAGATCGCCGGCCGGTTCGGCCGGCACCCTGCCGTCGTCGGCTGGCTGGTGTCGAACGAGATGCCGCTGTACGGCGGGCCGGGCGCCAGCGCCGACATCACCGCCTGGGCGCGGCTCGTCGTCCAGGCCGTGCGCTCCACCGGCGCGGCGCAGCCGATCTCGCTCGGCGACGGCGCGTGGGGCGTCGAGATGTCCGGCAACGACAACGGCTACTCGCTCCGCGAGCTCGCACCGCTGATCGACTTCGTCGGTCCTCACGTCTACCCGATGGAGGACGACCAGGTCAGGGAGTTCCTCACCGCCGCGTTCGCCTGCGAGCTGGCCGGAAGCTTCGGCAAGCCCGTCGTGCTGGAGGAGTTCGGCGTCAGCTCGGACTTCGCCTCGGACGAGAACGCCGCCGCCTACTACCGCCAGGTCCTGCACACGACGCT
>Ga0066903_100005151_pt1 | contig 11263 bp, 10 predicted proteins | sample PanSoiMetaGPlot1_FD_67491 | JGI IMG/M metagenome (GOLD analysis project Ga0066903, IMG submission 67491) | Tropical forest soil microbial communities from Panama analyzed to predict greenhouse gas emissions - Panama Soil - Plot 1 (version 2) | ecosystem: Environmental > Terrestrial > Soil >...
GTTCGCGTCAAGCCACTATCGGTATGCTTGACGGTGATACTCACTCCCGGCACCAGCGCTCCCGAGCCGTCACGCACGACACCCAAAATGGTCGCCGTGGAAGTTTGAGCAAAAACGAAGCAATTTCCCAACGCGATTAAGGCAACAATCGCGATGACGAATCTTCCGGACGCACGCAGACTAATACCTATCCCCCTTACCATATTCCGCTCCTTTCGATTGCAATCGAAACAGTCCGAAAATAAATATGGTAGGCGTCTAGGCCTTAGTTCCGGCTCTTCCTGGCCGGTATTTTGCTTTTTATAAAACGAGTCGCGCTAACAACAGTTGCAGGTAACCAATGTCCGCTTCGATCTGAAATTGTGATGACGATTAGTTACGCTAGCTTGCGTCGCTTGTCAAGAAATCGCTGGGAGGAAATCGCTGGGAGGATCTGGTAGTGAGAATTTTTTCACAATCCGGTCACGGCTGACGCCGTGACCGGACAATTGATTCAGAACAGCAGCTTCAGCGCGAACTGGATTTGACGCGAGGTCGTTGCGGTATTGTTAATGACCCCACCCGAGGAGCTGTAGTCTCGGCCCGCGAAAATCACCTCGTTCGGGAACGCAAAATTGGGATGATTTAGAACGTTGAACAGCTCGGCCCGGAACTGCACATTCATTCCTTCACTGACTCTGATCCGCTTCAAGAACGACGAGTCAATATTGAACAGGCCCGGCCCACGCAGTGCCCCGCGAGCCACGTTTCCGAAGGTTCCTTGGGCCGGCAGCACGAAGGCTTTCGGATCGAACCACCGGTCGGGTGTGCGCAAGAGCACGGGGCCCTTAAAGTCCGGATTCCAGTTCGGTACGTCGGAATTACTGGAATCGCCGGTTCCGGAAGTATTGGAGCCAGTCAGCGGCGTGAATGGGGAAACCGCTTGCAAGCCGTACGCTGGCGTTCCATTGCCAGTTGCCGATCAACTTGTCCACGACACCAGTGGCGCCGCTTCCGACGCGCCGTCCATTCCCGAACGGCAACTGATAGCTGGTGTACCCATTGAACTGATGAGTGAGACTGTAGGATCCGACGCCGCGGTGCAGCTGTCTGCGGAAATAAGGGCTAGCGAGAGCCGATGGCTCGTTTCCAGCGGAAGGGGCCAGGATCGCGGAATTCAAATCCATGATCTTCCCCCAGGTGTAATTTGCCTTGAACGTGAGCCCGCGGCTCGCGCGCTTCGTCAGCGAGACATCCATACCATGGTAGCTCGATGTCCCCTGATCGAACCATTGCGTGCCGCTGCCGACGTTTGGGTTTGGCCGGTAAGCCGGCGGGTGGTACAGCGTTCCCTGCGCCACCCGCACCTGTTGATTGACAGGGACTGGGTTGCCATTCGTGCCTGTCCCACCGCTGATGCATCCCTGCGCGTCCTGGCAGATCACAGGCATCGGAGCATTGGAATTCTGATTGAGGGGAGTGTGGTAGGACTCGCTCCCCACATAGCCCACCGACAGCATCAGGTCTCTCACGATGCCGCGTTCGATCGTCAAGCTCCATTGCTGGCTGGTGGGTGTGAACAGGATCGGATCGACACCCTGCGGGCTGTAGAGACCACAAGCCGGTTGTGGAAGCGCCCCAGGGAGACCACAAGTAATCGGAAGCGGGTCGTCCTTGCGGAACGGGATGAGAGAGAGAGTCGGGCCCGCAATCTGCTCGCGCGCATTATACGGTGGATTGCCGTAGGTCCGGTTCGCCAGATTGTCCTGGAGATCGTTGTGGATTCCAAAGCCGGCCCGCACCGCCCAGGTTCCAGTGCCGGTCGGATCCCATACGATGCCGACGCGCGGTTGCAACAGCAATTTGGCGTGATTCTCCCTCAGGCAGGATTTGGCCAAGCGCGGTTCCGTTGAGATCACGAAGTTTTTGTCGAACGTATAGTTCGCACAGCGCCCCGCCACTTCATTCCAACCATTGGTCATTTCGTGTCGCAATCCCAGTCGTACTGTGAGATTCGACCGAAGCTTCATTTCATCCTGGAAATACCAGGCGCCTTGCGTCGTCCGGTATCCAATCGGAGCCGGATTCCGGTTCAGGTTGAACGGATTGGCTGGGTCATCCTGAAGGAATCTCGCCATGGTCGGATAACTGGCGCCGCCTGCTGAAAACTGAGCTGCTCCATACGAGTTTTCATGTATCCGCTGGATCCAAACACCCGCGCTGTAAGAGTGCTTGCCCTTGGTGAAGCGCAGGTCGTCGGCCAAGCTGTAGTATTCATTGTTACCGACCAGAGGGTTGTTGCCCGGGCCCGGCGTGACGGATGACGGGGCAGTGGTGGTCGCGCCACCTCCGATGACAATCGAGCCGGGATTCCCTCCCTCAAGAAATATCAGGTTCTTCGGAACCGCAGGCGCGATCTCGCTACGGGCCGTGAGCATGCCCGCTATTGGCCGAACCCACCCCAACGTCACGGAATTGACGACGGTCGGAGAGAAGACATGCGTCTCTGTCATGCCAAATGTTTGGCTGCGCTGTGGAACGTACTGCGTATAGTACATGTCCAGCTGCGGCGCGTCTCTTTGCCCATCGCTAAAGGTGTAGTTACCAAAGAGCGTGTCTTTGGGGAAATGACATAGTCAACGCGCCCCATCACAAAATTTTCATGAATCTTCTGCACCGCATTGTTGTAGTTGTATGCGGTCCCCGTGGCCAGGCCGTCCGGACTCAGTACCTCTGCACCATTGGGCACCGGCCACCACAGGTTGGCATACGGCAGCATGCCCAGCTTCAGATTGGGAACGGTGACCAAAGCACTGGGGTTTGAGCAGTTGGCTGCTGTTGTCGTCGGATAGGCAAGGTAGCAAGGCAGAAGACCCTGTCGTGAAGGGGCATCCGGATAAATCCCGCGAGTGCTCTGCGCCAACCGTTGAGTGAAGCCTTCGTAGTTTCCGAATACGAACAGCTTGTCCTTCATCAGGGGACCTCCGAGAGTTCCCCCGAACTGGTGCCGTTTAAACGGACCCTTCTGGTCCTCGAAGTAGTTCTTGGCATCCAGAGCGCTGTTGCGGTGATACTCGAAGAGGTCACCGTGCCATTGATTCGTCCCGGACGAGGTCACAATGCTGACCTGCCCTCCAGCCCGCTTGCCATACTCGGCGCCATAGGTGTGTTCGAGTACGTTGTATTCCCGCACGGCCTCCACGCCGAGTAACTGCGAACTGGCGCCGGACGGTGTCATGAACTGATGAGTCGCATTCCCTCCAATCCAGTCGACGCCGTTGATCAGAAACCGGTTGGTTTCCTGCCGATGACCCGCTACGGAGAAAGCGGGGAAATTGCCCTGGTTCATGTTGGACGTATTATTGACAACGCCGACGTTGAGAACCAGAAGCTGATCGAAGCTACGCCCGTTCAGCGGCAGCTCCTTGACCTGTTGCGCGCTGATCAATCCTGAGGTCGAGCTCAGCGTCGTGTTCACCAGCGGAGCCTCCTCGGTTACCGTTACTTGCTCTGCAGCAATTCCGACCTCCAGCGTCAGATCGATAACGGCTTGCTGGCCGACGACCAGATTGATCCCGCCCCTCAACTGCTGCTTGAACCCGGGCATGTTTGTGGTGAGCTCATACTGGCCCACTGGAAGCAACGGCACATTGTAGCTGCCGCTCTCGCTAGACAGAACCTCACGCGTGAGCCCGGTGTCGATGTGCTTAACGGCAATACTCACTCCGGGCACCAACGCTCCCGTCGCGTCCCGCACGATACCCAGGATCGTTGCGGTGGAAGTCTGAGCAAAAACCAGGCCGGTTCCGAACGTGATCAATGCAACAATCGCTATGACGAATCTTCCAAACACACGCACACTGCTGCCTGTCCGCCTTACCATGATCCGCTCCTTTCGAATGCGATTTGTCGATCCGAAAATCAATATGGCAGGCGTCTAGGCCTTCGTTCTGGCTCTTCCTGGTCGGTACTCTGCTATATAAAACGCGTCGCGCTAACAGCAGCCGCTGGAAATCAACGTTCGCTTGAATTGTGTAAGATTTTGGTAATTAGCTACTCCCGCTTGTGACGTTTGTCAAGCAATTCGTCAGCAAGCAATCCGTCAGCAATCCGTCAGCAAGGAAATCGGACGAATCGAGCTATGGAGTCAGACGCTGTAGCTCCAGCGGGGCGTGGAGATCGCACGTCAGTTCTGGTAATGTCCTGGGCAATGTCAGTAGGAAATACTGAACGGCCTATCGAATATACAGTCTCGTTAAATTCACCGCAAACCCAGATGGTCGATATCCGGATGATCATTCGGAACGTCGCGGGGCCTGATCTGGATGTGGTAATGCCGGTATGGCGGCCCGGGCGGTACGAAGTTCTCAATCCGGCGGGAGGAGTTCTCGACGTGCGAGCAGTGACAGGCACGGGACGTTTACTGCCGATTGTGAAGACGGATAAGACCACGTGGCACATCACGACACGCGGGGCCGAGGAAGTCACGATCACTTACCGCGTGTATGCAAACTCGTTAGGGGATCGCACGCGGCACGTGGACGACACGCATGCGTTCCTCTCTGGTGCGACGGTTTTCTTTCATGTTCTAGACCGCCGAAAGGATCCAGTCCTGGTCGACGTCGAAGCCCCTGCGTCCTGGAAAGTCGCGACAGGTTTGGAATGCGTGCCGGGCAATCCACGCAAATTACTCGCACCGAATTACGACGTTCTCGTCGATTCTCCATTGGAAATCGGCCTGCATGACCTGCTGGAGTTCGAGGTCAACACTAAGCCGCATCAAATCGCTATCTGGGGTGGTGCGAACTACGATCCTGAGAAACTGAAGGCCGACTTCGCTAAGATCGTCAAATCGCAGGCCGACCTTTTTGGCGACATGCCTTATCGTCGTTATGTTTTCCTCATTCACGTCGGTCCCGATGCGAGCGGCGGCACAGAGCATCTGAACTCCACGATTATTCAGAGGCCGCGATGGTCCTTGGAAAACCCGGAGGCTTACAAAACTTTCCTTGGCACAGTTTCACACGAGTTTTTTCATACGTGGAACGTCAAGCAATTCCGTCCAGCCGGCATCCATCCCTATGATTACCTACGCGAGAACTATACGGATCTGCTTTGGGTCGGCGAAGGCACAACCAGTTATTACGCTGATCTGACGAATGTGCGTGTTGCCATCAGCAAGCCGGACGATTATCTGAGGATTCTCAGTGACGCCATCGATACAATGCGCAACCGCCCCGGCACTCGAGTGCAGAGCCTTGCCGAGTCTTCATTTGATGCATGGATCAAGTTCAGCCGGTCGACGCCGGATGTGAACTTTACTGTCTCGTTCTACGAGATGGGAGCGCTGGTAAGCCTGCTTATGGACATGGAACTACGGGGCCGAACGAGAAACAGGGTTTCCCTGGATGACGTCATGCGCGAAATGTACCGGCGCTTTCCGTTGTCGGGAAAAGGATACACGACGGCCGACATGATCGCATTGCTTGAAACAATCTCCGAATCGCTATGGAGTGACTTCTTTGCCCGTTATATCAGCGGAACTGACCCATACCCGTTCGAATCCGCTCTCGAGGTCGTTGGGCTCCATCTGTCAATCCAACCGGAAAAGGAAGAGGATGCCGTCACAGAACGGTCCTACGCCGGTTTCAATATCGCCGACCACAATGGACTTGGGGTGGTCCGGTCGGTACTCTCCGACGGGCCGGCTTATGCAGCAGGTGTGGCGTTGGGCGATGAGATTGTGGCAGTCAACGGCCGGCGTGTTTCCGCGTCGAAATTCGATGACTGGATCGAATTGCTCCAGCCTGGCGATGCGATAACGTTGCATATCATACGTCGCGACGAACTTCGCACGGTCTCCTTCAAGCTGGCCGGCAAACCGAACGGCCGATGGAAACTTTCCCGCGTGAAAGATCCGACCGACTCGCAGAAAGCAGCCTACAAATCGTGGTTGCATCGGGAATGGCCCTGAATCAGGATCTCTGAAATTTGATTGAAAATTATCGGGTGTCGCGGTAATCTCCGGTTACTCAGTCCGGCTGAATGCCAATTACGGTCAATGTGATGGAGGTACCTATGTGGACCAAGCCAGTGTACATTGAGCTTCGCTTCGGTTTCGAATCGACGCTGTATATTTCCAACCGATAGTTTGTGGCGCGGAAGCCCAAGAGAGGGCTTCCGCGTTTTTTAACCGCTCAAAAAAAAGACCGTGCGGATCAGAGTCTTGGGTTCAGCGGCTGGCGGCGGCTTTCCTCAATGGAATTGTAATTGTTCTAATTGTGACGGCCTGCGGCGAGGGACAATTCGGACACGCCCACGAACTCAATCGTCGATAGCGGTCTCTGGCAATAGCACCGACTGGATTCTCTTCAACGCTTCCCCCGACCTACTTGCGCAGTTCCGTGCATTTCCAGAATTGCAACCAGGACGAACCCTACGCGATACAGCAGTACGCGGAGTAGTGTTAATGGATGCTCAGATCGATCACACTACTGGGTTGTTCATGCTGCGAGAGGGGCAGCCGTTGGAGATATATTCCACCGACATGGCTCGGGAGGATCTCACCACCGGAAACCCTGTGTTCAACATTCTCCAGCACTACTGCGGGATTCATTGGCACAGGGTGCCGGTCGATTCCGGCAAACCCTTCCCTGTGATTGGAGCCGGGGAGTTAACCTTTACCGCAACGCCTGTCGCGAGCAAACCTCCGCCCTATTCTCCACATCGCGAACGCCCGCGCCCAGGTGACAACATCGGCGTGGGCATCTCCAACACCAAGACTGGCAGGTCACTGTTCTACGCTCCGGGCCTTGTCGAGATCGAGCCGCATGTTCGGCGCTTCCTGGAACAGGCGGACTGCGTGATGGTCGACGGCACGTTCTGGACCGACGACGAGATGATCCGCCTCGGCGTTTCGAAGAAGCGGGCGCAGGAGATCGGCCATCTACCGCAGTCCGGCGCCGGGGGCATGATCGAAGTGCTGAAATCACTGAAGGCGAGCCGCAAGGTGCTAATTCACATCAATAACACCAATCCCATTTTGAACGAGGATTCGCCTGAACGCCACGAACTAGAGTCTCTCGGCATCGAAGTGGCGTACGATGGGATGGACATCACGCTCTGAGAAGCTGGTCATGGATCCACGACCTCCCTGGACGAAAGAAGAGTTTGAGCAGCAGTTGCGCGCAAAGGGGAACCGCTATCACATCCACCATCCTTTTCACATCGCAATGAACAGCGGCCGATGTACGAAAGCGCAGGTTCAAGGGTGGGTGTACAACCGTTTCTATTACCAGATCCGCATTCCGGTGAAGGACGCGTCCATCCTGGCGAACATGCCGGACCGCGACCAGCGCCGCGAATGGATTCTCCGCATCATCGACCACGACGGGACACAGGGAGACGAAGGAGGCATCGAAGCGTGGCTGCGGCTTGGTGACGCTTGCGGTCTGAAGCGCGAGGACATGCAGTCGTTAGAATACGTTCTGCCCGGCGTGCGTTTTGCGGTGGACGCGTACGTTAACTTCGCGCGCCACGCGCCCTGGCAGGAGGCCGTGTGCTCCTCGCTCACCGAGTTGTTCGCGCCCGAGATCCACAAAAAGCGGCTGGAGAACTGGCCGCAACATTATCCGTGGATCGAACCGGAGGGCTACCAGTACTTTCGGAAGCGATTGTCGGAGGCGCGCCGGGACGTCGAACACGGGCTTCAGACAACGTTGGATCATTTCAAATCGCGCGAGGAGCAGGAACGCGCGCTCGAGATCCTGCAATTCAAGCTCGACGTGTTGTGGACGATGCTCGATACTATACAGCTAGCCTACGGAGTCGGCCCCACGGCGCGCCAAGGTTAATGTCAGATGCCTCTAAACGACGACACGATATTCGAAATCGCTCATCATTACCGCTTCCAATGGGAGCCCGCGCAGCAGATGCATGTGCTGCTGTATCCGGAAGGAATGATCCAGTTGCCGGGCAGCTCGGGCGAGATCCTGAAGCGCGTCAACGGCAGTGCACGTGTAGGCGAGATCGTCGCGGACCTGGAGCGCGCTTTTCCCGGCTGCGATCTGAGGGGCGACGTTCTCGAGTTTCTGGAACACGCTCATGGAAAAGGTTGGATTCGAACAAAAGAAGGTTAGCCTGCCGCTCTGGCTATTAGCCGAGGTCAGCTACAAGTGTCCGTTGCACTGTGTGTACTGCTACAACCCTGTGGACTACGCGACCTATGGCAATGAGCTTGCGACTGAGGACTGGCTGCGCGTGTTGAGGCAGGCCCGCGAACTCGGTGCAACTCAGCTTGGGTTTTCAGGAGGAGAACCGTTGATGCGGGCCGACCTCGAGGTCTTGGTCGCGGAGGCCCGCAGGCTTGGCTATTACTCGAACCTGATTACTTCCGGCGTAGGCCTCGATGAGCGGCGAATCGCAGCATTCAAGGAGGGAGGGCTCGATCATATCCAGATCTCGTTTCAGGACTCGACCCGTGAGATGAATGACTTTCTCTCCAGCACTCGCACCTTTGATTTGAAGCAAAAGGTCGCCCGGTTGGTCAAGAGATACGACTACCCGATGGTGCTCAACGTGGTCCTGCACAGGCTCAACATCGACCACGTGCAGCAAATCCTTGAGATGGCCGACCAGCTTGAGGCGGAGTACGTCGAGCTCGCCAATACGCAGTACTACGGCTGGGCCTACCTTAACCGCGACAAGCTGCTGCCGAGCCGCGAACAATTACAGCGCGCGGAGGAAATCACGAATAACTTCCGCCGGCGCGTGGAAAAACGGATGAAGATTTATTTCGTCGTCCCGGACTATTACGAGGCTCGACCCAAACCATGCATGAGCGGCTGGGGCTCGGTGTTCTTGTGCGTGACTGCCGACGGCCTTGCACTTCCGTGTCACTCGGCGCGCATGCTGCCCGGATTGACTTTCCCCAGCGTACGCGATCACGATCTCCGTTGGATCTGGAACGATTCGCCGGCATTTGACGCTTACCGCGGCGATGCGTGGATGAAGGAACCTTGCCGCTCCTGTCCGGAAAAGGTTAAGGATTACGGCGGTTGCCGGTGCCAGGCCTACCTGATGACTGGCGATGCCACCAACGCGGATCCCGTGTGCGACAAATCCCCGTTGCATGGGCTCGTCACCGACGCGATTGAGCGCGCCCGAAAACTGGGGGCACGCAGTACGCGCGAAGCCCAAGCGCGCGCGGAGCGCCAGCCCGACAGGGCGCAGCCCGAAGGAATGCGCGCAGCGTCAAGAGACGCCCTGTACTTTCGGGACGACGCGAACTCGCTCAGCCTCGCCGACGGCAAGAAACAGTCTTTTTTTTAGTGCCGCTGTCCACGCTGCGACTCCACGAGGCCGTCCCGTGGAGTCAACGAAATCCGGAACAGGACTTAGTACGCATGAATGCTCCTCAAATCGTCACCGCCCCTGCTGCGATTCACGCCGAGGGACTGACCAAGCGCTATGGAGAGGTTCTTGCCGTAGATGGCCTGACACTGGAGATCCCTACCGGGCAGTTCTTCGGCCTGCTGGGTCCCAACGGTTCAGGTAAAACAACTACCATTCACATGCTCGCAACACTGATCCAGCCAAATGCTGGCTCGGCTCAAGTCGCAGGCTTTGACATCGGGCATAACGCCGTCAAAGCGCGCGAGGCGATTGGAATCGTGTTTCAGGAATCCGCGCTGGACCGAACGCTCACGGTCGCTGAAAACCTGCGGTTCGCGGGGCTGCTCCAGAATCTGCCGCTGCGCACCATCTCGGAACGTTCCCGCGAATTGCTCGAGTTGTTTGGACTGGACCAATATCGTGCTACACCCGTAGCGGCGCTGTCGGGTGGAATGCGCCGGGCGCTCGATATCGTGCGCGGAGTTCTGCATCAGCCCAAGGTGCTGTTCCTCGACGAACCGACCATTGGGCTCGACATTCCCAACAGACGCCGCATTTGGCGTTTCATCGAAAGACTGCGCGCACGCACCTCCATGACGGTTCTGCTCACGACGCACTATCTGGAGGAGGCCGATGGCTGCGACCGGGTTTCGTTCATCCGAAAAGGTCGCCTCGTCGAATCCGGAGCGCCACGTGCCTTGGTCGAGGATCTCGGCAAGCACATCCTGGAAGTCGAAAGCGCTAATATCGAGCGGCTGGCCGCGCAGCTGGAGCCAAGACTGGGAGCCGGCCTGTGCGACGGCGATGTCGCGATGTTCCGGTGGGCCGAGGAGGACGTCACCAAACTGGTCAAACTCCAATCGGAACTTGGAATAGGCATTCACAGCTGGAGAGTGCGCCGCCCCAATCTCAATGACGTCTTTCTCTGGGTGGCCGCCGGAAAGGGGTTGAGATCGTGAAGCTGCGCCCCTTCTATGCGGTGCTGGAACGTGAACTCGTCCGCATGATTCGGCAACGTACGCGCCTCGTAGCTGCCATGGTGCGACCGCTCATCTGGTTATTGGTAATCGGCGGTGGATTCAACACGGTGGTGGGGCGAGCCCACGGCTTGGACTACAAGGATTTTCTGGTTCCGGGCGTTCTGGGCATGACGACGCTCTTTGGCGCCATGCTGGCCGCGCTCACTACGGTGTATGACAAGGAATCAGGGGTGATGCGAATGATGATCGTGGCGCCTCTCCCGCATGCGTGGATCGTACTGGCGAAGATTGTTTCAGCAGCACTCGCGGCAATCGTGCAGGCGCTAATGTTGATCGTCCTTCTGCTTCTGCTCGGCCACCTCCGTAGCGGTACGGACTGGACATTGCTCGCCTCCGCCGTCGTCGCCGCGTCATTCGCTTGCGCCGGCATCGGCATGGTAACCGCGTCGTTTAGCCGCACTCTGGACAATTTCGCAGCGACAATGAACTTCGTCATCTTCCCGGTCTTTTTTCTCAGCGGATCGCTCTACCCAGTGCAGAGTTTGCCGGTCGTTCTCAAACGCGCCGCGACCATAAACCCGTATACTTATGGCGTTGATTTTCTCAAGCATGCCATCTTGCCTGCGTCCGTGCCTACCGACTTCAGCGTCGCCCTGGACATCGCCGTACTCACGGGATTCTCAATCATGGCGCTGGTTGTTGCGAGCTGGCGTTTTTCCCACGAATCGGCTTACGAACCAATGATCCGCGTGCTTGCCGGCAAACCCGGCTAACGCTGTGTCGCGGGTTGACCCGGCCGCATACGACAGTTATGGTCTGATCAAGTAACCCTTGCCGGTATCCTCGCGGTGCGCAAAGTGACAGTTGCCACAATTTTTCTGAATAGCGGAATACGACGCTTGCGCTGCCTT
>Ga0066903_100005152_pt1 | contig 11262 bp, 12 predicted proteins | sample PanSoiMetaGPlot1_FD_67491 | JGI IMG/M metagenome (GOLD analysis project Ga0066903, IMG submission 67491) | Tropical forest soil microbial communities from Panama analyzed to predict greenhouse gas emissions - Panama Soil - Plot 1 (version 2) | ecosystem: Environmental > Terrestrial > Soil >...
GACCTGCTCATCAGCAGCAGCGAATTCACCGAAGTCAGGCAGGAAATTACGCCGCTCGGCCGGCAAATCGAACGGCGTGAGTTCAAGCCGATTTACGAACAGAATCTTAGCGCCATGAATCGCTTCGGGGCAATCCTGGTATCGCTGTGGATATATCCGTTTTTCCTCCTGGTTCTCGGTTTCGGCTACAGCTATTTCTGGTCGTCGGCCACAATCGTCTATTTCCTGATGAGGCATTGCGTGGACGACACGGAACTGGATGAGGTGCATCAGGAGGACGAGGACCTGGAGGATCCGTTCATGAAATCGACGACAGCGCCCGCGCCCGCTGCTCCAGCGCCTTCACAGGCCAAGGCCGGAACGGTGAGTTTGAACGTGGTGGACGCGCCTGCGTCGCCCGTCTCGGGGCCGCCCACGACGACGTTCACCGCCGCCGACCATCCGTCGTCGCCGCCGACGAAGATGGAACCCGCCAGCCCGTCGCCGGAGATGCCTCCCCCGCCTTCCGCGTCGCCGGAAGCTCCGCCGAGTTAGTGCTTAGCCCGTAGTCCGTGCCGTCGGCTTCTTTTTGCCACGGACTAAGGACTGAGGACCATCTTCGATTTTCCTTGCTCACGGAGGATCGCGCATGCCTCGTCCCGTGCTGCTTTTTAGCGGAAAATGGACGCATTTGCCGCTCGAAGAGCTTGCCCAAAAGCTAAACGACTGGGGCTATCAGGGACTGGAGTTGTGCTGCTGGGGCGATCACTTCGAGGTGCAGCGGGCGCTTAGCGACGACAATTACTGCCAGCACAAGCTCGACATGTTGGCCCGCCACGATCTGGCGCTGTTGGTGCTCAGCAATCATCGCGTCGGCCAGGCGGTCTGCGATCGCATCGAACCGAGGCATCGCAAGATTCTTCCCGATTACGTCTGGGGGGACGGCGATCCCGAGGGAGTAAAGCAGCGCGCAAGCGCCGAGATGCTTGCCACCGTCCAGGCCGCCCAGAAGCTTGGCGTCGCCACAATCAGCGGCTTCACCGGCTCGTCTTTGTGGCCCGGCGTGACCGGGTACCCACCGTCAAGCCCCAGCGAAGTACAGGAAGGCATGCGCGACTTCGCCCACCGCTGGCAGCCTATCCTCGATGCCTGCAGTGACGCCGGCATTCGTTTCGCCCTGGAGGTCCATCCCGGCGAGGTCGCCTTCGACCTCTTCAGCGCCGAAATGACCCTGGATGCGATCGACGGACGCGCGGAGTTCGGCTTCACCTTCGACCCGAGCCATCTGCACTGGCAAGGGGTCGATCCGGTCGAGTTCTTGCGCCGCTTTCCCGATCGGATTTTTCACGTACATGTCAAGGACATCGCCATGACGCTCGATGGCCGAACCGGCGTCTTGAATGCCTATCAGCCCTACGGCGACGTGCGCCGCGGCTGGGACTACCGTTCGCCGGGACATGGCGGCATCAATTGGGAATCGATCGTCCGCGCCCTGAACGCCATCCGCTACGAAGGCCCGCTCTCGGTGGAATGGAGCGACGCCGGCATGGACCCCGACTTCGGCGCCGAGGAAGCGTGTAAGTTCGTCAAACGGCTGGATTTCGTAAGGAGTCCGTAGTAAATAGTCCGTAGTCCGTGGCAACAAAAAGACGGCGCTTGGGACTACGGACTACGGATATTGCCACACGGTGTGAATTAATAAAATGGAGCGAAAAGGTGCCGCGTATCCCGATTAAGGCGTCCCTCATGGACCGTTTCACCAAACAAGACGAGTTGCGTAAACAGTGGCTGGATCAGTATGTCAAGGTCAACGAAAACAGGCCGGAGCTCAAGAGGTTCGCCGGCATCGTTGGCCGAGTCGTCACGGTCAACTATAACGGCAAAGCGCTGGTCGATTTCCAGGATGGCGGCTGGTACGACATCCCCGCATCCGCTGATTTTCTCGTCAAGGTCGATCCCGCCGAGGGGGCGAAGTACAAAAACGTCAACAGCGCTCAGGTGATACCCGAGAAACAAGGGTGAAACAAGCCCATGCCCGCTTTCCGCATTCCTCCCCTGCCCTTTCATCGCCAGGCCGTTGCCGTGAAGCCGCCCTCACGGTCTTCGAATAAGAGCTGCGGCCTGCCCAGGCCCTCCGCGTCATAGATTTCGATTCGGCACGGTCCGCTGCGCTCCATTTTCTCGTTCTGGTCGACACTGCCGCAAGCGATGCGATGGCCGTCCGGCGACCAGCGCGCCGAGAAGTCCGACTTGTCCTTTAGCTTCGCCAGCACTTTGGTCTGGCCCGAAAACACGTCGATGACCGACAGGTTGTATTCCTCATCCTTGTTACTGCCGATGAACAGGATCCTCTTGCCGTCGGGCGACAATCGGCACGTCCCGGCGAGGAAGCCGGTGGGCTCGCTGGTAAGCCGGCGCACTTCTTTGGTCTTGGGATTCGCCAACAAATTCCCGCCGCTTATCGTGCCCGTCCCGTGCAGCTACGCTGAACGTCGGAGTTTTCCGAGGACATTGGAAAGTCGGCCATTCACCATTGCAATTTCCCAACTGGTTTGATCTGCCTCCTCTACTCTCTATTGCCCGACCACGAGGCAAATGGTCCCGTGGATACTCAGAATACTCAACCCCTCACTTTTCAAATTGCCATAAAAAACTTACGAATTCTTAATCAACAGAGCATTTCGGGTATTTGTTTGTGAGACGATCTCCAGAGCAGGCGACTGCAGCCAACACACGCATTTGTTCCCAGAAGATTTTCGCTCCGTACTTCAGCGATGATCCGGCATGGGAATTGCGACGTCTATGCAGGTTTGAAAAGCGTCGTTTTACGCAAGCCGCGGCTGCCTAGAGCCGATCAGCACGTCCAGCCAGCCGCGCGGAATCGGGTTCATTTGGCGAGAGGCAACTAGAATCAGGAGGAATGAATCATGCCAGTCCGAATGCTGAAGAATGACCGCGCAGGAAACGAGGAGCGCGAGAGAGACGCTAGGTCCGAAGCGCCCGTCCATTGTGAGACCCTCATCGACGGGCTTAACCACGATCTGGCCGGCGAGTACCAGGTCGTCTTGATGTACACTCAGTATGCGGCTAAGCTTACCGGACCATACCGCAAAGAATTGCGTGCCCTCTTCCTGACGGAGATTGCCGACGAACAGGGCCACGCCCAGTTCTTGGCGGACAAGATTGCGGTTCTCGGCGGGGAACCAACCACCCGTCCGCGGCTCGTGCCGCCAGCCGATAACCCACGCACCATGCTGCAAGCTGCTTTAGATGCGGAGAAGCAAGCGATCGCCGACTACAACCAGCGCATCGAGCAGGCGGAAGCATTCGGCGATATCGGGCTGAAGGTTGATCTCGAAAACCAAGTCGCCGACAAGACGCGGCACAAGGAAGAGATTGAGCGCATCCTCGCCGGCTGGGATCAGCGCTGACGGCCCGACGGTTTGCAAAACCGTCCTTTCAACCTGGAAGAACTTGCTGTGAGTGAGAACTTCCCCAGATATTTGTGCATTCACGGCCACTTCTACCAGCCGCCGCGGGAAAATCCCTGGTTGGAAGCGATCGAGGTGCAGGACTCGGCGGCCCCCGATCACGATTGGAATGTGCGGATCACACGCGAATGTTACGCGCCGAATTGTCGGGCTCGGCTCCTGGATGGGCAAAACAAGATCGCCAACTTGCTCAATAATTATGCTTGGATCAGTTTCAACGTTGGGCCTACCCTTTTGGCCTGGATGGCCGAATCCGCGCCGAGCGTGCTGCCCGGCATCGTTGAAGGAGACCGTGTGAGTCGCGAGCGCCGCGGCGGTCATGGCAATGCCCTGGCGCAGGTCTATAACCATGTCATCATGCCGCTGGCCGGCCCGCAGGATAAGCAAACCCAAGTGCTGTGGGGAATTGCTGATTTCCGCGCTCGTTTCGGACGCGATCCCGAAGGCATCTGGCTGGCCGAGACAGCCGTCGACGTCGCCTCGCTGGAAGCCCTGGCCAGCGCCGGCATCCGCTTTACCATTCTCGCCCAGCGCCAGGCCCGGCGTTGGCGGCAAATCGGCGCTGCCGAATGGACCCAGAGTAACGGAGAAATTGATCCGTCGCAGGCCTATCGGTGCCAGCTTCCGTCCGGAAACTCGATCGCCCTCTTCTTCTACGACGGCGCCATCTCTCGCGCCGTCGCCTTCGAGAAACTCCTCGACAGCGGCGAGAAGTTTTTCGCTCGGTTGCTGGAAGGGTTCGACCCGTCCCGGCAACATCCGCAGCTCGTGCACATCGCCACCGATGGCGAATCGTACGGCCATCACCATGCCCACGGCGATATGGCCCTCGCTTATGCCCTGGATCGCCTGAGCAAAGAACCGGCGATACGGCTGACCAACTACGGCGAGTTCTTGGAATTGCACCCCCCTACCTGGGAAGTCGAGATCCACGACAACAGCTCCTGGAGCTGCGAACATGGCATAGAGCGCTGGCGCTCCAACTGCGGATGCAACATGGGGCGCGGCTGGCAGCAGGAATGGCGCGGTCCGCTGCGCCAGGCGCTTGATCGACTCAAAGGCCAGCTCGACCATGTTTTCGCCACGCGCGGCCGCGAGTGCTTCCCCGACCCGTGGGCCGCTCGCGACGCTTACATTCAGATCATGCTGGATCGCAGTCCGGAGAGCGTGCGCCAGTTCTTGCAAACCCACGCGCACGCGGATCTAGATGAAATGCTCGTTCGCACGGCGCTATGGCTCTTGGAAATGCAGCGGCACGGGATGCTCATGTTCACGAGCTGCGGCTGGTTCTTCGACGAGATCAGCGGGTTGGAGACCACTCAGTGTTTGCGCTATGCCGCCCGCGCCATCCAGCTCGCCCGGCATTTCCAGCACGAGTTCGAGGACGAGTTCGTGCTAGAGCTGGAAAAGGCGCCGAGCAACCTGCCGGAATTCCAGAACGGCAAAGGCGTCTGGGAGCAACTGGTCCGTCCGGGCCGAATCGACTTGGATCGCATTCTTGCCCATTTTGCGATCAGTCTGATCTACCAGGAACGCCAAGAGCATGCACGCGTCTACTGCTTCGACCTGGAAACGCTCGACCAAGAGGTGCTCAGCCGCGGCAATACGCACCTGGCGATTGGCCGGCTCAAGATCCGTTCGCGTCTGACCTGGAACGAAGCGGAAACGTGGTTTGTCGTCGTTCATTACGGGGGCCTCGATTTCCATGCCGCCTTGCGCAAAGCCCTTGTCCCCGAGGAGTACGATGGCTTCAAGAAACAACTTCTCGAGCTTTTTCAGACCGATTCGCTCGCGGACGTCACAACGCTGGTCGCCCAGGAATTCAAGGGCGAAATCTATCGGCTGGCCGATCTATTCGTCGAGGAGCAGCGCCGCATCATCAGTATAATCTTGCAAGACCGGTTCGTGGATTACCAGCAATCTCTGGAACGGTTCGCCGATCCGGATGAGGATCTCCTGTACCAGCTCGGCCGGTTGCACTATCCGATTCCCAAAGCGATGCGAACGGCGGCCACCCTCGATTTCGATCATCATATCCTTCAGGAAATCCTTCACCTGCACACTGGCGAAGGTCTGCAAACGATCAAGCACCGGTTAGAGCGCGGCAAAGTCTGGGGCTATCAGGCAGACCGGGAAATTCTCGGCCAAGCCCTTGCCCGCGAACTGAAAACACTCCTCGGAGATCTCAACACGAACGCCGATCTTCCGGCACTTGCAGCGCAGACAGGCCACTTGCTCGACGCCGCCGCGTTGTTAGGAATCCGGTTGAGTCTCTGGCAGCTTCAGAACGAGTTACTCGATGCCTACGCTCAACTACAGGCTGCTGATTCGTTGAGTCAGACGTCGCGCGAGGCATTCGCCCATCTGGCCGGGCGACTCAATATCAGCAAAGATCTATTAGGCTGGAAACCTTGAGGAACTCAACCAAATGGGAATTGGACTTCCCGTTGGTGCGCACGCGTTTGCCATTTAGCGTTCGCGGCGCCGTTCGCACGAATTCGCCAGCAACGCATCCCATCTTTCCCCAAGGCACAAAGCGTAGCTACAAACTGGGAGCGTTTCGCTACGAGGCCGCGAGATTGCGCGACTGCGGCATTGTTTTTGCGTACTCTCCTTCCGCCAGCCGTGAAGCAACGCGCATCTTGGTCGGCGCCGGAGGAATTCTCATGGTAAACCAGGTGGTTGAGCGATCGAACGGGAAGCCCGCCAATCCTGATCCGGGACGACGCCGCCAAGAATCGCGCCAGAAGCCGGACATCGTTGACGAAACCTCCGACGCTTCGTTTCCGGCCAGCGATCCCCCCTCGTGGACGCCGCTCCAGGGAGTCGGGCCGCCCGCGCGAAGGGAGCCGAAACAAGCTCCGCTGGCCGTGGAGTAAAGGACGGAGCATCAATTGGGGTGTAGGACGCATTTGAAATCCGTCTTACTCCAGCCGGAGATTCTTATGACTCACCACCAACATCAAGCTTGTATTGACGCTTGCATCCAGTGCGCCCGCGCTTGCGAGCACTGCCGCAGCGCTTGTTTAGAGGAACGCGAGGTGGATACGCGTAAGGAGTGTATCCGCTTGGATCACGACTGCGCCGAGATTTGCTGGACTGCAGCCGCCTTCATGAGCCGCGGCTCGCGGTTTATGGAAGAGATCTGCCTGGTGTGCGCGGAAGTCTGCGAGGCTTGCGCCGCCGAATGTGAGAAGTTTCAAGACGATCACTGCCAGCAATGCGCAAAAATGTGCGGGCGGTGTGCGGACAAATGCCGCCGGATGGCTGGCGCAACCGTCTGAGGAATGCGTCACCAAGGAGCCATCTTCGGTTCTCCTGAATGAAAGGAAGGTGTTGACATGAACTGGGATCGACTTCAAGGAAGCTGGAAACAGCTCAAAGGCAAAGTGAAGGAGAAATGGGGCAAGCTGACCGACAACGAGCTGGATCAAATCGCTGGTCAACGGGAACAGCTGCTGGGGCTGTTGCAAGAGAAGTATGGGTTGGCCAAGGAGGAAGCCGAAAGCCAACTGGAGGAGTTGTTGGCGCTGAAGAAGCTTCAGAAGCAGTTGTAGACAACCATTGCGCGATTGCCGGCTGGCCTCGTACTAACCGCGACGGGACCAGCCTGGTAAAGCAATCCGCAGCGAAAGGAGCATGACATGTTACGCTTAGCGTTGCTGTTCTTGATCATTGCCCTGATCGCCGGCGCGCTGGGAGTATACCCAGTCGCGGCCATCTCAGCCGATATTGCTTGGTTTGTGTTTGTTTTGTTCCTGATACTGTGCGTGGTGTCGCTGGTGTTTGGCGGTTCGTCGTGGCGGACGGGACCTCCGGTCTAGCGTTTGCCGCCATTGCCCATGCAACGTTTCACGGGGGCCAGGGTAGTGGGATCGTGCGATCCTGCAGTCCCTGGCCCGTTTTTCGCGCTCGCGCCGACACAGGATACCCGGTTTGGTAGGTTTCACGCCTTGCTTTGACTAGCGCCTAGTTACATGTGGAGTGTTCGAATTCCTCGCTCAAGTCGTGCAGCAGCACTTCAGGATTGAGCGGCTTGCGGAACCAGCGATCGACTCCTTCCAAGTGAAAGCTCTCCGGTGCGTGCCCGGTGACCCCGAAAATCTTGAGCCGGCCGTTGCTCGGGTTGCTGCGGATATGTCGAACGGTGGTCGGGCCATCGCAGCGTGGCAGGATCATGTCCAGCAGGATGATGTCGGGTGGCGTCTTCTCACGCAGGTAATCGAGAGCATCGACACCGTCTGCCGCGACGTCCACGTCCATGCCGGAGAGGCGCAAGAAACCAGCCAATAACTCGCGTTCATTCAGATCGTCCTCGACGAGAAGGGCCTTCGGAGTCTTGGCGGACTTGACCGGCTGGGCGACGCTCTTTTTTTGCTCCACGTCTAACTCCTTGCGCGCGCGGAGCATTTCGAAATCTTCTTGGATTTTTTCGAGCGTAGCCTGTCCTTCTTGGAGAAGTCCGCCCTGGATTTGCTTGGCCAAGAGAGCCAAGCCGATACCGGCGACATTGAGCCGGTTCCGGACCAAATGGTTGGCTTGCCGGATCTTGGCGTTTAAGGCCTCCTCGTCCGGCGGCATGGACATGGGTCCGTCCTGCAATTCTTCGCGCAACACGCTGACGTTTTTGGGGGCTTCGATGCCGAGGCGCACCTTGCCTCCTTTGAAGTCCAGAATCTGCACCGAGGTGTTGAATCCGGGAAACAACAGCTTTTCCTTCAAGCGTCGCGACAGAACGAGCATAGGGGTGTCCTTTCCTGAAGAAGGTGTTGGGAAACCGTCTAATTATGGAGGGTCGGCTTCTATACCGATAGAAAGTGACCGGAGCATCCATGCTCGCCCTAATTATTGGGATCATTTTTACACCAGACCGCGTTTTTCATGCAAGGCCATTTTGTCGAAAAATTGGAAAGGCGCTGTTTGAGGCTTTCGACGCGAGCTTTCACTTCGGCCGTGGAAGTTGCGATGACTCTTACCTCTGAATAGTTTCTTCGAGTTTTGTCGGATCGCGAAGCAGCGTGGTAAGGATTTTTTCAGTAAGCGGTTTGATCAGGTGATAGTTGAACCCGGCTTCTTTGGAGCGGCGACGATCCTCGTCCTGGCCGTATCCGGTCACCGCCGCCAACACGACGTTTTCGAGGCCTGGTTGCTTGCGAATTCGGCGCGCCACATCGTATCCGTTCAAATCCGGTAAGCCGATGTCCAGCAAGATAATCTCAGGCCGAAATCTGGCGGCGATCTCCAGGGCGGCCGATCCGTCGTGGGCCGTGCGCACGTCCTGGCCGTCAAGCTTCAAAAGGCACGCGAGCATTTGGGTCATATCCGCATTGTCGTCCACAAGGAGAATGCGGCGGGAAGGGTGCTGAGATGCGCGGGGGTTTTCCGGGCTTTTCGGCGCGGGGAGCGGCACAGCCACCGGTAACTGCACGACAAACTCGCTCCCCATCCCGGCTCCGCCGCTGGCCGCGCGCACGCGGCCGCCGTGCAGTTCCAGCAACCGTTGAACCACGGTCAAGCCAATGCCCAAACCACCCGAGGAGCGGTCCAACGTGGAATCGGCCTGGGCAAAAAGATCGAAAATGCGAGGCAACATTGCCGGCGCTATGCCGATCCCTGTATCGCGCACTCGCACGACCACCTCGGCAGGGTGCTCTTGGCGAGGCAACTCGGCTTGCAACCAGATTTGTCCCCCCTCTTCGGTGAATTTGGCGGCGTTGTTCAGGAGGTTGGCAAACACCTGGCTCAAACGCGTGGGATCCGCTTCCACCTCCACCGGTCGCAAGGGCAGGGATACATGCAGCTGGTGCCGACGCCCCTCCAGCAGCGGCTTGCTGATTTCGACCGCCGCCGTCAGGACATTCCGCAAGTCCACACGCACCTTATGCAGTTGAACCTTGCCGCGCATGATGCGGGCCACGTCGAGAAGATCATCAACCAGAGCAGCCAAATGCTGCACCTGGCGGTCGATCACGCCGCACGCCTGCTCCAGATCGGGATGGCCCAAGCCGCGCATGCGCATGAACTGGGCCGCCGCAGCCAACGGGGCCAATGGGTTGCGCAGCTCGTGCGCCAACATGGCCAGGAACTCATCCTTGCGCCGGTCGGTTTCCGCCAACAGGGCGTTGGCTTTGGATAATTCAGCAGTCCGCTCGGCGACCCGCGCCTCGAGCAGGTCATTCGCTTGCCGCAGGGTCACGGCGGCGCGATGGCGCTCCAGCGCGAAGCGGATCGACCGCTCCAACAGCTGGGCGCCGATCTGTCCCTTGATCAGGTAATCCGCCGCCCCCGCTTTCATCGCGTGCAGGTCAACCTCGCGATCCCCCTGGGCGGTCAGGAAGATAATCGGCGTCTGACAGCCATGGACCTCCGGTTGGTCCAGAAGATCCAATCCCGTCCGCCCATCCAGCCGATAGTCCAAAAGGCAAATGTCATGTTCGCGGCGCGCTAATGCTTCCAGACCAGCATCATACGTGTTGACCCATTTCAGGTCGAACTTCAGGCCGTGGATTTCACCGAGCAGCTCGCGGGTCAGAAAGAAATCGTCCTCGTCATCATCAATTAGAAGGACTCGAATCGGGGCATCCTCCATTGCTGTCTCCTTGCGCCGCCGCATCCCTTGGCGTTTCGGGAACGCTCATTAGCTTTTGGGAAGCTCGACGATTTCAAGCCAGTATTTGCCGAGAGTCTTGATGACATCGACCAGCGCTTCGAAAGTGACAGGTTTGGTAATGAAGGAGGAAGCGCTGATGTCATAGACCTTGTAGATATCTTCTTGCGCTTTGGAGGTCGTCAGGATCACGATGCGAATCTGCCGCAGTTGGGGGTCCGCCTTGATCTCCCTGAGGGCCTGATGCCCGTCTTTCTTGGGCATGTTCAAGTCCAAGAGAATAAGAGAGGGCCGGGGCGCCGCGTCGGGATCTTTAAAACGGCCGCGCCGCTGCAGGTATTCCATCAACTCCTCCCCGTCATGGACGAAGCGGAGGTCGTTGACAAGACGGCTTTCGTCAAAGGCTTGCTTAGTTAACATGCGGTCGTCCTCGTCGTCATCGGCCATCAGAATCGTGATGGGGTTAGGTTTGTTCTTCATAATGGCTTTCTCCTCTTGTTTGCGTGACCGGTAAGAGGACCGTGAAGGTGGCCCCTCGCCCGGCTTTGCCGCTGGCCGTGATGCTTCCGCCGTGACGCTCGGCGATCTTGCGACAGATGGCCAAGCCGATTCCCGTTCCTTCGTACTCATTCCGGCCATGGAGGCGCTGAAACAGGCCAAAGATCCGATCAACGTTCGCCTCGTCAAAACCAATCCCGTTGTCCTCTACTGTTAATTGATAGAACGGGACGCGCGAAGCAATCCCTGACACGCCTTTACCTTCCGCCGACGATACCAGCCAACCCTGGATCTTGACCACGGGAGGCACGTGCGGGCGGCGGAATTTCAACGCATTGCTCAGAAGATTTTGCAACAACTGGCGTATCTGCGTCGGTTCTGCTTCGAGGGTTGGCAAGGGGCTGACTTCCACCCGGCCTTTGCTGGCATGCACACTCCCTTCCAGATCGGACACGACCTCGCGCACCACGTGATTCAGATCGATGCGCTCGAAGCGCGCCGGCATGGCGGTCAGCCGCGAAAACTCCAGTAAGTCATTGATCAGCTTGCGCATTCGGCTGGCCGCGTTCTGCATCCGCTCGAGGTAATCGCGCCCCTCCGGGCCGAGCGCCTGGCTGCACTTGGTCCCGAGACGGTCCCCAAAGGTTTGGATCTTGCGCAACGGTTCCTGCAGGTCGTGCGAGGCGA
>Ga0066903_100005153_pt1 | contig 11261 bp, 8 predicted proteins | sample PanSoiMetaGPlot1_FD_67491 | JGI IMG/M metagenome (GOLD analysis project Ga0066903, IMG submission 67491) | Tropical forest soil microbial communities from Panama analyzed to predict greenhouse gas emissions - Panama Soil - Plot 1 (version 2) | ecosystem: Environmental > Terrestrial > Soil >...
TCCCCGCGTGCGCGAGCGCCCTTGCAGCTTGCGGTGAGATGTGGACCTGGCTCGTGGAAGTCGCGCTACTCGTGGGCTCGGAGCCGCCGCCGGTGGGCAAGCACTCCTTGTAGACGTTCACCGCGGAAGGGCCGCCGTTGCAGGCGAGCGCCGCCGTCGGCGCACACAGCGCGACACCCGCGACGATGGCAGCAAGAACCACCCGTCTCAGGCCCTCGAGCACGCCGGTACTGTAGCTGCCCGTGCCGCCCGGGAAGGTAAACGGCCTGCAAAGCACGCCCCTGCGCGATGCGGCCGCCGGAATCGCGATCGCCGCTGCCGTATTCGCGCTTTCGTACGCGAACGGCGGCTTCGCACCGACGACACGGTCGTATGCCGCCATCACGGCGTGGTGGCTGCTGGGAGTCGGCGCGGCGCTCGGGATCGCCTCGGCGTGGTCGAGCGTCGGTCGGTGGGCCATCGTCGCCCTCGGTCTGCTCTCGGCTTTTGCCATCTGGGTTCTCTTATCGGTCAATTGGGCCAACGATGCTGAGCTCGCGTTCGCGCAGTTCAACCAGGTCTCTCTCTACGTCGCGGTGTTCGCGGTGTCCATCGTGGTGGCGCGGCTCGTGCCCTCGTACGTCTTCGTCGGCGGTGTCGCGCTCGCGATCTCGGCGATTGCGGGCGTCGCGCTCACGAGTCGTTTCTTCCCGAGCACCTTCGGCATCGAAGCGGGCTCGACGATCCTGCCGCCCCTCAAGTACCGGCTCAGTTTCCCGCTCGGCTACTGGAATGGATTGGGGATCGAGGTCGCGCTGGCTTACCCGTTGCTGCTTTCGATCATGGCGTCGAGACGCTCGCGGCTGACCAGTGCCCTGGCCGCACTGCCACTGCCGGTCATCGCCGCCGTCATGTACCTCACCTCCTCGCGCGGTGCGTTCGTCGCGGGCGCGATCGCGGTCCTGGCGTTCGTCGTGCTGACTCCGAGGCGCTGGGCGGCCCTCGCCGCGGTGGTCGTGGCGGGAGCATCGGGAGCCGTCGCCGTCGCGGTGCTCGTGCACAAGAACGCGCTCGTCAACGGCGACATCGACACTCCGCTCGGCGTGCACCAAGGACACCAGGCGGCCCTGTGGGTCGCAATCGCCTGCGTCCTGACGGCGCTCGTGTGGGCCGGTCTATGGGAGCTCGGGAGCCGGGTGCCGTCACCATCGCGCCGAGCCGGCCAGGCGACGGCGATCGCCGTAGCGGTCGTCGTCGTGGTCGTGATCGTGTTGTCGCATCCCGTGGCGAAGTTCGACGCCTTCAAGAGCAGCTCCTCAGGGGCCGGAACGAGCGCCACCGTCACACAGTCACATCTGTTGAGCAGCTCGGGAAGCGGGCGCTGGCAATTCTGGGGGGCCGCGATCTCCGAGTTTCGAGCCCATCCGCTGAACGGCGGCGGCGCGGGGTCGTGGGCGTCCTGGTGGCTGCAGCACCAGCCACGCTCGCTGCCGCTCTTCTCCACGTACGCCCATTCCCTGTACCTCGAAGCCCTCGCAGAGTTGGGCATCGTCGGTCTTCTGCTCATCTTGGGATTCGTCGTGGTCGCCGCAGTCGGCGCTGTCCGCTCGGCGCTCGCTCTCGGTAGCGGCGAGGTCGCTGCAGTCACCGCCTGCGGCATCGCCTTCTTCGTGGCAGCCGCCTACGACTGGACCTGGCAGCTGGCGGGCATCGGCGTCGTCGGCGTCGGGATGCTCGGTTTCGCCCTCGGAGCTCTTCCGTCAACCCGTACGAGAGCTTGGGGCCGCGCGGACGCCATCCGGCCTGCGGTTGCGCTGGTCGCTGTGGCGGCGATCGTCCCCCAGTTCGTCGCACTTGCCGCCGGCATCCACCTCCGCAACAGCAATGCGGCTTACACCGCCGGAGATGCGGCGAAGGCGCGGTCGGAGGCTCTCGCAGCCAAGGCAATCGAGCCGTGGGCCGCAAGTCCCTACCTCCAGCTCGGTCTTGTCTCGGAGGCCGAGGGCAGCTACGCGGCGGCTGCCGGTTGGCTCGACGAGGCGATTCACCGTTCGAGACGCGACTGGGCGCTGTGGGTCATCGCAGCCCGCATAGCGACAGAGCGCGGCAAGATCGACGCAGCCCAGAGGGACATCGACGAGGCCCGCCGCCTCAACCCACATTCACAAACTCTTCACAGCGCCTGAGTAGCGCTCGTCATGAGTCGGCGGTAGCGTTTCGATGAAGTTAGCCGTCATGGAGGTATCCGCGGGTTGAGCGAGCTCGAGATCTTCGACGGGACTCCAGACGGCGGCTCCGACCTGGGCGGCGTCGAGGACAGGGATTCCGCCCGCTACGGGCGGGAGTACCTCCTCCGACGGATGCTTGCCGTGGGCGACGTGCTCGCGGTAGCCGTGGCCGCGGTCGTCGTCGGCCTCTGGGGAAGCGCCGCCAGCGCAGCGCTTCTGCTCGTCCTGTCTGCTCCCATCTGGATTGTCACGGCGAAGCTCGCGGGTCTCTACGACCGCGACCAGCGAACGCTGCGCCATCTGACCGTCGACGAGCTGCCCTGGCTCGTCGTCTGGGCTCTCGGCAGCACCGCGCTCCTGACCTTTCTGCTCGTGCCGTTCCCGGCGCTCGACCTGAGCTCCGACGACCGGCTGCTCGTCTGGGGCACGGTGCTCGGACTCGGGTTCGCCTTCCGTGCCGGAGTGAGAGCGACCTGGCGGCGCGTCACGCCGGCGCAGCGTGTTCTCATCGTGGGCGACGGGCCGCTCGCGTGGGCTGTGATCCGCAAGCTCGAGCTGTTCCCCGACATCCATGCGAGGATCGCCGAGCGGATCGAAAGCTGTTCGGCGCTGGAGCAGCGTCTCGGTGAGATCGGGGAGAACATCGACCGCATCGTGATCGCCTGCAGCGAGTTCAGCGAGGAGCTGCTCGAGAAGCTTCTGCCGTTCTGCCGCCTCCGTGCCGTGCGGCTGGCCATCGTCCCGCCGACGCGAGGCATGTTCGGGACTGCGACACACCTCACACACATCGCTGACCTCCCGCTGCTCGACTACAACACCTGGGACATTTCGCGCACGACTATGGCGCTCAAGCGCACATTCGACGTCGTGCTTGCAGCGCTTGCGCTCGTCTTGCTGCTGCCAATCTTTGTATTCGCCGCGCTGGCGACGCTCCTCGACTCCGGTCGGCCGATCTTCTTCCGCCAGACGCGGGGGGGCGAGCACGCGCACCCGTTTCAGATGCTCAAGTTCAGGACGATGGTGCCGAACGCGGAGGCGATGCTCCCGGAGCTCGTCCCGTTCGAGGACCTCGAGGATCCGATGTTCAAGCTCAAGGCCGATCCGCGCGTGACGCGCGTCGGGCGGCTGCTGCGGCGGACGAGTATCGACGAGCTTCCGCAGCTGATCAACGTGCTTCGCGGCGAGATGTCCATCGTCGGACCGCGGCCCGAGCAGCTCGATCTGGTCGAGCGGTATGCGCCCGAGCATCAGTTCCGGTTGCAGGTGAAGCCGGGAATCACTGGCCCGATGCAGGTCTACGGTCGGGGCGAGCTGAGCTTCGACGAGCGGCTCGCCGTCGAGCGCGAATACGTCGAGAACCTGTCGGTCGCCCGCGACCTCCGGATCGTTCTGATGACACTTCCCGCGGTGCTCGGGAAGCGCGGCGCGTACTAAGTTCACGCGTACGCTCCCAGAACCATGCTCGCGCAGCGCACGAAGGAGTTCGCCCGCCTCCTGGGCCTCGAGATCTCTCGTTACCGTCCTTTCGCAGCGCGCATCGCTTCGCGTTTGAACGAGGGAGGAGTTGAGCTCGTGATCGACGTGGGGGCGTCGCGCGGCCAGTATGCGACCGAGCTCCGGGGGCACGGGTATCGCGGGGACATCGTCTCCTTCGAGCCTGTCGAGGAGGCCTTCGAGAGACTGGCAGCAGCGGCGGCGAGCGATGTCCGATGGACATGCCACCGCACCGCGCTCGGCGCGGTTGCGGGCGACGCCCGCATGAACGTCGCTTCGAACCTGGCGAGCTCCTCGTTGCTCGAGATGGAGGCGACTCATCGGTCGGCAGCGCCCTTGGTGGCAGTCACCGCCACCCAGACGGTTCCCATAGCTCGGCTCGACGACGTGCTCGACGACGGCCGACCGTGCCTGCTGAAACTCGACGTGCAGGGGTACGAGGATCGCGTGCTAGACGGTGCTCCCACAATCCTGGGGCGCGCCGTACTGGTGCAGTGCGAGCTTTCGATTGGCGATCTCTACGCCGGCCAGGCTCCGGTCCGCTCTCTTATCGACCGGCTCGACGACCTGGGCTTCGAGTTGGTCGACCTCGACCCCGTCTTCTACGACCGGGGGGACGGCCGGGTGCTCCAGGTCGATGCCTTGTTCGCGCGACGACGGTCACACTCGTCGGCGTAATGCTTCGCCCTAGGCTGCTCGCCGTGCCAAGCTCGCGCGACAGGCATCCACGAACGCTGTGGCGGCCGCGTCGACCGACCATCGCCGCGCGATCTCCGTGCCCGTGGCCGCAGCGGAACGCCAGCGGGCATCGTTCCAGTCCATGATTCGTGCCATTGCGTCTCGCAGCTCGTCGACTCTGCCAGTCCGGGTGACGTAGCCGTTCACCTCGTCGAGCACGAGGTCGTCGACGGCTCCCACGCCCTCAGTGGCGATGATCGGGAGTCCGTGCTCGAGCGCCTCGTTGATCACGAGCCCCCAGACCTCGTACCGCGACGGCAGCACCAGCACGTCCGAATCGGCATAGAGCCGCTGCAGCGCGGGATGGTTGATCTGGCCGGCATATGCGACGCGTCCGCGCTCGGCCGCGCGGGTGACGAGGGGCCGTAGGGGACCGTCACCCGCGATGTGCAACTCCGCCTCCGGAAGTTGGGCGAATGCCTCGAGGAGCTCTTCAACACCCTTGCGCTGGATCAGTTGCCCAACGAAGAGGAATCGCACGGGAGTGTGGGGTCGGCGCCGTGGGCTAGGCTCGCCGGGCGGTACGGCGTTCGGCACGCAGCGGACCGCGGAGGCCGCGACGCCAAGCCGCTCCAGCTCGCCTGCTGCGCGAGTCCCGTAGGCGAGGCAGAGATCGCTGCGTGACAGGAAGCGGCGCACCCATGGCTCGCTGAGCCTCCGCGCGATCGAGGGCCGTTTCTTTTGGAAGCTTCCCCACCAGGGGACAAAACTCCAGCCCTCCTTCCGACGGGCAGCGAAGGCGGCGATGTTCGCGGGAGAGCTCCATATTCCGCCGCCCGCGCCGACGACGACGTCCGGGCGGAACGAGCGGATCGGCTCGAGTGGGCGAAGCGGCACGTGCAGGTAAGCGTCGGTCCCGAAGGGCCGGAGGTCCACGGAAATCGACCGTAGTAACACGTGCCGGTAGGGCAGGTCTGCCGCGACCCGCCACGACCTGTTCCTCTCCATCCCGGTCTCGTAGATGACAAGCAGCTCGACGCCCTCTTGCCGTACGACCCGCTCGAACAGCGCGACTCTGTTCGGGTCGACCATGTTGGCGATGACCGCGATCCGCAACGGATCCATGCGCTCGCTACGCGGCCTTCACGCGCGGTCGTGATGCCGCTCGCTCACCGGGTCCGTGATCTCGCGGAGGCAAGCAACCGCCCAACGGATTCGCGGACCCCGCGCAGGGCGAAATCGGGATATGCCCAGATCCCGAGCCGAGCGCGGAGGACCACGACCGTGAGGACGTTCAGGAGAGTGATGCCGCAGGTCATCACGATCGCGACCCCGAGCGCCCCGGAGGTGGCGGCGGCCACGGCGGACCCGCCGATCGTCACCACTGCGACGAACACCGTGATCAGCATTGCCGCCAGTTGCTCTCCGGCCATCATCAGCGCCAGGCCCGAGTATCCGCCCATCGAGTTGATGAGGCCTCCAACAGCGAGGACGAGCAGGATCGTGCCACCACGACGGTAGTAATCGCCGAACAGAAGCGAGAGAGCCCACGGGCCGAACACGGCGAGCGCAAGGAGCCCGACGCCCGAGGCGATGCCCGTCAGCGCCGATGTCGCCTTCAGCAGCCGCTCGAGATCGAGTAAACGCCGATCCGCCCACAGTTCGGTGATCAGAGGTGCGATGAAGGAGACGCCGATCATCAGCGGCACCAGAAGCAGCGCAGCGAGCCGCGATCCCGCGACGTAGTAGGCGACGTCCCCGCCCGAGCGGAATACGCCGAGCACGACCGTGTCGATCTGGACCATTACGTTCCAGCTGATGCCCGTCGCGAGGAGCGGCAGGGCGATCCAGAGGAGTGCGCGGGCGCCGGCGGGATCGATGCCTAGCGGCTTGACCTTGGTGCGCAGTCGCTGCAGCGAGAGAACGACGAGCACCGCCGAAAGGCCGACCGAGATGACGAGTACCTCTGTCAGGTTCGTCTTCCAGCCGCCGGCGACGATGATCGCCAGCGCGAGCGCGAGCGTGACATTCGTCGCGGCGTCCCCGAGGATCGTCGCCCACTTGATGTCGTTGAAGCCCCGGAAAGCCTCCGGGACGAGAAGCCGGAAGGCCATCAATGGGATGAACAGCGCGATCCACCCGGTCTCGGCGGCAATCGTTGCGGATCCGAACACATGTCGACCGACAGCGTTCCCCGCGAGGAGAAACAGGAGTCCGAGCGTGAGTGACGCGACGGCGGTGAGCCGCAGTGAGGTCCTGACGACGGCTCCCGCCGTAGCCGGGCGCCTGCGGGTCATCGCCTCGGACACGCTTCGGACTACCGCCTGGTTGAGTCCGAGCATGCCGATGATCGCGAGGATGCTCACGAGGTTGACGATCACGAAGTAGGTACCGACGGCGCTCGGCTGGAGCGTCCGCGCGATGAGCACGGTTGCCGCGGCCCCGGCAGGAAGAGCGGCGAAGCGTCCGGCCGTTGACCATCCGAGTCCGGAGAGCAGACGCGGGCTCAGGCGGGGGGGTGCTGCGGACGTGCCCTCGATCGTTTGCGTCACGGCCCGAGGCTAGCGGCGGATCGGAGGCTCCGCTTGCGAGACAGGTTGCATTTCGACCGGCGCATCGACAGCTGGCCGCAACTGCCGTAGCGTTCGTTGGTGCACACACGCGCGGGAATGCCAGCTGGATACGAACGGCGGATCGCGTCCGGCTCCGTCTACCATGGGCTCGGCGTGACGCTGCCGAGACCGGCAATTCTCACTCTTTCTGCAGGGCTTGCGGGGGCGGCGGCGGCGGTCGCAGCGTTGGCCGCAAGGAGCACTTGGGACCCGCCGGCACTCGTGCTCGCTATCAGCATCGTCGCGGTGCCCGCAATGGTCCTACTAGCTGCGGAACGGCCTGCCGCTGCGCTGGGAGTCTTCGTTGCCGGCCAGGTGCTCGAGGCGTTCGAATACCCCACAGCCGTGGGGACGATTTCGTTCGGAGTCATCCTGTTGGGGCTGCTGTTGCTTTTCCACTGGCGAGCCGTGCTGGACACGATTCGCCGCGATCGCTATCTGGTTGTCGCGAGCATCCTGTTTGCTGGGTGGATCGCTACGTTTGCCCTGCGGGTCCGCTACGAGCCCGCGAGTTCCGTGGCCCGCGAAGTTGTGACCGCTCTGGGCTTCGGTGCCTTCGCTGCGGCGGGGATTGCGGTGGCGCGGTACCGGAACGTCGTCAGGAACGTGGGCATCGGGGCGACCGCCGCGCTGCTTATTCTCGGCGTCTGCGGGGTATTGGCCAGTCTCGGCGCGATCCCGGCACCGCATCGGATCGGTGGCGCCGCGCGAGATTTCCTTTGGTTTAGCAACCCGATCAGGCGTAACTACGGCCTCAACGTTGCCTTCGACGGCGTCGCCCTTCTTGTGCCCCTGAGCGTCTCGTGGCTACTTGTTTCGTTCGCATCGCAACGAGGACGAGGACGGACCGCGGCGGCCGGCGCCCTGACCTTCCTGCTGCTACTCATGCTCTTTGTCTTCCAGGCCCGTGAGATGGTTGTGCAGTTGGTGCTCGCGGTGCTGGCCACAGCTTGCCTCGTACGCCCGAAGGTCGGATGGATTGTGGCCATCGCAGCGCTCCCAATTGTCGCCCTCGGCACGATACACCTGGTGAATTTGGATAGAGCGAGTTCCGATATTCGTCTCGTGCCGGACCGCTATGTCTTCACTGTCTTGGCTCACGACCCACAGCGCTTCTTGCTCGGAATGAATGAGAATGGCTTCTTCAACGAGTCGATCAAGTCTTCTCCCGCGTTGGTCGCCGCGACTCAGACGGGCAGTTACTCCTTGCATAGCTTCTTCTTGTCGAACCTCGTGGCAGGAGGCATCGCGGCCTTCACGTTTACGGTCCTGATCTTCGGCGTGATTTTCCTGCGGGCCTGGCGGCTGTGGCGGTTAGCTCCGAGCGACCCCGACGGTCGCGTACTTCTGATCGCCTGTGTGGTGGTCCTCGTTACGTTGCTCCTAGAGACAGTGCAGTCGAACGCGGTCGGTTACTGGATTCTCGCCGGGTTGGTACTTGGTTTTCCGTTGAACCGACGCGATGGAACCGAGGCAGGGCAGGGACGAGGACGGGACGCCTCGTACAGTCGTCCACATCTGGTGCCCGCATCGGCTTGGCTCGGAATACCGACTCGCGTCTCCAACGCTGTGCGCCGGCACCGGGTCGCGTTCGCCCTTCCTCTCCTGCTCGTGCCGACAATTGCGGTTGCGCTCGCCGTGTCGAACGCTCCGACGCGGTCTGTGGTGGGGCACGTCGCGTTCACGGAACTGCCCCTCGAGCAGCAGTACTTTGGCAATCCACCGTTGGTCCTGCGTACGGACGACGTGCGTACCGGACGCGTCTCTCTTATCGTCGACAACAGCGATAGGACGACATCTGTGACGGTGCGCGCGACAGCCGACCGGCCTCGGGATGCCGCAAAGCGAGTGAACGCCTACCTCGACGCCTACGTTGCCTGGCATGAGCGCGTTGCATTCGCTCGTCTTACAGCGGCAATCGAGCGGCTTCGATTGCGGATCGCGTCGCTACGCGCTCCCCGCGACGCGGAGAAACGCACGGTGCTGACAAGCAGGCTCGTCCAGATGGAGCGAATCTCGTATGCGCCGATCGGTCGGCCGTCAACGCTTGAACGTGTCGACATCCCGCGCCAGGGGTGGTGGATCGTTGCGGAGTTCGCGATCGCGCTCGGGCTGGGGCTCTGCCTCGGACTCGGTGCCGCCGTGGCCGCCGACGAGCTCTCTGTGTCCTACGGGGGGATCGGCGATCCCGTCACTCCTGATGGCTCCGTGGCGGTCACAGGGCGAACAGCCGCGTAGCTCGCACTCCGGCTCGCGCTGGTGGCTCGGGTCTCTGCGCGAACGATGTGCTTGTGCACTGTTCGCCGCGACCGCCGCTTCGACGCCCAGGATGCCGAGGCCTACGTTGTATGGCATGCGCAGTTAGCCACACGCTTGTCTGCCAGCGCCACACGCCTCCCAGCGCCAACTGGGCGGCTTCTAACGCAGATTGCGTGGCCTAGCGAGGCCCGATGAACGCAAAGAGGACGGTCTCGTCGAAGGGAGCGTTTTCGATCTGCGCGCCCGCCAGCGTTTCATGCAGAAACACGTTCCAGCTTTCCGGGCTCCAAAAGTTGATGTGCCCGAGTGTCGTGTCGCGGCGACCATTGGGAACAGTGAGAAGCAGCACTCCGTCCTCCCGGACCATGTCCCACAGGCTGCGGAGAGCGCGCGAAGGGTGGAACATGTGCTCGAGCGTCTCGCAGCAACAGACGATGTCGAAGCGGCTAGAGGGATGGTCATAGATGTCGTGCTCTCGAAAATGCGCCGAGGGGCAGACAGTGCGTGCAATGCGAAGAGCTGCCTTCGAGAAGTCGTAACCAGTCCTGCTCTTGGCCTCGTGGAGTTTCGCCAGGAGATGACCGGTACCGCATCCCACATCTGCAACGTCCCGCCCCTCGACACTGATCCGGGCACGCAGAAGCTCCGCAACTTCATCGTAGAACGCAATCCGATCGGCGGTCAGGTAGTCACTGACCTCGTTTGGGTCCGAGAAAAACGCATCGACCGCGTCGCGTGAGTTATTCCACGTTGGGTAATCCGCAGGTCCGCTGTCGAGGCGGTAGATGCCTCGTTTGGCGAGTTGCCTCCTGATCGGTTCCTTGGCGGCCCTGCGCAGCTTCGCCAACGTCCTCATCCGGCCACCGTGCCAGAAGTGTGAGATCCAGACGTTTGAGATGGAGTCAAAGCGGACGCTGAAACAGGCGATCTTCGAGATCGTGAGGTGGTTGGTGTTGCTGACCATGGTGCAACGGAGTTTCGGTAGTCGTCTCGGAGCTCGTCAACACCTCAAACCGCGCCCATGTCGCCTGTCGCCATGAAGCGCCGTTTGACGACGAGCTGACGCACGATGAGCCTCGCACGGCTGTCGATCGACCAGTCGAACGCCTTCCGGTCCTGGCGCAGCCCGAATGCCGTCGGCGCGCCGCGTAAGCGGTAGCCGATCCACCTCAGCCTGGCCTCGAAAGGCACGGTCTGCGGCATTCCGTACATCTCCGCGAGTCGGAGCACTTCCGCGTCCGCCTGTTCCGGCCATTGGTACGACTTCCGCTGTGCCTGGTGCCGGTCGATGGCGAGGACCTTGTCGATGCGGCCGAACGAGTGCCTGGCCGCGAGCCGGAGCCAGAGCTCGTGGTCCATCGTGTAGTGAAACGACTCGTCGAGAAAGCCGTCCTGGAGCACTCGCCGGCGAATGAACACCGCAGGCTGCGTGATGAAGTTCGCTCGCCAGAGGCGGCTCTTGCTGTACGGCGGCGTCCACATGACGTGGAGCAGCCTCCCCGTCTCGTTCATGAGCGCAGCGTGTCCATACACGACATCCACGTCCGGGTTCGTGCGGAAGTAGTCCACGATGCTCTCGACCGCATCGTCGAATAGATAGGCGTCGTCGGAGTTGAGCCAGCCGATGATCTCGCCGCGGCTACGGTCGAACGCTTTGTTCAGGGCCTCCGACTGCCCTCCATCCGGTTCGCTGATCCAGCTCCCGGCCGGTAGGGCTGCGCCGAGGACGTCGACGCTGCCGTCGGTCGAGCCGCCGTCTACGACGACGTGCTCCAGATGTGGATACGTCTGGCTGGCCACGGAGCGAAGCGTCTCCACGAGCCACCGACGCTGGTTGAACGACGGTGAGAGGACCGAGACGAGGGGCATCCGCGGTAGCCGCCCGCTCTGCACAGCAGCTGCCGAGGTCACGATGCGATGGTAGCTCCGAGTCTGCGAACCTGTTGGTGCCTAGGAGGTGGGGAATGCGCACGGACGTCACGACGCTGAACCGGCATTACGCCGACTTCTA
>Ga0066903_100005154_pt1 | contig 11260 bp, 6 predicted proteins | sample PanSoiMetaGPlot1_FD_67491 | JGI IMG/M metagenome (GOLD analysis project Ga0066903, IMG submission 67491) | Tropical forest soil microbial communities from Panama analyzed to predict greenhouse gas emissions - Panama Soil - Plot 1 (version 2) | ecosystem: Environmental > Terrestrial > Soil >...
TGGGCTACCGCGGCGAGGGGGAAGGTCAGCCCGCCCGACGCCGACCACGGGCCAGGCTTCTGACCGGCCTCGTGTCGGCCGCAGGACGTCCGTTTGCCTTTTTGCATGATAGAGGTGCGTGCCCGCCACGACTCACACCTATCGGGCGCACTAGACAAGATGGACTACTAGGCCAGCCGTTTAGCTGGGACGCTATGCCAGATCAGCCACGGCAGGCGCCAGGAGGGACGCTTCCACGCGACGGTCGAACGCTAGATCTAAGTTGCAATCTCGCCACCGCCGGTAATTTAGTGTGTCAGCACGCTTTCCACGGGCACGGGGGAACAGGGGCCTGATCGGGGGAGAGCACGGTGCACACTCGCCGGGTAACTGTTCGCTCGGATGCCGCGCGAGAGCATTTGCCGCGAAAGCAGGTGGTCATGGCTCGGACCCCGTCATGACAGGTGGCGGGGAATGTCTAGAAGTTCGTTGATCCACGCTGGCGATGGTTCGAACTACCTGTTGAGTATCAGAGTGCTCGGCGGATTCCGGATTGACCGGGGCGATGGGGGAGTGCCGGTCTATCAGTGGGCACGCCGTAGCGCAAAGAGCCTCATGAAAATCCTGGCCACATGGCCGGGCCATTCGCTGCACAGAGAGCAGCTCGTCGACATTCTCTGGCCTGGCGCCGAGACCGATTCGGCTCTGAACAGCCTCGCCAAGGCTCTGCATGCGGCCCGCCGGGCGCTCGAGCCGGGTCTCACGCCCAGGGCAACCTCGGCGTACCTGGCCATGACCGACGCCATGGTCTCGCTGAATACCGAGCACGTAATTGTCGATGCCGACACGTTCGAGCAGTTTGCCCAGCGGGCTCGGCGGCAGCAAGATCCTGCGACCTATCAGGCCGCACTGGCGGCCTATCACGGCGACCTGCTTCCGGAGGATCGCTACGAAGACTGGTGTGCGCAACGAAGGATTTACCTCGCAGAACTGCACACCGGGCTGATGCTGGAACTCGCCGACCTGCTCAGGCAGCAGGGCTCGTGGAACGAGTCGGCGGACCGGCTGCGAGAGGTCCTCAAGAACGATCCGACGAGGGAAGATGTCCACCGCCGACTCATGCGGATGTATGCCGAAATGGGTACCCCCGACCAGGCCGTGCGGCAGTTCCACTTCTGCCAGGACGTGCTGCATCGCGAGCTAGACCTAGCCCCGCAGCCCGAAACTGTGACGCTCTATCAGGACGTACTGGCCAGCCGGATTGTGCGGCAGCCACGGACAGACTCGGCGAGCCAATCGCCCGATTACCCCTCCGGTCCGGTAGAGGTGCCGACACCAGGTGCGCCGTTCGTCGGACGGGAGCAGGTGATCCAGTACATGTGGGAGCAGCTCGCGCCAGAGGGCCAGCAGCGAGCCGGCATGGTGCTGGTCAGCGGCGACACGGGCGTCGGCAAGACGCGCCTGGTCGACGAATTCGCAACCAGCGCAAGCGAGCGAGGGGCAGTAGTGCTGTGGGGCGGGCGAACGCCACCCTCCAGCGAGCTGGCATGCAGCACGTTCGTAGTAGCGCTCGAGCGCTACGTGGCCCGGCTATCTGCATCCGAGCAGGACAAACTAGCACACCGCCACCCAGCGCTCATGCAGTTCGTGCCGTCGCTCGGCACAGCCAACTGGGCGACCGCCGCGGACGGCGGTCGCTACCGGCTCGAACTTTCCGCGGCTATCGTGCGCGTCCTGACAGATATCGGGCGCAGCCAGCCCTTGCTGATCGTCCTCGGCGACCTGCAACGGCTGGATCCCTTCAGCCTGGGCCTGCTCCCGTACCTTGCCCAGCTGGCTCCGCCACGCTCATGGCTCATCCTGGCGACCGTCCATGAGGGCGAGATCGAGCCCGGCACGCGCCTGTGGCGAATGATCGACACCATGCTGCGAGAGCGACTCTGCGTGAAGATGGAACTGCGCTGCCTGTCCCGTCGCAGTTCCGACGAACTAGTGCGGGCGCTCCTCGGCACGAGCTGCCCGGGCGACGTGGCGCTCGAGCAGATCTTCAGTGCAGCGCGCGGGAACCCGCTGCTCACCAAGGCACTGGTGGGAGAGCAGCCCACCTGTCCGCAGCCGCGCCGGCCCGAAATGATCGGCGAGCCATCGCAGGGCGGCGCACCGGCCCGGGTACGCGGACTCACCGCCAGGAGGATGGCGAGTGTCGACGAAACCGCCCGCCGTGTGCTGTGCCTCGCTGCGGCAGCTGAGTCAGCCGTTGTTTCGCTGGCCGACCTCAGCCTGGCGGCCGCGGCACTGGAACCACCTATCCCGACTGGTGTCCTTTTCGATGCTCTTGACCGCTTGCTCCGTCTTCGACTCCTCGAGGAGCACGGCAGCGGCTACGCATTCCGCTATCCGATCGTCCGCTCAGCGCTGTGGGATGACCTTGCCCGGCATCGCCGGGAGCAACTACGACACGCGCTCCGGGCTGCCTCCGGTCCGCAGGGCAACAGGGAGGCGCCCGCCAGAGCGTTGACCGCAGGCTGCCGGGGTGGCACGGCCTGGAACCGCCGCCACGGTGGGCATGCACCTGGCTGAGCTGCCCGGAACCAGCCCGGAAGAAGACGGGAATCCAGCGCCGCATGCTCGATAGTGGGGCTGCGGAGCCGTCTTCGCAAGTCGCGTCCCTGCAACCACGCACTGGCCACTACGCACGCACACAACTGCTTGGAAGGACACAGGGCGCAAGGTATGCACGGACTGCTCCATGCAATCACCCGTGCCTTGCGCGACAACCGGGCACGAATGAGACCGCACGTAGTGCGGCGCTGGCTGCTCGCAGTCGTGGCAAGCGGGCTGCTGCTCGCGGTGCTGGTCCTGACCTCGATCCCCGTGCCCATGCTGCTGTATTTGGCCTATATCGGCGTCTCGCTGCTGCTCGCATTCATCGGCGCGACCACGCTGGTATGGATGCTGTACGCATGGCGAAGCCCGGACTCCCTCACCGAGAGCCGGCTGTGCCGAATCGATGTCGACCCGGCCCATTCCTTCTCCCTGATCGTTCCGGCGCGCCACGAGAGTGCTGTGCTCAAGACGACGATCACGAGGCTCCTCGCCGCAGACCATCCGGCGTTCGAGGTCATCGTCGTAGTCGGTGACGATGATCCGCAAACCCGCGAGATCGCCAACTTGCTCGGCGAGCACTACCCCGACCGGTTGCGGGTTGTCGTCGATTCCGGCTCGCCAAAGAACAAACCGCGGGCGCTGAACGCGGGCCTTCCGTACTGCAGAGGCACGATCACGGGCGTCTTCGATGCTGAAGATGACGTCCATCCCATGCTGCTGCGCCGGGTTGATCAGTGCTTTCAGCGTGACAATCCCGACATCGTGCAGGCTGGCGTCCAGCTGATGAACTTCCGGTCGAGCTACCTGACCGTCCACAACGTGCTGGAGTACTACTTCTGGTTTCGTAGCAGGCTGCACCGGCACGCGAGCCAGCGCTTCATCCCGCTCGGTGGCAATACCGTCTTTATCCGGACGGAAGTCCTGAAGGCCGCATCAGGCTGGGATTCTGAGTGCCTGGCCGAGGATTGCGAGCTGGGCGTCCGGCTGAGTGCGCTCGGGGCCCGGACCGCTGTGTTCTACGAACCCGAGGTCGTAACGCGTGAGGAGTGTCCGCCAACCCTGCGGGCGTTCGTCCGGCAGCGGACGCGCTGGAACCAGGGGTACCTGCAGACGCTTTCAAAGGGCTTCTGGCGGCAGCTGCCGCTTCGCCAGAGAGCACTTGGCGTGTACATCCTCGCGATGCCGTTCGCCATGGCGATCGCGTGGATCATCATCCCGGTTGCGATCACGACCGCCGTGACATTGAAAGCGCCGGTGCCGATCACGCTGCTGTCATTTTTCCCAACCATCCCTCTGTTGTGCATGCTCGTCGCCGAGTGGGTGGGGCTGGGCGAGTTCTGCCGTCTCTACGGCCAGCGGGCATCGCTCAGAGATCGCGGGCGGCTCGTGCTGGGCCTGCCGCTTTATCAGGCGGTTCTAACTTTCGCGGCGGCTCGAGCGGTGGTGCGCGAACGCCGCGGACTGCGCGGCTGGGAGAAGACCGCACACCCCGGATTGCACCTCACGCGTTCGGCCGGTGCGGCTGGTGTCCGATACGTGCCGCGTCACACTCTGCCGGCGCGAGCAGCCGCCCTAGGAACTTCCGCGAACGGGTTTCGAGTGCGGCTCCATACGTTGCTCGGTGGGAGGTCGCGGCGGTGGGCTCCCCCTGAGCCGATTCTGGCGGACTCACTCGGCAGTGACGGGCGGATTGGCTCCTCGCAGCCATGGCCGAGCACTCGCGGTTCACAACTGCAGGGCGAATTGAATCGAACAGCCGTCGCGGTAATGACCGATGTTGATGGGGCGCCGCCGATTGAACAGCGCCCAGATCTGTGGTCAGAGGAGAGAGCCGAGGCTGCTACCTGCGATCAGTCCGCACAGAAGCTGACCTCCGTGGACGGGACTGGATCCGCTGACGACCGGCCTTTGTGGGTCCGCCTCGAGGGTCTTCCAGCGGCCGACGCACCCTCAGTCCCGCAAGCTCGGCCAGATACCAGCGTCGTGAGATTGGCAGGAGTTCGCCTGCGCACCCAATTCACTGTCGTAGGACGCATCATCGCGTCACGCACGGACCTGGTCGTGCTGGTCGGATTGCTCACGGCGGTTGGGCTCGTGGTGGGCGACAATCTCTTGCATTGGCCGGGCACCCAGTTTGACGAGGGCACCTACGTCGCTAACGCGTGGTCCATCCAACACGCCCGGCTTGCGCCGTACACCTACGCGTACGGCCACCCTCCTTTCGCCTGGCTCCTGATGGCCCTGTGGACCTCTGTAGGCGGCCTGTGGCACGCCGGCTATTCGATTGAGTCCAGTCGCGAGTTCATGTTTGCGGTGACCCTTGTGAGTTGCGCGCTGCTCTACGGGCTCGCACGTCGGCTGTCCATGAGCCGGATCGCGGCTGTCGGCGCTGTTCTGCTCTTCGCGCTGTCACCAGTCGGGTTGTTCTATCACCGGCAGGTGCTGCTCGACAATGTCGCGACGGCCTTTTTGCTCGCTGCGTTCCTCTTCGCCTGGACGCCGGGCCGTCGCCTGTGGGCGTTCGTTGCAAGCGGCGTCTGTGCGGCAGCTGCCCTGCTCTCGAAGGAGACGACGTTCGTCATCTTGCCGGCCCTGCTGATAGCTGTCGCCCAGAACAGTGACCGGCGGACCCGGCGTTACTCGATTGCCCTGTTCGTCTCCTCATTCCTGCTCACAGCGGCGTTCTATCCCCTGTATGCGACATTGAAAGGGGAGCTGCTGCCCGGCCCGCACCACGTAAGTCTCCTTGGTTACCTGGTCATTCAGCTGTTCACCCGCAAGGGCACCGGAAGCGTCCTTGACCCGCACAGTCAGACGTACGCCATCGTGACCACGTGGCTTCACCTCGATCCGTGGCTGCTCGGCATCGCCTCGGCGCTCGTGCCGATCGCGCTCTGGCGCAGAAGCACGCGCGCCGTCACGGTCGCTTACTTGCTCCAGGTCGCGACGATATTCCGGCCGGGCTATTTGCCGAACATGTATGTCATAGGCATGCTGCCGTTTGCTGCTCTGATGGTCACCGGCAGTATTGAGGCACTCGCGCGATTCGCGGTCCAGCGACATCTCAAACTGCAGCTGCCCGCTGTCCATGGCAGGTGGTCGGAGCTTGGAGTAGGCGTCCGGCGCGTTCTGATGATGGCCGGTGCCGTCGCCTCCGCACTGGCTGTGGCCGTCTTTGTAGGGGTGGGTGCCCGTTACGTGGTTCCGCGCTGGATGCATACGGACCGTTGGGCAACAACAGCGACGCAGGACGTCCCCGAGCGGTCAGCGGAACGATGGCTCATCGAGCATGTCAATCACAAGCAGCGGCTGATAGTAGGCGATCAGTACTGGATCTTCCTGATCACGCATGGCTTCAACGATCAGCCGATGCGAGGCGGGTTCTTCTCGAAAACGGTCGTTTCGTTCTGGCCACTTGATTATGACCCAGCGGTTAAGCGAGCGTTTCCCGCTGGCTGGCGCGACTTCAACTACATCGTGGTCAACCAGCCTATGGTCTACACGCTGAACCAGACTCCTACGGCTGCGGCTGCGATCCATCACTCCCGGGTGGTCGCGAGCTTTGGGCACGGCCAGCAGCTAATCCAGATACGCGCGATCGCCGCGAATCGGCCGCCGTCGCCGCCGCCGCCCTAGGTCGTTCGTGCTCGTGATATCAACGCGTGTCGCCAAGCCGGCCATTGTGGCCCGCCGCCTACTGGCAGTGGCAATTGGCGCAGTACTGCTGCTCATTGGCTGCGCCTACAGCCCTCATGGGACGGTGAACGATGCGCTAGGGCTGAGGGTTGCGGGGAATCGCCTGATTGATGCGCAAGGGCGGGCGACCCGCCTGCTGGGCGTGAGCGTCTCCGGTACTGAATACGCATGCATCAGCCGTCTCGGAATCTTCGCTGCTCCGACGACCGGGAAGGCTATCGACGCGATGATGTCATGGCGGATCAACACCGTTCGCATCCCTCTCAATGAGGACTGCTGGCTCGGCATCAACGGTGCTCCCGCCCGTTACAGTGGCGCACGATATCAGGCGGCGATCCACGGCTATGTGACCCGCCTCAACCACGCGGGCCTGCATGTCATCCTCGACCTGCATTGGAACGCTGCTGGCACAACTATGGCAACCGGGCAGCAGCAGATGGCTGACCTCAGCCATTCTCCAGCATTCTGGTCGTCGGTAGCGCGGACGTTCAGCGCCGACCCAGGTGTGGTGTTCGACCTCTACAACGAGCCACATGACATTAGCTGGCGCTGCTGGCGAGACGGCTGCATGATGCCGGCGGGATGGCCCGCAGCCGGCATGCAGTCACTGGTGAACGCGGTCCGTCGGACCGGCGCACGCCAGCCGGTCATCGCGGCCGGGCTCAGCTCCGGGAACGACCTTTCGCAGTGGCTGCGGTACCGCCCCCACGATCCAGCGGATCAACTCGTTGCAGGGCTGCACATGTACAACTTCCACGCCTGCACAACCGTCGACTGCTGGAACCGGACGGTAACACCAGTCACGCACGCTGCGCCGGTTGTCACTACCGAGCTGGGTGAGGGGGACTGCTCGGCGACTTTTATCAGCCGCTTCATGACGTGGGCGGACGCGACCGGGGTCTCGTATCTGGGCTGGTCGTGGAATCCTGTTGGCTGTGGTGCCCCGGCGCTGATCAGTTCATGGTCCGGCGCGCCAACTCCGTATGGCGCGGGCCTTCGCTACCACTTGTGCCAGCTAAGCCTGCGGCAGCGTGAATGCCGAGCGGTCGTGCGGCGTCTGTGAGTATGACGGTCCATGAAATGTGTCCAGGTACCAGGCAGCGGTGTATCGCGTCCCGGTTCGCAGATCGACCTGCGGTCGGTAACCCAGCTGGCGAGCAGCCTTATCGATTCTCTGTCGATTGTCCGTCCCGTACAGGTTCACTTCCTGCCGGGTGATTGCCATGTGCCGCCGTACACCCGTGACGGCTGTGATCCGATCATGCGTGGAGCCCACTGCACACGCGAGCGCGTACGGGAGATGGATCCGTGGTGGACTGGCGCCGATTTCCCGCGCTATCGCGTCAAAGAGGCGTGCCTGGGTCATCGGCTGGTTGGTTGTGATGTTGAATGCCTGGCCAACGGCGCTTTCGTGGTCAAGGCATAGCAGTGTCCCAAGGACGACATCAGTGACGTAGACGAACGGAAGGGCGTTGTCTCCCGTACCTATGATGACGGCCCTGCCGGCCTGCATCCTGCAGGCGATCCGGGCAAAGTGCCGGAGGTCGCCCGGTCCGAAATATTCCGCTGGCCGGATGATCGTCGCGGGCAGCGAATCCTCGGCGATCATGCGCTGCACGGCCTTATCCGCCAAGGCCTTGCTGATGGCGTACGGGTCCTTGAACGGATGCAGCAGAAAGTCCTCGCGCGCTGCCTCGCCCAGTCCAATGCCGTAAACCATCCAGGAGCTGACGTGGACGAGTCGTTGCACCTTCTCTCGCAGCGCTGCACGGCACACGTTTTCAGTACCGGTCACATTAATTGCCAGGTGCTCAGAAAACGGGCGCCAGCCATCCCGAAGGCACGCCAAATGCACGACTGCCCGCGCTCCCCGCATCGCCGGGCCTAGAGTCCCGAACTGGCGAACGTCGCCCCGGTAGATGGTGACACCGTGGCTTTCCAGCCAGCGGGTGTCGTCAGCGGGTAGAGCTAGCACACGCACTGCGTCTCCCCGGTGGCGCATCGCGGAGGCGAGATGTCGCCCCAGTATGCCGTTGCCACCGGTGATCAAAATCTCCATGCCGTGACGTCCTCCTCGGCCGCCAGCTGCGCCGTGCTGAGATAACTGCTGCTTGCCGGCGCACGGTCCAGGTACCAGGCAGCGGCCTCGCGGATGCCCGCGCGTAGGTCGATATGCGGGCTGTAGCCCAGTTCCCGCTGCGCTTTGTCTACGGCGTGCCGATTGTCGGTGCCGAACAGGGCGATGCCGTGCCGGGTGACTAGTGGACCTTCTGGCGAGCGGGTGAGCACCGCGAATCGCTCTGCGGCGTAGGCGGCGGCGTAAAGGGCCCGATAGGGAACGCGCACCCGTGGCGGGGCAAGTCCGGTTTCCATGGCGACCTCATGCAGGAACTCTTCCTGCGTCAGAGGCCGGTCGTTGCCTATGTTGTATGCCTGTCCGGACGCCTGCGCGTGGTCCAGCGCCAGGGTGAGACCACTCACGACATCGGTGACATGGACAAGCGGCAGGGCGTTACGGCCCGATCCGACTATCACTTGCCGGCGCGCCCGCAGCCGTTCGACGGTCCGGCCGAAATTGAGTACGTCGCCGGCCCCGAACATGGTGCCAGGCCGGACGATGACCGCCGGCAGCCGCTCCGTAGCAATCATGCGCTGTACGGCGAGGTCCCCGGCGGCCTTGGTTTGGGCGTAAGGCTCCGCCAACGGCCGGAGCAGGTGATCTTCGCGAACGACCTGGCCCAGGCCCATCCCATACACGGTCCACGAGCTGACGTGCACCATGCGGCGAACGCCGTGCCTCAGGACGGCCTGGCAGACGTTCCGAGTGCCCGTGACGTTGACGGCGCGGTAGGTCGCAGTCGGCAGCCATACTCCCATCAGGCCCGCCAGGTGTACTACGGCGTCAGCGCCACGGATGGACTGCTCGAGGCTCGCGAGCTGACGGATGTCCCCGCGGTAGACCACGGCTCCAAGGGTTTCTAGCCAGGCGGCGTCCTCTCCCGGCAGCGCCAGCACCCGCACTGCGTCTCCGCGGCTCAGCAGTTCCGCGACCAGCCGCCGCCCGACGAAGCCATTGCCGCCAGTCACCAGAATCTCGCTCATCGCTACGCCTCCGCCATGGTCGGAACTCCAGTAACCGTGCGGTACCACTCGACGCCTCGCCGGACGCCTTCCCCGTAGCCAACCTCGGGAGAGAACCCGAGTTCGCTGCGGGCTCGGGAGGTTTCAAAACCGTTTTCGCCGCCGAGGAGCTGAATGCCGTACCGGGTTACCGGCGGCGGGCCGCCCCGTCGGGTCAGCCGCCAGGTCAGGTCAACCGCACGACCGAGCACAGCGGCTGGCCGATACGAGACGTGCCTCGCGGGCGTGGGGACCGAGAGCTCCCGGGCGATGGCGGTGAGAAACTGCCGCTGAGTCACTGGCTGGTCGCTGACCAGCAGGTACGACCGTCCGTCGGCGCCGGGCGCGGCCCCTGCGCGCAGAATGCCTTGGGCGACGTCGCTGACATAGACCAGCGGCAGATGGTTAGTTCCCGGACCTATCATGATCATCTGACCGCGCTCAACCAGCCGGCAGAAGCGCGCGAAACTCGCGTGGTCACGCGGGCCATATATCCAGCCCGGCCGGACGATCGTCACTCGGGCGCCCTCATCCCGGATGAGCCGCATAATCAGGCGCTCGCCCGCCACCTTCGACTGGCTGTAAGGATTCGGCTCGCGGCGCATTGGCGCGTTCTCGTCGGCGCGGCCCCCGATATCGGTGCCGTGCACGGCTATCGAGCTCACATGCACGATTCGCCGTACACCAGCGGACATGGCGGCCTGGACGAGGACCTGCAGCGCGTGCACGTTAGTCTGCTCGTACTCTGATCGCGGTCCCCATGGTCCGGTGCGAGCCGCGCAATGCACCACCAGGTCCACCCCGCGCACGGCTGCCGTGACAGCGGATGCGTCCCTGATGTCAGCCGCGCGCACGTCGGCTCCAGCGGCCGCCAGTGAATCGGGATTCTCGCCTGGACGGATGAGGGCCCGTGTTGGCTGGCTGACTTCTAGCAGCAGATCGGTCACATGGCTGCCGAGGAAGCCCGCAGCTCCGGTCACGAGGACGGTCATGCCTCTTCGAACTCCTTCGCGTGGTCGAGCCGACTGGCGGCGCCGTCGGAGCCCGGGTGTTGCAGGGCGGCCTGAGGTGCGACCTGCGATTGCTGCCCGGCCACCCGGAGTGCGCTGCGGATCGACAGCCCCATCCAGCTGAGGCAGCCCAGGCCAGCACACGTCATCAGCAGCCCCGTCAGCGGGTGAGAGAAGAGGAACATCGCGGCGACGCCCGACCGGCTGATGCCGAACGACCCGGAGAAGATCAGCAGGCCGATCAATTCGTTGCTGCCGACCTGGCCCGGCGGCGACGGCAGAATGAAGGCGAAGTTGAAGAACGTGTATCCGTACAGCGCCACCGGAAACGCGATGTCAACCCCGACCGCGCGGAATGCGACCAGGCAGAACAGCGCATCAATACCGACCGCCGCGGTTGTATAAGCGAGCGCGGTGAGCAGCAACCGCGGCTGGCGGACGAGCGCGCGCAGCCTGTCGACGAACGGAACCACGAAGCACTCAACGCGTGCGCGGGCCGACTTGGGCAGCACCGCCGAGACGGCCCTGACGACCAGCCCTGTGAATCGTTCCGGGCGCCAGATCATCAGCCCTAGCGTCGTGGCGCCGAGTCCGACGCAGGACAGCGCCGACAGTAGCAGCGCCCAGAGCGGAGCGCTCAGCTGGAACGGCGCGAGCGGCAGCGCAACGAGCAGCGCCACGACCGGCAGCAGATCCATCGCCTTGTCAATGCTGACTGCTGCGAAGGACCGGCTGACCGGCACGCCGTCTGAGCGACGCAGCAGGAGGCACATCGCCACTTCTCCGCCTCTGATCGGGAGCAGCCAGTTGAGGAAGATTCCGACCTGGTACACAGCGATTGCCCGCGG
>Ga0066903_100005155_pt1 | contig 11260 bp, 4 predicted proteins | sample PanSoiMetaGPlot1_FD_67491 | JGI IMG/M metagenome (GOLD analysis project Ga0066903, IMG submission 67491) | Tropical forest soil microbial communities from Panama analyzed to predict greenhouse gas emissions - Panama Soil - Plot 1 (version 2) | ecosystem: Environmental > Terrestrial > Soil >...
GGATCGACTGCCTCGTCGCGTTGCAGGAGGGGCGCGTGGCTGCGATCTCCAGCGACGACGCCATCCTGGCGGGGTTCATCGCGCAAGACCCGTACACGAAGATCGTCGGACCGAGTCTGGAGCCCGAGCCGTACGGGATCGCGATCGCGAAAGGCCATCCGCAACTGGTTCGGTTCGTCAACGGCGTCCTCGAACAGATGCGGCGAAGCGGGGAATGGCAGCGGCTGTACCACCGTTGGCTCGGTCCCTACACGAGCAGTCCTGGGCACGAGCCGCCTCCGACGTACAGGTCTTCATGATGCCGCCGCCCATCGATCGCACCGATCCCACGACCGCGGAGATCGCCCGCCGGCCCATCGCACCCGCCCCACCCTCGATGGAGCCCGACGAGCATCCCGGGACCTCGCTTCCGACTGGAACCTCGAGGCTCGCTCGAGGCTCGCAGGGGTCCGGACTCGTGGAGATCCCCGAGGTCCCGCTCCGAGATCCGGAGTCCGCCCTCATCCACAACCCCGTGGTGCCCGAGTCGAGGCGGTTCTGCACCAGGTGCGGTGCACCGGTGGGCCGACGGGAGGACGGAAGGCCCGGAGCGATGGAGGGCGTGTGCCCGAACGACGGTGCCCCATTCTCGTTCAGACCGAAGCTCCGAGCAGGTGACCTGGTCGGAGCCCAGTACGAAGTTGTGGGTTACCTCCCGCAGGGCGGGCTCGGCTGGATCTACCTGGCGAAGGACCGAAGGGTCGGCGACGATGCGGTGACGCGCTGGGTGGTCCTCAAGGGGCTGCTGGACCCGGGGGACCCGTCCGCGGCCGAGACGGCGGCCGCCGAGCGTCGGTCCCTCGCGGCGGTGGAGCACCCCAACATCGTCAAGATCCTGAACTTGGCCGAGGAAGACAGCGCCAGCTACATCGTGATGGAGTACGTGGGCGGTCCCAGTCTTCGAGAGGAGCGGCGGGAGCGATGGCGCGAGCGCGCCGGCGAGACCGACCCGTTCCCGGCATCGCTCGCCTGCGAGTACGTGGTCCGGGTATTGCCCGCGCTTGCCTACCTGCACGATCGCGGACTCGCGTATTGCGATCTCAAGCCGGACAACGTGATCCGGACACCGAGCGGACTGACGCTGATCGATCTCGGTGCCGTTCGGAGGATCGGGAGCGAGGCCACCGTGTACGGCACCGAGGGCTACCAGGCGCCCGAGATCGCGGACACGGGCCCCACTGTCGCCTCGGACCTCTACACGGTGGCCCGGACGCTCGCGGTCCTGTGCATCGATATCGACCGGCCGCAAGGCGCCCCTCGTCTCGACCTCCCCGCTCCGGCCGAGGAACCGCTCTTTCGGGAGCACGACTCGCTGTACCGCTTCCTTCGGAAAGGGACGGATCCGGATCCCAGCGCTCGGTTCGGCTCCGCCGACGAGATGGCCGAGCAACTGCTCGGTGTCATCCGGGAGCTGGTGGCCGACGGGACGACCAGGACCTCGGCTCCCAGCAGGTACTTCACCGCCGACTTTCGGGCGCGTCCCGACGCTCCGGATCATCGTCTCCTGCCACGGCTCAGGGTTCGGCCCGAGGATGACGCGGCCGGGTACCTCGCGACCCTTCCCGAGGGCGACCCGGGTGCGGTGATCGAGCAACTCTCCTACGCGCCGGCTCGGACCATCGAAGTCGATCTGCGCCGCGTGCGGGCCCTGATAGATCTGGGTTCGTTCGAGGAGGCGAGCAGGGAACTCGACGCGCTTCAGACGGCTCACCCTCGGGACTGGCGTGTCCAGTGGTACCGGGGCATCTGGGCGCTGGCCGGCGGCGATCCGCATGCGGCGGCTTCGCCCTTCTTCCACGTGTACGAACAGCTGCCCGGCGAGCTGGCGCCGAAACTCGCCCTCGGTGTTGCGTCGGAGTACGCGGAGGATTGGATCGGAGCGGCCGACCGCTATGTGATCGTCGCGCGGACCGATCCTTCGTTCACAACTGCGACGTTCGGCCTCGCTCGGTCCCGAGCGGCGATCGGTGATCGTGCCGGCGCGATCGAGTCGTACGACCTCGTGCCGGACGCCTCCATCGCTTACGTCGACGCCCAGCTCTCCAGATGCGAAGCCTTGCTCGACAGGAGTACCGGAGGGGACGCCGAGATCGACGACGTACTCGAGGCCGGGCGGACATTCGACCGGTTGGCACTCCGCGACATCCGCGGGCAGCGGCTGCGCGCGGAGGTGCTGGAGGCCGTCCTGGATCTCATGCTCGTGGGGCGTCTGACGCCCGACCCGGCACGTGCGGTCGCGGGATGCCGGCTCGAGGAGACGGAGGTGAGGTTCGCGCTGGAGGATAGCTACCGGCGTCTCGCTCGTGCTGCGAGCCGCGCGAGGGAACGGATCGACCTGATCGACCGGGCCAACCTGCGTCGACCGAGGACCTGGACATGAGCCCCTCCGCCCCACCCGTGTTGTGGGAGGCGATCGTGGAAGCCGACCCCGAACGGTTCGAACGGACGGCGGTTGGGGAGAGCGCGCTCGAGTTCCCGCATGACCGATCTCCCAGAACGATCTCGCTCGATCGAGCGGAGATCCGGATCGGCCGACGGACGAGACACGTCGAGCCGGAGATCGATCTCAGCTGGCCGGGCCCGATCGGCGATCCGGGATGCTCGCGGCTGCACGCGTTCCTCCAAGCCACCCCGCACGACTCGTACGCCATCGTGGACAACGGCTCCCTGAACGGAACGACGCTCAACCACGGTCCCGATCCGATCCAGAAGTTCGTTCCCGTCGAGCTCCAGGACGGCGATCAGGTCCACGTCGGAGCGTGGACGACCATCACGCTGCGAAGGGTCCCCGCTTCCTACGGCTCGATCGTCGAGGCGATCTCGACGAGAACCCAGCGGGTCCGCCCTGCGCCTCCGGTCGCCGACGTGTCGACGGAGACTGTCGGCGCGACGACGTGGCTTGTGTGCGCAACGATCGCGGACTCCCGGCTCCTCCGGCAGCGTTCCACCGAACGGTACGGCCGAGCCCTGGTGGCGTTCCAGCGGCTCCTCAGCGACGAAGCAAGCACGTGGGGTGGGACCGTGATCAACACGGTGGAGGACCGCGTCGCCGTGAGCTTCGGTTCGGCCGACGCCGCGCTCGCGAGCAGTGTCGCCGTCCAGGAGCGGCTCCCCTCACTGGGCGAGGACGATCGGTTCCAGGTCAGGATCGGGATCCATGCCGAGCGCGGCTCCGGCCGGGTGAGCACACGTGTGGGGTTCGCGGTCTGCCTCGCTGCCCATGGGGGCGAGATCCTGGTCTCCGAGGCGGCCCACGAATCGACGGACGCCGCCCTTCGAGAGACCGATCGGCTGATAGACCTCGGTCCCTTCCAACTGACCGATCTATTGCGACCTCAGCATCTGTACCAGCTCGAGCACAAGGGACTGGAGCAGGATTTCCCGCCGCCCCGTTCACTCGATGCCCTGCCTCATAACCTGCCGCTGCAACTGACGAGCTTCATCGGTCGCGACCTCGAAGTCGAAGAGATGAAACGTCTCGTCCTCGCTCGCCGGTTGTGCACGATCGAGGGTCCGGTGGGCGCGGGCAAGACCCGGCTCGTGCTTGAGGTCGCGGCCGGTCTCACGCTATACGTGCCCGAAGGCGTCTGGTTCGCCGATCTTTCCGCGGTAGCCGATCCGGCGCTCATCGTCGCCAACGTCGCGGATTCCGTCGGGCTGCGAGAGGGGGGCTCCGGAACCTACGCCCCCTCGAACCCGCGCGACGCGCCGACGGAGATGGACCGGCTGGTGGGACACCTCCAGGATCGCAATCTCCTGCTCGTCTTGGACGGCTGCGAGCGACTTCTCGAAGGCGTCCGGCCCGTCGTCGACGAGCTCCTTCGACGCTGCCCCACGCTGCGGATCCTCGCCACGAGCCGGGAACCGCTCGGCGTGCCGGGAGAGACCACGTACCGGCTCGGAGCCCTCGAGCTCCCCGATCCGCGCTGGCCGATCCCGACAGTCCGTCGATGCTCGTCGGTGCGCCTATTCGTCGATCGGGCCCGGTTGCAGGATCCGGACCGAACGTTCGACGACTCGGAGATCGAGACCGTGGCGGGGATCTGCGAGCGCGTCGGAGGAATCCCGTTGGCGATCGAGCTCGCCGCCGCGCAGACGAGATTCCTGAGCGTTCCGCAGATCGCGGAGCTGCTCGAGGATCGGATGCTCACGCTCGACGCAACCATCGAATGGAGCGTCGCTCGCCTGTCCGATCGAGAGCGGATGCTGCTTCGACGATTGGCGGTATTCGCCGGCGGCTTCACGCTCGACGCCGTCCAGCACGTCTGCACGGGACATGGTCTCGAGGTCGATGAAGTCGTCGACGAGCTCGGCGCGCTCGTCGACCGCTCGCTGGTCGACGTCGTGGAAAGCGTGGAAGCGAATCGGTACCGCCTCCTCGAGGCGACGCGGCAACACGGACTGACGGAGCTGGAGACGAGCGAGGAGCATGCATGGCTCGTTGCCAACTACGTGGCGTGGTACGTCTCGCTCGGGGAGAAAGGCGGCGACGCTCTCACCGGCGCCGACCAGCAGATCTGGCTCGACGCGATCGAACGCGAGTACGACAACCTCCGCGCCGTGCTGGTCTCGGCCGCGCGAATGCCGTCGTCCGAGTCGATGCGACTCTCTTCGGCACTCTGGCGCTTCTGGCTCGTGAGAGGCCATCTGAGCGAAGGGATCGGATGGCTCGAGCGGGCGCTCCGTGATGATCCCGGCGTTCCCCCGTCACTTCGATCCCAGGCCGCGAGCGCGGCGGCGATCCTCGCGGCCTTCGCCAGCGATTTCGACCGTGCCGAGCGCTTGGGCATGGAAGGGCGCGAGCTCGCCGAGGACCAGGACGCTCTCACGGAGCTCGGGATGGCCCTGACGGCCCTCGGGCTCGTCGCCGCCGGACGGGGTCGGTCCAGTGACGCCGAAGCGTTCTTCGAGGAGGCGGCGCGATCGGCATCGGATGCCGGGGACCGCTGGTTCGAATCGTTCGCCCTCAACAGCCTCGGGAACATGCTGATGCTGCGGGGAGAGACACGGGAGGCGGAGGCTCGCTATCGCGAGGCACTCAGTATCCGTCGTGAGCATCAGGACGCCTGGGCGATGGGATGGTCCCTGTTCCGTCTGGGGGTCCTCCACACGTGGCGAGGGCATCACGAGGAGGCGGTCTCGTCGCTGGAAGAGGCGTTCACCACGTGGCGGGACCTCGGATATGGACAGGGGTCGATCCTCGCGTTGCTGGGCCTCGGCGACGCCCTGGCCGCCCATGACAGCGCGGTCGAGGCCGGGCGCCGGTACGCCGAAGCCCTCCGTACGGCTCGGGAGCTGGACGAATCCACGAGCGGGGTGCTGGCGATCGCCGGTCTCGCGACCGTGGCGATTGGCCGGGGCGATCTCCCCGAGGCTGCCACCTGGTTGACGGAGGAGGAGACCCTCCGGGCGGAACGGAGTCCTGCCTCGCTCGCGGCGCTTCACCGCGTGCGGGGACTCCTCGCCGCGGAGGAGGGGGATCGCGCGGCGGCCGAGTCGGCGCACCGCGACGCGCTGGCGATCAGACGCGCGCTCGGGGACCGCCACGCCATGCTGGAGGAGGTCGAGCTCCTGGCCGTGCTGTGGTCAAAGACGCGGCTGGATCGGTCCGCGCTCTTGCTCGCCGCGACGGACGCCGACCGTGAGCGGATCGGGTGGCCTGTGCTTCCCCAGGGCCAGGTCGAGCTGGGGCCGCTTCGCGAGGAGATCGAATCCGGCGTCGACGCCGCTGTGTCGACCGCGTGGAAGGAAGGCTCGGGCCTGTCGGTGGAGCAAGCCTTGGCACGAGCATCGAGCGAGGGATCGCTCGCGGAGATCGAGATCGGCCCACAGACCTCCCTTGTGGGCGATCCTCTCCGCGAGGCTCGGCGAGCCTGGGTGCAGAGCCTTTCGAGCTCGCTCTCGGCAGGCATGCCTTCGGAGCGAGCGGGCGAGCTCATGGACCGCTACGCCGATGCGTTCCCCGACCCGTACTGGATCAGTACCACGGGCGACGCTGCCGCGGATGACGTTCGCTTGATCGAAGGCAGCGAATCGGATCTGCGTATCGCCCTAGCACGAGCGCCGGGCGACCCGGACGGGGTGCTGAGCCTCACGCTCGTCCGCGCCGGCGCCGCGATCTCGATCTCAGAGATCACTCCGCGACTGGAGCACATGGGCTTGCGGCTCCTGAACGAGCAAGCGTTCGAGGTCCTGCCGTCGGGCTCACCCGCGCTCTGGCTGTACCGCATGAGCTTGATGCGTCAGGCGGGCGGCGCGCTCGACGCCGCGCAGGCACGCGCCTTCGAGGCCGCCCTGGAGCGAGTGTGGCACGGAGCGCTCGAGAGCGGCAGCCTGAACGAGTTGGCGCTCGTGACCGCCGCGCATTGGCGAGATGTCGCCATGCTCAGGGCCTACACGCGCTACTTCGCCCAGATCCGGCAAGCCTTCAGCTTCGAGTACGCGGAGCGGACGCTCACCGCCCACCCAGACGTGGCTCGTCGGCTGATCGCGCTGTTCCACATCCGCTTCGACCCCGACCTGGAGGACCGGAGCCAAGAGGACTCACTCGCCGCCGAAGCCCTCGCCGCCGTCGATGCGGTGACGAGCCTGGACGAGGACCGCATCCTCCGCGCCCATCTCCAGTTGATCCTCGCCACCGTCCGGACGAACTTCTTCCACCTGGTGGATGGCGAGCCCAAAGATCGCATCGCATTCAAGTTCGATCCTTCGGCCGTCCCCGACGTGCCTGAGCCCCGGCCTGCGCACGAGATCTTCGTGTACGCGACGGCGACCGAGGGTGTTCACCTCCGGGGCGGGTCCATCGCAAGGGGCGGGATCCGATGGTCCGACCGTCTCCGCGACTTCCGGACCGAAGCGGCGGGACTCATGCATGCGCAGACGTTGAAGAACGCGGTGATCGTTCCCGTTGGCGCGAAGGGGTGCTTCGTGGTCAAGCAGCCGCCGACGGATCGCTCGGCGCTGGAGGACGAGGTGCGCCGTTGCTACCGAACGTTCATCGGCGGCCTCCTCGACCTGACCGACACCGTCGTCGACGGAACAGTTGTGGGCCCGCCCCGAACGGTGCGGTACGACGACGACGATCCGTATCTCGTCGTCGCGGCCGACAAGGGCACCGGGACGTTTTCGGATCTCGCCAACGACATCAGTGCCGACTTCGACTTCTGGTTGGGCGACGCCTTCGCGTCGGGTGGTTCGCACGGGTACGACCACAAGGAGATCGGGATCACAGCTCGTGGCGCCTGGGAGTCGGCCCGATGCCACCTCCGCACGATCGGACGAAACGCAGACCATGAGGAGATCACCGTCATGGGGATCGGTGACATGTCCGGTGATGTCTTCGGCAACGGCCTGATCCAGTCGGACAAGGTGAAGCTCGTCGCCGCGTTCGATCACCGCCACGTCATGATCGACCCGGACCCCGACCCGGAAGTGTCGTACCTGGAGCGACTCCGCCTGTTCGGCATGCCCCGCTCGAGCTGGGCGGACGTCGATCCCGCGACGCTCTCCCACGGAGGCGGTGTGTTTCCTCGCGACGCCAAATCGGTGTCCCTCACCCCCGAGATCCAGGCACTGCTGGGCGTGTCGGCAACAGCGCTGACGCCGGACGAGCTGATCCGGGAGGTGATGCGGGCGCCCGTGGACCTGCTCTACAACGGGGGCATCGGGACCTTCGTGAAGGCGACCGAGGAGACGGACGCGGAGGTGGACGACCACACGAACGACAGGATCCGCGTGGATGCGGACGAATTGCGCTGCGCGGTGGTCGTGGAGGGCGGGAACCTCGGGCTGACCCAGCGAGCGCGGATCGCGTTCGCACGAGCCGGAGGCCTGGTCAACAGCGATGCCATCGACAACTCGGCGGGCGTCGACTGCTCCGATCACGAGGTCAACATCAAGATCCTGCTCGATCGAGCCGTGGCCGCAGACGCCCTGTCGACGGAGGATCGCAACGCACTGCTGGAGGAGATGACCGAGGAGGTCGCCACCCTCGTCCTGCGGGACAACTACCTCCAGAACGAAGCACTGACCCGCAATGTCAGATGGGGGCGCCAGGTCGGACCGGCCCGGCTCATCGCGATGCAGTCCCTGGAGCTGGCCGGCAGACTCAACCGCCCCACGGAATGTCTGCCCTCCGACGAGGAGTTCAACCAACGACGACAGGCCGGCGGGGACCTCACCGTGCCGGAGCTCGCCGTCCTCCTCGCGGAGGCCAAGATCGGCCTGTACGAGGACTTGCTCCGCTCGGATCTCCCGGACGACCCCATCTTGATCAGGGAGATGGAACGGTATTTCCCATCCCGGCTTGCGGGACGGTTCGAGAAGGAGATGAGTGAGCACATGCTCCGCCGGGCGATCATCGCCAACTCGGTCGCGAACGACCTGCTCAATCACTTGGAGGTGACGTTCATCGCTCGGCTCCAGGGTCAGACCGAGCGGCCGGCGGACGATATCGCTCGGGCTTACGTGATCGCCCGCGAGATCTTCGAGATGCGCTCCGTCTGGGCCCAACTGGAGGGGGCGGATCTTCGCGACCCTGCCCAAACGCGCGCCGATACGATGTGGCGCCTGAACGACACCGTCGAGTGGGCCGTGCGTTGGGTCCTCCAGCGAGCGACAGGCCCCATCGACGTGCAGGGATCGGTCGACCGGTACGCCGAAGCGACCGCCGGGCTGGCGTCGTCGCTGCCTGGCGTGCTCGGCGGGGCGGCTCGGATCCGGTACGACGAGTACGCCGCTGAACTCCTGACCCAGGGTGTTCCGAAGGAGCTGCTGCAGGCGATCGCCGGGTCGCGGGCACTGATCGCCGCTCCCGACATCGTCGATCTCGCGCTCGAGCGAGGCGACGCCGTCGAGGCCGTCGCCCAAGTGTATTTCGCGCTCGCGGAGGCCCTCGACATCGATGAGATCCTCGAACGGATCGCGGACAGCGCACCCGTGAGCGAGTGGGAGATGCGCGCCTTGGTGGGGTCGCAACAGGAGCTCCTCGCGGGTCAGCGTGCACTGGTATCGCGCCTGCTGGCCTGGCCATCGAAGGCAACGGATGCGGCCGAGCGCGTGAAGCTCTGGATGGACTCGTCCGAGTGGCCGATCGACCGGTGGCGAGCGCTCATGTCCAGGATCGACGTGTCCACCGCCGACATCGTGACCCTGGGGGTCGCAGCCAGGGAGCTGAACGCCCTCGCGGCGGGCGCCGTCGCCGCTCGCTGAACCCTGGTCCGACCCTTCCGCTTCCCGCTGAGTCAGAACACCTAACCCCGGCGCGAGAGACGTCTGTCCTCAGAGCGATGTCCTCGGGCAGGTCGCACCGGGCAGAGTTGGCGCGGGAGGGACGGATGGCGATGAATCGGTTGGAGACATGGAAACGATGGGGAGCGGCTCTGTTCATCCCTGCGGCATTGATCGTCGTCGGCGCGGTCGGCGTGATCCTCCCGGCGGCGAACCGCTACTGGCTCGACCATCACGGGATCCTCGCGTCCGCCATGGTCACGAAGATCGAGCCCCAGAGCGATTCCGGAGGAGGCGATTTCGGAGGTGACCCGACGCTCGACGTGTTGATCGGCGCGTGCACGTGCATCGCCAAAGTAGACGTCGCCAGCAACTCGCACCCAGTGGGCTCCTTCGTCAGGGTTCGGTACGACCCGAACAGGCCCACACATGCGATCGCGGTCGAGGACCCGCCGGCCCCCAACCTGAACTTCGCCCCGATCGCAGCATTCGGCCTGTTCCTCTTCGTCAGGGCCGCGAGAGCGCGGCGCCGCGCGGGCACGCGGACGTCCACCCACGGGCCCAAGGGGGGGCGGCCACCGGCAAACCGCACTTCCGAACCACAGGCCGTGGATCCCTGGGGGCGACCGACAGAACCGTTTCCTCGATGGACTCATCGGTGAGTGCAAAGGAGGGAGTCATGGATCGGAGAAACGCGCACAACGCTCGAAGGCGCCTCCGTGCGCGACGGATGATGGTGTTAGGCCCCGCGCTGGTGTCCACCATGGTCCTGGCGACGACAGCAGCGTGGGCCCTGATCACGCCGACGAAGGTGCTCGTGATGCCAGCCATCCAGGTCCTTCCGTTCTCCAATGGGACCTACCTCGCCTACACCTCGAACTCGAGATCGGAGCCCAAGCACTTCAACGCATACGCGCGCCGTCTCTCAGACGGGAGGACGATACGGATCAACGCATCGGGGACCGAAGGATTCGAGGGCGGATTCGATCCCGGCACGAACACCGTCATCTATCAACAGGTCAAGAGCGCGTCATCGGATATCTACACGTTCAACCTGGACACTCGAGTCCGGCACCGGGTCGGTCAGATCGACACGAAGAGATGGGAAGCCCAACCGCGTATCTCCGCGTCCTCCATCACCTTCTTCCGGGAGTACTACAGCCGGAGCACCGGCAAGCCCTACGTTGGGATGTTCATCTACAGCCGAACGTCGGGAAGTTCGCGACTGGTGGCATTCTCCGATCTCAACATATGGAACGGGTCGCTCGGTGATCGATACGCAACCTACACACGATGCGGAGGGAAGTCGTGCACGGCGTGGGTGTACGACCGCCGGTCGGACATCCAGAAGGGACTGAGGATCCCGAGCCCGAACCAAGTCCCGCAATACGCACCGGTCGTCGACGAGACGAACGATCTCGTGTTCTTCGCCCGGTCGGGATTCCATTGCGGCCAGGGAGTCAGGATCCTGCAGGTCCCGTTGACGAGGCTCGGGGCCAAGCCTACGAAGGTGGCAGCGTTGCCGACCGGCAGCGATCTCGACAACGAGGCCTCGCTGTCGTTGAACGCAGGAACGAACATGTACGACTATCTGTTCACTCGGGTCACGTGCCCGTACAACAGCGCAAACATCTATTCCGTGCAGGGAGTGTCGGCAGGCCCCGTCACCGGATAGCGAAGGACGGCGTGGTTCGGGCCTATGAGAAGTACCGCTGGGCGATCTTCTCGGCGGTCCTGGTGGCGAAGGCTTGGGCGGTGAGGGTGGGGTTCGCGCCGCCGTGCGCGGGGGAGACACTCGAGTCGGCCACGTAGAGCCGCTCGACCTCGTGAGCCTCGGCCTCCGTGTTCACCACGGACGTCCCGGGATCCGTGCCCATCCGCATCGTGCCCATGATGTGCGTGAGGAACCCTCGGATGTCGGTGCGGTGCACGGTGTGCGCGCCGGCGGCCCGAAGGATCTCGGTGGCCTTGCGTGCCAGCCAGTTCTCGCGCT
>Ga0066903_100005156_pt1 | contig 11260 bp, 11 predicted proteins | sample PanSoiMetaGPlot1_FD_67491 | JGI IMG/M metagenome (GOLD analysis project Ga0066903, IMG submission 67491) | Tropical forest soil microbial communities from Panama analyzed to predict greenhouse gas emissions - Panama Soil - Plot 1 (version 2) | ecosystem: Environmental > Terrestrial > Soil >...
TCGTTCTCAGGCCGGTGAATCGGAATCTCGCCCTGCTTGCCGCAGTCGGTCGGCTCGTCGAGGTCTTCACGTGGGTACTGGTCGTCCTGAAAAACTTCAGTGTGTTGCATATCCTGCGCGACGCGGATTATTCGCGCGCGTTTGGACCAAACCAGGTACCGGCGTTAGCGCGGCTGTACCTCAGCGGGTTCGACGAGTATTACGTTGGCTTGCTGTTCTGGACGCTCGCCGTGGCGATCGGCAGCTACTTGTGGTTGAAGTCGAATTACATCCCGCGCAGCTTGGCGGTCTTCGGTCTGATTTCGTCCGTGTGGTGTGCGTTCTGCACGTTGGTCTATTACGTCTTCCCGGGCTTCGCGGACGTGGTGAACTTGTGGTGGTTCGATACGCCGATGGTTCTCTATGAGCTCGCGTTGAGCGTCTGGCTGCTCGCCAAGGGAGTGTCCTATGGCGGCGCGTACTCGGTGACGAATCGATCGACAGCCGGCCAGTTCGTGAACTCGTAATCACGCGACGTCGGGCCGTCGAAGCCAGCCTTGCGCGCGATCCGCTTCATGACCCATCTCACAAGGAAGTTGTACTTGCTGTACATCAACGCGCCCGCGACCGTCAGCGAATGCTCGAAACGCCAGCCTGTTTCCGTCGCGAAAGCCGCCACCATGCGGAGGGCGTCGGCGTGCGCCGCCTCGCGCTGAGCGGGTGTGTTCGACTCCAGTTCGGCGCCTGCCTGCGAGAGGGTCAGCGAAAGGAACGCTGCATTCAGTCGCTCGAGCTCGTCTTTCGATCGCTTTACGAACTCGATCATTTCCTTCTCGTGATGGCCGGCGTGCACGGATGCGACGACAAACGCGGCATCGTACGCGTCCCAGTCGACGTGTCCGCGGATGTCCTTGACGTTGATGACGTCCGCTTCAATCATGCGCGATCGCAAATCGCTCGCGACGCGTTGCGCGACGAGTTCAGATTGCCCTTCGCGCGTGGCATATAGGACTGCGGTTCTCATTGGCGTCTCCTCGTCCCCAGCCCCTCGCCTCTAGTCCCCAAGTTCGTCATGCACCATCAGCAGGTGCAGCGGACGGCGTTCGAAGTCACGAAGCTCGATCACGTTGCGACTCTGATCGACCGAGAGCCGCACGGCATCCGACATCCTTCCAAGGCCGTCGCCATGGCGATCCACTCGAAGCTCCATGAAGTAGAACGGCTCGGCGTCGGGGAAGCGTTTGACCTCGCTGTTCGTCAGGGATATCGGTTCGTCGCTCGCTAGGTAGATGCGCTGCCCGCCGTCTCGGTCCGGAGTCTGCCAGGCGTAACGGATCGTGAACATGCCGCCGCCTGCCACGGTAATTGTTCCGAGCGACGGATATCCGCACAGCACGTCGACAAACGACACCGGCCCTTTCTCGAGGAGGGTGCGCGCAAGCAGACGATGATCCTGATCGGTCGACCACTGCGAGACAAAGATGTCGACGTGCCTGAACGACAGCCGCGCCGGACTCGTCATCTCGACGCTTCGCGCGCTGAACCGCGCGACCGTCGCTCGTCGAGCCGACGCCGATAGACCGGCTCCGGCCGCCGCTATCAGCAACACGATAGTGAGTGCTCGTTTCATGGCGCCCCCCTTCCTCCGCACCGTGCAAAAGCAACCCGTATTCCGCCTGAAAAATGTGGCAGCGCTGTTGCTAAGTCGACAGCTGGAGGATGGTATGCGTCGAACCGTGATGGTTTTGTTGATGACGTTGGGCGCGGCCGGCATCGCGCGTGCGCAAGATTCCGCAGCGGGTGCGAAAGTTTTCGCGGATCAGAAATGCAGCCTCTGTCACTCTATCGGCGGGAAGGGCAACACCAAAGGACCGCTCGATAACGTCGGCGGCACGCTCTCGGCGGCCGACATCCGCGCGTGGATCGAAGACGCACCCGGCATGACGGCCAAGGCGAACGCCACGCGCAAGCCGCCGATGAAGGCGTACTCGCTCCCGAAGGGCGACCTCGACAACCTCATCGCGTACCTCTCCAGCCTCAAAAAGTAGTGCTGCGTGTAACCGGCGCGGTGCTGACCACCGTCAGCGCCGTGTTGTTTCTCGTCGTCTTTCTGGCGGACCTCTTCGGTCTGCATACGAACCCGTACGTCGGCGTCATCTTCTTTCTGATTCTTCCGGCCGGGTTCGTCATCGGCCTCGTGCTGTTCGCGTTTGGCAACTGGCCGACGTCATGGCCACGCATCGATCTCAACGACCCCACGCAACGTACGACCGCAGTCATCGTCCTCGCACTGACCATCGCCAACGTGGTCATCATCTCGATGGCGGCGTATCGAGGGGTCGAGTACATGGATTCTGTGGCGTTCTGCGGGCAGGTGTGCCACACGCCGATGCAGCCCGAGTTCGTGGCGCACGCCACGGGCGCGCACGCGAACGTGAAGTGCGTCGATTGTCATGTCGGCGCCGGAGCGGCCTCGTTCGTGTCCGCCAAAGCCGCGGGCACGCGCCGCGTCATCGCGATGATCCGGCGCTCGTATTCACGTCCCATCGTTCCGGAGCCAAGTCAGCTGGTGAAGGCAGACGACACCTGTGAACACTGCCACTCGCCGGCCCTCTATCACGGCGACAAGATCCGCCGCGTCGTCGAATTCGCGGACGACGAGAAGAACACCCAGACCGTGACGACGCTGAAGGTGCACGTGGGTGGGGGCGACGAGCGCCGCGGACTCGCCACTGGAATTCATTGGCACATGAACGTCGCGAACGACATCGAATACATCGCGACCGACAAGACGCGCCAGACGATTCCCTGGGTCCGCATGAAGGACCGCGAAGGCCGTGTGCGGGAGTTCGTCGTCGCAGGCACGACGCCGGAGCAGCTCGCCAAAGGCGAGCGCCGCCGCATGGACTGCATGGACTGCCACAACCGGCCAAGTCACGACATCGCGCCGACGCCCGAACGTGCCGTCAACGACGCGATGGCCCTGGGCGTGATTCCGCGACTGCCGTTCATTCACCGGGAATCCGTCAAGGCGTTGAAGGCGGGAAATCCCGCACTGCTGCGGGATTTTTACCAATCTCAGCCGCGCGATCAGGTCGATCGCGCCGTCGCCGCGGTCCAGGACATCTATCAGCGCAGCGTCTTTCCCGCGATGAACGTGACGTTCGGGACCTATCCAAACAACATCGGCCACATCGACTCGCCTGGCTGTTTTCGGTGTCACGACGACGATCACAAGACGACGGACGGAAAGAAGATCGGCCAAGACTGCGAGACCTGTCACGCGATCGAGTAGCGGTTGGCATCGGCCGTGCTATTCGGGCACGCGAGCCATGCGGTCATTCATCGTCATCGTGTTTCTTGGTTACGCCGCAAGTGTGTCTGCCGCTCAGCAGCTGCCGGCCGGCTACGTCGGCGACGACACTTGCATCGCCTGTCACGACAACAAGGAGAAACAGCTGAGCGGGACGCTCCACGGCAAAGCGCAGAACGAGCGCACGCCGGCGGCCAGGCCCAACCAGGCGTGCGAGACATGTCATGGACCTGGGAAGGAACATGCGGAGACCGGCGACAAGACGAAGATCCGCGTGTTCCAGACGATGAAACCACGCGACGCCTCACAAGTCTGTGTGAGCTGCCACAACCGGTCGTCACACACGCTGTGGAAGGGAAGCATTCACGACGCGCGCAACCTGTCGTGCGTCACGTGTCACTCCGTCCACAGTCCGAAGTCGGAGTACGCGCAGTTGAAGGCCGCGACGATCACCGAGAACTGCAACACCTGCCACAAGGTTGAGGTCGCGAAGCTCCAGCGCGTCGGCCATATGCCAGTGCGCGAGGGCAAGATGCAGTGCACGTCGTGCCATAACCCGCACGGCTCGACGAACGTGCGCCTGCTCAAGGTCGGCAATTGGGTCAACGAGCTGTGCGTCAGCTGCCACGCGGAAAAGCGTGGACCGTTTCTGTGGGACCATGCGCCGGTCCGCGAGGCGTGCAACACCTGTCACGATCCTCACGGATCGAACAACGATCGGATGCTTGTCGCGAAGCTCCCGATGCTCTGCCAGCGGTGTCACATCGGCACGCGTCATCCGTCGACGATTTACGACGGCGGCCAACTCGCGGTGCGCAGCAACCGGCTGATCGGTCGCGGGTGCGTGAACTGCCACGCGCAGATTCACGGCTCGAACAGCCCGGCCGGCAACGCCTTCCTGCGGTGAGGCGGAGATGATGCGACACGGTTTCCGCTTCTTCGTGCTCGTCGTTATTCTCGCTGCGCCTGCCGCGCGCTCCGTGTTCGCTCAGCTCCCGCCGAACGAGCCGGAGCCGTCGACGACGACGCCGGCCAACGCCCAGTCGATTCCTGTGTCGACGGAGAATTTCGCCGACTTCTCGATTCGCGGCACGGCCTACACGGAGGGTTCCGATCAGGGCGCCGCACAACGCTATCGCGATCTTCGCGGCGGGGGCACGCTCGAGTTCCTGCGGTTCGCGAAAGACAGTCCGACGCGGTGGTTCAGCGTCCAGGTCGATCACGCCGGGTATCGCGATCAGCGATATTCCGCCGCGTATAACGACTTCGGCAAGTTCAAAGGCTGGTTTCAGTACAACCAGATTCCTCTGTTTTTCAGCGAAGACACGAAGACGTTGTTCAGCGCCGAAGCCGGCTCGCCCAACATCCTGCGGATTCCGGATGCGATCCAGGCAGGCCTGCAGAACAAGACATTGCCGTACGCGAGTGTCGATGCGCTCGCGACGCCGTTCGATCTTCGGCTGAAGCGCAACGTCACGTCGTTCAGCACCACGTATACGCCGACACGCGCCCTCGACCTGAACGTCAACTTTCAGAGCAGCGCCAAGGGCGGGAATCAGCCGTGGGCAGGCACGTTTGGATTCTCAGATGCGGTCGAACTGCCTGTGCCCGTGCAGACGCGTCAAACCGATCTCGGTGTCTGGCTCGAGTGGGCAAACGATCGTGGTTCAGCGCGCATTGGCTACGATGGGTCGTTCTTCCGGAATGAATTCGAGACGCTTGTGTGGGACAACCCGCTGCGTGTCTCCGATTCGCCGACGCTCGGCCCGTTGCAAGGGCGCGAAACGCTCTGGCCCGACAGCAATCAGAACAGCGGCAACATCAGCGGAGCATTGAATCTGCCAGCACGCAGCCATGCGACCGCGTACTTGTCGATCGGCCAATGGACACAAGACAACCCGCTGATTCCGTTCACGATCAACAGCGCGCTGCCGGTCATTCCGCTCGATCGCCAGGCATCGGATGCAAACGCGCGCGTCACGAGCATGAACTACACGTTCAGCTCGAGGCCGACTGACATCCTATGGGTGTCGGCGCGCTACAAGTCGTACGACTTCGACAACCGGACGCCGGTGTTTCGCGTGGGCAACACGGTCGCGTACGACACCACCGTCGAAGCGTACGTTCAAGGCGGGACGAGCCCGTATAGCCTCAATCGCAAGATATTCGACGCGGAGGCGTCGTTGACGCCGTTGCGTTACTCCGCGTTTCGTGTGGGTTACACGCGAGAGCAAGTCGACCAGACATTCCGTACGTTCGACACCACCACCGAGAACACCGTCCGTGTGTCATACGACGCGTCAGGCATCAGCTGGCTGATGGTGCGGGCGGTCTACGAGCACGCCAAACGCACCGGCACGGGACTCGACGAGCAGTCGCTCGACGACATCGGCGAGCAGGTGTCTCTCAGGCAGTTCGATATCTCCGATCGGACGGCGAACCGCTTCACGCTCGTCGCGCAGGCGACGCCGGTCTCGTCGTTCTCAGTGAACGGCAGCGTGACGGCCGGCAACGAGGATCGGCCGGGCACGGTGTTCGGCCTTCGCAGCAACGACAGCCGTTCTTACACGATAGGCGCCGACTACGTGCCGCGTCCGTCTATTTCGATGGGCGCCGAGTACACATGGGAGAAGTACACGGCGCTCCAGGCCTCGCGCCAGGCGAATCCGGGTCCGCAGTTCGACGATCCGACGCGCGACTGGACGACTGACGGCGCCGATCGCGCGCGCACCTTCGTCGGATCGATGGACCTGCTCAAGCTCCTCGCGAAGACCGACCTGCGGCTGTCGTACACCTACAGCCATGCCGAATCGCTCTACATCTACGGTCTCGCGCCGAATACGACGCTGGCGCCCGTCCAGCAGCTGCCGCCGGTCGTCAACGAACTGCAGCGAGCCACGGCCGACCTTCGTTATCGCTTCACGACGCACATGGGGGCCGGAATCGTCTACTGGTACGACAAGTACACAGTCAACGACTTCGCGAGGGGCACGCAAACACTGACCACGATCGCGCAGCCATCGTTTCTGATGATCGGCTTCCTCGCACGTCCTTACACCGCCAACACTGTCTCGGGACGGTTTACTTATTACTGGTAGGTGCGCGGTGTCTGACAGAGAAATGCCCTCGCACTTTTGACAGCATCGACTTCGCTGTATTACCAGCTAGTTTTGACGCTGCTGTCGCGCTAGGCTGCTGGCGACCAACGAAAAGAAGAGCTGCATGTGGATCACTCATCCAATCCGATCTCGCGCGATGTGTGCGCGTCGTGCGGCGTGGGTGTAGAACGTCGGCGTGCCGAGCGGCGTCGAGGTGAACGGCGAATCAAGCCGGGCGACGCGCTTGATGTGACCCGCATCGAGCACGAAAACCTCGCCACCGAAATCGCCGAACACAGCCGCCTTCTGCGAAATATCGAACAGGAGTTGCAGCTGGTGCGTGAGCGCGTCAATCGCCTCAGCCGCGGTCTGCCGATCGAGCGCTCTGGGAGTGTGATCGAGCCCCAGTAGGGGTACGTGCCCGCGTCGCTCACGACTTCCAACCGGCGCCATTGTTTCAATACGGCGCCGTGCTAGTGTGGAAAGCGTGAGGGCGCGAATACTTACGCTTGCGGGCATTGCCGCCGTCGCGGCTGCTGCCCATCCGTCCGCCGCGCAGCCGCAGACGAGCTCGCCGCTGAACGGTGTCTGGACGCTCAACCGCGCGCTCAGTCAATTCCCGAAAGAATTCGGATTCACCATCGACGTTTCGTCGACGGCCGCGGAAGCGCCTGCCACAAGCGGAGGCGGCGGACGCGGACGTCGCGGCGGCAGTCGCAGCGCGGGCGGTCCGGCCGCAGGACCTCGCGAGAGTTACGAGGACAACCAGCGCGTCCAGTTGATGACGACCGAGGCGCGAACTCCGCCCGTCAGGCTGATGATCGTCGACAGCGGCGCCGCGGTGACGATCACCAACGAACTGGGACAGTCGCGAACGATTCATCCGAACGGCAGGCAGGAACCCGTCGAGATTCAGGGCGTCGTGTTCATGACAACCTCGCGGCGCGATGGCGATCGTCTGATCGCGGACTTTCAAGTCGAGCAGGATCGCGAGGTGCGCTACACGTTTTCGCCGACGGCCAGTCCTCATCGTCTCGGCGTGGACGTCGAACTGCTCGAGCGCGGTTCGGGGCAGAAGGCCACGCGCATCTACGACGCCGGCGCCGTTGCCGATGAAAGCGTCGCAGCAAATCGCCAGTCAGCGCCGCCAGTGCCTGCCGCGCCAAACGAACCGCCGCGGGAGAATTTCGATCAGCGCCCTGGCGCGGAATTCAGAGGGCTCAAGAACGTCGGCATCGTCGTCGAAGAGCTTGGTTCGGAGGCGCAAGCGTGTGGCTTGAAGCGCGACGCCATCGAGGATGCCCTGTCGAGACGACTGACCGCCGGAGGTCTGACAGTCCGTCGCAATTCGGACGAGGACACGTACGTCTACGTCAACATCATCACGTCCACGATGCCCAACGGCGGCTGCGTCTCGCGATACGACGCGTATCTCTACACCCAAGCGACGTCCAAGCTCTCGTATCGCGATCAGCCTGTGCTCGTCCTCGTATCACTGGCGCACCGCGGGAGTATCGGTTCGAGCAGCGCCGCATCGCACGCCGCGCTGGTCTCGCACGGCCTCGAAGGCTACGTCGACGTGTTCCTCACGCAGATCCGCGACGCCAACAAGTAAGCCCCGCGGCAGACCAAGCTGGCCCGAGTGGAAGACTTTTCCTAGAAGGTAAGGACGACCGTCCACGGCACGATGGCCGCGAACAAGTACACAAGTGTAAGTACCGCCAGAGTGGAGTATTTTCCGCGCAGGTGCAGCAGCGTCGCGCAGACAATGGCGAACAACTTCACCGCGACGATCGTGGCGGCGGTGCCAACGGCCCCGAAGAGAAACACCAGCAGGGGGTTGGCTTCGATCGACGTCCCATATTGCGCGGCACCGGCCGCGGTCATGACCCCGTCAGCCAGCTGAATGACGGCGAAGATGACAAGCGCCCACGCGGCACGCGTCTGCGTTTTGGACAGTGCGACTCGAAGGGCGGTCACGAGTGCCTACAGTGCAATTCGCAGACCGTCAGAGACGCGCGAGGGCGAGCTTCGCCGCCCAATAGCCGCACATCCCGTGGACGCCGACGCCGGGCGGCGTTGACGCCGAACACAGATACAGGCCCTTCACCGGAGTCGCGTAGTTGCGCCAGGTCGGCCGGGTGAAGAACTGCCGCAGGTCGGTGACCCCGGCCGCGATGTCGCCGCCGACGAGATTTTCGTTGCCGGCTTCGAGATCGCGAGGCGTGGTGATCGATCGCGCAAGCACGCGATCGCGGAAGCCTGGAGCGAAGCGTTCGATTTGGCGCTCGATACGCTCCAGCATATCCACCGTCGATCGTGACGGCACGTGACAGTAGCCCCACGCGACGTGCTTGCCGGCCGGGGCGCGCGACGGATCGGCGATCGTCGGCTGACTGAGGAGCACGAACGGCCGATCGGGAATCCGTCCTTCCCACACCTCCCGTTCTGAGGCCGCGATCTCGCGCATGGTGCCGCCAAGATGCACGGTCCCCGCGCGGCGGCACGCGTCTGACGTCCACGGAATCGGCGCGTCGAGCGCCCAGTCGACTTTGAACACGCCCATTCCGTAGCGGTACCGTTCGAGCTTCTTCCGAAAGCGACGCGGAAACTTGTGACCGGCGATTCGCAGCAGCGGACGCGGCGAGAGGTCGCACAACAGCAGCTTCGTCGGGAGAAGTCTGTCGACGTCGTTGACCGGCGATCCCGTGAACACTTCGCCGCCGAGCGACGCCAGATACTTCACGAGCGCGTCCGTGATCGACTGCGCACCCCCGCGCGGGATCGGCCAACCGCCGATGTGACTGAGCGACGTGAGCGTCAGGCCGATGCCGCCCGTCAGCGCGCGGTCGAGCGGCAGCATGCCGTGCGCGGCGCTGCCGGCGAGCAGCGCGCGTGCCGGCTCCTCTCTGAACGCCGACGTCGCGAGACCCCGCGCCGATCGCAGCGCCTTCACGCCGAACTTCGCCAGCGACCACGGATGATGCGGCATCGTCGGCGGCCCAAGCACGGCGGGCGAAATTTTCGGCCAGTCGTGAACCACACCTCCGACGAGCCTCTTGTAGGCGTCACCGTCACGTCCGAGCGCCGCTGCGGTGTCGTCGAGCGATCGCACCGCCACTGCCGCCTTTCCATCGTCGAACGGATGCGCGATCATCACGGGCGGTTGAATCCACTCGAGACCGTGATCGGCGAGCGGCAGCGTTTGCCAGAACGGGGACGCGATTCCGAACGGATGAACAGCGGAGCAGACGTCGTGCGTGAAACCCGGTAGGGTGAGCTCGGCCGAACGAGCGCCGCCGCCGATCGTCGAATTCGCTTCGAACACGACGACCTTGCATCCGCCCAGCGCCAAGGTGATGGCCGCGCTCAGGCCGTTTGGGCCCGAACCGATGACGACGGCATCGATCATGCCTGGGGTTAACAATAGCAAGAGAATGGCCGAGTATTGGTACTCGCGTTGGCTTTTCGAACGTGCGCTCGCGGCGATTTATCTCGTCGCGTTTGTCGCGGCCGTCGTGCAGTTCGTGCCGTTGCTTGGCGAGCGTGGCCTCGAGCCTGTCGGCCGTTTCGTCGGGCAGGTGCCGTTTCGGTCGTCGCCGAGTCTCTTCTATTTGTTTCCGAAAGACGTCGCGTTTCGCACCTGCGCATGGCTGGGCGTCGCGCTCTCGCTTCTCGCACTGAGCTCGTGGCCGCAGCGGATGGGCACGGTGCCCGCCGCCATCGTCTGGGCGGCCCTCTGGCTGTTGTATCTGTCGTTCGTCAACATCGGCCAGACGTTCTATGGCTTTGGCTGGGAGACGCTCTTGTGCGAAGTCGGGTTTTTCACGATTTTTGCCGGCGCCAGCCGAAGTGCGCCGAATATGTGGCTGATTTGGGTCTGGCGCTGGACGCTGTTCCGCCTGATGTTCGGCGCCGGACTGATCAAGCTGCGCGGCGATTCGTGCTGGCGTGACTTCACGTGTCTCGACTACTACTTCGAGACGCAGCCGATGCCGAATCCGCTCAGCTGGTACTTCCACTGGATGCCGCACGGAATTCATGCGGCGGGCGTTGCGATCAACCATCTTGTCGAAGTCGTGCTCCCGTTCGCGTACTTCGCCCCGCAGCCCGTCGCCGCCGTCGCCGGCATCATCACGATTCTTTTTCAGGGCGTGTTGATCGTGTCGGGCAACCTGTCGTGGCTCAATTGGCTGACGGTGGTGCTCTGCATTCCACTCATCAACGATCGCTGGTTGTCCTGGATTCCCGTCCGAATGCCTGACGATCTCTCTACGGTGCCGGCGCATCACCTCGCGATGTATGTCGTCGTCGCGGCCGTGGTGCTCCTCAGTATCTCGCCGGTAGTCAACATGCTGTCGTCACGTCAGCTGATGAACGCGAGCTTCGAGCCTCTTCATCTGGTCAACACGTACGGCGCATTCGGAAGCATCACGCGAGACCGTTATGAGATCGTGCTCGAAGGCACGGACGCCGCGAGTATCGATGCCGCGGCGTGGCGGGAGTACGAGTTCAAAGGCAAGCCGGGAGATCTATCGCGGCTTCCGCCGCAGGTGGCGCCGTATCACATGCGGCTCGACTGGCTGATGTGGTTCGAATCGATGGCGCCGGTGCCGCAGAGCGGCTGGTTCTTCAATCTGCTCGTCGGCGTCTTGCGCGGCGACCCACAGACACTTGGGCTCCTTCGTTCGAACCCATTTCCTGCGAGGCCGCCGCGATATCTGCGCGCGCTCTACTACCGGTACACCTTCACGACGCCCGACGAACACCGGAAAACCGGGCGTTGGTGGAATCGCGAACTGGTCGGGACGTTCTACGGTCCCGTGACGCTCAGTTTGCCGTCGGCTTCTCCAGGCGGTCGATGACGAGT
>Ga0066903_100005157_pt1 | contig 11260 bp, 8 predicted proteins | sample PanSoiMetaGPlot1_FD_67491 | JGI IMG/M metagenome (GOLD analysis project Ga0066903, IMG submission 67491) | Tropical forest soil microbial communities from Panama analyzed to predict greenhouse gas emissions - Panama Soil - Plot 1 (version 2) | ecosystem: Environmental > Terrestrial > Soil >...
CGGCGCGATGCCGCCGCTGCACCGCTATTTCGGCACGCCGGTCACCACCTTCATCCTCAACCTGATGTTCGGCAGCCGCTTCTCCGACATCCACTGCGGCATGCGCGGCATCAGCCGCGATGCGCTCGAGCGCATGGACCTGCGCTCGCAGGGCTGGGAATACGCCTCCGAGATGGTGCTCAAGTCCGTGCACATGGAGCTCGAGACCGCCGAGGTTCCGATCCATTTCCTCAAGGATCCGGAAGGGCGGCTCAGCCACATGAAGCGGCGCGGCTGGCTCGAGCCGTGGCGCGCCGGCTGGATGAACCTGCGCGCCATGCTGATCCATGGGGTCAATTTCTTCCTGGTGAAGCCCGGCACCGTGCTGCTCGCGCTCGGCCTCGTCTTCATGGTGCCGCTCGCGTTCGGCCCGGTGACGATCGGCCGCCTGAGCGTGTCGCTCAACACCATGCTGCTCGCCATGGCGTCGGCGACGCTCGGGCTCTCCATGCTCTATTTCGGCGGCATCGCCACGATCCTGTTCGACTACTCGGACACGGTCCGCAAGCGGCTCGAGCGCCTCCTGCCCTATAATCCGACCTTCGTCGGCTGCCTGCTGGTCGCGGTCTGCGGGGTGCTCGCCGCGGTGCCGCTGATCCGCACCTACGTCACGAATGGCTTCGTCCTGCCCGAGGTGGGGATCCAGACGCACTGGGCCGTGATGGGCCTGTGGCTGATCATCGCCGCATTCGAAACCTTCATCTTCGGCCTGATCGTGCGTGCGCTCGGCATCGCGCTGCCGGCGCGGCGCGCGGAAGGCGCCTGAGTTCCGCAGCGATTTGTGTTGACCGGAAACCTCGGCGGGAACTAAGCATTTTCGCCCATCCTCGGGCCCGGAACGATCGAACGCCATGGCAACCGAGACGATCACCACGATCCGCAAGACCGACCTGCAGAACTACTTCGTCACCCTGTCGGACCTGCTCTGTCAGGTCGAGGTGACGTCGAGGGCCGGCCAGCGAGTCGAGTTCGCCGACGCGGCGACCGCGCTGATGGCGCGCGCGCGCGCGACGCACGCGGCCGGCAACAAGCTGATCTTCGTCGGCAACGGCGGCAGCGCCGCGATCGCCAGCCACATGGCGACCGACTACTCGAAGAACGGCGGCGTGCGCTCGCTCGCGCTCAACGACGCCAGCATGCTGACCTGCCTCGGCAACGACCTCGGCTACGACCGCGTCTTCGCCAAGCAGATCGAGCTGCACGCACGCAAGGGCGACCTGGTGATCGCGATCTCGAGCTCGGGCCGCTCGGCCAACATCCTCAACGCGGTCGACGCCGCCGCGGCCGCCGGCTGCGCCATCGCCACCATGAGCGGCTTCACGCCGGACAATCCGCTGCGCCGCAAGGGCGAGTGGAACTTCTACGTCGCGTCCGACCGCTACGGCTTCGTCGAGATCGGCCACCTGACGATCTGCCACGCCGTGCTCGACTTCCTGTGCGGGCTGCCTGCGCCCGCTCCGCGATGATCCTGATTGCGCCATGCGCACGCTCGTGACCGGCGGCGCCGGCTTCATCGGCAGCCACCTCTGCGACCGCCTCGCGGCGCGCGGCGACGAGGTGTGGTGCGTCGACAACCTGCATCTCGGCCGCCGCCGCAACATCGCGCATCTCGAAGGCTCGAATCTCTTTCATTTCCTCGAACAGGACGTGCTTGCGCGCGACCGGCTCGCCGCGCTCTTTGCCGAGGCGAAATTCGAATCTGTCTTTCACCTCGCCGCCAACTCGGACATTGCGGCCGGCAACGCCGACACCGAGCTCGACTTCCGGCTCAACGAGCTCACCACCACGGCAGTGCTCGAGGCGATGCGCCGGCACGGCGTGCGGCGGCTCTTCTTCGCCAGCACGTCGGCGGTCTTCGGCGAGGCGAGCGCGGTGCTGTACGAGGATTTCGGCCCGCTCGCGCCGATCTCGTTCTACGGCGCGAGCAAGCTCGCCGCGGAGGCCTATGTCTCGACCTACGCGCACCGGTTCGACCTGTCGGCGGTGGTGCTGCGCTTCCCCAACGTGGTGGGCGAGCGGGCGACGCACGGCGTGATCTACGATTTCCTGCGCAAGCTGGAGGCGAATCCGCGCGAGCTCGAGGTGCTCGGCGACGGCAACCAGACCAAGCCGTATCTCTACGTCGCCGACCTGGTCGATGCGATCCTGCTCGCCTGCGAGAAGTCCGCCGGGCCGCTCGCGGTCTATCACGCGGCCGGCATCGGCGAGACCTCGGTGCGCGAGATCGCCGAGATCGTGCTGGCGGCGACCGGCCGGACCGCCGCGAAAATCCGCTACACCGGCGGCGACCGCGGCTGGCCGGGCGACGTGCCGCGCTTCCGCTACGACGTCTCCCGCCTGCAGTCGCTCGGCTGGACGCCGCAGCGCCATTCGACCGACGCGGTGCGCCACGCGGTCGAGCGCATCAAGGCGAACGGGTTCTAGCGCATGTCCCGGCGAAGTGGTCCCCGGTTCGCCGAAAAGGACATGCGCCAATGATGCACGCCGTCATCATCGCGGGAGGTCTCGGCACCCGCGCCCAGGCGCTGACCGGCGATCGCATCCCCAAAGCGCTGCTGCCGGTCCTCGGCGTGCCGATCATCTTTCGCCAGATGCGCGTGCTGCGCCGCGAGGGCGTCGAGCGGCTGACCGTGCTCGCAGGCCATCTCGGCGCGGAGCTTGGACCACCGGTCGGCGCGGAGGCGCGCAATCTCGGTCTTGCGCTCGATATTCGCATCGAGCCCGAGCCGCTCGGCACCGCCGGCTGCCTGGCGGCTCTCGCCCCGGCGGCCGGTGACGCGCTGCTCGTCTACGGCGACATGCTGTTCGACATCGCGCTGGCGCCGCTCGCCGCATTTCACCGACAGCAGAGCGCGCTCATCACCATTGTGGCGCATCCCAACGATCATCCGCGCACCTCGGACATCATCCGCGAGCGCGAGGCTGTGGTGACCGCCCTCCTGCCGCGCGAGAGCCCGCGCACGCGCGACGAGCGAAATCTCGTTCCGGCCGGCATCTATCTCGCCGCGGCCGGCTTCTTCAGCCGCGTTCCGCGGGAAGAGAAGGCCGACATGGTGCGCGACCTGCTGCCGCGCCTGGTCGCGGCGGGCGAGCGGGTCGCGGCCTACAACACGCCCGAATACATCCGCGACGTCGGCACCGAGGCGCGCCACGCCATGGCTGAGCGCGATCTCGCGCGCGGCGCGGTCGCGGCGCTCAACATCCGCAACAAGCGCCCGGCGATCTTCCTCGACGTTGACGGCGTGCTCAACGAGGAGCCCGGCACGCTGGGCGCGCTCGAGCCCGACGACGTGCGGATCGTTCCCGGCGCGGGCGCCGCGGTCGCGCAAGCGCACGATGCGCAGCTTCTCACCGTCGCGATCACCAACCGCCCGCAGGTCGCGCGCGGCGACATCACGTTCGACGATCTCGACGCCATCCTGGGCCGGCTCGAGGCCCTGCTCGCCGAGCAGGGCGGCGTGCTCGACCGCATCTATGTCTGCCCGCATCATCCGGACAGCGGCTTCCCGGGCGAGGTCAAAGCGCTCAAGATCCGCTGCGAATGCCGCAAGCCGGGCGCGCTCCTGTTCCGCCGCGCCATGGACGAGCTGCCGATCGACCGCGCGCGCTCGATCGCGATCGGCGACAGCCTGCGCGACATCGGCGCGGCGCGCGCCGCCGGCGTGTGGGCCTACGGGGTGCGCACCGGGCACGCCTGCCGCGACGCCGCGCGCTACCCGGGCGGCGCCGCCGCGGCGCCGGTTCCCGACCTGATGTTCGACGACGTGGGCGAGGCCGTGCGCTTCGCCCTCGCCTATCGCGACCTGGCGGCCCCGCTCGTCAAGGCGGTGCACGCGCGTGCCGCCCGCCCGCTGCTCGTCGCCGTCTGCGGCCGCTCGCGCTCGGGCAAGAGCGTGATCGCGCATGCGCTGGCGCGCACCCTGCGGGAGCACGGCACGAGCTGCCTGCACGTCCGGCTCGACGACTGGATCATGCCGGCCGCCGAGCGCAAGCCCGACGACAGCGCCGAAACGCGCAACCGCGTCGAGCGGCTGCCGGCGATCCTGGCGGCGCTGCGGCGCGGCGAGGCCGTCACGGCGCCCGGCTACGACGCCGCCAGTCGGATCGCCGGCCCGCCCGTGACCTATGACCCGGTGGACAAGGCCGTCATCGTGCTCGACGGCGTGTTCGCGGCGCATGCCTCGATCCGGCCCTCGGTCGACCTCGCCGCGTTCGTCGACGCGCCCGAGCCGGTGCAGCGCGGTCGCTTTGCGGCGCTCTATCGCTGGAAGGGACTCGCCGATGCCGCTATGGAAGAGCTGTGGCGCGCCCGAATCGCCGACGAATGGGCGGCCGTCGATGCCCAGCGCGAGCACTGCGACGTGATCATCACGGCGAGCGAGACATGATCGTTTCCTGCGCACCCTTCCGCGTCAGCTTCGCGGGCGGCGGCTCGGACGTGGCGGAGTTCTATCGCCGCCGGCGCGGCGCCGTGCTGTCCTGCGCGATCGCCAAATATGCCTTCGTGGTGGTGCACCCCTATTTCAACGCGGCGAAGTACCATCTCAAGTACGCCCGCACCGAGCTCACCGACCGCATCGACCAGGTCGAGCATCCGCTGCTGCGCGAGGCGCTGCGCATGATGAAGATCGAGCCCGGCATCGAGGTGGTGTCGATCGCCGACATCCCGTCCGGCACCGGGCTCGGCTCGTCCAGCTCGTTCTCGGTGGCGCTGCTCAACGCGCTCTATGCGCACCAGCGCATCTTTGCGCCGAAGGAGCAGCTCGCGCGCGAGGCCTGCATGCTGGAGATCGAGAAGCTCAACGAGCCGATCGGCAAGCAGGATCAATACGCGGCCGCATTCGGCGGCGTGAACCTCATCGAGTTCGAGCCGCATGGCGACGTCACGGTGCAGCCGCTCACCCTGCCGGCCGCGCTGATGGCCGAGCTCGAAGGCAATCTCATGCTGTTCTTCACCGGCAGCCAGCGCGACGCCAAGAGCGTGCTCGCCGACCAGAACAAGGCGGTCGCGCAGGACGCCGCGACCTTCGGGCGGATCGAGCGCATGGTCGAGCTCGCCTACGAGATGCGCGATCTCTTGATCGCCGGCGATCTCGATGCGTTCGGCCGCGCCCTCGACCGCGGCTGGCAGATGAAGCGCAGCGTCTCCGCCAAGATCAGCAACGCGCAGATCGACCGCCGCTACGATGCGGCGCGCGCCGCCGGCGCGCTCGGCGGCAAGATCGCGGGCGCCGGCGGCGGCGGCTTCCTGCTGCTCTACTGCCCGAAGGCCGCGCAGCCGGCGGTGCGCGAGGCGCTGCGCGACCTGCAATCGCTCGACTTTCGGCTCGACTGGAGCGGCGCGCGCATCGCGTTCGCGCAATGAGGGCCGATCGATGCCGCAGCGCCTCGTGGTGACGGGTGCATCGGGCTACATCGGGGCACGGCTGGTCGAGCGGGCGCGCCAGCGCGGTTGCGAAGTGGCGGTGCTGGGCTCTGCGCCGCCAGGCAGCGACGTCACCGCCGTCCCGTGGCGGCTCGGCGAGGCGCCGCGCCTCACCACATTCCTGGGCGCGAGCGCGGTGCTGCATCTCGCCCACGACTGGGCGAGCGACCGGTTGCACGGCACCGCGCCTGAGAATGCCAACCTGACCGGCACCCAGATCCTGGCCGATGCCGCCCGCGGGGCCGGCCTGTCGCGCTTCGTCTTCGCTTCCACCACGTCGGCGCGCCCCGAGGCGCTCAACGCCTACGGCCAGATCAAATATGCCATCGAGGAGCGCCTGCGGGTGCTGCCGTGGAGCGAAGGCCGCATCGTCTGCGCCCGCATCGGCCTCGTGTACGGCGGGCCCGAACGGGCGCAATATGCGCTGATGTCGAAGCTCGCGACTCTGCCGGCGCTGCCGATGATCGGGCTCGACCGCGAGGTGCAGCCGATCCACCTCGACGAGGTGTGCGACGGCCTGCTGGCGCTGATGCTGCATCCGCCGCTCGGCCGGCACGCCGTGGTGATTGCCGGCACGCGGCCGGTGACCTTCGGCGCCTGGCTGCGCACGCTGCGGCGCGCGCGCCACGGCCGAAGAATGCTGCTCGTACCGGTGCCGATCCGGCTGGCGCTCGCCGGCTGCGACCTAAGCAAACGCCTTCCGTTCGTGCCCACGGTCGAGCGCGAGCGGGTGCTCGGCCTCGCCGGCGCCGCGCCCATGCCGAGCGCCGACGATGTCGCCGCACTCGGGCTTTCGCTGCGCGATCCCATGCGCGCGCTGCGGCAGAGCCGCCCGGCGCGCCGGCGGCTGATCGCCGAGAGCGCCGCCCTGCTGCGCTACGTCGCGGGGCGCCGCGTGCGCTCGCCCGGCGCGATCATCCGGCTCGCCCGCGCGATGCGCCGCGATCCCGCGTCGGCCCGTGCCCTGCCATGGGCGGCGACGCGCTGGCCCGCGCTGCTGCGCTTCGTCGAGCCGATCCGCCCCGCCGTGCAGCACGGCCTCGCGCGACGGCTGCATCTTGCCGCGATGGTGGCCGAGACCCTGCCGGCGCAGCGTCGATGGCGCGCGACGTGGTGTCTCCGTGTGACCGTGCAGGTCGCGCTCGAAGCCGTCGCGCTGCCGTTCCGTTTCGTCTTGCGCGCCCTCACCGCATGAGCGATCCCGCCGCCGACATCGTGGTGATCGGCAGCGGCCCGGCCGGGGTGTCGGCCGCGTTGCCGCTGGTCGAAGCCGGACGCCGCGTCGTCATGATCGACGGCGGACGCAACCGCGATGCGTCGGCCGGCTCTCCGTGGCACCGCATGCTGGGCGCGCATCTCGAAGCCCTCCGGCCCGACGACGGGCTGTCGCCAAAATTGCGCACGCCCGAGGCGCGCCGCCTGCTCGGCGCCTTCCACGGACGCGAGCCGATCGAGGCGGAGGATTTCCTCGCCATCGGCGCGCTCGGCCGCGGCGGCCTGTCGCGCATCTGGGGCGCTTTCGTCTGCGAGCTCCAGGATGACGACCTGCAGGGCTGGCCGCTGACCGCCTACGACCTGCGCCAGTCCTACGATGCCGTCGTGGCGCGCATCGGCGTCAGCGGCTCGCACGACGACGACATGGCGGCGTTCTACGGATACAGCGACGCGCTGCAAATGCCGCCGCCGCTCGGCCCGACCGCTGCCGCGATCTTCAAGCGCTACAGCGCCGCGCGCCCGGACCCGGAGTTTGCCCTGGGCCGCGCGCGCAATGCGCTGATCACCGAGAATCGCTGGCAGCGGCAATCCTGCGATCTCAGGCTCGGTTGCCTGTGGGGCTGCGAGCGCGGCGCGATCTACGACGCGCGGCAGGACATCGCGCTGCTGCGGCAGTATGCGAATTTCGAGCTGCGCGATGTCACCGCGCGACGGCTGGTGCGCGCCGACGGTGGATGGGACGTCATCACCACCCGTGGCGACCGCCTGCACGCGCCGCGCCTCGTCGTCGCGGCTGGGACGCTCGGCTCGCTGCGGCTGGTCGCGCCGCTCCTCGGGCCGGCCCTCGAGCTGCGCGTTCTCAACAGCCCGGTGATGGCCGTGCCTTTACTGGTGCCTGGCCGTCTCGGCGGAAAACTGCCCGACGCAGGCCATTCGCTCGCGCAGCTCGGCTTTCGCCTCGCCTGCTCGACGAAGCCCGGCGACTATGTCAGCGGCGCGATCTACGAGGTCGCCGGGCTGCCGCCCTCGTCCTTCGCGGCGCGCATGCCGCTCGGCCGGCGCGCCGCAACCGAGATTTTTCATGCTCTCGCGCCCGCGCTGGCGATCGCCACGGTCTATTTCCCCGGCCGCTACAGCGCCAACACGGTCACGCTGCGGCCGTCCGCCCAAGCGGACCAGGCGCCCGACATCGAAGTGCGCGGCGCCGTCGCGCCCGAGTTCGATGAGGTCGCGCGGACCGCCCGCGAGCGGCTCGCACGAATCTGGCGCAGGCTCGGCGCCCGGCCGCTGCCCGGCGCCGCGTTCGCGACCGCCGGCACCGACGCGCATCTCGGCGGCCTATTTCCGATGGGCCTTGCGGCGCCGCACGGGACCAACAACTATGGCGAGCTGCATGCAGCGCCGGGCCTGCATCTGGTCGACGGCTCGGCGCTGCCGACCATTCCGTCGAAATTCACGACCCTCACCATCATGGCCAATGCAGACCGCATCGGCCGTTATCTGGCGGAGCTCGCCTGATGGCCGACACGGTGCAACTGCCGCGCCGCGCCGACGGCGGGGTCCCCCGCCTGCTCTTCGTCGTCACCGAAGACTGGTTCTTCCTGTCGCATCGGCTGCCGATGGCGCGCGCCGCGCGGGCCGCCGGGTTCGAGGTGCACGTCGCGACCAACGTGGCGGACGGCGGCGCCGCGATCGAGCGCGAAGGCTTCGCGCTCCACCCGATGCGCTTCGCTCGCGGACGGCTCGCGCCGCTGGCGACGCTCGCCAGCATTCGCGAGCTGCACCGGGTTCACCGCCGGATCGCGCCCGATCTCGTCCATCACGTGGCGCTGCAGGCGACGATCCTCGGCTCGCTCGCGACGCTCGGCCGGCCGGTCGCGCGGGTCAACGCCATCACGGGGCTGGGGTATGCGTTCATCGCGGAAACGCGCAAGGCGCGCATCGTGCGTGCCGCCCTCGGAAGGCTGCTGCGGTTTCTGGTCGACCGCCCCCGCAGCGTCGCGCTGGTGCAGAACCCGGACGATCGCGCGCTGCTGCAAGGCCTCGGCATCGCGGCGGAGCGCATCGTGCTCATCCCGGGCTCCGGCGTCGACGTCGACCGGCTCGTGCCGATGCCCGAGCCTCCCGGCCCGGTCACGCTCGGCTTCGTCGGCCGCCTGCTCGACGACAAGGGCATCCGCGTGCTCGTCGCCGCGCATCGGCTCATGCGGGCCAAGGGATCGGCGATCGACCTGCTGATCGCCGGCACGCCCGATCCCGCCAACCCGGCCTCGGTGTCGCAGCGCGAAGCGGAAGCGTGGGCGCGCGAACCCGGCGTCACCTGGCTCGGCTACGTCCAGGACATCACGACCGTGTGGGCGCGGGCGCATATCGCGGTGCTGCCGTCGCGTCGCGAGGGTCTGCCGAAGAGCCTGCTCGAGGCGGCCGCCTGCGGCCGGCCGATGGTCGCGACCGATGTGCCGGGCTGCCGTGAGGTCGCAATTCCCTGGCAGACCGGTCTTCTGGTTCCTCCCGACGGTCCGGGGGCGCTCGCGACCGTGATCGAGATGCTGGCGGAGACGCCCGACCTGCGCGCGCGCTTCGGCGCCGCGGCGCGGCGCCTCGCCGAGGAACGCTTCGCCTCCGATGCGATCGGCCGTGCCGTGGTGGAGCTCTATCGCCGCTTGCTGGCCGAGCCCAGCTAGGCCGTGCGCGGGATCAACGAGGCGAGTTGCAGTTCTGCTTGAGGATGAAGCGGGTTCCGCTTGTGCGTCAGGATTCAGTCCCGTCCACATGCCCTTGTCGCTTCACGGATTTCTTCCTGCCCTTTGCCCGGCGGGGCGATCGCTCGGGCTCACCCGGGTCACCATGCGAGCCAAAGTCTTCCGCCGGTCGCGTGCTGATCCACTGCGCGATCCGCGCCGCCACCTCGGGCGCATTCTCGATCCGCTCGGCGAGCAGCTGATTGATGCGATCGCGGTTGAGCCAGGAGTTCTGCATGCGCCAGGTGTTGAGGCGGAGCGATCCGTCCAGCCGCGAAATGGCCGTGAACCGCACGCCGAGCGCTTCCAATTCCTCGACCAGGGCGACAAGATCAGGCTCGAGCATTTCGCACCCCTGTACGCAGACGCAGCACCGCCAACCTGGGCAGGTTATCCGGCGTCCGGACGGTCGTTGGGTTGTGCGACGGAACTTCTCGGCGGTCCAGACAAGCCTTCCGGGGTGGTTTACGCGCCCGGCTTGCTGACCCGCGAGGTCGCCGGTGTTAACCGCGTTCCCTAACCGCGTTGCGTTCCGATTGCGGGTGATCCGGTAGCGGAACGCGTCGCCAGGTCAGCGCCGCGCGCGGCTTTCCAGCAGGCCCAGCCGGCTGCCGAGCCACTTGGTGGTCGGCGCCTGGATCAGGATCGTCATCAGCACCGCGATGAAGGTCACCGACGCGATGATCCGGGCGCCGGGTGCGTCCATGCCGACCAGCAGCCCGGCGAGCGCAGCCGGGATGACGCCGGTCTCGCGCGTCCAGCACATGAACAGCATCTCGTTGATGCTCCAGCGGGCGCGCCGGTCGGGCAGCGCGCAGGCGAAGACGGCGATCGGGCGCGCGACCAGCATGAACACCACGACGACCGCGACGCCCCCCGCCAGGTGCTGGTTTATCAAGGCGAAATCGACTTGCGCGCCGAGCAGCAGGAAAATGAACAGCCGCATGATGAAGGCGGTGGTCGTCACGAACTGATCGAGCCTGCGCGCCTCCGCGTCGCTCATCGTGAAGCCGAAGGCATCCTTGTTGCCGAGCACGATTCCGAACACGAACACCGACATGAAGCCGCTCGCCTGCAGGCCGTCCGCCGCGAAATAGGCGCCGATCACCGCCATCAGGGTCACCACCGGCGCATATTCCATCAGGAACGACCAGCGCTCGTGCGCGATCAGCAGCGCCGCGAGATATCCGAGCGCCACGCCGGCCACGATGCCGATGGCGGCCTGCTTGAGCAGGTCGAGCAAGGACGAGACCACGGAGATCTCGCCGGCGCCCATGGCGACGCCGAGGACTCCGAAGGTGACGATCGCGCCGACGGCGTCGTTGAAGGCCGACTCGCTCATCACCGTTTGCGCCACGCGGTCGCGGATCTGCACCTGGCGGAAGATCGGAGCGAGAGTCGCCGGATCGGTCGATGCCATGGCGGCTCCGAGCAGCAGCGCCACGATCCAGGGAACGCCGAGGATCAGATAGGCCGCAAGGCCCGTTATGGCAGCCGTGATCAGCACCCCGACCGTCGACAGGATCACGATCGTGATCCAGACCCGCTTGAGCACGTCGAGCCGCAGCGACGCGCCGCCGTCGAACAGCACGTAGCTCGCGCCGAACAGCAGGATGATCTGGTTGAGCGCCGAATCCACCTTGATGTCGATCAGACCGAGCGCATCTGGGCCGATCAGCATCCCGACGATCAGGAACATCGCGACGTCGGGGATGCGCAGCCTTTGCGCGATCAGACCGGTGACGGTCCCGACGGCAAGAATGAGCCCGCAGGACATCAAGGTGTGCTTGGCGATCTCGACGGAGGCCGACGGCTCCACTGTCACCTCCGTGGCGACCGC
>Ga0066903_100005158_pt1 | contig 11260 bp, 4 predicted proteins | sample PanSoiMetaGPlot1_FD_67491 | JGI IMG/M metagenome (GOLD analysis project Ga0066903, IMG submission 67491) | Tropical forest soil microbial communities from Panama analyzed to predict greenhouse gas emissions - Panama Soil - Plot 1 (version 2) | ecosystem: Environmental > Terrestrial > Soil >...
CCCCGACAACCCGAACATCATCGCGATGGCGAGCGATCAAGGCGCGATCGTCAGCGTCAACGGCGGCGAGACCTGGAGCTCCTGGTACAACCAGCCGACGTCGCAGATGTACCACGTGAATGCCGACAACGCGTTTCCGTACCGGGTGTGCGGCGGACAGCAGGAGAGCGGATCGGCGTGCGTGTCGAGCCGCGGCAGCGACGGGATGATCACTTTCCGTGAGTGGCATCCGGTCGGGGTCGAAGAGTACGGGTACGCGGTTCCCGATCCGCTGAACCCGAACATCATCTTCGGCGGGAAGATCACACGGTACGATCGACGGATCGCGCAGGTCCAGAACATCGCGCCGACGCCAGTTCGGCCCGCGGACTTTCGCACGCTGCGCACGGCGCCGGTCGTCTTCTCGGGCGTCGATCCGCACGTCATGTACTTCGCATCGAACACGCTGTGGAGGACGTCGAGCGGCGGCAAGAGCTGGCAGAAGATCAGTCCGGATCTGACCCGGGCGACGTGGGAGACGCCGGCGACGATCGGCATATATCGCAGCGCCGACACGGCGAAGCCGACGCAGCGCGGTGTCATCTACACCGTCGCGCCGTCGCCGCTCGACATCAACCGGATCTGGGTCGGCACCGACGATGGCCTGATCCACGTCACGACGGACGGCGGCGCGAACTGGCGGGACGTCACGCCGCCCGAGCTGAAGCCGTGGATGAAAGTATCGATCATGGATGCCGGCCATTTCGACGCGCAGACGGCGTATGCGGCGATCAACACGCTGCGGCTCGACGACCTGCGGCCATACGTCTACCGCACGCACGACGGCGGCGCGACCTGGACGCGCATCACTAGCGGACTGCCCGACAACGCGCCGGTTGACGCCGTGCGCGAGGATCCCGTTCGCAAGGGACTGCTCTTCGCCGGGACTGAGCGCGAAGTCCACGTGTCGTTCGACGATGGCGACCATTGGCAGTCATTGCGGCTGAACATGCCGGCGACGTCGGTTCGTGACGTGATCGTCAAGGGCGACGATCTCATTGCCGGCACTCACGGGCGTGGTATCTGGATTCTCGATGACATCACGCCGCTGCGCCAGCCCGGCCTCGATCGCGCGCCAACCGACGGGCGGAGTGCGCCCGACAACGGACGGAGCGCGAAAGCTTCAGCCGAGCGCTCCGCGACCCTTTTCAAGCCGCAGGTCGCCTACCGCGTGCGGCAGAACACGAACACCGACACGCCGATTCCGCCAGACGAAGCGGCAGGCGTGAACCCGCCTGACGGCGCGATCATCAACTACATGCTCCCGTCGGCTGCCAGTTCGGTGACGCTCGAGATCCTCGACAGCGCGGGCAGGAGTGTGCGCCGCTATTCGAGCAGCGATCCAGCCGAGCGCGCCGATCCCGCGACCGCGCCGGTACCTGTCTACTGGTACCGTCCGCCACGGACGATCGCAACCACGGCCGGCCTGCATCGCTTCCTGTGGGACCTGCACTACCAGCCGTTGCGTATCGCCGCCGGCCGCGGTGGATTGCCGATTGCGGCCGTGCCGCACGACACGCCGCCGGCGCCGACTTCGCCCTGGGTGGCGCCGGGGCAGTACGCGGTAAAGCTCACCGTCGACGGCACGTCGCACACGCAGCCGCTGACCGTCAAGATGGATCCGCGGATCACGACACCGCAGATCGGTCTCTCGCAGCAATTCACGCTGTCGAAGCAGTTGTACGACGGCATCCTCGCGGCGCAGAAGGCGCAACAGGAGGTCGGGCAGCTCCGGGACCGTAGCGCGAAGGCTTTGGCCGAGCGGCCAGCCTTCGCCAAGAAGCTCACGGATCTCGAGGGACCGGCCGGCGGCGGGTTCGGCGGAGGACGCGGCGCTGCGCCGTCGGGTCCTGAAACGCTGTCGAGCATCAGCGGCGCGCTGTTGCAGCTGATGAACCTGGTGCAGGGCGCCGACGTCACGCCGACGACGCAGCTCGTCACGGCGGTTGCGGAACGTCGCACCGCACTCAACAAGCTGTTGTCGCGGTGGACGGCATTGAAGGCGGAGGCCCGGACGTTGAATCTCGCGCAGTGATTGATCACGGCCCCGCTAAAGCCGGACACTACCGATGAAAGGTCAGGCCGTCTTCACTCGTAGTGTCCGGCTTTAGCCGGACCTTCGCCGGTAGTGTCCGGCTTCAGCCGGACCAAAGGGGCTCTCATGCGAAAACTCGCGCTGCTCTCGTTCGTCGTCGCGCTGACGGTCACCGCGGTCGCGCAACAGCAACCGGTGCCGCGGCCGGCGGCGTTCGCGCCCGAAGGGATCACGCCGATCAGCCTCGGGCTCGCCGGTTACGCAAAGGTCCTCTGCTCTGCGGTGTTCGTCTCGGAGCGTGACCCGGCCGAAGCCTTCAAGAACAGCGGCTACTTCCTGTTCCCTGACGAGCATCGCGCCGGTGTCAGCTACGCGATCGATCGCGCGCAGAAGCTGGTGCGGATGACGCACGGCCCGGTGACGCGAATCGCCAGGTTCTACGGTGACCAGGGCTGCATCATCCATCCTGAGGGCCACGACGGCATCCATTTCACGCCGGTCCCGGTGAAAACGCGCCTGCCCGACCCCGCGTCACAGCCGTGGCCGATGGGCGACGCGCTGCCGGCGAACGCGGCGCCGACCGGGATCGATCGCGCACGCGTCGACAAGGCGCTCGACCTCGCGTTCGCAGATCCCGAGGCGCTCACGGCGGCGGTCGTGATCGTTCACAAGGGTCAAATCGTCGGCGAGCGCTACATGCCGGGGATCACGAAGGACACGCAGCTCGAAAGCTGGTCGATGGGCAAGAGCCTGACCGCGACGCTGTTCGCGCTCCTCGTCAAAGACGGCATCTACAAGATCGACGATCCCGTGCCGGTGCCCGAGTGGCGGAAGCCGGGCGATCCGCGCGGCGCGATCAGGATCGCCGACCTGCTCCACATGAGCAGCGGCCTGCGCTTCATCGCCGGCCAGGATCCCGACTACAGCGTCGACAAGGGCTATCCGGATCACGCGCTCATCTACACCGGCGCGATCGACGCGTTCACGCACTCGATGACGCGGCCGCTGCAGTTCCCGCCGAACATGGAAGGGCGCTACCGCAACTCGGATCCACTGATGGTCGGCTGGCTGGTGAAGCAGGCCGTCACCAGGCGCGGCGACGACTATCTCGCCTGGCCGCAGCGGGCGCTGTTCGATCGCATCGGCATCCGTCGGCAGGTGCTCGAGACCGATCCGTACGGCAACTTCCTGCTCACCGGCTACGACTACGGCACCGCGCGCAACTGGGCGCGCATTGGGCAGCTCTATGTGCAGGACGGCATGTGGCAGGGTCAGCGTCTGCTGCCGGAAGGGTGGACGACGTTCGTCAGCACGCCGGCGACGGCATGGAAACAGCCGGTGTACGGCGGATTGTTCTGGGTGAACGGCGACGGCGGATGGCCGCTGCCGAAGTCGGCCTACTTCGCCAACGGGGCGGGCGGACAACGCACCATCATCGACCCGACGCACGATCTCGTCGTGGTGCGGATGGGCCATTACCGGGGCGATCGGCGCGGGATGGAGGCTCTCAAGCGGGCGGTGGAGGAGTTGATTCCAGGTGTACCGCCACGGAGCAATTAAGAATTGAGAAGTAAGAAATTAAGAATTCGTGATCACGACTGCGACGCGACCAGGTCTTGAAGCAGTGTGACACGAATTCTTAATTCTTAATTCCGAATTCTTAATTGTCGGCTATGTGGATCTTCATTGCCGTCGCAGTAGGCGTCCTGGCGCTGGCTCATACAGCGCCGGCGCCGTTTCTGTTCGACGCGATCAGCGGCGATCGCGCGGTCTGGCACATGCCGAAGCGCAAGCCGCCGACGATCTATCTGACCTTCGACGACGGCCCGAATCCGACGACCACGCCCGATCTGCTCGACGTGCTCGCGCGCGAGCGGACGCGCGCAACCTTCTTCCTGATCGACCGTCACATCACGGATCAGACCGCCGAGCTGGTCCGCCGGATCTTCGCCGATGGCCATGCGGTCGCGCTGCACTCGGCCACGCGCGCCTACATGCTGATGGGCGCGCGCACGTTCGCGCAGACACTGCTCGCCGCCGCCGATCATGTCGAGCGCGTGACCGGCCATCGCCCGTGCCCGGCGTTCCGCCCGCACGCCGGATGGCGGAGCTGGCAGATGTACGAGGGACTCGAGCAGATCGATTACCAGCTGGTCGGCTGGAGCTGGATGCTGTGGGACTGGAACTGGTTCCGGGCGCGGACGGCCGACTCGGTGATCAACCGGATCGGCCCGCGCGCATCGAATGGCGACATCATCGTCATGCACGACGGTGATGAATCAGCGCCGTTCGCCGACCAGCGCCACACGGTGGAGGCCACCGCCCGCCTCATTCCGGCGCTGCGTGCAAAGGGTTTCGAGTTCGGCACTATCTGCAATCGATCGACGTAACGATCGCGGCGAACACGGTCCACATCTGAACGTAGTGCGCCCCTGAAGCGGACCCGAAATCCGGCTGAAGCCGGACACTACGGACGGGGCGCCACGAAAACACGAAGACGCGAAGACGAATCTTCTTTCTTCGTGATTTCGTGCCTTCGTGGCGGATCCCTCCGGTCCCGAGTTGACAGGTCCGGCCCCCAGCCTCCAGCCCCTACGCCTGCCGCAGCAGGCGGACGATGAACCCGACGAGCACGACAACCGCGATGGCGAGCACGGCCCAGAAGAGGCGCGGCGACACGAGGGCTGACGCCGGCGCGGCCGGCGCAACCGTGTGTTCGCTGTCGAGCGTCACCTCGCGCGCCGACGCGCCGAGCACCTGCGGCGCAAGCAGCGCGAGATCGTACTGAGGGCGTGAAAGATCACGCCGCCCGTAGGCCACGCGCAGTGCGGTGCCGGTCGCACGATACAGGCGGATCCGATACGACGGCAGCAGGAGACGCGCCGACTCGATCGGCAGCGGTGTGTTGTCGCCCTCGTCGACGAGGACGAAGAGGTCGCGCGACTGCAGCGGCGCGAGATCGATCGTCAGCGGCCGTGCTGGCCGCTCCTGATCCGAGTGGCGCCACGCCGCTGTTGCCAGCATCTGAAACCAGGGATCGCGGCGACGTGCGTCGCGCTCGCGCGGCTCGCCGAGAGTGACCCGCCGGTCGAACACGCGCGCCGGCGTGGTCATCACAAGACGCGCCGGGGGCAGGTCCTCAATCGGATACGTCACCCGATACACGCTGCGGCCATAGCGCACGGCGGGCAGCGTCGACGGCGGCGACGCGACCGGCTCGAGCTTCACGTCCACCGACAGCGGCTCCGCCAGCTGCTCGAGAAGATACGGGATCTGCCGATCGGTATCGTCGACGACGCGCAGATCGCTGAACTGGCGGCCGACACCCGCGGAATGCGCCAGCACCTGAACGTCGAGCGGCAGCGCGATCAGGGCGGCCTCCCCCGCTGGTACCGTTCGCACGTACGAGAACAAGCCGAGATCGAGCGACGACCCGTAAGTCGGAAGCGGCGGCGCCGGCCGCGCATTCTCGTCCTCGCCGCGCGCGCGTGGCTCGCCCCACGAGGCGTCGGCGATCGACTGGATGCGAACCTGACCGCGCTCGGCCTCGAGATCGTAGTGCGGCGCCGCGAGCGCGCTGTTGCCGTAGCGCGCGGTGAGATCGCCGGGCGGCGCCTCGAGATAGATCCACGGCAGCTCGGCGAACACCGCGGTGACCCCTCGCAGGTCGAGCGGCGGATTGTCCTCGTCGTCGACCTCGAGGTCGAGCTGCGCTTCGGTCGGCGGATCGATCGGCAGCTGCAGCGCCGACGCCGTCACGTCGTCTCGCACGACACGGCGAAGCGTGGTGCGGCCAAGAAGGCGCGGGGCGATCTGGCCGGCGATCAGCTGCTGTTCGAAGACTCGCGCCTGACGCAGGATGTGTCCGCCGCCGGCGTCGAGCTCGAGCGCGGCGATCGGCAGGTGGCCGGCTGGAAGGTTGACGCGAAACCGGCTGCGTCCCGGCTCGCTGGGACGCCGCTCGAACGCGACGGGGGCCGTCAACGGTGGCGGCGGCGCCATCGGCAGTGTTCCGGCGGCAGCAGTCGGCGTCTGCCGGACACGCGCGCTGTGGCGATCGTCCCAGGTCAGCCGGAGATACCGGAACGTGCCGGGCGGGAAACGCAGCACGGTCTGGCGAAGCCGCTCGTCGGGAAGGTCGAACAGCGTTCCCTCGGCCACGAGCACGGTCCAGTGGCTCCGATCGCCGCTGCCCTCGAGGGTCGCCCGTTTCAAAAACGGCGCGCTGAGACCCTCGACGCCGAAGCGATCGATCAGCAGCGGTTCACCGAGATCCGCTTCGAAGCCGCTCGTCTTCACCGTGTCGGTCTCCACGGGCGCGACCGGAAGGATCGTTGCCGGCTTGAACACCGGCTCCGGCACCGGAACTGCCACGAGCACGTAGCCGACTTCGACGCCGCCGGCGTCGTAGAACCGGAGATCGCGCACGCCGTCGGAGGCGATCACCGTGCGAAGCGAACCTGCCTGCTGCTGCGTTCCGGCGCGTACGGTTGTGCGGAACGGCGCCGCGCCCGCGAGCAGCGGCAGATCGATCGCCAGCCGTCGTGGCCCACCGCCGCGGGTGACGACCGGCCGCTCGAAGCGGAACGCTGGCGGCGGGGCGGTCTGCTGAGCGGCGACGGCAACCGTCGCGGCAGCGACGCCGAGCGCGGCGATCTTCATGACACGTGGCATCAGGCGCGACCTTCCGATGGATGCAGCACGAACTTCTGGAGCGCGAGCGCGACCAGCGAGAGCGACACCGCGAGACCGACGAGTGAACCGACGCGGTACAGGCCGCCGAGCGATCCCATGTCGTACAGGAATGCCTTGAACGCCGTGATCGCGATCAACGCGACTGCGGTGACACGCGCCGGCTGGTTCCGCAGGTAGATGCCGCCGGTCAGCAGCAGCATGCCGAACGCCAGCCAGCCGATCGTATAGGTGAGGTCCTGGGCGAGCGTCACGCCAAAGCGGAACGCGATTCCGGGGCCGGTGGCGTAGAAGTCGGCGATCTCGATGTTCAGGAGCAGGAACAGCAGGATCACCCCAGCCGCCGGCAGCAGCCGCGACGCGCGCGGCAGCGACAGGATCCGATCGTCGGTCGCGGCGAGCCACCACGCCGCCACGAACATCGCGGCCGCGCAGATCGCGTACGCATACAGATACCAGTTGAACACCCGGAGGCCGCGCGGTTCGTAGACGAACACGGCCGGGTTCAGCGCCAGCCGCGCGAACCCGGCGGCGAGCAACGAGAACGACCAGTACAGCAACCCGCGGTGCGGCACGCGGCGATACACCCAGGCGAGCGCCGCGCCCTCGAGCGCCCAGCCGATCGTGATCCACTGATTGTGGAGCTGCAGCGGGATCGCGACGGTGACGAACGCCAGCGACGCGCCGGCGACCAGCGCGAGCCGGCCGAGATCGCGCGATCCGCCGGCTTCGATGCGCAGCAGCTGGCGCAGCAGCAAAGCACTGACCGCGCCTTCGAACACGGGGACGGCGCCGACGAACTGACCGTACCCGCCCTGCACGAGCGCCGTGCGCCCCGTGAAGAAGAACAGCACGCTGCCGGCAATCGCCGCGATGTACGGGTCGCGCGACGTCCGGGCGCGGCGTCCGAGCACGATCGGATAGGCAACGAAGACCGCGTAGAGCACGAACGCGATGGTGAAGGAGCCCGGCCAGTCCATCATGCGGAAGTGCTGCTCCCGCCACGCAGTCTCGACCCACCAGGCGGCGATGACCGCCGACGGAGCGACCCACTCCCATTGCGCAGACCAGGCACTCGCGAATATCAACGCGACGTTTGCGGCCGCGACAACCGCCACGATCGCGGCCGGTATTGACCCGCCGGACGCCTCGCCGAGCGTCAGGTTCGCGATGAAGAGCGTGCAGATCGCGCCAGCCGCGGCGAACCGCCACGACCCGCGCATCTGCATCACCGCAAACCAGGCCAGCGCGTAGGCGGCAACGACCTCCGCGGCCACCACCAGGATCGGCCCCCGTGCGCCGTCCGCGACCAGCGAACATGCGAACACGACGATGGCCGCGGCCGCCACGCCCGCGCCGTGCAGCTCGCCCGAGCGCACCGCGAGCGACGTCGTCGTGAGCGCGAGCGTCATCACGGCGAGCGCGCCAAACAGCGGCCATGGCGGCACCGACCATTCGGGATCGATGGCGATCGCGAACAGGAACAGGTGGCCGATCAGGCCGAGGTACGTGCCCGGGCGGAATCCAAACCGCGACGGATCGGCCTCGCTCCGGCTGCGTGCCTGCCGGTGACTCCACGCGTGGCCGATCAGCATCGTCAACGTCAACATGACGAGGAACAGCAGCGACGGCAGGAGGCCGACCGCGGCGGCTGCGTTGCCCCACCAGATCGCGAGCACGAACCACGACAGGCCGCCACCGACGAGCGACAACGCAGGCAGTTCGCCCGAGGCGCTCTCGACGAAGAGCCCTGCGTTGAGGATGGCGAGCAGGAACGCGAGCCCCCACAACGCCGCCGCCGCGTGCGCGCCCTCGGCGAGATACAACAGCAGCAGCAGGCTGGCGATCAGGACCACGCCGCCGCCCCACCGCGGCGTCATCGTCACGCGTGCGCGCCTGGCGGCGACCGGCGCGCCGATGTAGAGAATGCCGAAGGCCGCGTACACGCCGAGGGCGGCGCGCAGGTGATCGACCGTGAGATGGGCCGCCGACCACGCAGCCTCAGACACGACCGCAAAGAACGCCGCCAGGTAGTACAGCGGGAACTCGCGGCGCGCGAACGCCTGCCACGTGATGACGCCGATCAGCGCGAGCATCGGCGCAAACAGGCGGAGCGGCGCGTCGGCCGCCGGCTCAATCCGCGCGATCGCGGTGAAGACGAACAGCAGCAACGGCGCGGCGTAGATCGCGCGCGCGGAGAGCCCCTCCAGCGGGCGGCCGATTCGTGCGGCCAGCGTCGGCGCAAGCGCGAAGAAGACGACGAAGGCCGAGGCGAACGCGATGACCATCGTCCAGGCGCCGTGCGCGTACGACACGGCAAGCCACGTCGCGAAGACGACGACCGTCGCGACGGCGCCGAACGCATGCGCCGAGGGCTCGCGCCGCCAAATCGAGAGGGCGAGCAGACCGGCGTTCACGATCAACAGGAATCCGAACAGGAGCGCCGGCTGTGCGCCATACGCGGGTACTGCGGCAAGGTAGGCGGCAAAGACAAGCGGCATCACCGCCGGCCCAAGACCTGCGCGCGAGAGCATCGTGGTCTGTTCTGCCGATGCAGTCGGCGAGGTGAAGACAATCGACGCGAAGCCAATCAGCGAGAAGACGAGGAAGATGCCCATCGCGAGCGGCAACTGGCTCGCGGTGAGAAACGTGATCACCCAACCCCACTGGTAGAACGTCGTGAAGGCGATGCTGAGGAGCGTCAGCAGCCGCCAGCGTCTCCGCGCGGCGACCCAGGCGAGGCCGATGTTGAGCAGCAGCAGGTAGGCGAACAGCGGCACCGGGCGGTTCTCACCGGTCGACAGCAGCATCGGCGTCGCGAAGCCGCCGAGCAACCCGAGCAGCGCGATGAACACCGAGTCGCGCCGGATGGACAGCAGCACGGCGACGGCGGTGACCAGCGCCAGCAGGCCGAAGGCAACCGCCGCCGGAATCAGCTGCCAGAGTGCGTGCGCTGCGAAGACCGTCGCGAAGAGAATTGCGATCGCGGCGGCGTCGAGAGCGTTCGCCGTGACCGGATACTTGCGTGCCGCGCGAAGCTCGCACACCACCAGCAGTCCGATGCCGACGAGCACGCCAATCGCGACGCGAACCGGCGGCGCAAGCCATCCGTGATCGATGGAATAGCGCAGGAAGAACACCGCCGCCAGCACCAGCGCGACGCCCGCAACGGCCGAGAACATCTTCACGCCGACGACACGTTCCCAATCGAACGGCTGACGTGCGGGTGGCGGCGGAGGCGACGGCGGGGGTGGCGCGGGCGGTTCGACCGGCGGTCGAGCAGCGACGGCCGGCGCGGCGGCGGCCGGTGCGACGGGCGCGGCCGGCGTCGCCGCGGGCCTGGCGGCGGGTGGCGGTGCTGGCGTTGGCGTCGCGACAACTGGCGGCGCAGCCGGGGCGATTGAAGGCGGCGCCGGTGCTGGCTGCTTCGAGACGACGGGAACCGGCGGCAGCGCCTGCGGAACGGGCGGACGCGGTTCGGCGGCCGGCGTCGGCGCCGCAGCCGGCGCCGCGTCTCGCATGCGCTTGGTGAGCGCCGCAATGGTCGCTTCCTGCCGCTGCGCCAACTCCTCGAGCTCAGTGAGGCGCCGACGCAGATCTCCCGTTCGCACCCAGTTCACGATCGCGGCGACATACGGAAACGCCACGATCAGCAGAGCGAAGAGGGCCAGCACTTCCATGACTAGAGCAGTGTCTACTCTGGCAGCGCCGCGCCGAGCCGTCGAGCGTGTCGCTGCCCGTTGCTGCGCGCAATGACGCGTCAATCGTGTGTAGATGTGACTGATCACGGTCCGGCTGAAGCCGGACAGTACGGCGATGGTCCAGCTCAACGCCGGACACTACCGCGATGGTCCAGCTCAACGCCGGACACTACGGCGATGGTCCGGCTCAACGCCGGACACTACCGCGACGGTCCGGCTGAACGCGGGACGGGTACCGTGATCGAGAGAGCCCGACGCAGCACGATCGTAGTGTCCGGCTTTAGCCGGACCGCCGCGGTCACGAACTGCGTTCAGCTTTCAAGTCGATCCCGAGCTGCGCGCATTTCTTGTACAGGTGGCTTCGCTCCAGCCCGAGTGCGCGGGCCGTCTCGGCGACGCGATAGCCGTGCGCAGCGAGCTCGTTCAGCACCACTTCGCGCTCGAACGCGTCGACGCGGCTCGCGAGCGTCCCAGTACCGGTCCCCGCGATCGGGTGCGCCTTCGCATGCCGGGACGTCAGCACCTCGCGTACGGCATCGGCGCCGATTGTGCCGTCAGTGAGCAGCAACAGGCGTTCGACCACGTTCCGCAGCTCACGGACATTCCCGGGCCAGGTGTATCGCGTCAGCTCGTCGAGCGCCGCGCGATCGAATCCACGCGGCTTCCATCCGTTCTGCTCCGCGACGAGATCGGCGAAGTGTTCGGCCAGCACGACGATGTCCCCGGGGCGTTCGCGCAGCGGCGGCAGCGTGATCGGGAACACGAACACCCGGTGATACAGGTCTTCGCGGAA
>Ga0066903_100005159_pt1 | contig 11260 bp, 6 predicted proteins | sample PanSoiMetaGPlot1_FD_67491 | JGI IMG/M metagenome (GOLD analysis project Ga0066903, IMG submission 67491) | Tropical forest soil microbial communities from Panama analyzed to predict greenhouse gas emissions - Panama Soil - Plot 1 (version 2) | ecosystem: Environmental > Terrestrial > Soil >...
GGAGGCGCTCGAGCATCTGGTGCGGCTGAGCGATCCGGACGTGCTGCGCGACGACCTGGGCGAGGGCGGCGGTGAGCTGACGCGGCTCCTGCCCGGCCTCGTGCGCACCCTGCCCGACCTGCCCTCGCCCCTGGCCGCCGACCAGGATACGGAGCGCCATCGCCTCCACACCGCGGTGACGACGCTGCTCGTCAACACCGGCCGCCGCAGGCGGCTGCTGCTCGTGGTCGAGGACAATCACTGGGCGGACACCCCCACGCTGCTCCTGCTGCGCCACCTCTCCCGGGCGGCGGCCGAGGCGCGGATGCTGCTGCTCGCCACGTTCCGCGACGTGGAAGCGGACGTGCCCGCCGAGCTGGCCGACACACTGGTCGAGCTGCGCCGCTCCGAGGGTGTGGTGCCGATCCGCCTCGGCGGCCTCAGCACGACCGAGGTCGAGGAGTTCGTGGCCCACGCCTCCGGCGCCTCGCTGGAGGGGGACGGCCGCCGCCTGGCCGCCGCGATGTCCGAGCTGACTGCCGGCAACCCGTTCCTGATGACGGAGCTGTGGCGGGCCCTGATCGAGACCGGGGTGCTCGAGCTGAGCGCCGGCTCGGCCCGCCTCACGCGGCCGCTGGCGGACGTGGCATCGCCCGACAGCGTGCGCGAGCTGGTCAGCCAGCGCCTGTCCCGGCTGCAGCCCGAGACCGTGGGCGTGCTCGAGCTGGCGGCCGTGATCGGGCCGGAGTTCGACCTCGACGTGCTCCAGGCCGCGGGCTCGGCGGATGGCGAGACGGTGCTGGGCGCGCTGGACGAGGGCGTGCGCACCGGCATGATCGTGCAGGTCACGCAGCGCGCGTTCGCCCACCGCTTCTCGCACGAGCTGGTGCGCCGCGCCCTCTACGACCGGCTCAGCGGGGCGCGCCGGGCGGAGCTGCACCTGTCTGTCGGCGAGGCGCTGGAGCGGGGGCCGGAAGGCGGCCACACCGATGCGGAGCTGGCTCACCACTTCGCCGCCGCCGCCCCGCTCGGTGACCGCGACCGCGCCGTCGAGTACCTGCTGCGGGCAGCCGACGACGCGATCGCCGCACTGGCCTTCACCGAGGCCGCCACGCTCTACCGCGAAGCGCTCGCGCTGGGTGTGCCGGACGCGGCGCGTGGCGAGATCGAGCTTCGGCTGGGCGACGCCTGCTTCCGCTCGGGCCGGACGGCCGAGGCCCGCGAGGCCTACCGGGCTGCTGCCGAGACGGCCCGTCGCACGGGCTCGGCCGACATGCTGGCCCGTGCCGCGATCGGCTTCGAGGATTCGTGCTGGCGGCCCGCGATCGCCGACGAGAGCGCGCGCGAGCTGCTGGAAGAGGCTGCCGAGGCCATCGGCCCGGAGGACTCGGGGCGGCGCGTCGAGGTACTGGCCGGTCTCGCGGTCGCCCACTCGTTCCTGGGCGACCTCGAGCTGGGCATGCTGATCCGTGACGAGGCGGCCGCGATGGCGCGCCGGCTAGGCGACCGGCGGGCGCTCTCGCTGGTGCTGATGCGCGCCTACTGGGCCCGCGGCACGACCGACCTGGACGAGATCCGCGAGATGCTGACGGAGGCCCACGACCTGGCCGTGGAGACCGGAGACGTGGAGACCCAGGCCGAGGCGATCGAGTGGCGGATCTCGACGGACATGGCGCTGGGCGATCTGGACGCCGCCCGCTCCGGGCTGGCCATCGCCGACCGCATCGGTCGCGCCGTCGGCCAGCCCTTCATCATCCACGTGGCGGAGCACATTGCCGCCGCGCTGGCGCTCTGCGACGGGCGCCTGGGCGAGGCGGAGGCCGCCGCCGAACGCTCCCGCGAATGGAGCGCGCTGATGACCGGCCGCGAGCCCTCCGGCGTGTACGGGCTGCAGCTGTTCAGCATCCGCCGCGAGCAGGGCCGGCTGATGGAGCTGGCGCCGGTCGCCCAGGTGCTGGCACGGAGCGAGGGCGGCGGCTCGTGGAAGCCCGGCATGGCGGCGCTGTTCGCCGAGCTGGGCATGTACAGCGAGGCCCGCCGCGAGCTGGCCGAGGTGCGTGCCGCGGGCCTCGACGAGCTGCGCAAGGGCCTGTGGGTCGCGTCGCTTTCCTATCTCACCGACGCCTGCTGCGCCGTGGGTGACGCCGGCTTCGCCGCGGACCTGTACCGGCAGCTGTCCCCGCTGACAGGCACGAACGTGACGATCGGCCACGGCGTGCTGGTGTACGGCTCCGCCGACCGCTACCTGGGCATGCTGGCGGCCACGGCCGGCAAGCACGAGCGGGCGGCCGAGCATCTCGAGCTCGCGCTGGCCTACAACCGCCGGATGGGCACCGACACCTGGGTTGCGCACACCGCCCACCAGTACGGGCGCGTGCTGCTGTCCCGCGCCCGCGGCGGCGATGCCGAGCGCGCCGCCGGGCTGCTGGCGGAGTCGCGGGCACTGGCCGAGCGCATCGGCATGCCGGCGCTGCTGGCACGGCTGGACGAGCTGGGCCCGAACCTGACCCCGGCCGCCGCCCCGCCGGACGGGCTCTCGCCCCGCGAAGTCGAGATCCTGCGCCTGGTCGCGCGGGGCCGCTCGAACCGCGAGATCGGGCTCGAGCTCTCGATCAGCGAGCACACCGCCGCCAACCACATCCGCAGCATCCTGCGCAAGACCGGGTCGGCGAACCGCACCGAGGCGGCGACGTACGGGCACACACACGGGCTGACGCGCGATCCATCCACACGGTAGGCTTTCGCGCATGCCTCTCTACGTGATCGAACGCAACTTCGCAGAACAGCTCGAGATGAGCGGTGCGGATGTGCGCCAGGTCGAGGAGGTCAACGCCGAGGAGGGCGTGCGCTGGCTGTACTCGTTCCTGAGCGCCGACAAGCGCCGCACCTACTGCCTGTACGAGGCCTCCTCGGCGGACGAGATCCTGGCGGCGGCCAAGCGCCTGGGCCTCCCGGCCGACACGATCGTGGAGGTCAGCCGCCTGCAGCCCGAGCTGATCACCTAGGCGTCCGCTCCAGCAGCGCCTCGAGCCCGACGGTCAGCCCCGGCGGCAACGCGCGGATGCGCCGCACCGCCAACAGCACGCCCGGCGCGAAGGCGTCACGCGAGCTGGTGTCGTGGCGGATCGTGAGCGTCTCCCCCGGGCCGCCCAGGATCACCGCCTGGTGGGCCACGAGGCCGGGCAGCCGCACGCTGTGGATCGGCACGTCACCGCCCAGGCGGGCCGCTGTCGCCAGCGCGGTGCCCGAGGGCGCGTCCTTCTTCGTATCGGCATGCAGCTCGACGATCTCGCAGCCGGGCAGGTGCCGGTGCGCCTCCTCGGCGAAGCGCATCATCAGCACTGCCCCGATCGCGAAGTTCGGCGCATGGAACAGCTGCACGCCGCGGGCGGCGGCCTCGGCACCATGCCGCTCCAGCTCCTCGGGGGCCAGCCCGCTCGTGCCCAGCACCAGCGGCACGCCGGCCGCAGCGGCGGTCTCGCACGCTGCCCCTGCCGAGCCCGGCGTCGAGAAGTCGACGGCCACGTCGGCTCCCAGCACGAGGGCCTCCTCGAGCCCCACGCCCAGCGAGGGCGCAGCCTCAGCGACAAGCTCGATCTCGGGATCGGCGGCAAACGCGGCGACGAGCGCCTGGCCCACCTTGCCGGTGGCGCCGGAGAGCACAACGCGGATCATGGTTGCGGACCCTACGCCACCAGGGCGGGGTTGAGCTCGGCCAGCGCGGAGCAGTAGCGCTCCTCGTCCGGGCCGATCCCGGCCACAGAGAGCTGCTCGGGGTCGAACAGCTGGCGGGCCAGGGCCGCGACCAGCTCCGGCTCGACGGCGTCGATTTCGGCGCAGATGCGGTCGAGCGAGAGCAGCTCCGTGTCGGTCAGCACGGACTTGCCGAGGCGGCTGGCGCGATTGCCGGTCGACTCCATCGAGAGCATGATCCGGCCCTTCAGATTCTCCTTGGCCCGCACGAGCTCGCCCGCGGCCAGGTCGCCCTCGCCGATCGTGCGCAGCTGATCGGCCACGATCCGCAGGCACTCCGCCAGATTGTCCTCGCGCGTGCCCAGATAGACACCGACCAGGCCGGTGTCCGCGTACTGCGAGGCGTACGTGTAGACCGAGTACGCCATGCCCCGCTTCTCGCGGATCTCCTGGAACAGCCGCGACGAGGCCGAGCCGCCCAGGATCGAGTCCAGCAGCGACGCCGCAAAGCGGCGGCGGTCCGAGCGCGGCAGCCCGATCCCGCCCAGGCAGACGTGGTACTGCTCCGACTGCTTGCGCTGGAACAGCGAACGCGGCTCCCCCTCACCGATCCAGGGCGGGCGCACACCGGCGGCTGGATCGGGCAGGGTGGCGTAGCGGCCGAACCGCTCCTGCACCATGTGCACCAGCGGCTCGTGCTCCACGTTGCCGGCCGCGGCGACCACGATGTTCGAGCCGACGTAGCGGTTCGCGTGGTAGGCGCGCAGATCCTCCACGGTGGCCGCCTGCACCGCCTCGGCCGTGCCGATCACCGGCCGGCCCAGCGGATGGCCCGCGAACACGGCCTGGGAGCTGAGGTCGTGGGCGAGATCGTGGTAGCTGTCCTCGTACATCGCGATCTCTTCCAACACCACATCGCGCTCGGAGGCCAGCTCGCCGGGGTCGAAATTGGGTGAGAGCAGCATGTCGGACATCACGTCCAGGGCTGTCTCCACGTGGGCGTCGAGCACCCGCGCGTAGAGCACGGTGTACTCCTTGGCGGTGGCGGCGTTCAGCTCACCGCCCAGGCCGTCGAAGACCTGCGCGATGGCAACCGCAGAGAAGCGGGATGAGCCCTTGAAGAGCAGATGCTCGATGAAGTGGGAGATCCCCGCCTGCGACGAGGTCTCGTCGCGCGAGCCGGCACCGATCCACATGCCGATCGAGACGGAGCGCACCGATCGGACGCGTTCGGTGACGATCCGCTCTCCGCCGTCGAGCGTCGTGACCGTGTAGCGCTGCACTCGCAGCACTGTAGCAGTGGCCTGCAGCCGCGGCCCTCCCCGTTTCGGGCAGGCGACGGGCCCGTCAGGGCTTGCGCAGCCGCGCGGCCGGGTCGACGGGCAGGGTCAGGCGCAGGCGGGCGCCGTTGCCCGGGGTAGAGTCGATCGAGAGCGAGCCGCCGGCCAGGCGGGCGCGCTCGATGGTCGCGTCCAGGCCCAGGTGCAGGCGACGGTGGGTACGGTCGAGGGCCTCGGCCACGTCGAAGCCGATGCCGTTGTCCTCCACGTCGAACGTGAGGTAGGCGTCGTGCTGGCGGCCACGCACCTCCAGACGGGTTGCCTTGCTGTGCTTGCGGGCGTTGATGATCAGCTCGCGCAGCGAGCGGTAGACCAGCGTCTCGGTGGTGTCGGACTGGCGCGGCACCTGGATGTCGAACACCAGCTCGTCCCACGGCCCCTCGCTCGCCACCTCCCGCAGCGCCACGGCCACCCCGGCACCGTCCAGGATCTGCGGCCGCAGCTCGAACATCAGCCGGCGCGTGCGCTCCAGGGCCTCGGCCAGCAGCGGCTCGAACGACTCGAGCTGGGGGTGCTCGGGCATCAACATGCGCACCTTCATCAGCAGGGCGGTCATCAGCTGCACGGTGTCGTCGTGCAGCTCGGTCGCGATCCGGGCCTGCTCGGCCTCGACCGCGTTGACCAGCGCCGCCATCACCTCACGGCTGCGCCGCTCGGCCACGCGCAGGGCTGTGACGTCGATCATCGCCCCCTGTACGGCGGTGGGTACGCCGTCGGCGTCGCGCACCACAGCCGCCTTGAGGTGCACGTACCGCAGTTCCTGTGTCTGCGTCAGCATGCGCACCTGCACGTCGTAGCTCTCCGCCTGGCCCCGGTACACGGGGGCCACCTTCGCCTCGGCAGCCGGCCTGTCCTCGGGATGGACGAACGCCATGCGTTCGCTGGGGCTCATCTCCGACCATTGCTCACGGGTCAGCCCAAGCACGTCTTCGAGCTGCGGGCTGACGTACACCGGCGATCCGTCGGTGTCGGTCACGAAGCTGATCACGGGCAGCTGCTCGACGAGGGTCTGGTAGAGGTGACGCTGAGACTCCAGCTCGCGCTCGGCGTTGACCCGGTCAGTGATGTCCTGCACCAGGCCCTGACGGAAACGCGGACGGCCCTCGCCATCGAGAAGCGGGGCGACCTGGTCGTGGATCCAGCGGTAGCTGCCGTCGCCACAGCGCATCCGGTACTGGGCCTGGTATGCCTCGTTTCGCCGCTCCTTCTCCATGATCCCCTGACGCTCCAAGACGACCAGGTCGTCGGGGTGCACGAACGCCTCCCACCAGCCCGCCGCGTCCTGCGGAGCAAACCACTCCTCCGGAGTGATCCCGAACATCGACGTCAGCTGCGGGCCGACGTACACGCCTGTGTCCCCGTCGACGGTGTCGCGGTAGATGAGCATCGGCAGCTGCTCGACCAGCGTCTGGTACAGGTACCGCTGATCCTCGAGCTCGCGCTGGGCCGAGAGCCGCTCGGTGATGTCCTCCCCGACGCCGGCCACGGCCCACACGGCCCCGTGCTCGTCGCGCACCGCCGTGTTCGACCAGGTCATCAGGCGCACGTCGCCGGCGCGGGTCAGCAGCGGCACGCCCACATCGTGCGGGCTAAACGTGCCCGAGCGCTTCAGCTCGCGGTAGAAGGCGTCCTCGCCGTCGCGCATATCGGGCGGCACCAGCAGCTCGAGCCAGCTGCTGCCCAACAGCTCGTCGACGCTGTAGCCGGTCAGCCGCGCCAGATGCTCGTTGGCGAACACGATCCGCGAGTCGCCGTCGGTGATCGTGGCAGCCAGCTGCACGTTTTCGAGCAGCTCGCGGAAGCGCCGCTCCGACTGGCCCAGTTCCCTGTGCGCCTCGTGCAGCGCGGCCTCGGTGTCGTGGGTCTCGGTCACGTCGCGCACGAGCACGCCGGCGCCGGCCTGGCCGGGTTCCAGCTCAACAGCGAAGAACGTGGCCGCGTACACCCGCTCGCCCGCGGCGTTGCGCGTGGTGCCCCGCAGCGCCACATCGGGGATCGTGCGGCCCGTGCGCATCACCTCGGCGAGCCGCTCGGTCACGGGGCCTGCCAGCTCGACGGGCAGCACCTCGCTGGCGTGAAGCCCGACCGGATCGACGCCGTGCAGCGTGCGCAGATGCCCGTTGGCGAACCGGTAGCGCAGGTCGGGCCCGAACACGGCCAGGCCGCAGGGCAGGGCCTCGGCGGCCAGCGCCAGCACGTCGGGGGAGCCGCCCGCAACCCGCAGTGGGACCGCCGCCGGCCGGTTCAGATCATGAGCCTCTTCCATGCCTTGGTTGATCGGCTCGTCGTCTGACCGGCTTAACGGCAAGGGGCCGCCTCTCGTTCGAGAGACGGCCCTGTTGCCGGACGCATGGAAGCCCCTAGTCCCGGCGGCGTCCGCGGTCACGGTCGCGCCCGCGTCCGCGGTCGCGATCGCCCGGCGGGCGCTCCGGCGCCGGATTGGCCTCGGCCACAGCGATCAGCTCCTCGGGCAGCACCTCGTTCTCGCCGTCCAGCTTGGAGACGAGGGTGAGCCCGATGCGGCCACGGTCCTTGTCGACCTCGACCACGGTCACCCGCACGTGGTCGCCACGGTCGAGCACCTGCTCCGCCGAGGCCAGGCGATGGCCCTTGGGCAGGATCCGGCTCACGTGGAGCAGCCCGTCGACGCCCTTCTTGAGGTTGACGAAGGCCCCGAAGTCGGCCAGCTTGACGACCTCGCCGGTGAACTCCTCGCCCACCTCGATCTCCTTCGTCATCGCCTCGATCTGCGCCTTGGCGGCATCGGCCAACTCGCCGTTGGTGCCGTAGATGCGGATCGTGCCGTCCTCCTCGATGTCGATCTGCACCTCGTAGTCGGCCTCCAGCGCGCGGATCGTCTCGCCGCCCTTGCCGATCACCATGCCGATGAAGTCGGGGTGGATCTTGGTCGAGGTGATGCGCGGAGCGTGGGCCGCGACCTGCTCGCGCGGGGCCGCGATCGCCTGGCGCATCGAGCCCAGGATCGAGATCCGGGCGTCCCGGGCCTGCGACAGCGCGGTGCGCAGGATCTCGGTGGTGACGCCCGTGATCTTGATGTCCATCTGCAGCGCGGTCACGCCCTGCTCGGTGCCGGCGACCTTGAAGTCCATGTCACCGAGGTGGTCCTCGGCGCCCTGGATGTCGGTCAGGATGACGTAGTCGTCACCCTCCTTGATCAGGCCCATGGCGATCCCCGCCACCGGCGCCTTGATCGGCACGCCCGCGTCCATCAGCGAGAGCGTCGAGCCGCAGACCGAGGCCATCGAGGAGGAGCCGTTGCTCTCCAGGATCTCCGACACCAGCCGCAGCGTGTAGGGAAAGTCGTCCGCGCTGGGGATGACCGGCACCAGGGCGCGCTCGGCGAGGGCGCCGTGGCCGATGTCGCGGCGCTTGGGGCCGCGCATGAAGCCGGTCTCGCCCACCGAGAACGGGGGGAAGTTGTAGTGGTGGATGTAGCGCTTCGTCTCGTCCAGCGAGAGGTCGTCGATGCGCTGCTCCTCCTTGCCCGTACCCAGCGTGCAGAGCGTCAGCGCCTGCGTCTGGCCGCGGGTGAAGAGGGCCGAGCCGTGGGTGCGGGGCATCACGCTGACGTCGCAGGTGATACCGCGGATCTCGGTCTCGGAGCGGCCGTCCGGGCGCCGCTTGTCGACGGCGATCTTGGCCCGCACGGTCTCCTTGTAGATGCGGTCGACCGCGATGCTGACCGCGGCGCGAGCCAGCGGGTCGAGCGGGGCGTTGCCGTGCTCGTCCGCCTCGGCCCGGGACGGGAAGGGCAGCTGCACCGCGCGGCCGATCTCGTCCATGAGCGCGTGGCGCTTGCCGGACTTGAGCTCCTTTGAGTCCTGCTCGGCGTCGGTCAGGGCGCGGATCGCGGCCCCGAACTGCTCCTTGACGGGGCCGTACACGGCCTCGTCGCGGGCCTCGGTAGCCAGCTGCTGGAACGCGAACCCGACGCGCTGGCGGTGCAGCACGTCGGCCTCGGTCGAGCTGCCGCTGATCTCGCCCGACTCGGCCTTGACCAGGGCCTCGACCTTGCCCGGCAGGGCGGCCAGGCCGCCCTCGCGAATCGCGTCCTGCAGGGCGGCGGCGTGGCGCTGGCGCAGCGATTCGGTAACCGCGCCGTCCTGCCACTTGGGCTTGCCGATCTGCCCGGCCAGGTCGATCTGGGCCTGGCAGAGCTTGCGGATCTCGCCGTGGGCCAGCTCCAGCGCCTCGATCAGGGTCTCCTCCTCGATCTCGTCGGCGCCGGCCTCGACCATGGTGATGGCCTCGGGGGTGCCGCACACGATCAGATCGAGTGTCGACTCCTTCTGCTCCGGCATGTTCGGGTTGACCACGAGGGTGCCGTCGATGCGGCCGATGCGAACGGCGCCCACCGGGCCCAGGAACGGCATCGGAGAGAGCATCAGCGCGGCAGAGGAGCCGTTGATCGCGAGGATGTCGTGGGGGTTGACCTGGTCGGCCGAGAGCGTGGTCACGATGACCTGCACCTCGTTCTTGTAGCCCTTGGGCCACAGCGGCCGGATCGGCCGGTCGACCATGCGCGCGGCCAGGATCGCCTTCTCGCCGGCCCGCCCCTCACGCTTGAAAAAGCCGCCCGGGATCTTGCCGGCGGCGTACATCTTCTCCTCGACATCGACCGTCAGGGGGAAGAAGTCCGCCCCCTCCCGGCCCTCGGTGCGGCCGACGGCTGTCGCCAGCACGACCGTACCTCCCGAGCGCACCAGCACGGCGCCATGGGCCTGCTTGGCCACGACCCCACTCTCGAACGTGATCCCCTCGTTGCCCACGGCAACGGCGATCCGGGTCGCCTCGGATTCGACTGCGATGCTCATATCCTCTGCTCTTCCTTCCTCGGGCCCCGCCCTGCGGCGGCCCATCCTCCATGCGATCTCGGCAGGTGTGCGCTAGCGGCGCAGGCCGAGATCCTTGATGAGGGCGCGATAGCCCTCGAGATCGTGCTTCTCCAGGTAGGTGAGAAGCCGGCGGCGGCGGCCGACCATCTTGAGCAGGCCGCGTCGCGAGTGGTGGTCGTGCTTGTGCACCTTCATGTGCTCGGTGAGCTCGGTGATGCGGTGCGTGAGAAGGGCGATCTGGACCTTCGTGGATCCCGTGTCCTTCTCATCCCGGCCGTAGCGCTGAGCCAGCTCGACCTTCATATCCTTGGTGAGCGCCATGCGCTGACCTCCTGCCTTTGCGGTGAACAGTCGCCGGTATCCCAGGGCAGCGCCGGCAAGCCTCGCTGTTCCGCGATACGGTCGCGCAGGAGCGTAGCACAGGGCTTTCTGCCGCCTAGCCAGGCGGCTCGCGGTAGATTGGGCGCATCGAACCCGACCGAAAGACGAAGACGTGAGCACAGCAGTCGTGACCGGCGGCGCCGGATTCCTGGGATCCCATCTCTGCGAGTACCTGCTCGAGCGCGACTGGCGCGTGATCTGCCTCGACAACCTCGACACGGGCTCGCTGGACAACGTCCACCACCTGCGCGACAGCGCCTTCGAGTTCCGCTACCACAACTGCGTCGAGTTCATCGACGTGGACGAGCCGGTCGACGCCGTCTTCCACCTGGCCAGCCCGGCCAGCCCGGTCGACTACCTGCGGCTGCCGCTGCACACGCTCAAGGTGGGCAGCTACGGCACCCACAACGCCCTCGGCCTGGCGAAATTCAAGCGCGCCCGCTTCCTGCTGGCCTCGACCTCCGAGGTGTACGGCGATCCCGAAGTACATCCCCAGCAGGAGGAGTACTGGGGCAACGTCAACCCGGTCGGGCCGCGCGGCGTCTATGACGAGGCCAAGCGCTACTCGGAGGCGCTGACGATGGCCTACCGCCGCCAGCAGGGCGTCGACACGCACATTGTCCGCATCTTCAATACCTACGGCCCCCGCATGCGCCAGCACGACGGCCGCGCGATCCCCACGTTCCTGCGCCAGGCGCTCGAGGGCAAGCCGATGACGGTGTTCGGGGACGGCAGCCAGACGCGCTCATTCTGCTACGTGGCCGACCTGATCGAGGGCCTGTTCCGGCTGACGATGAGCGACGAGCACATGCCCGTCAACCTCGGCAACCCGCACGAGATGACGCTGCTGGAACTGGCCGAGGCGATCAAGCGGATGACCGGGACGCGCTCGGAGATCGTGTTCGAGGGCCTGCCTGAGGATGACCCAAAGGTGCGCCAACCCGACATCACCCGCGCCCGCACGATCCTTGGCTGGGAGCCGAAGATCGAGCTCGAGGAGGGCCTGCGCCG
>Ga0066903_100005160_pt1 | contig 11260 bp, 6 predicted proteins | sample PanSoiMetaGPlot1_FD_67491 | JGI IMG/M metagenome (GOLD analysis project Ga0066903, IMG submission 67491) | Tropical forest soil microbial communities from Panama analyzed to predict greenhouse gas emissions - Panama Soil - Plot 1 (version 2) | ecosystem: Environmental > Terrestrial > Soil >...
GCTGGCCGTCCCCGAGCACATTCTGTCGAAGCCGGGCCCGCTCACGCAGGAAGAGTTCCAGAAGATCAGGATTCATCCGCAGGTCGGCGCGGAGATCATCGCCGCGGTGCCGTTCCCCTATCCCGTGGCTCCGGCCATCCTGAGCCACCACGAGCGCTGGGACGGCAAGGGCTATCCACAAGGGCTCAAGGGCGACGCCATTCCGATCGGCGCACGCATCCTGACCGTCGTCGACTACTTCGACGCGGTCACGACCGAGCGGCCGTACCACAAAGCGCTCAGCCACGAGAGCGCGATGGCGCTGCTCAAGCACGAAGCCGGGCGCGCGCTCGATCCGAGCCTCGTGCCGGTGTTCATCGAGCTGCTCCCCTCGCTCGTTGCTGAAGCCAACGAGCAGGAGCGGGCCGCCCAGGCCGCCGCCACCAAGCCGGCATCCGAAGGGCCGGGCACGACGGCGGCCGGTCTCGTGCCGAAGAGCACGACGGCGACCGCGTTCGAGAACATCGCCCTCGCGCACAAGGAAATCTACGCGCTGTACGAGATTGCGCAGTCGATGGGCACGAGCCTCGGCGTCGCCGACACGATGGCGCTCATTTCGACCAAGCTGACGAAGATCATTCCGTGGTCGGGGTGCGCGCTGTATCTCGTCAACAGCGACGGCGAATCGCTGCGCTGCCGGTTCGCGGCCGGCATCGACGCGCCGCAGCTGCTCAACATGACGCTCGGGTTCGGCGAAGGACTCGCGGGCTGGGTGGCACGCAACCGCCGCACCGTGGTCAACGGGCAGCCGGAGATCACGTTCAACGCGCTCGGGCTCACCGCCACGCAGCTGCGCTCGTCCATCGTCTGCCCGCTGTACTACAACGACAACCTGATCGGGTGCCTCGCCCTGTACCACACCGAGGCCAACCGGTACAACGAGGATCACCGCCGGTTGATCGAGCGCGTCGCGGAGCAGGCGGGCGCCGTTATCCACAACTCGATTGTGTTCGAGCAGACGCAGGAGGATTCGCTCACCGATCCGCTGACGGGCCTGCCGAACCGGCGGTCGATGTTCGTCCACCTTTCGCGCGAGCTGGCCCGCGCGGGACGTCTGAAGAGCGAAGTCGCCCTGATCGTGATGGACGTCGACGGCTTCAAGGCGATCAACGACACATACGGCCATCACGTGGGGGACCATGCGCTGCGCGAGGTCGCGATGGCCCTGCAGAGCGGACTGCGGCCCTACGATCTGTGCGTCCGCTACGCCGGCGACGAGTTCATCGTCGTGCTGACCGATTGTTCGCGCGAAGCGGCCGAAAACAAGCGCCTCGAGCTGCAGGGGCTCGTCGGCAACGTCAACCTCGAGGTCAGACCCGGCAAGCACCTCAAACTAGCGGCCAGCGCGGGCGCGGCGGTCTTCCCCTGCGACGGCGCCAGCTACGAAACACTGCTCGCCGAAGCCGACCATCGGATGTACCGCGACAAGGCCGCGCGCCGCATGACGCCCAACCCCCGGGCGGCAGCGCCGCTGATGGCCGACATGTACGCGGCGCCGATCCCGCAGCGCGTCGTCGATCCCGAAGTCGAAGAGGCGCCGGCCCTGCACTAAGGGACTCTGTCAGGGCCCTACACAATCCCACCCGCCGCGATCCCATAAAATGTCCAGGATATGGCGGAGTCGAAGGACCCGACCCTGCGTGTCGTCGATCGACGCTGGTGGGCCCGTGAAAACGCGGGCGGCGAACCGGCGGAGGAAGAGCGCCTGCGCAAGCCGACGTACGTCGAGGAGCTCGAACGCCAGCTGACGGAGAAAGACGCGCACGTCAAGCGCCTGCTCGAGGAGCATCGGCGGGTGGTCGAGGAATTCGATCAGACGCGGATCCGCCTCCGTCGCGACGTGACCAAGGATGTGGAGCGCGCGAAGCGCGCGATGCTGGCCGAGCTCCTGGAGGTCGTCGACAACCTGGATCGCGCAGCCGTCGCCGCGCACGAGCCGGCCGCCAGCCCCGACCAGGCAGTCGAGCGGCTCGCCCGTGGCGTCGATCTCGTCCGCGATCAATTCCTCGCCAAGCTCCAGGCCCTCGGCGTCGTGCGGCTCGAGGCCCTCGGCCAGCCGTTCGATGCGGCACGTCACGACGCTGTCAGCACGATGCCCGTGGACGATCCCTCCCGCGACGGCCTCGTCGCTGCCGTCGTGAAGGAGGGCTATACCATCGGCGACGACGTGCTGAGGCCCGCCACGGTCGTCGTAGGGAAATTCGAAGGAACAAAAGAGGAATGATCGAGAAGCCCGATCTGGTCGCGCGCCGCCTCAAGTACATCGAGCGGCAAATCGCCCTCGACAAGGGCGTCAACGTCAGCTTCCGCGGACAGAAGCCCGAGGGTACGGGCGCGCCGAACCGCGACGGCATGCCGAAACTGCCAGTGGGCCAGCACGAGGTCAAGAACTGGCCGGTCCTCGATCTCGGGGAGCAGCCGGACGTCGTGCACGCCACGTGGCGCCTCGAAGTCACCGGCGACGTCGAGCATCCGTTCTCTCTCACCTGGGACGAATTCATGGCGCTGCCACAGGTCGACGATGTCAGCGACTTCCACTGCGTGACGACCTGGAGCCGCTTCAACAATCGCTGGAGCGGCGTGCGGTTCAGGACGATCGCCGAGCGAGCGGTCCCGCGCGAGGGCGCCGCTCACGTGTTGTGCACGGGCTACGACTTCGCGCCTGGCACCTTCATTCCCTACACGACCAACCTTCCCCTTGCGCGCGCCGTGGAAGACGATGTGCTGCTGGTCCACACGTGGGAGGGCAAACCGCTTCCTCGCGAGCACGGCGGACCCTGCCGGATGATCACGCCGAAGCTCTACGCGTGGAAGGGTACGAAGTGGATTCGGAAGATCGAATTTCTGGCTCAGGATCAGAAAGGATTCTGGGAAGTGCGCGGCTACTCGAACAGCGCCGAACCCTGGTTCGACGATCGCTACAGCGGCTAGCGAACCTGAATTTCGGCATTTTGTCATCCCGTCGCTTTGGCATTGGTGTTTGGCACGTTGAAAGGCCACAACGACAAGATGCCAAAGTGCCCAGATTTATCTCCCTCTAACGATCCCCGAAGAGTGGCACAGCGATTGAACCCCGGCTGAGGCGTGAGAGTCTGGCCTGGCGATCCGTACCCTCTGGGAGCAACCTGGACAGGAACGGGCGTGAACTTCGCGGTGTTCTCCGAACACGCGACGAAGGTCGAGCTTTGCCTGTTCAATTCAGTCGACGCCACGTCTGAATCGGCACGCGTCACGCTGCCCGAGCAGACGGACATGGTCTGGCACGGCTTCCTGCCCGACGCGCGCCCGAACCAGCTGTACGGTTACCGCGTCCACGGCGCCTACGATCCGCAACACGGCCACCGATTCAATCCGGCCAAGGTTGTCATGGATCCATACGCGAAATCGGTGGCTCGTACGATTCGCTGGGCGGACGAGATGTTCGGCTACCAGGTCGGACACCCCGACGAAGACCTGTCGAAGGACGAGCGCGACAACGCCGCGTACGCCCCGCTCGCCGCCGTCATCGATCCGGCCTTTACGTGGGGCCACGATCGGCCGCTCCGCACTCCCTGGCACAACACGGTCATCTACGAGATGCACGTGCGCGGCTTCTCGCGCCAGCACCCCGATATTCCGGAACAGATCCGCGGCACCTACGAAGCCCTGACGCGCGAGCCCGTCATCGCACACCTCACGAAGCTCGGCGTCACCGCCGTGGAGCTGATGCCCGTGCACTTCCACGCGCGCGATCGCCACCTGGAGGAGCGCGGCCTCACGAATTACTGGGGCTACAACAGCTTCGGCTTCTTCGCGCCCGAGCGGCGCCTCGCGGCGTCACAGTCGCCCGCAGGTGCGGTGCGCGAGTTCAAGCGCATGGTGCGCGCGCTCCATGCCGCCGGCCTCGAGGTCATTCTCGATGTCGTCTACAACCACACGGCCGAAGGCAATCATCTCGGGCCAACACTGTCGCTCAAGGGGATCGACAACGCCGCGTACTACCGGCTCGTCGCGGACAACCCGCGCTACTACATGGATTTCACCGGCTGCGGGAACACGCTGAACATGCAGAGCCCGCAGGTACTGCGGCTGATCATGGACAGCTTGCGGTACTGGGTGCTCGAGATGCACGTCGACGGCTTCCGGTTCGACCTGGCGAGCGCGCTCGCCCGCGAGCTGTTCGACGTCGACCGGCTGGCTGCCTTCTTCGACATCATTCATCAGGACCCGCTGCTCTCGCAGGTGAAGCTCATCGCCGAGCCGTGGGATCTGGGCCAGGGCGGCTATCAGGTCGGCAACTTCCCGGTGTTGTGGACCGAGTGGAACGGCAAGTACCGCGACACAGTGCGCCGGTTCTGGCGCGGCGACGGCGGTACCGTGTCTGAGCTCGCCACGCGCCTCTCCGGCAGCAACGACCTGTATGCCCACAGCGGCCGGCGGCCGTACGCGAGCATCAACTTCATCACGGCGCATGACGGGTTCACGGCGCACGATCTCGTCAGCTACAACGAGAAGCACAACGAAGCCAATCTCGAAGAGAACCGCGACGGCGAGAACAACAACCTGAGCTGGAACTGCGGCGCGGAAGGACCGACCGACGACGCCGGCATTCAAGAGCTGCGCGCGCGGCAGGTCCGCAACTTCTTCGCGACGCTCCTACTGTCGCAGGGCGTGCCGATGATCAGCCACGGCGACGAAATCGGCCGCACGCAGCGCGGCAACAACAACGCGTACTGCCAGGACAACGATCTGACGTGGATCGACTGGAACCGGACCGACGAGCAGAAGTCGTTGTGCGAATTCGTCGCGAGGCTCGTGCGGTTCCGGCGTGACCAGCCGGCGCTTCGGCGGCGCAAATACTTTCAGGGCCGGAGCATCCGCGGCGGCGGCGTCAAGGACCTCGTGTGGCTGGCCCCCGACGGCCAGGAGATGAACGACGACGCGTGGAACGCCGACTTCGTCCGTGCGATCGGCATGCTGCTCGCCGGCAACGCCATCGAGGAAACCGGCGACCGCGGCGAGCCGATCACAGGCGACACGCTGCTCGTACTGCTGAACGCGCACAGCGAGAAGGTGGCCTTCACGCTGCCGCCGCTCGCGGCGACCAAGCAGTGGCAGCGCGTGTTCGACACCACCCACGCGGCCGCCGGCGAGCGCGGCTACAAGCCGGGCAGCCGCTATCCGCTGCAGGGCCGCTCGGTCGTTGCGTTCAAAGTGACGCCGCCGCTCCGCGAACGACGAAAGGTGGCGGCGGCACGAAGCGCGCGGGAGCCCGCCCGCGAAGCCGAACCGGTCGGGGCGGAGGCATGACGCGGAGCGGCAGGAAACCGTCGGCCGTCAGCGCGGTGCCGCTGTCGGCGCATGCCGCGGCGCAGCTTCCCGACCACCTCGCGCGCCGCGTCATCGTCGAGCACATCGAGCCTGCCATCACGGGCGGCCGGTTTCCGATCAAACGCACGCCCGGCGAAGCCGTGGATGTGGCCGCCACGATTTTTGCGGACGGCCACGACGTGATCGCCGCGGTGCTTCGCGATCGGCCGGCGGCAGGCGAGGTGTGGCGCGAATCGCCAATGACGCTTGTAGCGCCCGGCACCGATCGCTGGCACGGCTGCTTCGAGCCGTCGATCGTCGGCTGGCACGAGTACGCCATCGTCGCGTGGGTCGATCGGTTTCTGACCTGGCGGCGCGGTCTGAACCTGAAAGCCGTGGACGGGCAGGACGTCACGCTGGAACTGCTCGAGGGGTCGCTCCTCGTGCGCGAGGCAGCCGAGCGCGCCGTCGTGACGAAGGCGGCCGGCGCGGCCGAGTGGCTGCTGGCCCATGCTGACGTGCTGAGCGACGCGACGCCGATGGCGGGCCGCGTGCACAAGGCACTCGACGAGGAACTGGCGAACGTCATGATGACGTTCGCGGGCCGGGAACGTGCCACCGAATCGGCGCGGCTGCGTGTGTGGGTCGATCGCGATCGCGCCCGCCTCGGCGCGTGGTACGAGATGTTTCCGCGATCCTTCGGCGCCGATCCCACGCACAGCGGCACGATGGCCGAAGCGGCCGCGCACCTGTCGTACATCGCCGATCTCGGGTTCGACGTTGTCTACCTGCCGCCGATTCATCCGATCGGCCGCAGCTTTCGCAAAGGTCCGAACAACGCACTACGTGCGGGACCGGGCGCTGTCGGCAGCCCGTGGGCCATCGGCTCGGACGCCGGCGGCCACACGGCCGTGGATCCGGCGCTCGGCACGGTCGACGACTTTCTCGCCTTCCGCCAGAAGGCCGAGCGGCTGGGCCTCGAGGTGGCGCTCGACCTCGCCTGGCAGTGTTCACCCGATCACCCGTGGGTGCGGGAGCATCCGGAATGGTTCCGTCACCGGCCGGACGGGACGATCAAGTACGCGGAAAACCCTCCGAAGCGGTACCAGGACATCTACCCGCTGGACTTCGAGAACGACGACTGGCGCACGCTCTGGCTGGCGCTGCTCGAGGTCACGCGGGTCTGGATCGATCGAGGCGTCAGGATCTTCCGGGTCGACAACCCGCACACCAAGACGCTCAGGTTCTGGGAATGGCTCATCGACGAAGTGCATCGCCGCGATCCAGGAGTCGTCTTTCTGTCGGAGGCCTTCACGCGGCCGGCCCTGATGCAGTATCTGGCGAAGGCGGGCTTCACGCAGTCGTACACATACTTCACGTGGCGCAACACCAAAGAAGAGCTGACCGCGTATTTTGGCGAGCTCACCGAGACCGCGGCGGCGGAGTACCTGCGGCCGAACCTCTTCGCCAACACGCCTGACATCCTGCATGCGTATCTGCAGAACGGCGGGCGGCCGGCATTTCAAACACGACTGCTGCTGGCCGCGACGCTGGGCGCGAGTTACGGCATCTACAGCGGATACGAACTCTGCGAGAACCGGGCCGTCAGGCCCGGCTCAGAGGAATACGCCGACTCGGAGAAGTACCAGATCGTCAAGCGCGACTGGAACCGACCCGGCCATATCAAGGAGCTCGTGGCGCGCCTCAACCGGGTGCGCCGCGAACATCGCGCGCTGCAGTTCGATCGGTCGCTGCGCTTCCATGCGACCGACAACCCGCAGATCATCGCGTATACGAAGTCGGCCCCCGGGCCGGCCAACCATCCCCTCGACGGACTCGTCATGACGATCGTGAACCTGGATCCGCACCACATGCAGCACGGGCACGTCAGCGTGCCGGGCGTCGAACCCGATGCGATCTACAACGCCTGCGATGCGCTCGACGAAGCGACCTACACGTGGCGTGGCGGCTGGAACTACGTGCGCTTCGATCCGGAGATCCGGCAGGGCCACGTGTTCACGTTTCGGAGGTGACGCAAGCAATCACTTATGGCGCTCGAGACTCCCAACCTGACCATTCCCATTGACGCCGCGGCCCCTGCCCAGGCGGCCGCCGACAGCGATCCGCTCTGGTACAAGGACGCCGTCATCTACCAGGCGCACGTCAAATCGTTCTTCGACCGCAACAACGACGGCGTGGGCGACTTTCCCGGGCTCACCGAGAAGCTCGACTACCTCCAAAGCCTCGGCATCACGTGCATCTGGCTCCTGCCCTTCTTTCCGTCACCGCTGCGCGACGACGGGTACGACATCGCGGACTACCTGAGTGTGCATCCCCAGTACGGCACGATCGATGACTTCCGCGCGTTCGTCGACGCCGCGCACGCCAGGCACATCAACGTGCTCATCGAGCTCGTCGTCAATCACACGTCCGACCAGCACCCGTGGTTCCAGCGCGCGCGCCAGGCGCCGGCGGGATCGCCCGAGCGCGCCTTCTACGTGTGGAGCGACACCGACACGAAGTTTCCCGAGACGCGCATCATCTTCTGCGACACCGAGAAGTCGAACTGGACGTGGGATCCGGTCGCCAAGCAGTACTACTGGCACCGCTTCTTCTCGCATCAGCCGGATTTGAACCACAACAATCCCGCGGTCGTCGAGGCGGTGATTGGCGTGATGAAGTTCTGGCTCGACATGGGCGTCGACGCGCTGCGCCTCGACGCCGTGCCGTACCTGTGCGTGCGCGAAGGCACCACCAACGAGAACCTGCGCGAAACCCACGCCGTGCTGAAGCGGATCCGGCGCGAGCTGGACGCCACTTACAAGAACCGGATGCTCCTGGCCGAGGCGAACCAGTGGCCAGCCGACGTCCGCCCGTACTTCGGCGACGGCGACGAATGCCACATGGCGTTCCACTTCCCGCTCATGCCGCGCATATTCATGGCGCTGCGACAGGAGGATCGACATCCCATCACGGAAATCCTCAGCCAGACGCCCGACATTCCCGAGAACTGCCAGTGGGCGCTCTTCCTCCGCAACCACGACGAGCTGACGCTCGAGATGGTGACCGACGAGGAGCGCGACTACATGTATTCGGTGTACGCGGCGGATCCGCAGGCGCGGCTCAACCTCGGCATCCGCAGGCGCCTCGCACCGCTGCTCGAGAACAGCCGCCGCCGCATCGAGCTGCTCACCTCGCTGCTGTTCTCGCTGCCGGGCACGCCGATCATCTACTACGGCGACGAACTGGGCATGGGCGACAACATCTATCTCGGCGACCGCAACGGCGTGCGCACGCCCATGCAGTGGAGCAGCGATCGCAACGGCGGCTTCTCGCGCGGCGACCCCGCGCGCCTCTACGCGCCGCCGATCATGGATCCGGTCTACGGCTACCAGGCCATCAACGTCGAGGCGCAGCAGCGCTATCCGTTCTCGCTCCTCAACTGGATGAAGCGCCTTATCGGCATGCGCCGCCAGCATCGCGTGTTCGGCCGGGGAACGCTCGAGTTCATCTCGTCGCCCAACCGGAAGGTGCTGGCGTACCTGAGGCGCGACGATCGCGAAACGATTCTCGTGGTCTGCAACCTGTCGCGAAGCGTTCAGCCCGCCGAGCTCGACCTGCGCACCTTCGCGGGACTCCTGCCGGTGGAAATGGGCGGCCTCACCGAATTTCCGCGCATCGGCGAGGCGCCGTACTTCCTGACGCTCGGGCCGTACGCCTCCTACTGGTTCACGCTCCAGCAGGAGCCGATGCAGATGTCGCCGCGCGCGCCAGGCGTGACGGATCCGAACCTGCTCGTCGTCGAGTCGCTGCCGTCGCTGCTCATGGGGACGGACTGGGATAACGTGCTCGACAGCGGCATGCGCACCGTCCTCGAGCGGCAGGCACTCCGGCCGTTCCTGCTGCGCCAGCGGTGGTTCGCGTCGAAATCGCGCGAGGTGCGCCGCGTGGAACTCTCCGATTGGACCGCGATCCGGCAGGGCCGCGATCCGGCGTTCCTTTCCATCGCGTCGACCGAGTACGAGGACGGCACGCGGGAAAGCTACGTGCTGCCGCTCGCCCTCCTGTCGGGAGCGCGCGCCGAAGAGGCGCTGAAGACGACGCCGGGAGCCGTGCTGTCACGCATCACGGGCGCCCGCAAGGGGGTCATCGCCGACGGCTTCGTGGACGATGACGTGTGCGAACGTCTCACGTACATGGTCGCGGCGAACGACGAAACGCCCACCGCGCGTGGACTGGTGCGGGGCGTGGTGCTCGACAAGACGCCGGATCTGGCCGGCGAACGCCGATGGACGCGCGGCGGGGGCGATCAGAGCAACAGCGTCGCGTTCCGGAGCGATCGCCTCGTGTTCAAGCTGTTCCGTCGCATCGAGCCCGGACCGAATCCCGATTTCGAGGTCCCCCGATTCCTCGCCGGCCGTGGCTTCACGCGTATGCCCAGGCCAATGGGCGCGCTCGAGTACGACCGCCCCGATCTGGCCCCCGGCACCATCGCGGTCGTGCAGGCGGCGGTCAAACATCAGGGCAGCGGCTGGGAATTCAGCATCGACGAATTGCGGCGGTACTACGAACGAGTCGCTGCGCGCGTCCAGCGGCGCGACGGGACGGAAGGGCCAGACGCCCGCGCCGCTCAGGGAGGCCTCGGGTTGACCACCGGGCAGCCCGACGCGCCGCCGCCGTTCTTCGCGGCCCTCGAGCACTGGTATCTCGGCACGACGGCGACGCTCGGCCGGCGCACCGCCGAACTCCACCTGACGCTGGCCGACACCGACGACCCCGCCTTCGCGTCCGAGCCGATCGACCGCGCCGCCCTGCGCCGCCTTGCGGACGACATGACCGCCGAGGCGAACTCGACGTTCATGCTGCTTCGCCAGAATCTGCCAACGCTCGGCGAAGCCCCGCGCGTCCACGCGCAGGAGGTCCTGGCGCACGCTGACGAGCTCGTCGCGCGATTCAGCGACATCAGACGTCTCGAGTCGGCCGGCCGGCGCATCCGCATCCACGGCGACTACCATCTCGGCCAGATCCTGCGGACGGAGGAAGACGTCGTCATCCTCGACTTCGAGGGCGAGCCCGGTCGCACGCTGGCCGAGCGGCGCGCCAGGCATTCGCCGCTCAAGGATGTCGCCGGCATGGTGCGCTCGTTCGGCTACGCCGCCTACGCGGCGCTCTTCGCGTTCGGCGTGCACGCCCCCGACCGCTACGACACGCTGGCGCCGTGGGCCGAGACATGGCAGCGATGGACGGCCGATACATTTCTGTCGGCCTATCGCACGACGATGGGCGGATCGAACGTCATTCCGGCGGGCGACGCGTTCGGTGTGCTGCTGGGCGCGTTCATCCTGGAAAAAGCAATTTACGAAGTGCGATACGAGTTGAACAACCGGCCCGATTGGGTCGGCATTCCGCTCGTTGGCATTCGCGCGCTGCTGGCGGGCTGAGCTGATGGCATCTTTGCAGCAATGTCACCTCCGCCGAGAGTAAACTGGAATCCTTTCATCCATTCGCGCCGCTCCGACGGGTCGCGCTTTTTTTGTCCGAGGACCGTGTCATGCCGAAAAAAACTCCCCGCTCGCAGGCCGCCGACAGTCCTGCGGCCCCGACCCCGACTGAATCGAAACCTCGCAGCCGGCCTAGCAACCGAGCGGTCGCGCCGATGCCCGAGACCACGGAGATCGCATCGCGGCCGGCCGAAGCCGACGACGCGCCGATGCTGGTCGAGCCAAGCGAGCACGACATCCGCATGCGCGCCTACGAGCGCTACATGCAGCGCGGCGGTGGGCACGGCATGGACTTCGACGACTGGCTCGAAGCGGAACGGGAATTGAAGTACCGACGCTAATGGCCCGGTCGCTCTGGAAGGGCTCGCTCTCTTTCGGGCTCGTCAACATTCCGATCGAACTGCACACCGCGGTCCGCGATCACCGCCCCC
>Ga0066903_100005161_pt1 | contig 11259 bp, 4 predicted proteins | sample PanSoiMetaGPlot1_FD_67491 | JGI IMG/M metagenome (GOLD analysis project Ga0066903, IMG submission 67491) | Tropical forest soil microbial communities from Panama analyzed to predict greenhouse gas emissions - Panama Soil - Plot 1 (version 2) | ecosystem: Environmental > Terrestrial > Soil >...
GGCGGTACTCGGCAGCCAGTCGTGGGGGGAAGATCAGGAGATCATCGCTTCCGTGCGGGTGGACTCCTGGGGCGGCGGCCCCTACGCCCGGGCCGGCGTCAACGTCCGGACCGACCCGCTGACCGGCTCCGGATACGGCCTCGTGTTCAACGGGACCAACCAGGTCCGGTTCGTGGACGACGGCGTCACCTGGGGGAACACCTACTCATTCAATTGGCAGACTGGCGTCTGGTATCGCTTCCGCTTGCGTATCGTACGCGAGGTCCTCTACGGAAAGGTGTGGCAAGTCGGTCAGGCGGAGCCGGCCGACTGGATGTTGACCCAGAGCGGGTGGGGGAGCAAGCCGACCGGGTGTCCGGCCCTCAACGGCGGCGCGTCGAGCGGCGGGTCGGACGCCTCCACCGCGTCATTCGACGACGTGCAAACGAGCGGCTCCCCCGCGCCGGACGGGAATACGATCGGCAGTTCTGAAACATTCTCAACGACAAATTCCGGTCAAATCTGGGCGATGGCGGGTGGCGGCTCGTGGCAGGAAGCCGGCGGCATGATGTCGCAAACCAACATTGCTGACGCTCCGGCCAAGGCGGCGGTACTGGACGGCCAGTCGTGGGGTCCCGACCAGGACATCACGGCTTCCGTGCGTGTGGACAGCTGGGTGAATGGAGAGTATGCCCGAGCCGGCGTCACTGTCCGGACCAACACGGTGACCGGGCAAGGCTACGGGCTCGTCTTCAACGGCACGAACCAGGTCCGGTTCGTCAACGACGGAGTCGGGTGGGGGAACACGTTTCCGTTCACCTGGCAGACCGGCGTCTGGTACCGCTTTCGGCTCAAGTCGGAAGGAGCACTTCTACTCGGCAAAGTGTGGCTCGCGGGTCAGAACGAGCCGACCGCCTGGAGATTCCGGCAGGACGGGTGGACCGACAAGCCGACCGGCAACCCCGGCTTGAACGGCGGGGCGGCCTGGACCGGACAAGGCAACTCGACCGCCTCGTTCAAGGACGTGACGGCAATCAACGTCGTCCCCGACGTTGGGCGGACCACCAGCCTCTCCTACGTGTGGTACGGCGACCCGGCCGTGAGCCAGCCGCAAAGCGTTACGACCCAATTGCCGACGGTATCGACCGCGCAGAACGGCCCGGGAACTCCGGACCTGAGCACAACCGTCTATGACCAGCACGGACAACCGATCTGGACGCAGGACGGCGGGGGATTCCTTCACTACCTGGCGTTCGACCTGGCAACCGGAGGCGTCGTCACCGACATCATCGATGTCGACACGAGTCGGTCGGCCGATTTCGCCGGCCTCCCGGCGGGCTGGGTTACCCCGGCGGGCGGCGGGGCCCATCTCATGACCACCTACGATGTCGACAATCTTGGCCGGCCGACCCGGATCGTCCACCCCGGCGGCGCGGTGGACTTCCGAGTTTACGACGACCTCAACGCCACCGTCCGCACCTACCCGGGATGGACCGGGACGACCACGACGGGACCGGTCACGGTACTGCGCCGCGACCGCGTCGGCGGGGACGTGACGATCGGCAACCAGACCTACCGGTACACGTACGCCGACAAACTGACCATGGCCCCGTCCACGATTGCGGTTGACGCCCAAGGCCGTCCGACGGGCGCAGAGCCTGTGTCGAACGTGTTGACGCTGACTCGAGACTACTACACTCCGGCTGGACAGTTCGTGTGGCACGACACCTACTTCGACCTAGGAGGGCTGTCGTACACGGGGACCGGCGGCCAACCGGTGTTTGCCCTGGGGGCCGAAGGAATCAACTTCCTGCGAACCAGATATGACTACGACCATCGCGGACGTCGGAGCCGAGTCCTGGCCCCGAGTGGGGTCATTACGCGAACGGTCTACGACGGGCAGAACCGACTAGTTAGTGAGTGGATTGGCAGCAACGACACGCCGGCGAGCGGCTGGTGGTCTCCGACCAATTCGGCTGGGATGGTCCCTCTGACCGAGTACGTGTACGACGACGACGGCGTCGGGGACGGGAACCTGACCCGCATGACGCAGCACCCCGGCGGCGGCGTAGACCGGGTGACCGACACCTGGTTCGACTGGCGAAACCGACCGGTGGCGGTCAAGGCCGGCGTCGAGGCGACCGAAGCCGCCGCGACGAATCGCCCGCTGACATACTTCGACTACGACATTCTGGACGAGGTGACCCGCACGCGGGGGTATGACGGGGACGGAGTTACGCCCGTCGACGCCAACGCGGACGGCGTCCCCGACGCCCCGGCTGCCGCGCTCCTTCGGGCACAGACCGACGTCAGCTATGACCCCCAAGGGCGTGCCTTCCGGACGACTGTGTACCGGGTCAACCAATCGACCGGGGCCGTCGCGGGAACCCCATTGACGACCGACGTATGGTTCGACCACCGGGGGTTCACCGTCAAGACCGCCCGGCCCGGCGGAATCGTCGACAAGAGAGTATTCGACGGGGCCGGCCGCCCGGCGGCCACGTTCCGGTCGGACGGAGGCGAGGACACGTCCTGGGCCGACGCCCGGACGCTGAACGGGGACATGGTCTTGTCCCAGGAAGAGTTCGGGTACGGGCCGGACGGCCTGCTGGCCCAGCTCACGACCCGCGAACGGGCCTACGGAGCGTCCGGGACCGGGGCGCTGGGGACGATGACCAACGGCGTCGCGGCCCGCGTGGCGTACGCGGGGCGCTACTACGACGCCCTTGGCCGCCTGGTCGCTGACGTGGACGTCGGGACCAACGGCGGTGTCGCGTGGACCCGGCCGGCAACTGTCCCGGCCCCTTCGGACAACGTGCTTGTGACCGGCTACGCTTACGACTCTGCCGGCCGGCTGTTCGAGACGACGGGGCCGGACGGTGTCGTGAGCAGGACCAACTACGACGCGGCCGGCTGGGTGACCTCGTCCACGCTCGCCTACGGGACGGCCGACGAGGCCACGATTACCTCTGCCTACAACACCGGCGGTCAGCTCCTCAACATCACCGGCCCCGGTGGCGCGGTCACCCGGTATGGGTACGACGAAATTGGCCGGGCGGCGACGGTGACCGACGCCTACGGGACTACCGTCGCCAAGACCACGGGGCTCGCGTACAACCGGCTGGGCGACATCACGGCAGTCACGACACCTGGCGGGGCGGTGACGGCCACCGGGTACGACGCCGTCGGCCGGGTCACCACGACAGTCCGAGCCTCGGGCATGCCCGAGGCCAAGACGACTGCGTTCGCCTACGACGTCGTCGGCCGTGTGCTGTCGGTTACCGACCCGGCCAACAAGACCACGACGACGGCGTACGACGACGTCGCTCGGACCATGACGGTGACCGACCCGACTGGACGAGCGTGGACGACCGCCTACGACGCGGCGGGGCACGTGACGGCGGTCACCGACCCGAACGGGAAGACGACCAGTACGGCCTATGACCTGCTCAGCCGGGTGAGCTCAACGACTGACCCGCTCCAACACGTCACCCAGTTCCAGTACACAGTGAACGGGGACCGGGACGCGGTCATCGACCCGCAGGAGAACCGGACCGAGACGGTCTACGACAGCTTCGGCCGGACCGCGGCGATCGTCGATCCGCTGGGCCACGCGACCACGTTCGAGCACGACCGGGTCGGTCGGGCCACGGCCGCAATCGACCGGCTCGGCCGGCGGCGGGAGTTCGGGTACAACGGACTGGGGAAGGAGACGTCCGAGACTTGGTTCGCCACGGGCGGAGCTCTGGTTCAGACGCAGACGTTTGGGTACGACGCCGCTGGGAACCTGACCTCGGCCACGGACCCGGACGGCAACTACACCCTCACCTACGACGCCCTCAACCGGCCCATGACAGTGGCCGAGCCGGCCGGGCTGAACCTGACGTTCGGGTACGATGCGGCCGGGAACCGGTCGTCGGTGTCGGATGACCAGGGAGGCACGGCCACCAGCACATTCGACATCTTCAACCGGCTCACCCGCCGGACCCTGCACACCCCCACCGCCGACGCCCGGATAAGCATCTCGTACACCCTTCAGGACGGGTTAGACGTCGTCGGCCGATTCGCGGACTTGGCCGGGACAGACCCGGCGGGGACCACCGTCTACAACCACGACGATGCAGGGCGGGTGACCCAGATCGTCCACATGGCCGACGGCGGTGCCGTTCTGGCAAACTATGAGTACGGATACGACGCCGCGGGCCGGGTTGGTTCTCGCACCGAGAACGGGGTCACCACCGCGTTCGGGTACGACGACGCCGGCCAGCTCACCCAGGACGGCCCGACCGGCCACACTTACGACGGGGCCGGGAACCGGACGGACGCCGCATACGTGATCGGGGTCGGGAACCGGCTCCAGTCCGACGGGACCTGGGCGTACACCTACGACGACGCCGGTGAACTCGTCAAGAAGTCAAAGGGGGCGAGCGCCGAGACCTGGACGTACGGGTACGACCACCGCGGGCAAATGGTCTGGGCCGAGCGGCGGGCGACCGACGGCGGCTCCCTGCTGGACAGGGTGGAGTACCGTTACGACGCGCTGGGGAACCGGGTCCGGCGGGTCCAAACGGATGGGACCGGGGCGACGGTGTCGGACGAGCGGTTCGCCTACGATGGTTGGGACACGGCCAAGGGTCCGGCCGCCGGGACGGCCAACTTGGACGTGTGGGCCGACCTCGACGCGACCGGGAACGTGACCGCCCGCCGGCTGTTCGGGGCCGGGACGGACGATCCGGTGGCCCGGGTGACGGCGGCCGGGGCGGTGGCCTGGTACGCGACGGACCTCCAGGGGTCGGTTCGGCTAGTGACGGATGCGGCCGGGGCCGTGCTGGGATCGCGGGACTTCAATGAGTTCGGCGGAATCACGGGTTCCAGCGGCACCGGCTTGGACCGGTACGCCTACACCGGTCGGGAGTGGGATGCGGCGCTGGGCCTGCAGTACACGCGGGCCCGGATGTACGACCCGGCTGCCGGGCGGTTCAACTCCGAGGATCCGCTCGGCCTAGCGGCTGGGGACCCCAACGTGTACCGTTACGTGGGCAACGGGCCCCTCGCGGCGAAGGACCCAAGTGGGATGGATTGGGGAGATCGCAATATCTGGGAACCTCTCGGCGAGATGTACAATGGCAACGGCAGGTTCCGAGGAGTGGTGAATGCGACGGAAAAGGCAGCGTCCGGGATGGCGGACATCCCGTACATCATCCGAGACGCTGGGGCGTCGGTGTACAGTGAAATAAGCGGCCGACCCGTTAACCTCTACTCGGACTACGCGAAGGGCCTTGAGCAAGCGAGGCAGGCGGGACAGGGTGACCAGTACGCCGCCCAAGCCGCGCTCAACGCCATCTCCTTCAACGCTTACGGACTGACTCAGGAAGGCATTGCCGCAACCGAAGAGTACATCCGGACTGGTGATCCGACGCGCCTCGAGGAGTTCTCGGGAGAACTCCTAGTAAACGCCGCCATGTGGGCGCCGATGGGCCGGGGCAAGGGCAATTGCCGCGCCAAGACTCGGGGCAGGGGCAACCTAGACGAGTTAGAAGCCAAGGCGGCACCGGCGGAAGCCGAGGGCGCCCTGCGCGAGGACCCGGAATTCGCTGACCGGGACCCCGAGGCCTCAGGCAAGGCGGACGCGACCGACCAAGCCCGATCAGAGCCGGAAGGAGATCTGACCGAGCCTTTGGATCCGGGAGAATACGCGCCCGACCCGGTCATGGAGCGGATGGCCGAGGGCTACGTCCCGCCAGAGACCGCGCCAACCTCACCTTCACCCGCAGCGCGCAGGTTTGGCGCAATTCGCGATGCATTCACGGACGCCAATGGGAAACGCCTCTCGGCGGCCGAAAGAGAAGGAATCAAATTCACGATTCGGGAAGTGGAGGCACTGGGATATGAACTTGAGGGATCAGTCAAGTACAATGGCAATCAAGGTATTGATCTCGTTTTCGAGGGTACCGGACTGAATAGAGGAAGGATTGCCTTGGCGGAGGCCAAGTCTTCGGGGGGCCTCGGATCACTAAGGCGTGATACACTCGGCATTCGGCAAGGGAGCTACGAGTTTTTCGAAACAAGACTCCAGCGAGGTGGGCGGCTGGATCTCTTGCAAGAACTGCAGACCGGCAATGCCGACCTATTTGGCGGTTTCTCCGGGAGTCGGAGGCTATTCCAGTTCGACCCCAATATCTTTCTGCGCGATGTGAACTTCCGGCGAGTACCTGGTGCTGTCAGGCTGATTCCGTAATGGAAGACGATCTATGTCCATGAAAACCGACGTCATTCAAATGAGTTTGCGCAACGCTGAGACTTGGCAGCGCCAGAATAACTTGGTCCGTGCAAACTCATGCCTGTCTTCGGCAATCATGAACCTGCTCTCAATCGCAGTTGAGCAGTATTCACTTCAGCAGGACGCCGTCGCTTGGCTCTCAGGGCGTGATGCCTGCTCACTACTGCGCCGCTATTACGAGAACGTGGAGCGAGTAATCGCTGATGTAGAGGGCGGGCGTCTTCCGTCCTCAGCTTACGGTGGCAATTATCCGTACGTGGTCTACGCTCACTTGTCATGGGCGTTAAACGAATTCACATTGGGCGAGCAATTCGTGCTCGTCTCTGTGCGTGAAGATATCGCTGACATAAGTACGCCGTTCTGGCACGTTTACTCAAACGGGATGGGGTCGCTCGTGCGGAATGAGACATTCAAGGTTCCGGTAATGGCCCTCCGGGGCCAAGAAGAATACTGGGTGGCGTATTTGTACCTCGTCGAAGCAGTGTCAATCGGTTGTTCACTGAATGAGGCGCTGTCAAGGATTGATCGAGCTTTCGCCGCCCGCAATTCGGACAACAGAATCAAGGATGACAGCTATGAGACAGAGGGCTCAGGGATTCATCCAGTGAAATGGGATTACCGGCGTGATAGCCTCATGTCTTATATTTCCAGGGTAACGGATCGCCCGAAGGGAAGAACAGACTAAATGCAAAGGGACGAAAAGGGGACGAAAGACGGCCACGTTTGAATTGAGGCGGCCGGATTGGGACAGAATGTCCATGGGCCGGCGGGCGAGCGCTTTTTTTAGGACGTCAAGAGACAACGCGGTGGCACCGCTGGCCATTCTCTCTCGTCGCTTTGGTCGTCGTGTCGCCATACTGGTGCATCAAGGGAGTGACCCCACACGGCCGTATCAGGCGTGGATGACCCGAGAGAGCGCCAGACTTTTCTAAAGGTTCGCCCCTTGGGATCGCAAGGCGTTCTCGGCCCGTCAGCCCAACACGGTCAGGCGGGATCCTCCTCCCCTGACGCGGTCGCTTGTACACCGCCGACCATGCGAGCCGGCACGATCGGCAGGACGTTGGACCGGTGGCCAGTCACATCATCGCCTTCATGGTGGCGACCATTCCCTTTGCCAATGATTCCGGTTTGGGACGATGATTCCGGCTCGGTTGCATGATTCCGGCCAGGTTACATGATTCCGCCGGAGGGGGTGGGGGGTGTTGCCGGAATCATGCGTCTCAACAAGCGCTGCTGGCCCCCGCGACCAACCCTTCCGCAACAAGGCCACCCAGCCCGGGACGTCGCGCGGGAATCTTGCCATGGCCGATTCGCTCTTCACGGCTTCGTTGCCATTGCCTTCTTGATTGCCTGAACCGTCGCCTCCGCTCGGAAGTTCACGATCTTCTTGCCCCACTCGATCGTCTTCTCCGCGGGCGCCAGCTCGATGCCGTTGATCCGGAACTTGTCGGCCGCGATTCGCTGCTTCATCCGCACCGTCGTGGGGTCGACGGTCATCATGGTCGCGGTGATTGCGAAGTCGTCGTGCCAGCCCTCCTGCTTCTCCTTGATCCCTTCCTTCTCCAGCCACTTCTTCACGCCCGAGTAGTCGTAGTACTCCGGGATGAAGTACGCCCGCGTCTTCGAGCCGGCCCATTTGGCGTTGAGGGCCGCGGCAACGTTCTTCATTCCCGTCTGGTTGCCGCCGCTGTCGCCGATCATCACGATGTGTTCGAACCCGTGCGTTTTGAAGCTGGCGCAGATGTCCGTGAGCAGTCGTTCGTAGGTCTCCTCGGTCAGGCTGATGGTGCCGGGGTATTTCATGTGGCTGGTCGGCGGGTCGATGTCCCCTTCCGGGACGAAGGCGACGATCGGGGCGACGAGCGTGTTGCCGAGCTTGCGGGCGATGGCTTCGGTCGTCGCGCGCAGTACATAGTTGTGCTTGCCGGTCGCGAGGTAGGGCCCGTTCTGCTCGACACCGCCGGTCGGGATGAGGACGGTCGTCTTGCCTGCCTTGAGCGCGTCGCGGACTTCCATCCAGGTCAGCTCCTCGATAAAGACGGAGTCGAGTGCTTCGATCGGCCGCTTCGCATCCGGCGGCGGGTAGGGGAACTTGGGCGTCACGGGCGGGTCGGCCGAAAGGCCCGCGGCCAGGATGAAAATGTTGACGGCATGAAACATCGCGATGCTCCCTGGTAGTTGGTTGATTCGGCAGACTAGCCGATCGCGGACGACGTGTCGATGATCGACCGACAATGGTCCGTCATCTCAAAGAGCGGGTCGGCAGGGGCGGCGGAGGCCGAAGCGAAGCGAGGTCGCCGCCCCCGCCGACCCGAAAGCGCCCGTCGCCGCATCCGCCGACTCGAAACCGGCGGGCCGGGGCGGCGACCTCGCTTCGCTTCGGCCTCCGCCGCCCGCGGCCCGCCGGTTTCGAGTGGACGGTCCAGTAGAATGCCACCCCTGCTGAGACATCGGAGCCCTTCCCATGACCACGCGATGGCCTGGACTGACGACCGCCTTCTTCCTCGCGGCATTTCTTCCGGCGACTTCGGTCGCGCAGGATCAAACGCGGCTGCCGCGTGACAACCTCCTCGTCTATCGCGGCAGCGACGGCAAAGTTGAGCAAGTGAAATCGGTCGACGACTGGGCCAGGCGCCGGGCCGAGATCGTTCGCGGGATGGAAGCCGTCATGGGCAAGCTGCCTGGCGCCGAGAAGCGCTGCCCGCTCGAGGTGAAGACGGCGGAAGAAGTCGATTGCGGGAAGTACGTCCGCCGGCTCATTACCTATGCGTCCGAGCCCGGCTCCCGCGTGCCGGCGTATCTCTGTATCCCGAAGGATCTGCTCAAAGGCGACAAGAAGGCGCCCGCAGCGCTTTGCCTGCATGGTACGGACAACGTTGTCGGCCACGGGACGGTGGTCGGGCTCGGGAAGAACCCGAACCGGCAGTACGCGAGTGAGCTGGCTGAACGCGGATACGTCACGCTCGCGCCGAACTATCCGCTGCTGGCCAAGTATCAGCCCGATCTCAAGAAGCTTGGCTGGGAGAGCGGGACTCTCAAGGCCGTTTGGGACAACATGCGCGGGCTCGATCTGTTGGAGTCGCTGCCGTTCGTGGACGGCAAGGCGATGGCGACAAATGGCCACTCACTCGGCGGGCACAACTCCGTCTTTACGGCCGTGTTCGACGAGCGGCTGAAAGTCGTCGTATCGAGCTGCGGGCTCGACTCGTTCCTCGACTACTACAACGGCGACGAGAAAAACTGGCAACCAGAGAAAGGGTGGTGCCAGACGCGGTACATGCTAAAGCTGGCCGACTACAAGGGCCGGCTCGCGGAGATCCCTTTTGACTTCCACGAGCTGATCGGAGCGCTGGCTCCGCGACACGTGCTCATCATCGCGCCGAAGAAGGACTCGAACTTCCGGACCGACAGCGTGGATCGGATCGAGAAGGCCGCCCGGCCGGTGTTCAAGCTGTATGGCCACGAGGATCGGCTGCGGGTCGAGCACCCGGACGGCGGGCACGACTTCCCGACGGACATGCGTGAGATGGCGTATCAACTCTTCGATCGCGTATTGGCTGCGAAATAGGTCGTTGTAAATACAAACTCGCGTGCCAGACGGTCCGGAATCCTTCGGATTTGTCTGGATAGTGGAGGGGGGGAGATCGGAAAAACGTTGGCCGCCTTGGCCACCTTGGCCGCCTTGGCCTTCTTGATTCGGTTTGAATGTCGTGGCCGCGTGCATCCGTCTGGGAACTGTGGTACGATCGCCCCCTCCACGAACGATTCTCTCCCCATTTCAGGACCTCTCCGATGCGCACCTTCGCAATTGTTCTCACTCTCGCTGTCACAGGCCTCGCTTCCGCGCAGGCGAAGAAGGGCCCGTTGAAAGAGGCCACGACGAAAGAGGCTCCGATCGTCCAACCTCGCGAGGGGAAATCCGAGACCAAAGACCTCTTCAACGGCAAGGATCTCGACAGCTGGGAAGGCTACACCGATCTGTGGTCGGTCCAGGACGGGGTCATCGTGGCCAAGAACAAGGAACCTCTGAAGTTCAGCACTTACCTGTTGACCAAGGACAAGTACACCGACTTCCGACTGATCTTCGCGGCCAAGTTGGTCGAGTCGGAGATGCACTCGGGCGTTTGCTTCTGGGGCGTGGTGAAGCCGGACGTGTCGAAGGAGCCGGAGAAAGAGCGGAGCAAATATACCTACGCCGGCCACCTGGTGATGTTCCCGTCCGGCTACGGGATGTACGACCTGTTTGGCCGAAACGGGCTGCCCGTGGATGGCGGGCCGGCGAAGAAGGTGGGCAAACAACACGACTGGAACGACATCGAGATCCTGGCGCAGGGGAACCGCGTCCGCGTGGCGGTGAACGGGACCGCGGTCGTGGACTGGCGCGACCCGCAGCCAGATCGCATCAAGGAGGGCCCGATCGGCCTGCAGTTGCACTCCAACAACGTGCCGCAGGAGATTCAATTCAAGGGGCTGAAGCTCGAGACATTTCCAAAAGAGGACAAGCTGGTGACGGTGAAGTGATTGAGCGATTCGGTGAGACCCGCCACTTCAATTAGGGGAAGCCATGAACGCGGAGACGACACGAAACTGCCCCGATTGCGACCGAGATCTCTCGAGTGACCTCGATCGCCGCGGTTTCCTCTCTTCTCTCACGACGGCCGCGAGCGCGGCCGCGTTCGGCGGGTCAATCTGGGCCGCGCCGCGGGCCCATGCCGCGCCGAGCCCGAAATCCGCTGCCGAGACTGCGGTCAAGGCGCTCTACGACACCCTCTCCGACCAACAGAAGAAGACCATCTGCTTCGACTGGGACTACAAGCATCCCGAACGCGGGCTGCTGCGTACGCACGTGTCCAACTTCTGGCCGGTCACGAAGCCGTTCCTCACCAGCGACTTCTACACCAACGAGCAGCGAGCGATTCTCTTCGACATCTTCAAGGGCATCTTCAACCCCGACTGGCACGAGCGCTTCGTTCGGCAGCTCAAGGACGATCACGACGGCA
>Ga0066903_100005163_pt1 | contig 11259 bp, 9 predicted proteins | sample PanSoiMetaGPlot1_FD_67491 | JGI IMG/M metagenome (GOLD analysis project Ga0066903, IMG submission 67491) | Tropical forest soil microbial communities from Panama analyzed to predict greenhouse gas emissions - Panama Soil - Plot 1 (version 2) | ecosystem: Environmental > Terrestrial > Soil >...
CCGCAGACGGGCAAGGTCATCTGGCAGACGACCAAGTACTACGTCACTGCCAAGAGCACCGTCTCGGCGCGCGACGGCCGGCTATACCTCGGAGGCAACAACCAACCGAGCGAATTCAGCACCGACCGCTTCGTATGGTGTCTTGACGCCAAGGACGGCTCGCTGGTCTGGAAATCCGATCCGATCACATCTGCGCTCAACGTGGTCACGGTGGGCGACAAGTACATCTTCTCCAACGCCCTGCGCGGCCGCGGCAACGTCTTCGACCGGACAACCGGCAAGGTCGTCGGCGGCGTCGATCACAACTACGCCTGCTGCCGATTCACCATGTCCGGGTCGTTTGTGCTTGGTGCCAACATGGACATGATCGACCTCGCCGCGGACGGCAAGCTGGTCTCGACGGGCCCCGCGGTCGACTCGCGCGAATGCCTGGGCGCTGTCGTCTCCAACGGACGCGTCTTTTACACCTCTCAGGCCAGCGGCTTTGTGGTCTCGCAGACCTACGGAGCCCAGGCCAAGAAGCTGGGCGCGGTCTGGGAGCGGCCATGAACCGCGACCGCGCCTCGAGCTAGGCGTGTCAACTCCCCTCCGGCGTCTTGACGTGGAACTCGCGCCGGTAGCACACTAGCGCACCGAGGAGCGCGCAAGCCAGCCCCGCGACAACGAGGATGAGCACGCATGACTGGAGCGTTGGATGCTCCGTCAGGCCGGGGTCGTTTTTCACGTTGAATTGCCAGGCCGCGGCCGCCATGTCGTGCGTCCCCCCCAGGTCAGTGAACGAGAAGTCCATAGACCGGTAGGCCGCGACGCGGGCGTAGTAGATCACGGTGACGAACCGCAGGCCAAATGGCAGGTTGGCCAACAGCCCCTCGATCACCGCCGAGTACACGATGCCGGCGATCAATGCCCGGCGCGTGTACAGGCCGATCAGGCCGAACAGGCAGCAGTACGCCCCAACCGATAAGCTGTGGATCCCCACCGCCGTCAGGCACCGCCGCGTCACGTCGCCGGCGCTCACATCCTTGCCGACATAGACAGTCGCGTACGTCAGAATCGTGAACACCGCCGTCAGCACGATCGTGGTCGACAGCGTCGCCAGCAGCTTGACCAGATAGAGGGCCCATCGGGAGATCGGTCGAACCAACAAGTAGGTGAGCGTCTGTTCTTCTTGCTCGTCCTGGATGATCCCGGACGCGTAGACGAGCGCGACCAGCGGCAGGAGGGTCTGGGGGATCAGCATGAACGCAACGATGAACTCGACTCCGATCGCCGGGACCTCCGGGGCCGTGGCACGGATCAGGATCGACAGGCCGGCCGGCAACAGGAACAGCGCTGCCAATACCATCCAGCGCCGGCCGTGCAGATGCTGCCGGACGGTGAGCACGTACAGGGCCGTCAGGGAGGTGAGGTTGAGCCCTCCGGCCGGGCGGGCGGGCCTGGCGGCGATCTCGGGCTTCGCGACCGCTTCCTCGGAGACGAGTTTCATTTGCTCACCAGGTACTTGAACACGGCTTCCAGGTTATCGTCGTCCGAGTAGACCTCTTTGATGTCGAACCCGCCTCTCGCGGCCAGCTCGGGCAGTCGGCTGTAGAAGGCGTCCGGGGCGTGCGTCTCCACGACGATGGCTTTCTCGCGGGCCTGCACACGAACCCCCTCCACGTCGTCCCAGGTCAACAGGTGCCCGGCTAGCTTTCGATAGTCGTCGCAGGATAGGACGATGTGGTGCGGGTGCTTGTCGATCAGGTCGCGGATCTGCCGGACGTGCCCCTCGGCGACCAGGCGACCGCGGTTGAGCAGGATGATGTTCGGGGTCAGCGTGTGAACCTCGTGGAGCACATGGCTCGACACGAGCACGCTTTTGCGCTCCGCCCCCAGCCGGCGGATGATGTCCATCAGCTCGCGGCGGGCCACCGGGTCGGTCCCAGTGAACGGCTCGTCGAGGAACAGCACGTCCGGATCGTGGACCAGTGCCTGGGCCAGCTTGGTCCTTTGGCGCATGCCCTTGGAGTACCCGCGGACGGCACGGTCCTTGTTCGGCATCATGCCGACCGCGTCCAGGGTCCGGGCGGCGGCCGCGCGGGCGGCGGGGCGATTGAGCCCGCCGAGGCGAGCGCAGGTATAGACGAAGTCCCAGCCGGTCATCCACTCGTAGAATGCGTCCTGTTCCGGGCAGAGGCCGATGAACCGGTTGAGCCCTGGGCTATTCCACACCTCCTGGCCGAGGACGCGAACCCGGCCCTGGCTCGGATAGAGCTGCCCCGTCGCGAGCTGTAGGAGCGTGGACTTCCCGGCGCCGTTCGGGCCGAGCAGGCCCGTGACCCCGGCCGGGATCTTGATCGACAGCTTGTTGATCCCGATGACGTTGCCGTACCACTTGGAAACCTCGTGGAACTCCACGACCGGTTTCACCTCAGGCGGTCGAGCGACTTCACCCGGAAATTCAGCACGCATACGGACAACCCCACGAGGACCGCCAGGACGATGGCCGACCAGTACCACGGGTATTGTGCGCCCATGTTTTCGAGCAGATACCGGTCGCGCTCCTCGGCCGGGACCGTCTCGGCCAGCTTCTCCCAACTGCGGTCCGCCCCGAGCCAGTGCCGGCCGACGCGCGAGACGTTGGTCGTGTAGGAGAAGAGCGGCCGCCAGTCCGTTTTCGCCGCCTCCCTCTGCTCGCGCTGGATGTCCGCCCAGATCCGCTGGTGATCCACCTGCGGCGGGCCGGCCCGTTGCTTGGACCCGGCGGGCGTCTTCTCCGGCTGAACCGGGTGGGCGACTTGGGACGGCCGGGCAGCCTGAGCGGCTTGCTCGGCCTCGACCGCTCGCTTGTACTGGTGATGCATCCGGTGCTCTTCGTTCACGGCCGCCAGGACCGTGCCGACCATGCTGCTGACGAACCAGACGGCCAGCCAGAACAGGCCGACGTAGCGCGAGTTCCGTGACAGCGACGAGAGCGCCAGGATCAATAGCCCGGCGGAAACGGACACGACTGCCCCATAGCCGATGCAGGCCAACAGCAGCGTGAACGTGTCACGTACGATCGTGAGATCGAGGCTGAACAACAGGCCAAGCACATAGGCGATCAACGACGGCACGACCAGGACCAGGCCTAGGAACACCACGACCACCCCGAGTTTGCCGACGAAATAGTCGATCCGTCGGAGCGGACGCGAGAGGTATAGCGGCAGAGCGTTGAAGCGCAGATCCCGGCTGATGAGCCCTGGCCCGACCATCAGGATGACAAGCATCGAGAACCGTAGTTCGGTCAGCAGGAAGTAGTCGTAGGCAAGGGTCCAGACCTCGACCCGATAGGCCTTCGGGTCATTGACGATCTCCGGTCCGATCATGGCTGCGAGGAAAGGCACGAGCGGCTGGACGAGGTCCGACTTCTGTTCGAGCAGCCCCCAGACGCACAGGAAGAACGCCAACACGGCGGCCGGCAGCCAGGCAATGAGGAGAGCGATCCGCAACAGGCGGTTCTTCATCCCGATGCGGACGCCATGCCGGGTGATGGTCAGCCACCGCCAACCGTGGTCGGTCAGTTCCCCCGACCAGTGCTGATAGCCTTGATCGAAGATCGGCATTACGGGCGCTCCACGGCCTTCAGGAAAATCTCTTCGAGCGTACTACGCTGCGGCCGAAGGAATCGGATCTGCTCGCGTGCGTCGGCGGCCGCCTGCCAGATCGTCTGCTGCGAATGACCGTCCGGCACCCGGACGAGTAGCAAATCGTCCTCGCGCGATTCAGTCGTGCAGCCGAGATTATTCAGCCGACGGGCGAAGGCGGCTGGCCCGGCCTTGAGGCGAACCTCGAAACACCCCGGGTGGAACTGCTTGAGGTCCTTGATTCTGCCCTCGGCCAACAGCCGGCCGGCTCCGAGGACGACCACGTGGTCGCACACGGCCTCGACGTCGGGCAGCAGGTGGCTGGAGAAGATCAGGCTCATGCCCTTGTTGTGGGCCAGGTCGCGGGCCAGTTCGAGCACCTCCTCGCGGCCGGCGGGGTCCATGCCGTTGGTCGGCTCGTCGAGAATCAGCAATTTGGGGTCGTGGACGACGGCCGAAGCGAGCTTGAGCCTTTGCTTCATGCCCGTGGAGTAGGTCTCGACTCGGCGATACCGGGCCTCGCCGAGACCGACGTAGTCGAGTACCTCGTGGGCTCGCTGCATCGCGTCCTTGGTCCGCATGCCGACCAGTTCGCCCGCGTAGGCCGCGAATTCAACTCCGGCCACGCCGGGGAACAAGCACTCGTCTTCCGGCGCGAATCCCACCATTCGCCGGATATCCAGCTGCCGGGTGTGGAAGTCCATCTCGAGGACGGCGCCCGTGCCGTTGTCCACCGGGATCAGGCCGAGGAGAGTGCGGATGAGCGTGGTTTTGCCGGACCCGTTCGGTCCGAGGAGCCCGACCGCCCCGGCCGGGACGGTGACGGACAGGTTGTCGAGGGCCGTTATGGCGCCGTAAGTCTTGGTGACGCCTTCGAGGTGAAATAGCACATCCGCTCCCGGCGTGTCCGGTCGGGTTGGGGGTCCTACCCACCTGATCGCCGGACGCGGGTCGGGATTTCACATTTTCGGATGGTTTTCCGAGTTGTGAGTTACTCAGCGCCTCACGTCGACTGGAGGGACCAGGTCATCCAACACCTCAGGGAACTTCCAGAACGGGCTTGCCCAGCACCTCCATCCGCGGCGAGATCCCGAGACCCGGACGGGTGCTCGCAGCCATCCGGCCTTTGATGCGTTGTGGGGCGCCCTCGGCGATGCTGACGGTGACGTAGCTGTTGAAGTCGGTCGAAGTGAACCGGAATGCCGGCGGCGTGCTGTGCGCCAGGTGAGCGATCGCCGCCGTGACGATGTCACCGCCCCAACTGTCCTCCAGTGTCATCGCGAGGCCGAGGGAGATGCACAGATCGCGTGCCTGCTTCACTTTGGTCAGGCCGCCGAACTTGCTGATCTTGAGGTTCACCACGTCCATCGCCCGGTCGGCGTGCCCCCGGAGCAGCACGCCGACGGAGTCGATCACCTCGTCGAGCACGAACGGGTGATCCGTGTGCTGTCGGACTGAGAGACACTCCTCGTAGCTCGTACAGGGCTGCTCGATGTAGACATCGACGTCGCGGACCGCGTTGACGACACGCAGGGCGTCGTGCATCAGCCAGCCGGTGTTGGCGTCCGCAATCAAACGGTCACCCGGCTGCAGTTGGTCGGCGGCCGCATTGATGCGGTCGATGTCAACCGCCGGGTCACCGCCCACACCGCCCACCTTGAGCTGGAAGCGCTGGTACCCCTCAGCGCGATAGCCGGCCACGCGCGCGGCCATCGCCTCCGGCGACTCCTGCGATATGGCCCGGTACAGACCGAAGTCGTCGCCGTACCGACCGCCGAGGAGGGTGCACACCGGCTGCCCGGTGACCTGGCCCAGGATGTCCCAACAGGCCATATCGATCCCGGATTTGACGTAGGGATGTCCCTTCAGGGCGGCATCCATGTGGATGTTGAGCTTCTGGAGTTCCAGCGGGTTCTCGCCGAGCAGGTGAGGCGCCAGTTCCAGGATCCCAGCGCGGACTCCGCTAGCGTAAGCGGGCAAATAGCAAGGACCGAGCGGGCAGACCTCGCCGTAGCCGGTGACGTCGGCATCGGTTTTGACCTCGATCACTGTGGAATCGAACACCGAAACCGAATTGCCGCCCGCCCACTGGTAACTCCCTTCGTAGAGCGGCAAATCTACCCGATAGGCACGAATCCGCTGGATCTTCATGGTCCGCTCACGTCATTGACCGGCAGATGGTGGCATGGGTGCGGGTCTTGTCCCGAACCGCACAGGCGGCTCGGGGCTGGAATCGACACACTCTAGCGAGCGCGACGAAGTCCGTCCAACGCTAACAGGGTGGGGACGAAGCGTTCCACCCACCCGACGCGGCCATGAGCTTCTCCTCTACCGAATCAACCTCGCGGCGCTGGGAGTAATGGCGAACTTGACTGACAGACATAGACTGTTACGCGGACGCCTCGGATCTGTCGGGTCGCGAAGACTGCCCGATCAGGGTTACTGGGACAGAATCACCCTCTTCAGCTCAGAGCGCTACCATCCAAGATGAACCATCGCATTCTCGCGGCCGTGGCCGCCCTCGCCCTCGCCACGCTACCCACGGCCTTCGCCGGCGAGCCCACGCTCAGGTCGGGCATCGACAAAAGCAACTTCGACAATGACGTCCGGCCGCAGGACGACCTCTTCCGCCACGTCAATGGCAAGTGGCTCAAGGAAGCCAAGATCCCGGCCGACCGGCCGGCTGACGGGGCGTTCTTCGGGCTCCGGGACCTGTCTGAGCAGCGCGTGCGGGCGATCATCGAGGAGGCCGTCAGGGTCAAGGATGACGCCGACGCCCGGAAGATCAGCGACCTGTTCGCCGCGTTCATGGACGAGACCCGCGCCGAAAAACTCGGACTGGAGCCAATCAAGCTGGAGCTGGACGCCGTCGCGGCCGTCACCGACAAGTCCGCCTTCATCCAGGAGATGGCCGTGCTGCAGCGCGTTGGCGTGCCAGGCATGTTCCGGATCATCGTCCGGCCCGACGCGAAGAAGTCGGACCAACCCATCGCCTACCTCGGTCAGGGCGGCCTGGGCCTGCCGGACGAGTCGTACTACCGCGAGCCGAAGTTCGAAGCCCTCCGCAAGGCGTACGTCGGTCACATCGGCAAGATGCTCGCCCTGGCCAAGGTCCCCGACCCGGAGAAGGCGGCCGCGAAGGTGATGGAGATTGAGACGGCCATTGCCGGCGGGCACTGGGATAACGTCCGCACGCGGGACGCCGACCAGACCTACAACAAGTTCTCGCGCTCGCAGCTCAAAACCCTGGCAGCCGGCCTGGACCTCGACCCGTGGTTCGAGAACATCGGGGCCAAGGGCGTCCAGGAGTTGATCGTCCTCGAGCCGAGCTATTTCACGGTGCTGGCCAAGACGGTGGAGCGCTTCCCGTTGGATGACTGGAAGACTTATCTCGCCTGGCACGTCATCAGCGACCGGGCCCCGCTTCTGTCGGAGCCGTTCGTCAAAGAGAATTTCGAGTTCTTCAACAAGACGCTGACCGGCACGCCGGAGATCCAGCCGCGGTGGCAGCGCGGAGTGGCGGAAGTCCAAGGCGCTATGGGCGAGGCCGTCGGCCGGCTGTACGTGGCCAAGCACTTCCCGCCCGAGGCCAAAGAGAAGATGAAGGTCCTGGTCGCGAACCTGATCGAGGCCTACCGAGTGGACATCCAGGCGCTTGACTGGATGTCGGCCGAGACCAAGAAGCGGGCACTCGAGAAACTCGCCAAATTCACGTCGAAGATCGGCTACCCGGACAAGTGGCGGGATTACTCGAAGCTCGAAGTCCGGGCCGACGACCTGGTCGGGAACGCCCGCCGCGCGGCGGAGTTCGCGCTGGACTACCAGCTCAACAAGCTCGGCAAGCCGGTCGACCGCGGGGAGTGGGGAATGACCCCGCAAACCGTCAACGCCTATTACAACCCGGTGATGAACGAGATCGTCTTCCCGGCCGCGATCCTGCAGCCGCCGTTCTTCGAACCGAACGTGGACGACGCGGTCAACTACGGCGGGATCGGGGCGGTCATCGGCCACGAGATCGGACATGGATTCGACGACCAGGGGGCGAAGTACGACGGCGACGGCAACTTGCGGAATTGGTGGACTGCCGAGGACAAGAAGGAGTTCGAGAAGCGAACCAGGATGCTCATTGAGCAGTACAACGGATTCGAGCCACAGCAACTGCCCGGCCAGCACGTCAACGGCGCGCTGACGATCGGGGAGAACATCGGCGACCTTGGAGGGCTGACGATCGCCCACAAGGCCTACCTGATTTCGCTGAAAGGCAAAGAGGCGCCCATGATCGACGGGCTGACCGGCCCGCAGCGGCTGTTCTTCGGCTGGGCCCAGGTGTGGCGGTCGAAATACCGCGACGCGGCGATGAGCCGCCAGCTCGCTACCAACCCGCACTCGCCGCCGGAGTTTCGCTGTAACGGGGTGATCCGCAACCTGGCCGAGTTCTACGAGGCGTTTGCGGTCAAGGAGGGCGACAAACTGTGGTTGCCAGCCAAGAGCCGCGTCCGCATCTGGTAGAGTTTGTGGTCGGCGCACCAACGAGCACGAGGGTCCGCGGCCGGAACCGCGGACCCTTTTTCATTTCCTCCGTGGAACAAACTCGCCAATCTCCGCCGCTCCTCTCGACACGTCCGCGCGACGGCAAAAGATCGCGAACTTAGGGCCTATAGCGATAACCGCGGTCTTTTCGGAAATCGGAGTTGAACCGGGGGGATGAGAAATGCCGATAATCCGATAGCGCACGAGGTCTGGGTTCATGGAAGGAGACGCGCATGGCCGCGCTAATGGGAGTGCGTCACATCGGGTCTGTCGTTGCACTCGTGCTGTGCGCTGCCGGTGTCGGCTGCAAGACGACCGAAGGCGCGTATACTTGCGTCCCCGCTGACTTCCCGCGCGAACTCGACAAAGTCAAGCACCCGGCCTATGTCGTTGAACCGCCGGACATCCTGATCATCGAAGCCAACATCGTCCCAGGCGCGGGCTACAAGATCCAGCCTTTCCACACCCTGCGCGTCGACATCCTCAATCCATCCCAGGATCCGAAGACCCAGGAAGGGCCGAGGACCATTGTTGCCATCGTCGAGGCGGATGGGACCATCGACCTGGGGACCCATCTGGGCAGCGCGGTCCGCATCCGCGTCGCGGGCATGACCTTGTCCGAAGCCCGCGACGCCATTGAGAAGAAGCTTCCGCAGAGGAATCCGGGCGTCACCGTGTCGCTGCCGATCGATCCGCTCCGCGGGCAGCGATTGATTCGGCAGGACGGCACCATTGAACTCGGCTGGGTTCTCGGCGCCCTCCATGTGACCGGTATGACATTGCCGGAGGTCGCCAAGGCGATCGAGAAGCGGCTCGCCGAGCTCAACCTCGCCGGCATCGTGGCCGTGGACGTGCAGGGGTATAACAGCAAACTCTTCTACGTCATCCTGGACGGTGGCGGCTCAGGGCAGCAGGTCGTTCGACTGCCAATCACCGGAAACGAGACCGTTCTCGATGCCATCGCTCAGGTCAACGGTCTTTCTCCGGTGTCGAGCACGGATAACATCTGGGTGGCCCGCCCCGCCCCCGCGGGCGGCCCGCACCAGGTCCTGCCGGTCAACTGGCAAGCCGTCTCGCAGCTCGCGGACACGGGGACGAATTATCAGCTCATGCCCGGCGATCGCGTCTACGTGGCGGCCCAGCACCTGGTCGCCACGGACACCTTCCTGGCCCGGTTGCTCTCGCCGGTCGAGCGGCTCCTGGGTGTGACGTTGCTTGGGAACTACACATTCCGGTCGGTGGCCGGCCAGAATGTAAACGGTTTCGGCGGGCCGTGATCCTCGTAGCGGGAGTCGCCAGACTTCCGATGTCAGCGTTCCCAGAAGTCTGGCGACTTCCGCTACGATCTTGGAATGAGTTGTCGCGAGGGTTGTGCAATGAGATTGCTCTCGTGTCTCGTGATTATCGTGCTCGGACTGTCGGCGTCCGTCACTCGCGCCCAGTCGCCCTCGCCCATTGGCGCGACGCCGCCTCCGTACAGCCCGTATCTGAACCTGGTCCGGCCTGGGGTAAACCCGGCCCTCAACTATTATGGACTCGTCCGTCCGCAACAGGACTTCGCCCGGTCCATGCAATCGATTCAAGGTCAATTACTCAATACGCAACAGGCCATCGCCGATTCTGCCTCGGGTGACCTGACCACCGGACACCCGACCTATTTCATGAACTACGGCGCGTACTTCATGAACATCGGCCCGACCGTGACTGGCACTGCCCGCGTGCCGGGTGTCGGCGCATCAAGCCCCGCGTCGCGGTACGGAAATCGTCGTTGAGCGCGTAAGAACCATCCAAGGAGGGAGCCATGTCGATGTCGATCCACTGCGGACTGCTCGCCGTGGCTGGCCTGACCGCCTTGGCCGCGGGGCCAGTGCTGGCCCACGATTGGGAGAAGCCGCCCGGTGTGCCGCCGGAGGTGGAAGAAGCCCGTCAAGCCTGCCCCACCGTCGCCGGGCCGTGTTACGGGTATCACCCGACACGTTGGCGGTCGCTGCCGCCGTGTTGTCCTCCGTCGGCGGAGTCCCTGCCGGCGGCGCTTCCCCCGGCCAGCCGCACGCTCCGCGACAGGACGCCCACGGACCCGAAGCGCGCGACGACCGCGGGCAAGCCGGCGCCGGTGCCGCCCTATCCAGCGGTCGGCAACGGGCCGGCGCCGCGGTTCGTGCTCCCGGAAGATCGGCCGACCAAGGCATGGATCACGGACGAGGGTAAATGAGCGAACGACCACCCGCGCCAACGGATGTGCAAGGGAACTTCGGCCGGCAAGAAGCGTTACAAGGGTGCAATGCAACGCAAAAGAAGCCGTCCCAGCAAGGACTTAGGGAGCAGCTGGCGAAAAATGGATTTCAGGGCTGGTGAGGGGGGGTCGCAATGCAATCCATCCGATGTGGGTGTGTGGGTTAGCCCCGATGTGACTCCGGGGCGGCGGCAGTCGAGAATCTCACTTCTACTTCTGTTGCTGTCCAGTACTCATCGCCGGGCCAGGGATTAGCTCGAAATCCCTAGCCTCGGCAACCGTTCCCGTCCAACCGGCCTCCGCGGCGCGGGCCAGGTTGTACATCTCGCGGGCCGTCACGTAGTGGTACCGGAACGCAGGGTCTGCGTGCGCCCGCTCGCGCAGGTGCCGGTGGAACTGCGCCATCGGCTCGCCGAGCAACGCCGTCATGTTCTTTTCGTTGGCCCCATGCGTGTGCAGCTTGACGAAGAACCAGTCAGGCCGCGACGGCACCTGCACCCGCGCCCGCAGCCAACTCGCCAACCGCGCGGCGCCTGGCGGCTGATTCCCTTGCAAGCACGCGTTCTCCACCCGCGGGATGATCCCCATCTTTCGCCGCGACCAGTCGAGCATGAGCGGTCCCTGAATAAGCATGAGCCCGCGGGCCGGCGCCGGCCCGCGGCCGACGTCCGTGCCGGTGTCATGTGACTTGCATCGTCCCGGCTGGCCCTCGGCGTAATAGATGGCGTTGATCTTCCGCGTCTGTGTCGGGCTCGGGAACGACGGCAGGGTCATGTCCACGTAGCACCCGGTCTCGCGCAGGACGTCCAGCTCGTTGTTCACCCCGCACCAGCGGCCGTCTGGCCGCGAGTTGTCGAGCGCCCAGTTGCCGTGAATGAACGCGTACCGGAC
>Ga0066903_100005164_pt1 | contig 11259 bp, 8 predicted proteins | sample PanSoiMetaGPlot1_FD_67491 | JGI IMG/M metagenome (GOLD analysis project Ga0066903, IMG submission 67491) | Tropical forest soil microbial communities from Panama analyzed to predict greenhouse gas emissions - Panama Soil - Plot 1 (version 2) | ecosystem: Environmental > Terrestrial > Soil >...
CTAGTAAATACCCCAGTGTAGAGGGCTATATCAAATCACTCTATGGCGGAGGCGAGTTCAAGTCGCTCACCTTGTCAGCGAAGGGCTCATGAAATTCCATTGCCGAACGAAGCATCATTGAACTTTTGTCAGATGCGAAAGCCAAAGCAGACGGCCCCTAAGCTGCCGGTGTGGACGTCCATCGACTCTCGCGTAGCACGCAGACGCCGACGCTGGTTTCAAATTCGTGGCGTTGAGACCGGGATTGCCGCCTTAGCGTTATTAGGATGGGTCGCGTTCGCTGCGCTAGTAAATGCGCAGCCCGAGCCGGGTCGCCTGCCCGAATCGGATTCCGAGAGCACCACTCAGGAACGAGGCGCGCAGACCATTTGCCAAATGATTGAGGGTGCGGCAGCTGCCCATGACCTTCCGTTCGAGTTCTTCGCTCGCGTTATCTGGCAGGAGAGTCGGTTCCGCTCCGATGCAAAAGGGCCAGTAACACGCAGCGGTCAGCAGGCCCAAGGGATTGCGCAATTCATGCCCGGCACTGCCACGGAACGCTCTCTGCACGATCCGTTCGATCCGGCCCAGGCGCTGCCGAAGTCGGCAGAATTTCTGCGCGAGCTGCGTATGCAATTCGGTAATCTCGGCCTCGCCGCCGCTGCCTACAATGCTGGTCCGTCGCGCGTGCGTGATTGGCTCGCGGGAAGACGGACTTTGCCGTCGGAGACGCAGGCTTACGTCCGAATCGTGACGGGCCGTCGCGCGGAAGAGTGGAGGCTGCAAGGTACCGCTTTAGATGTGGCTATCCCTGTGGACATGCCGTGCGGGATGATCGCCGCTAGGGCCCCAACGCTGAATAAGAAGTGGCCAAGCACGTCCACGTCCCCTTGGGGGGTGCAACTCATTGGCGACCTCTCCGAGGAAAAGGCGCTCGCCGCTTACCGCGCATTGCAGAAGAGGCGCGAGGCCATTCTTGGCAACTACGAGCCAATGATCATTCGCACCGCCACCGCCAAAGTGAGCACCGCCCCGGTCTGGACACGCATTCGAGTCGAGGCAGAAAGCCGGCAAGATGCAGATGCGCTTTGCGCTCAGTTACGCGCGGCCGGCGAAATATGCCTCGTGCAACGCAACTGATTACTCACCCCCGAATTCGGCAAGCTCATCGCCAACGAACGAGTGAAGTTCGCCGACGCGATTGACGCTGCGCAGCCTCATCCCAGTGTAGGAGCATACGACTCAGACATCGTGAGCATCATCGCTCAACGGTCAATGAGCTCTTTTACTTTCTCGGCAAGATTTATGATTTCAAACGGTTTGGTCATCACATCCATGCCGTGGTCAAGATGACCGTGCCCGACCGCCGCGTTCTCGGCAAATCCCGTGATGAACAACACCTTCAGATCAGGTCGGTGCTTTCTCGCCTCGCCAGCCAATTGACGTCCGTTCATCCCGCTCGGCAACCCGATATCCGTGATCAATAGATCGATGGTCGTATCCGACTTCAGATGGGTCAGGGCCGTGGGACCGTTCACAGCCGTCAAAACCTTGTAGCCGTTTTCCTCGAGCACGTCAGAGATCAGCATCCGAAGGGTGGGTTCGTCGTCAACGACAAGAACGGTTTCGCCATCGCCGGGCACAATGCCGGAGACAATACTGAGGTCCGCGCCGTCGTCCGCCTGGCCCAGATAGCGCGGGAAATACAGGCACATCGTGGTGCCCTTGCCGAGCTCCGAATAGATACGGACCTGCCCGCCGGATTGCCGGACAAACCCATAGACCATCGACAGGCCGAGGCCGGTGCCCTGCCCGATTGGCTTGGTCGTGAAGAAGGGATCGAAAGCCTTTTCAATGACCTCGGGAGTCATGCCGGTCCCAGTGTCGGTCACGCAGATCGACACATATTGCCCCGGCGGCAAGTCGCGTTCGCGCGTAGCACGCTCATCGAGCCACTTGTTAGCGGTTTCAATTGTCAGATGTCCGCCATCCGGCGCCATCGCATCACGCGCGTTGATGCACAAATTCAGCAACGCGCTTTCGAGTTGTGTGGCGTCAATCTTGGTGGGCCACAGGCCACCCGCGCCGACAACCTCAAGGTCGATGTTTGGCCCAACCGTCCGGCGGATCAGCTCCTCCATTTCGGCGATCAGCTTGTTGGCATCGGTCGGCTTGGGATCGAGGTTTTGCTGGCGAGAGAACGCCAGCAGTCGCTGCGTCAACGTCGCTGCGCGTCGCACGGCGTCCTGACCAGCCTGTACATAACGGTCGACGCCCGGCTTGCCATCGGCCACGCGGCGCGCAATGAGGGCGAGGCTGCCACCCACCGCTGCCAGCAGATTGTTGAAGTCGTGCGCCAGCCCGCCGGTCAACTGACCGATGGCTTCCCCAGCGACGTCACCGACCGCAAGCTGGCGGAAGCCGAGCTTCGCCATCTTTTGCGACTGACGCATCGTGTCCGTCGATCCTCGCCACCAAGCATCCGATCGTGAATTTTCTGGTGGCCAACCGAGAGTTGGTGACCACCCGGACAAGGATCCGATGCACGTTTGCGACCAATCCTTTTCCTGGATTAATCGGCCGAGTTCGGGGTCATTAGCGCCGGGAGATCCGGGCAGGCCACGATCCTGGCTATCGGCTGAACTCATCGGCAACTGACCAGAAGACAAAGCGAGAACCCAATACAACGCTCGGGCCGCAACAGAGAGGAAGACCTTTCGTCAAAAATGCCGTCCCGGCGAGCCCAAGTAGTCGGAACACAAGAACGCCGCACACCTGGAAATGTTCCATTGTGCTGTCGAATGTTGTTGGTGGCGAGCAGGTGCTGTTCGCGGGCTATGATGCCGCAACGGTAGCTACCGCAAATTATCTCCCGCGTCCTAATCGCGCAGGCAGCGCTTGGCGGTGATCGGATAGACGCGGCCCTCGCCCAGCATATGCGCCGTGAAGCTCAGCGTGCCGAACAGATGCGCAAAGGCGCGGGCCCGGACATTGAGGCCGCCCGCATAAGTACCGAACGCCGGCATTACAATGCGCCCACCGTCGCCGACAAAGCAGCGTCGACTCACCGCTCGGCCGTGCGCGCTCACGCGCGCCACCGGGTGCAGGTGGCCGGCGATCTCGCCCGCCGCGGTGCCGGAGGCAGGCTTGTGCCGGAACGCCAGGGTACCAATTGCGAGCGTGTCGGCCGACACGCCGCTGAGACCTGCGACCGGCTCGGGATCGTGGTTGCCCGCAATCCAGATCCAGTCGCGTCCGCGCTGCAGAGCAAATAGCGTCGCCCGGTCCTCGTTGCCGACGCGCGCCGGCCCGCCGCCGTCATGGAAGCTGTCCCCCAGCGCAATCACCGCGCGCGGTGCATAACGCAGAATGAGACGCGACAGCCGCGCCAGAGTGGCAGCTGTATCATACGGAGGCAGCAGCACGCCGCGCGTGGCGAAGCTTGAGCCCTTCTCGAGATGCAGATCGGCCACCGCAAGCACGCTCTGCTCCGGCCAAAACAGCGCTCCCGCGCAATCGGCAACAAGCGAGATGCCACCGATCACAATTGTACCCTCTGCAGTTCTGCGATCGAATAAAGGTTGTGGCTGTGCGTAAGCAGGGCCCCCCAGGCTCGTCACTGCATCGCCTCCTTCACCAGCTCTGCCTCGGCTTCCGCCAAGATTGCATCGCCTGCTTCGCCGTAGACCTGTTCGCGACCAATTTCCAGCATGACGGGGACCGCGAGCGGCGAGACATGGTCGAGTGCTTTATGCGTGATTCGCCCCCGGATGCGCGAGAGCATCTCGCCGAGCCTGCGAATATCGAGGAGACCTGTGGCGGCGTCAGCACGCGCGGCGCGCAGAAGCAGATGGTCTGGCTGGTGTTTTCGTAAGACATCATAGACGAGGTCGGTGGATATCGTTACCTCCCGACGCGATTTTTCCTGCCCCGGGAACCTCCGCTCGATCAGGCCCGCGATGACCGCGCAGTTGCGAAAGGTGCGCTTCATCAATGCGGACTCCGCGAGCCAGGCTTCGAGATCATCTCCCAGCATGTCCTCGTCGAACAGCATGGACAGCTCGAGCTCGCCGCGATTGATGCGCAGTGCGACATCGCCGAGCCCGTAGATCGCCAGAGCGTATTCGTTGGCGACGAAGCCGAGCGGCCGCAGTCGCGCGCGCTCGAGCCTGCGGGTCAGCAGCATGCCGAGCGTCTGATGCGCGAGCCTGCCTTCGAATGGATAGCAGACGAGATAGTATTTGTTGGCGCGCGGAAAGGTTTCGACCAGCAGCTCGCGTTGCCCCGGCAGGAGCGAGCGCCAGTCCTGAATCTCCAGCCATTCGCGCACCTGCGACGGCAGCGGCCGCCATTCCTTCGGATTGGCGATGATGTTGCGCACGCGCTCGGCGAGATAGGTCGAGAGTGGAAACTTGCCGCCTTCATAGGACGGAACCTTCGGATCTTCGGCACTGGCGCGCGAGACATAGACCTCGTCCTGCATCAGCGCCTCGTAACGCAGGACCTCGCCGGCAAACACGAAAGTATCGCCAGGCGTGAGCATCTCGATGAAATATTCCTCGACCTCGCCGAGGAGCTTGCCGCCGCGCGGGATCATCTTGGAGGCGCGCGAGCGCACCAACCGCACCTTGAGCATGTCAGCTTCCACGATGGTGCCGACATTCATGCGATAGCGCTGCGCGATCATCGGATGAGAGACACGCCAGCGGCCGTCTTGGCCCTGCCTGATCTTGGCGAAGCGCTCATAAGCCTTGAGCGCGTAGCCGCCAGTCGCCACATAATCGAGCGCGGCGTCGAAATCGACACGCGTCAACTGCGCATAGGGCGCGGCGGAGGTCACTTCGGCGAAGAGCTCATCGGCCAGGAACGGTTCGCCGCAAGCGGAGCCGAGCACGTGCTGCGCCAGCACATCGAGCGCGCCGATGCGCGCCGGCGGCGTGTCTTGCGCGTTCTCGGCGACCGCATCGAGCGCGGCCCGACATTCGAGTACTTCGAAGCGATTGGCCGGCACCAGCACGCCCTTCGAGGGCTCATCCATGCGGTGGTTGGCACGACCGATACGCTGAAGGAGGCGCGAAGCGCCCTTGGGAGCGCCGACATTGATGACGAGATCGACATCGCCCCAGTCGATGCCGAGGTCGAGCGAGGAGGTGCACACGACCGCGCGCAGGCGGCCCGCCGTCATCGCGGCCTCGACCTTGCGGCGTTGTGCGACGTCGAGCGAGCCGTGATGCAGCGCAATCGCCAGCCCATCGTCGTTGATGCGCCACAGCTCCTGAAAGATCATCTCGGCTTGGCTGCGGGTGTTGACGAAGATGAGCGTGGTCTTGTGACGCCCGATCAGCGCATAGATCTCGCCGAGCGCATGGCGAGCAGAATGGCCGGCCCAAGGCAGCCGCTCCGCGGTGTCAAGCATGCTCACATCGGGCTTGGCGCCGCCCTCCGCGATGACGAGGTCAGCGAGCGCCGGAGCGCCCTCCGGCTGTGGCACCAGGAAGCGCCGCAGATCGTCAGGCTCGGCGACGGTGGCGGAGAGGCCAACGCTGGTGAGGTCCGGCGCCAGGCGAAACAGCCGCGCCAGCCCCAGCGAGAGCAGATCGCCGCGCTTGCTGGTGACGAGCGCGTGCAACTCGTCGAGCACGACACGCCGCAAGGTGCCGAACAGGAACGGCGCGTCGGGCGATGCCAGAATGAGCGCGAGCTGCTCGGGCGTAGTCAGCAGGATCTGCGGCGGATCACGGCGCTGGCGCTGTCTCTTCGAAGCCGGCGTATCGCCGGTGCGAGTCTCGATGCGGATCGGCAGCCGCATCTCGGCAACCGGCGTCTCGAGATTGCGCGCGATGTCGACCGCCAGCGCCTTGAGCGGCGAGATATAGAGCGTGTGCAGACCTCCTTCACGGTGCAGATCGCGCCCGGTGGAGACGAGACGACGATGCGGAGTAACTGACCCTGACTGCGGCGCAGTCGTACTCAACTCCACCAGTGACGGCAGAAATCCCGCCAGTGTTTTACCGGCGCCGGTCGGCGCGATCAGCAGCACCGAGCGCCCGGCGCGCGCCTTGGCCAGCAACTCCAATTGATGCGCGCGCGGCACCCAGCCGCGCGACGCGAACCAGCGCTCGAACGGTTCCGGCAACGGGGCGACAGCGTCGATGAGGTCAAACAGGGTCACCCACGTGAAGGTAGCCCTCGAAGGCGGCGCGGTCGAGGCCATAGCCCGCACGGCCGCGGCTCCCTATCTATGCGGCATGCGCCCCGAGAACCTGCTGACCCCGATGCCCTCCGGTCTGTGCTGCCCGGCCGGCGGTTTCCACATCGATCCGACCCGGCCGGTGGAGCGTGCAGTGATCACACACGGGCATTCCGATCATGCGCGCGCCGGCCACGGTGCGGTGCTCGCCACGCATGAAACCCTCGACCTGATGCGGCTTCGTTACGGCGAAGGTTTCGCGGGTTCGACCCAGGCTGTCCGCTACGGTGAGCGCATTGACATCAGCGGTATCGCCATCACGATGCATCCGGCTGGTCACGTGCTGGGCTCAGCGCAGGTCGCGGTCGAGGCAAACGGCGTGCGGATTGTCGCCTCCGGCGACTACAAGAACATCGCCGATCCCACCTGCCCGCCGTTCGAGCTGGTTCCTTGCGACGTGTTCATCACCGAGGCGACGTTTGGCCTGCCGGTGTTTCGCCATGGTGATCCGGATGGCGAAATTGCCAAGCTGTTGCGATCGGTGGCGCTGTTTCCGGAGCGCGCGCATCTCGTTGGCGCCTATTCGCTTGGCAAGGCGCAGCGCGTGATCGCGCTCATCCGCAAAGATGGCTACGACAAGCCGATCTATCTGCATGGCGCGCTCGAGCGCATCACGCACTACTATCAGGAGCGCGGCATCGCGCTCGGCGAGCTGCGAGCCGCGCGCGACGCTAAAAAAGCGGAGCTTGCTGGCGCGATCGCGCTCTGTCCGCCATCGGCATTGCAGGAGCTGTGGTCGCGCCGCTTCCCTGATCCGGTGAGCGCGTTCGCGTCCGGCTGGATGCGCGTGCGCGCCCGCGCCCGCCAGCGCGGCGTCGAGCTGCCGCTCGTCATCTCCGACCACGCCGATTGGGACGGCCTGACCGCGACCATCACGGCCACGGATGCATCCGAGATCTGGGTCACGCACGGCCAGGAAGATGCGCTGGTCCACTGGGCGAGGCTGCGCGGGCTCAAGGCGCGGCCGCTGGCGATCGTCGGCTACGGCGACGAAGGCGAGAGCGACGAGCCTGAATCGGGAGCGCCGGGCGAGGCTAGCGCATGAAGCGCTTCGCCGAGCTGCTCGATCGCCTCGCCTATGAGCCCGCCCGCAACAACAAGCTGCGGCTGATGACCGAATATTTCCGCAGCACGCCCGATCCCGAGCGCGGCTGGGCGCTGGCCGCGCTCACGGGCGCGCTCAGCTTCCAATACGCCAAGCCCGGCATCATTCGTACGTTAATCGCTGAGCGCGCCGATCCGGTGCTGTTCGATCTCTCCTACGACTATGTCGGCGACCTGTCGGAAACGGTCGCGCTGATGTGGCCGGTGCCGGCCGAAGCGATCCGCAGCAACCGCGACCTCAAGCTGAGCGACGTCATCGACACGCTTTCGACGCTCGGCAAGGCGCAGCTGCCCGGACAGATCGCGCGCTGGCTTGACATGCTTGACGAAACCGGTCGCTGGGCGCTGCTCAAGCTCCTGACCGGCGGCTTGCGCGTCGGCGTATCGGCGCGGCTCGCCAAAACCGCAGCCGCCGCGCTCGCCAACAAGGACCCACAGGAGATCGAGCTGATCTGGTCGGGCCTGACGCCGCCTTATATTGAGCTGTTCGCCTGGCTTGAAGGGCACGCCGACAAGCCGGTGCATCGCGATCCGGCGCCATTCCGTCCGGCCATGCTTGCGCACGCAGTGATGGATGGCGATCTGGCCGCGCTCGATCCCGGAAGCTTCATGGCGGAATGGAAATGGGATGGCATTCGCGTGCAGGCCGTCGCCGACGTCGACAGCGAGGGACATCCGCAAACGCGACTCTATTCGCGCACGGGCGAAGATATCTCCGGGAGCTTTCCCGATCTGGTCGATGCGCTGCGGCTCCCTGGCGCCATCGATGGCGAGCTTCTGATCGTGCGCGAGGGACGCGTGCAGAGCTTCAACGTGCTGCAGCAGCGGCTCAACCGCAAAACCGTCAACGGCAAGCTGCTTGCGGAGTATCCGGCGCATCTACGCGCCTACGATCTGCTTGTCGACGGCGCCGATGATCTGCGCGAACAGCCGTTTGCAACACGGCGCGCTCGCCTCGAAGCTTTTGTGGAACGGCTGAAGGACCCGCGCGTCGACATCTCGCCGCTCATCCCGTTCGCAACCTGGGACGAGCTTGCAGCAGCGCGCGCCAATCCGAGCGGCCTCGATGCCGAGGCGATCGAAGGCGTCATGCTCAAGCGCCGCGACGCACCCTACGTTCCCGGCCGTCCCAAGGGCCTCTGGTGGAAATGGAAGCGCGACCCGCTGCTGATCGATGCCGTGCTGATGTATGCCCAGCGCGGGCATGGCAAACGCTCGTCCTTCTATTCGGACTATACCTTCGGGGTCTGGACCTCAGGCGCGGCCGGCGACGAGCTCGTGCCGGTGGGCAAGGCCTATTTCGGCTTTACGGACGAGGAGCTGGTCGAGATCGACCGCTTCGTGCGCCGCCACACCGTCGAGCGTTTCGGTCCGGTGCGCGAGGTCGTGCATGAGGCGCATCAGGGCCTGGTTCTGGAAGTGGCGTTTGAGGGGCTGCAACGCTCGACCCGTCACAAATCCGGGATTGCGATGCGTTTTCCCCGCATCAACCGGCTGCGCTGGGACAAGCCGCCGGGAGAGGCCGACCGGCTCGAAACGCTGGAGGCCATGCTGTCGTCACCCCGCATGGCAGCGCCGAATCGTGAAACGTGCTAGCGTGGAACCATGACACTGCCCCAGGAACCACGGATATCCGCCGCTTCCGCTCCCCCACAACCGAGCGCGCTGAACCGCTTTTTCGGCGGGCGCCCGCTGGTCGTCCTCTTCCGGCTCGCGCTGCTTTCGGTGCTGGTCGGGTTCATTCTCAGGGTGCTTGGTCTCGATCCGTTCGACATCATCCGCAGCATCCGTGAGCTGTTCCAGGCGATCTGGGACATGGGCTACGAGGCCTTCGAACGCCTGTGGCGCTATTTCGTGCTGGGCGCCGTGCTGGTCGTGCCGATCTGGCTGATCGTGCGGCTGGTACGAGCGCCGCGTGGACGCTAGTGCCCCGTTTCCGAAGTTCGTGATACACCTCAGCACACTCTGACACGAACTTCGGAAACAAAGGGGCACTAGCAACTCATTGGCTCTAGTGTGGCTTTGGATTTGACGTTCCTATGGATGATCCGCCCGCAATGCTGATAGGAACGTCAAATCCGCCACACTATCGCTAGCTCCTCCTTCCGGATCACCCATGCCCGCGTGTTCTCGATCGCGGGCCCTGCCATGCTTGCCAATCTCACCACTCCCTTGTTGGGGTTGGTGGCGACGGCGGCGGTCGGGCGGCTGGGCGAGGCCCATCTCATCGGCGGTGTCGCGCTCGCCGCCATCGTGTTCGATGGCATCTACTGGCTGTTCGGCTTCCTGCGCATGGGCACGGTCGCGCTCACCGCACAGGCGCTCGGCGCCGGTGACGCCGCGGAGCAGCGGGCCGTGCTTTCACGCGCACTGTTGCTTGCAGCCATTATCGGTGCGGCCCTGGTGGTGCTGCAGGTGCCCCTGGCCTCGCTCACATCCGAGCTCTTGGGTGGCAGCGATGCAGTGCGACAGGCGGCGCAGACTTACTTCTTCGTGCGCATCTGGTCGGCGCCCTTCACGCTCGGCAATCTGACTCTGATCGGCTGGCTCACCGGCATCGCGCGCGCGACCACGGCGCTGGCGCTGCAGCTCCTGGTGAACTCGATCAATATTGCGCTCACCGTGCTGTTCGTGCTCTGGCTCGATTTCGGCATTGCGGGCGCCGCGCTCGCGGCGGTGCTGGCGGAGGCGGTCGGATTCGCGGCCGGGCTTGCGGTTGCCTGGCGGCGGCTCGGTTATCTCTTCGAGACATCAGCTGCGATCGTGCTGCAGCGTAGCAAGCTCGTGCGCACGCTGGTCGTCAATCGCGACATCATGATCCGCACCGCCTGCGTGATCGGCGCGTTTGCCTTTTTCGCCGCTCAGGGTGCGCGCACGGGCGACACGGCACTCGCAGCCAACGCGGTGCTGCACAATTTCGTGCTGATCGGCAGCTTCTTCCTCGATGGCATGGCGACCGCCGCCGAGCAGGTCTGCGGCCGCTCGGTTGGCGCACGCGATCACGCTGCGTTCGTACAGGCGACGCGGCTGGCGCTGGGCTGGGGACTGGGCCTCGGCGTCGCCTGCACCATGATCTTTCTGCTGGCAGGTCCGTGGTTGATCGATGTGATGACCACCAATCCCGAGGTGCGCCGCTTTGCGAATGACTCTCTCGTGTTCGCTGCTGTCGCGCCCGTGCTCGGCGCCCTCGCTTACACTTACGACGGCATCTTTATCGGCGCGACCTGGTCGCGCGACATGCGCAATCTCATGCTGGCGGCGTTCGCCCTCTATCTCGGCAGCTGGTGGGCGCTGCGCGACTACGGTAATGCCGGGCTATGGGTGGCGATCCTGGTGTTTCTCGCCGCGCGCGGCGCACTACAGGCCGCGCGCTATCCGGCGCTGGTCCGCGCGACGTTTTAGCGTCTGGAGCGGTTCTCTCGGCACACTCACGGCGCGCGCACATCCTGCGTTACTCCGGACTCGAACGGAGCGCCACGTATTGCCTGACCGCCTCGTATGCTGCTCCATCCTTGTAGCGGCCTTTGCGGACGTGGCCTAAGAGCACCCAGGCGATCCAGCTAAAGAACAGTACGACGCCGAGTAACGACAGGGTGCGGTTAAGCAGCACGTCGCTTACTGCATACTCGATCCCAACGGCAGATGCATCGATGTTGGAGCGCACCGGAATCATTGCCGCGCCGTCACCCCCTTGGAAGAACATCAAAAACTCAGTGGAGTTCGTTGAACGCTCGGTCCTGACCGAATGTATTTTCGCGCTGCAGAGCGAGACCAGAAACATGTATCGCTTGCACCTGCCCTCCGTGGCCCGCAAATCATCCGCCATTCTGAAAGTGCCCGCGTACCGAAGATCACGCGCCAACTCGGGCCCGTAAAATCCCACGGCTCCCAAGACCATTGCCATCACGAAGAGAGCAAGCCCCAGC
>Ga0066903_100005165_pt1 | contig 11259 bp, 10 predicted proteins | sample PanSoiMetaGPlot1_FD_67491 | JGI IMG/M metagenome (GOLD analysis project Ga0066903, IMG submission 67491) | Tropical forest soil microbial communities from Panama analyzed to predict greenhouse gas emissions - Panama Soil - Plot 1 (version 2) | ecosystem: Environmental > Terrestrial > Soil >...
ACGGTTGCCGACCTGTTCATGCCGATCTACTCCGGCCATCTGGTCGATGCGCTGACCCGCGGCGCGGATGACGCGGACGCGCGGCAGGCTGCGCTTGTCGCGTTCGGCGCCATCGTCGCGCTCGGGCTGCTGTCGATCGTGCTGCGCATCATCGGCCTGCAGGCGATCGTGCCGTTCACGCTCAAGGTCATGTCGGATGTGGCACGCGAGGCGTTCGAGCGCGTGCAGCGCTTTTCGACCGACTGGCACGCCAACTCATTTGCCGGCTCGACCGTGCGCAAGATCACCCGCGGCATGTGGGCGCTCGATCTCTACAACGACACCATCCTGATGGCGCTGCTGCCGTCGCTGATGGTGCTGTTGGGATCGATGATCCTGCTCGGGCTTCACTGGGCCGCGCTGGGCGCGGTGATCGCGCTGGGCGCTCTGGTCTATGTCGCGATGACGGTTGCGCTGTCGATGCGCTACATCGCGCCGGCGGCGCGCATCTCCAACGCCTGGGACACCAGAGTCGGCGGCACGCTGGCGGACGCCCTGACCTGCAATGCGGTGGTCAAATCCTTCGGTGCGGAACTGCGCGAGGATGCGCGGCTCGCTCGGGTCGTCAGCCGTTGGCGGCGGCGGGTGAACCGCACCTGGCTGCGCTACATTGCGGCGAACGGGGCGCAACTCCTGGTGCTGCTCGGCCTGCGCGGCTCGGTGATCGGCGGTTCGGTGCTGCTGTGGCTGGCCGGCCGCGCTTCGCCGGGCGACGTCGCCTATGTGCTGACGAGCTATTACGTCATCCACGCCTACCTGCGCGACGTCGGCATGCACATCAACAACCTGCAGCGTTCGGTCAACGACATGGAGGAGCTGGTCGAAATCCATGACGAGCCGATCGGAATTGCCGATGCTCCGAATGCGAAGCCGATCGACATTGCGCGCGGCCGCATCACCTTCGAGGACGTGACGTTCCACTATGGCGGATATCGCGCGCCGCTCTATGACCGCTTGTCGGTCGACATCCGTGCCGGCGAGCGCGTCGGCCTGGTCGGGCGCTCCGGCTCGGGCAAGACGACCTTCGTCAAGCTCGTGCAGCGGCTCTACGACGTCTCCGGCGGCCGCATCCTGATCGACGGCCAGGATATCGCGAAGGCAACGCAGCAGTCGCTGCGCAGCCAGATCGCGATCGTGCAGCAGGATCCGATCCTGTTCCACCGCTCGCTGGCCGAGAACATCGCCTATGGCCGGCCGGGCGCGAGCATGGCGGCGATCGAGCAGGCGGCGCGGCTTGCCAACGCGCACGACTTCATCCTGCGCCTGCCCAGGGGCTACGGCACCCTGGTCGGCGAGCGCGGCGTGAAACTGTCAGGTGGCGAGCGGCAGCGCGTGGCGCTGGCGCGTGCGTTCCTCGCCGACGCGCCGGTCCTGATCCTGGACGAGGCGACCTCGAGCCTCGACTCGGAATCGGAAGCGCTGATCCAGCAGGCGATGGTGCGGCTGATGAAGGACCGCACCTCGATCGTGATCGCACATCGGCTGTCGACGGTCCGCAGCCTCGACCGCATCCTCGTGTTCGATCGCGGCGAGATCACGGAGCAGGGCGCGCACGCCACGCTGATTGCGCGCACCGGCGGTATCTATCGCTCGCTGTTCGAGCGGCAGGCGACCGAGTTCGCGTTGATCTCGGCCGCGGAATAGGCTGGACGCGGAGGCGCGATCTCCCGTATGGAACGGGGCGAGGCAAGGCGAGACGGAGATGACCGAAGCGAGTCAAAGGGAACCAGCCGCCTTAGGGCTTTCGGTCATCTGGTCGGACGGTCTCGATCGGGCAGGTCGGATCCGCAATGTAGATCGGCTCGCCGTTTTGATCGCGATGCTGTTGCCGTGGACCACGACCGGCGCCGCAATCGCGGCCGTGCTGTGGGTGATCGCGTTCGCTTTCGCCGTCGATCTGCGGGAATTGCTGGTCTCGCTCAAACGCCCGGCCAGCGCACTGCCGGTCGCCCTCTTCACGCTGGTACTGTTGGGCGTGCTCTGGTCCGATGCGTCACCGAGCGACCGGATGCATCAGCTGAGCCAGGGCGTCAAGTTGCTGATGCTGCCGCTCCTGATCTATCATTTCGGGCGCTCGACGCGCGGCATGGTGGTGTTCGTCGCCTTCCTGATCTCCTGCGCGGTGCTTTCGCTTGTATCGTGCATTGTCGCGATCGAGCCCGTCCTGTCGGCCAAGCTCTATTTCTCGCGCGGGCCGTTCAGCCCGACCAGCGGCATCTTTGTCCGGAACTACATCGACCAGGGCCAGGAATTTTCGCTGTGCGCCGTGGCGCTGGCCTATCCCGTCGTGAAAGCGTGGCAGGAGGGGCGGACGCGCAAGGCGCTGCTGCTGGCTGCGCTTGGGCTGTGGCTGGTCGTCAATCTCTTGTTCGTCATCACCTCGCGCACGGCGCTGGTGACGATGCCGATCATGCTGGCGGTGTTCGCGTTGATGCATCTGCGCTGGCGCATGGCGGTCGCGGTCCTTTGCACCTTCGCACTGGTTGCGGGCATTGCCTGGCTCACCTCGCGCCAGTTGCAGGAAACGGTTGGCAAGTTCTTCACAGACTACCGCTACACCGAGATCCAGAACAACGAGACCGGCATCGGCTCGCGGCTGATCTACTGGCAGAAATCGCTGGGCTTCCTCAGCCAGGCGCCCGTAATCGGACATGGCACGGGCTCGACGCGCGAGTTGTTCGAACAGGCCGCGGTCGGCGAGGTCGGTGCGCGCGGCATGGTCGTCAGCGATCCGCATAACCAGACACTGAACGTCGCGGTGCAATGGGGCCTTGTCGGCGTCGCGCTGCTATGGGCGATGTGGCTGGTTCACTTGCTGCTGTTCCGCGGCGAGGGTCTCATCAGCTGGATCGGGCTGCTGGTGGTTGTGCAGAACATGCTGTCCTCGATGATCAACTCGCACCTGTTCGATTTCACCGAGGGCTGGATCTACGTGCTGGGCGTCGGCGTCGCCGCCGGGATGACGCTGGCGCAACGCGTCAGCCTTCGACCGCCGGCGCCGGCTGGCTCCGCGTCCACGTCGAGATCGCGACCGTGACCACGACGGCAGCGGCGAACAGCACGATTCGAGGCGTGATGGTCTCGCCGATGAAGATCGCCGCGAGCGCAAAGGTGACGAAAGGCTGCAGCAATTGCATCTGCGACACCCGCGCGATTCCGCCCATCGCCAGCCCCGCATTCCATGCGAAGAAGCCGATCCATTGCGGGAACAACGCGGCATAGAGCAGCGCGAGCCACGGCTCGAGCGCGATGTGGTCGAGGTCAGCGGGCAGGGTGAATACGGCAACCGGGAGCGAGAGCGGCAGCGCGATCACCAGCGCCCAGCTGATGACCTCCCAGCCCGGCATGCTGGCTGTGAGCTTGCCGGAAAAAGCGTAGCCGGTCGCAGATGCCGCAACCGCGCCAAACAGCAGCAGGTCGCCGGCGGTGAGCGTGCCGCCGCCCTGGCGCAGCGCGAACGCGACCACGATCGCCGCGCCCGCAAGCGAGGCGATCCAGAACAGCGGTTTCGGCCGCTCGTGGGTGATCAGCACCGCGACAAGCGCGGTCGCGATCGGCAGCGCGCCCAGCACCACGCCGCCATGCGAGGCATCGACGGTCTGTACCGCCAGCGCCATCAGGAACGGGAACAGGATCACCACGCAGATCGAGGCGACCGCGAGCTGCAGCCACAGATGCCGCGGCGGGAATTTCCGGCGCAGCACGATCAGGAGCACGAGCGAGCAGATGCCGGCGATCGCGGTACGCAATGCCGTCACCGCAACCGGGTCGATCGCGGAGACCGCAATCCGCGTCGCCGGCAGCGTGCCGCCGAAAATCACAACCGCGACAAAGCCCAGCAACAGACCGAGGCGTTCGCGCGATGTGGCGGTTCGTTCATGCCGGCTGGAGAGAGTGGACATGGCGCGCGACACCTAGCCGCTTTGCCCGCGCGCGTATAGCACGCGCGGCGCTCGCATGGCGGCCATGCGCATTGAACTAATGCAGGCTATTCCAGACCAGAATGGCGCCGGACAAGAACAACATTCCCAGCACGATGTCGCGGAAATTGCGGTCGCTCAGCGCGCCATACAGCCGCGCGCCGATCCAGCTGCCGAGGACCGTCGCCGGGAAGGTGAGCACCGCAAGCCAGATCACCTCGCGGCCGACCAGGCCGCCCGCGGCCTGCAGGCACAGCGCAACGAAAAGCACCGCCCAGTTGAAGGTCTGGAAGACTCCGCGCCGTTCGTCCTTGCCCCAGCCGCGGACGCTCGCCCACAGGATCGGCGGCGGACCGGACAGGCCGGCAAGGCCACCGAGGATGCCGCCGATGAATCCGACGATCCCGTCAGCAACCTTGCCACCGAAGTCGAACGCCATCGGCGCGCTGAAATAAAGCGCAGTTGGAAACACGAGCAGGAGAATGCCGACCGTCAATTTGAAAACGTTGGGATCGGCATGCGCGACCAGCATCGTGCCAATCGGTACACCCAACAGACCGCCGATAAGGACCGGCCAGACCAGCGCGAGGTCAAAACTTTTCCACATCGAGGGCAAGGTCGCGCTCTGCGCCACCACCGAGCAGATCAGTACCAGCGGCACCGCGACCGAAGGCGGCAGCACGTAGAGCCAGATGCCGAGCGCCATCAGCGCGCTGCCGAAGCCGGCAAGGCCCGACGCGAAACCGCCGGCAAGCGCGCCGACCAGCAGCAGGATGTAGCCGATCGCCCCCATCGCTATTCCCGACCGGCGGCGAAGGAAATTCGTGACATTTGGCAGGACAAGGCGGGCTCACCGGATAGAATGCGCATCAGCGTGCGAGGGATGATCATGAGGCGGCGCCGATTCGTCTTTGGCCTGCTTAGCATATCTGCGCTGGCGCCGGGGTTGCCCGCCTTGCGCGCGCAGCAGCCATCCCGCATGCGGCGGGTCGCGGTGCTGATGCTGTATCCCGAGAAGGACCCGGAGGGGCAAGTCCGCGCCCGCGCCTTCCGCGAAGGTCTCGAAAAACTGGGTTGGCTGCCGGGCAAGACAATTGCGATCGATTTCCTCTGGGGCGCGTTCGATGCGGACTGGACGCGTCTGGTGACCAGTCAATTGCAGCAGCTGGCGCCCGACGTGATCGCCGTCAACAGCAGCACCGGGCTGCGCGCCATCGAGAAGGTCGCCGGCACGACGCCGATCGTCTTCATCAGCGTGAGCGAACCGGTCGCGCAAGGGCTCGTGGCAAGTCTCGCGCATCCCGGAGGCAACCTGACGGGACTGTCGAACCTCGAGCCGACGCTCGGAGCGAAATGGGTCGACCTGCTCCGCGAGAGCGTTCCCGCCGTGAAGCGCATTGCTTTCATCTACAATCCGGGCAATCCAGGATCGAAGGTCACGCTGCAGACGGCGCAGATCGCGGCCAGGAATTTCTCGATTGAGCTTCTCGACAAGGCTGTTGCGGGCCTCGCCGACATCGAAGCCGCCATCGCCGACTTCGGCCGCGAACCGAATGGCGCCTTGATCCTTCCGCCGGAGCCGCTCGTTGCCGTGCATCGCAAGCGCATCGTCGAGCTGGCGACGGCTCACAAGCTCCCGATCGTGTCCGCGCTTCGCTCCTTTGCCGAGGAAGGCGGCCTGATCTCATATGGTGCGAATATCCCAAACCTTTTTCGTCAGAGTGCGGAATATGTCGACCGGATCCTGAAGGGCGAGAAACCTGCCGATATGCCGGTGCAGCAGCCGACCAAGTTCGAGATGATCGTCAACCTCAAGAGCGCCAAGGCGCTTGATATCGTCGTGCCGGCAACGATCCTCGCGCGCGCCGACGAGGTGATGGAATGATGATTTCGGGGCAGGAGATTTGATGAGTGCAAAACAAAGGACGTTCCTGCTTTGCCACGGCGCCTGGGGCGGCGGCTGGAGCTGGAAGAAGATGCATCCCTTGATGCAGGCCGCCGGCCATCGCCTGCTGGCGCCAAACCATACTGGCCTTGGCGATCGCGCTCATCTCGCCAATCCCGACATCGATCTGGAGATGCACATCCAGGACATCCTCAACGTTATCAGGTACGAAGATCTTCGCGACATCGTGCTGCTCGGACATTCCTATGGCGGCATGGTTGCGACCGGGGTCGCGGATCGCGCCCGCGAAAGTATCAATCAATTGATCTATCTCGACGCCTTCGTGCCGCGTGACGGCGAATGTTTGTTCGATTTCCTGCCGCTGTCGGAACGACAGCGGATGCGTGATGGCGCTGCGTCCGGCGACGGTTGGCGGATTCCGCCGAATCCGACTCCACCTGATACCCCGCCGGAAGACGTGGAGTGGCTGACCGCACGCCGCGTGCACATGCCGATCAAATGCTTCGAGGCGAAGCTCAAACTGCAGCACGGCGAGACCACGCTGCCCCGCAGCTACATCTACTGCACCCGCAAGGCGGGCTCGGACCCGTTCGCGCAGTTTGCGAAGCGCATGAAGGACAATGCGGCCTGGCGTTATTTCGAAATCGACGCCAGCCACTCACCGAATGTCACGGCGGCTGACGCGCTGATGGCGTTGTTGGGGAAGATTGTCGCGTAAGTTTCACCGTCATTCCGGGGCGACGCGCAGCATCGAACGATGGTGCGCAATTGCGCACCTGAGAATCTCGAGATTCCGGGTCCGGTTCTTCGGACCGTCCCGGAATGACGATGTACCAAAATGGCGAGGGGTCCGGCGTGGTTGCGCCGAACCCCTCATTTCAACATATCAGCCGGCCTGTAAGCCGGGTTCTGTAGGGCACCGCCGCGCTCGCGCGCGACGATACGTGACGGCCATTCCTCTGGGACAATGTTCGCACACTGCCTCGAGCAACCTACCCGGACGGCGAGCCTGACATCGCTCCCGCGGGCGTTATCGCTTTCGCGAACGTTCCGCGTTGCCGCCCCTATTCGGTCTTGCTCCCGGTGGGGTTTGCCATGCCGTCTCCGTTGCCGGACACGCGGTGCGCTCTTACCGCACCTTTTCACCCTTGCTGCCCCCTTCCTTTATCCCTCTCCCGCAAGCGGGGGAGGGTAGTGGGGGAAGCGGTTCCTTCTCTGTGGCACTTTCCCTGGGGTTGTCCCCGCCGGATGTTATCCGGCACCGCATGTCGATGGAGCCCGGACTTTCCTCTCTCGCGACCTTTCGGCCCTTGCGGGAGCGGCCGTCCGGCCGACTGACGACATAGCCATGGGGGGCGGCGCGGCTCGCGTCAAGGGGCTAGTGCCGCCCGATCTGAAGTCCCAGACTCACTCGCGGCCAAATCGAGTTCAGGGACTTCAGATCGAAAGCGGCACTAGAATCATAGATTTGCTAGTGCCCGTAACTTTCCGAAGTCCGCGAAAAGGTGTTGCTGCGATGTAGCGCGGACTTCGGAAAGTGGGCACTAGTGATGGTTAACCCAACTGACAACTTGTCAGCCGTAGTCCGCGGGGTTCAAACAGCAGCGGAAAAGTGGAGTGCTGCGATGAAAATGCCGGACGGAATGGCCGAGGCCCTGCTCAACAGCGCTTCCGATGCGATCGTCGCCACAGATCGCGACGGCCGGATCACCTTCTGGAATCCGGGCGCGGAACGCATCTTCGGTTTCGCGCCGGAGGCGGCCGTCGGCCAAACGCTTGATCTCATCATTCCCGAAAACCTTCGCGCGCGGCATTGGGAAGGTTTTCATCATTCCATGACGACCGGGACCAGCCGGTACGGTCATGGCGACCTGCTCTCGGTGCCGGGCCTGAACAGGGAGGGGCGGCGCATTTCGGTCGAGTTCACCATCGTGATGCTGCGCGATGGAGCAGGCCAGGTCGCCGGCACCGTTGCCGTCATGCGCGACGTAACGAAGCGCTTCGAGGAAGTCAGGGATTTGAAGCGAAAGCTCGCCGAAGCCGGTCGATAAGGTCCCTTCAAGACACCCTGAAAATAATTATCCTGAACATGTCGTTTGGCGCGCCGCCCGTTCGACTAGTGCTCGATCCCGAAGCTCGCCAGCGCTCGCGGCAGGCTCTTATGCGAGCTTCGGGATCAAAGAGCACTAGTTAACCCATAACTGAAGTGCGGTTTTGATTTTGAAGGTGCCCTGAAGAGATTGCCGCGAACGCCGATGGGCGCCTTCAAAATCACCGCACTTATGTGACGGCGATCCAGCCGAACAAAGAGGAGTAGTCCATGCAGTATCTTCTGATGATCTATTCGAACGAGGCAGAGTACGCCAAGCTCGATCCGGCGGCGAGCAAGAAGATGTCGGACGAGTTTGAAGTCTTTACCAAAGACATCATCCAGAGCGGGAACTTCAAGGCCGGCGACCGCCTGCGGCCAGCCTCGACAGCGACCACCGTGCGCGTCAAGGACGGAAAAGTCATGACCACGGACGGCCCGTTCGCGGAAACGCGCGAGCAGCTCGGCGGCTATTATCTGATTGAGGCCAAGGACCTCGATGCCGCGCTTGGCATCGCCGCAAGGATTCCCAGCGCGCGCCATGGCTATGGCGCGATCGAGGTGCGGCCGATCTGGGTTTATAACTGACGGCGCCGCGCACGTGACGTCCGGCGAAATCGAAAAAATCTTTCGCGACGAGGCGGGCCGCGCGCTGGCCACGCTGATCCGCCTCGTCGGCGATTTCGATCTCGCCGAGGACGTGCTGCAGGAAGCTTTCGCGGTTGCGCTCGAGCGCTGGCCAAGCGAGGCGCCGCCCACCAATCCACGCGCGTGGCTGATCAATGTCGGCCGCAACAAGGCCATCGACCGCGTGCGCCGGCAGATCGCGTTCCGCGGGCGGGAGCAGCAGGTTGCGCATGAGATCGAGCTGAGCGCCTCGGATGCAAACGATGTCGTCGACACCTCCGTGTTCGATGACGACGTGCTGCGGCTGACCTTTACGTGCTGTCATCCGGCCTTTGCCATGGAGGTACAGGTCGCGCTCACCTTACGCACGGTGTGCGGGCTGACCACGCCGCAGGTCGCGCGCGCGTTTCTGACCAGCGAGGACGCGATGGCGCAGCGGCTCTTGCGCGCCAAACAGAAGATCCGTCTCGCCGGCATCCCCTATGAGGTGCCGGAACGCGAGGCGCTCGCGCCGCGACTCAACGGCGTGCTTGCCGTGATCTATCTCGTTTTCACCGAGGGCTATGTCGCCACGTCAGGCGACGACCTGATGCGGCCCGATCTTGCGCGCGAAGCGATCAGGCTCGGGCGGTTGCTCAATACGCTGATGCCCGCACGGAGTGAGATCAAGGGATTGCTTGCCCTGATGCTGCTGCATGATGCGCGGCGCGCCGGGCGAGAGACCGCGGCGGGCGACGTCGTGCTGCTGGAAGAGCAGGATCGCTCGCTGTGGGACCGGCAGCAGATTGCCGAAGGCTTGGGCCTGGTCGAGGAGGCGCTGCGCCTGCCGGGTCCGCCGCAATCCTATGCCGTCCAGGCCGCGATCGCAGCACTACACGCGCGTGCGCCGAACTATGCCGACACCGACTGGAAGCAGATTGCCGGACTTTATGAAGTGCTGTTGCGCATCGCGCCGTCGCCCGTCATCGAGCTCAACCGCGCAGCCGCAGTGTCGATGGTGGACGGTCCGGCACGGGCGCTGGACCTGATCGATGCACTCGCCTCACGCGGCGGTCTCGATGGCTACGAGTTGCTGCCCGCAGTGCGCGCCGACCTCCTGCGCCGGCTCGGCCGTGTCGAGGCCGCGCGCGAGGCCTATCTCGCGGCGAGCGGCGCTACCAAACTCGAACCGTTGCGCCGGCTCTATGCGCGGCGGATGGCCGAGTTGGAGCAAGGCGAGAAGGCGAGGGTGTGACGTTCGGTCATCCCCCGATCAATTCATATTCGCGTTGTCGAACGCCAAGCGCTCGCCCGCATAGGCCGCCAGGCTCAGCGCGAGAAGGACGGTCTCGGCGATCAGGAGGCGGGCGCTCTCGGCGACGCTGCCGTCGACAGCGGCTCCGAATGCCCGCACCACCAGTGCCGTGCCAATGATTATCGTGACGAATAGAAGGCCCGTTGTGCGCAAGCTCGCCGTCAGCAGGCAGATCAGGACGAACAACGCGCAGCCAAGCGGGAACGCGCCGAAGCTCGCCCGCATGTTCGTCAGTGCGAGCGGGGAGCCAAGCGTTATGTCGGAGGCAGCGGCGGCTCCGACCGGATCGCCGATGAACTTGCGGCCGATCAGGGTCAGGACGACCAGCGCAGCCAACAGCACCGCTCGGCTGATCCAGGGGACGATCGATTTCGGCATCAGCGTTGCTCCTGCAACCAGGCGCCCGCTACGCGCTGTTCGCGACCTTGCCCGTCACCGGAGAGAACCTCGCGGCGCCGTGCGATGAGCTGCCAGGCGAGCAAGCCGACACTGACGACGACCGCCGGAACGTAAAAGACGAGGATCATCCAGACGACGCCGGTCGCCGCTCCCATGAGCTGCTCCTCGACGCCGCCGTGAATGTTAATGACGGTATCGGTCGCCGTTTCCGCGACTAGCAGCCAGCACAGCGCGATCGCCATTCTCAGCCTTTTGCGCAACAACATGATGGCCGCAAAAGCGATCACTGCCCCGCCGACATCGCCGATCACGATCTCGGTCGCGCCGCTCATCGAAATCGGAAAGCCCTCGCGCTGCGCGGCGAAGATTTGCAGGGCGACATAGCGGAACACATGCAGCCAGAGCAGGGCGATCAGCGCTTCGGCGCGACCCCATCTTGCAAGCAACGGAACCATGTACCAGCGCGCGATGACGATATACATCACAAGCGAGGTCAGCTGCGCACCGGCTTGTGCGGGAATGAGATGATTCATGGCCGCGCCTCCGCGTTAGCGGAATCGTCCGCGGTCTTTCGGCGGCCGAAGAACATGCGGCCGAGCAGCCCGTCGCGCAGGACGAAGGTGTGATAAAAGGCGCCGGCGACGTGCAAGGCGATCAGGGCCATCAACAGGCGCGACAGCACGTAGTGCACGCGGCGAATGGGGAAGGCCCAGAAATCTGGCGGTATCCGGCCGTGACTGAAAAACACGGCATCGAACAGCCCGGTCTGCAGCGCCATGATGATGCCGCTCGAGGCCATCGCGATCACAGTGACATAGAACATCCGGTGTGATGCCCAGGCAAGCCGATCGAGCAGGGGGTGATCCGCGCTCGCCGGAGAGGGATGCGCGCTGCGAATCCGGACCAGGAGCCGCGCCAGCATCAGGACGAGAATGGCGATTCCGCCGGCCATATGGCTGCGCAACGCCTCGATCTTCATCGGATC
>Ga0066903_100005167_pt1 | contig 11258 bp, 10 predicted proteins | sample PanSoiMetaGPlot1_FD_67491 | JGI IMG/M metagenome (GOLD analysis project Ga0066903, IMG submission 67491) | Tropical forest soil microbial communities from Panama analyzed to predict greenhouse gas emissions - Panama Soil - Plot 1 (version 2) | ecosystem: Environmental > Terrestrial > Soil >...
CGGCGGCGCAGGACTCTAGCACGCGCTCCGTACGATGATGAAACTGCCGCGAACCACACGAAGTACGCGGAACGTTTGCCTGTTCTCCCGCGCGCCCGCGCAGTCCGCGGCCACCTTTTGACTTTGACGGCTAGTCCACGGCTACTGAGCCGAGCAGCTCTCCGCCAGCATCTTGATCGAGCTGACCTTCAGCGTTTCGGCGCTCCCGGAGGTACCGGCGGCTCCCGGCGCGCCGCCGTAGCTCGAGGATGCGCGCGGGCTCGTGGCCTCCAGCTTGCCCGTGATCTCCACCTTGTGGCCCACGTGCTTCTGCAGATCCTTCTCCTTGCCGCTGAGCGCCACGCTATTGGCGCCACTCAGTGACGCGGGCGCGCCCGTGATGTTCGCCAGGACGAACTGAGCGCCCGCTGCGCCGGACGCATTGCCGGCGGTGCCCATCGTGCCGGAGCTCGACGAGCTCGCCGATGTGCCAGACGTTCCAGCGGTACTCGAGCTCGTCTGAGTCCCGCTCTGGATGCATCCCGTCAGCGTGACGGTCTCGTTCTTGTTCTTCGCCTGCTTCTCAGCGGATCGGCTGGGCTCGCTCTGCCCCATCGTTCCACCCTGACCCGCCGTGCCGGCCTGACCGGTACCGCTCTGCGCACTCGCGCCGACTGACATCGCCGCCGCAAGCACCGTCGCGAACATAAAATGACGCCTCATCGTTTTCAACCTCCAGTTGTTGCATTCATCGGTTGGGTCACTGGAGAAGGTGCAAGGAGGCGGCCAGACAAAAACTCCCAACCCCAGCTCCCGATTCCCACGGTTCGGGAGTTCGGAGCTGGAGGTTGGGAGCTGAGTCGTGTAGTTGCGGAGCTGTCTGTATTACTTTTTGGCGAACGCCGCGTCGTCGACCGGCGCGTTGATTTTGGCGTCGGCGATTTTCTCCGTCGTGACATCCCGCCACGATGTGTACTTCACCTGGAATGGGATCTTGATCCCGCCCGCGTCGCGGTAGTCGCTATAGTCGACCTGCTCGACGAGCGCGCCGTACGGCGTCGACGTTTGAATCGTGCGCCGCTTGAGCAGACCGCTCTGCCGTTCGAACTGGAACTGCTCCATTGCAGCAGGCGTGCGCGACGCCAGACTGATCGTGTCGACCCCATCGATATTGGCGTAGCGTCCGACCTGAAGGTTGGGATACCGCTGTTTGAGCGCGAGTATGCCGAGCTCGCTGGGGCGGCTCACCTGCGCGGCCTGCACTCCCTCGAGATCGCGCGCGTTGGCACCGGCCTGGACCCACGCGGCCTTCCCGTCGGTCACGCTGACCTGCGGCTGCGGCTTCCTGTCGACCTCGATGCGATACGCGCCCGTCGCCTTCTCCTGGACCGTAATTGGCGTGGTCACCAGATCGCGTGTCGTCTGCGTGCCGTGGAGCACGAGCGTTTTCGCGTTCGCGATCGCATCGGCGCCGCCGATCGCCTGAACGTACTTGTTGATCACGTCGTCGACGGTCTCAGTCGGACGCGGCGGACCTCCGCGGCCGGGGCCGCCCTGACCGGGCGCTCCCCCGCCGGGGGCCGCACCCGCTGCACCGGCCGGCGCGCCGCCCGGAGCGTTGCCGGGTCCGGCACCGCGACCCGGCCCGCCGGGACCGCCGGGTCCACCGGCGCGCGCCGCGGCGAACTGCGCGGCCCGTTCTGCGGCGGCCGCGGCTTCGGCCGGCGTCATTTCAATCGCGAGCGGCGGCGTGCGCTCGGCCTGCTGCTTGCCGTGATGGCAGGTCGCGCACGTCAACGTGATCGCCTTGTCGGGATTGGCGTTGAAGGCGTCCACCATCTGAATCATTTTTCTGGCCGTGTCCTTCGCGCGCCGATCGTCGGCCGCGAAATCCTGGTTCGGCCCGACGACGTGACACGTACCGCAGTTTGTACCGAGCGCGGCAGTAAAGTATTCCATCGTGTCGCGAAGCTGACTCGCGGGAATGTTCAGCACCTTGATGTTCTTGAACTTCTCCTTCGCGGACGGCCCCTGGTCGGCCGCCGCCGGTGCCTGCGACTGCTGCGGCGCCTGCGCACGCAACGCGAGCGTGAGGAGAGCCGCAACGCCGACGGTCATCACTGACTTTCTCATCATTTGATCCGCCTCCGACATCTGACCATTCGTCATTGATGGCAATTCGTGATTAACGTAAACCCGGCGGTGCCGTCCGCTTCTTCGTCGCCTGTTCGAATCCGTACGCCAGCTCGAGCAGCTTCGGCTCGCTGCAAGCCATTCCAGTGAACCCTACGCCGAAGGGTTGTGACTTCGGATCGAACCCGGCTGGCAGCGGCTCAGCCGGAGGCGGAGTCGCGGCAGGTGGCGTCGCGCCGCTCGCGGCTCCTGCCGGCGGAGTCGCGGGCGTCGTCTGGGCGGGAACTGTCGGAGCGGCGTCGCCGCCTCGGCCGCCGCGACCGCCGCCGCGTCCTCCACCGCCAAATCCACCAGGCACGTTTGGAATCATGCCGAAGGGGACGATGACGGTCGGATATCCAGGCTTTGACGCGATGCCCGCGCTGCCCGGTCCGGGGAACAACAGCGCGTCGAGATTGTTGGTTTTCATCGCCGCGTCGATTCCGTTGGTTCCCCCGAGGCGGATATCACGCGCGCGATCCTCCTCGTACTTCGCCTTGTCCTTTTCGAGATCGATCTTGTCGGAGTTGTCGAGGTTCGCCTGCCCGTACTTGATGGCGCCCATCTTCTCGTGGGCGGTGTTCCATTCGCGCAGTTCCGTGAGCGACTTCACCGGCGCCGCGGGACCGAGCGACGCGAGCCACTTGTTGAAGTCGCGCTTCATGCCGTACGGCAGCACGCTGGACTGGCCTGACTGGAAGAGATTCTCTTTCGGATCCTGCGCGACGACGCTCGGGATCTCGACAGGATCGATCACCACCGCGCCCTGTGCCTTGAGCACCGCGATGGCGTCCTCCATCACCTTCGACTGGCTCGGATTCAGGCCGCCGCGTCCGCGGCCGCCGCCGGGCGCCGGTATCGCATCGTAGAAGTTTGCGCGCGGAATGCCGATGCGCGCCCCCTTGAGTCCGTCGGCTCTGAGAAACTTCGTGTAGTCGTGGCCTGGCGGCGCGGTGCACGTCGACGTCGCCGAATCGTTCGAGTCGGGCGAGCCCTCGAGGACGCCGAACATCACGGCGACATCGCCGACGTATTTCGCCATCGGGCCCGGCGTGTCCTGATCGGCGGTAATGGGAATGACGCCGTACCGGCTGACGCGGCCGACCGTCGGCTTGATCGCCGCGAGCATATTCTGGTTCGACGGGCTGAGGATCGATCCCGACGTCTCGGTGCCGACATTGCCGGCCCAGAAGTTTGCCGACGTGCCGATGCCCGAGCTCGACCCGCCCGTCTGCATGACGGGCCGTCCGTCGGCTGACGAGCGCGGATCGCGGCGTGGATCGTACGGATTGAAGCCGTAGCCCTGTACGGCGTTGTAGTTGGTCGGCATGTTCGCTGCGATGTAGTTGGCCAGCTCGGTCATCCCGGTCTTCGCGATGATGATCGCGCCGGAATCGCGGAGGTTCTTCGTCAGCGTCGCCTCGTACGGCGGAATCAGCCCGACGAAGGCGAGTGCGCCGCCGGTCGTGGGCATGTCGGTCGTGTGGATGTTGTCTTTGAGCGCGATCGGAATGCCGTGGAGCGGCCCGCGAATGCGCCCCTGCGCGCGTTCGCGATCGCGCTCGTCGGCCTCGTCGAGCGCTTTCGGATTCACGGCGATCGCGGCGTGCAGCAGATCTTCGTACGTCGCAATGCGGTTGAGGTACTGCTGAACGATCTCGTGCGACGTCGTCCGGCCCGACTTCATCGCCGCCTGCATCTCCGGGATGCTTGCCTCGAACACGCTGAAATGCGCGCCCTCGGACGGTTTCGGCGCCGCGGCTTTCTGAGCCGCACCGAACGTCGTCCCAGCCAGCACCAGCAGCGCTGGCAACAGCACCCATGTCGTCATTCGGCTTTCGGCTTTCGGCATGCGTCCTACCGTCCTTGCTCGCGCCGGATACCGGCTCGCAGCGCGTTGATCGTCTGGGGAGATCCCGCGAAGAGTTCATCAGGGAATCGCTGCACGTACGCGAGCATGCCCGCGTAGATGCTGTCGCTCTGGTAGAGATTCAGCCCGAGCCCGGCCAGAAACTGCAGGCGCAGGTTGCGATCGCGATTGATCGATGCGTCGGCGAGCCACGGCGCGAGATCGTTGGCGCGGCCGGCGAACGTCGAAAACAGATCGACGGCCGAGTTCATGCCGATCTCGCGCAGCGACTGCACGACCGGCGCGTATTCGGGACGCTGCAGGCGCGCCTGGATCGCGTCGACGTCGATGCGCGTGTTCTCGACCTGGCCGAGCAGCACGAGATCGTAGCCGGCGCCGTTATTGGTGTTCCCCCAGACGACCCCGTTCGGGAACGCTTCCATGAACGTCGCGATCTCGCTCTTCACTGCCTCGGTGTTGCTCTCGTAGAGCTGCACGAACAGCGTCACGTCGCCGCCGGGGTTCAGCTTGCGCTTGACCAGGTCGAAAAACTCGCGCGTGTAGAGCATCGCCGCGCCCTTCACCCACGGATCGAGCGGATCGGACGTGATCGCGTCGAACTTCTCGTTGGTCGTCAACAGAAAGTGCCGCGCGTCGTCGATCCGCACGTGTACTTTCTTGTTGTCGACGACGTGGAAGTTGTAGTCGCCGAATTCCCTGGCGACGACTTTCGGGACGAGCGGCTCGATTTCGGCGATCGTCTGATGCTCGACGGCGGGATCGATCGATACCGCGCCGGCGGTCACGCCCGCGCCGCAGCCGATGACGAGCACCTTCTTGGCCTGCGCCGGGATGAGCGTGGTCATGTGGCCGAGCATGCGCTGCAGGCGCATGTCCTGCGGCTCGCTCGACGCCTGTACTTTGCCGGCGTTGTGATAGTTCAGCACGCCGCCCGGCAAACGCGTCACCGCGACGGTTGCGGTCCAGCCTTCGCCCATGTAGATGACGTCAGCCTGGCCGAGGCGCGTCGCCGTGTACCGTCCGTACGCCGCGAAGATACCCGGCAGCGGGCGTACCGTCCGCGACAGGAGCCCAGCGATCGCGGCCGCAATGATGATCGTCACCGTAGCGGCGACCGGCGAACGTCCGGCCGATTCTTCAGGACCGCCCGTCGACAGCACGAGCAGGCCAGACAGCGCGGAGAACAGAATGATCGCCTGCTGCGCGTGCTGGCTGCCGAGCCAGACGACGAGCAACAGGCTCGCGCTCAGCGAGCCGAGGATCGCGCCGACGGTGTTCGCGGCGTAGACGGCACCCACGAGACGCGCCGGATCCTGATCGCGCTCGACGAGCGAGGCCAGCGCCAGCGGGAAGCTTGCGCCCCACAGAATCGCGCCCGGCAGCACGACCCAGAGACAGCGGACGAAATCGAGCTGGAAGTTGAGCCACGGGTCGGGCGTGATGGACGGGTTCACCGGCCAGAACGGCATCGACTGGGTCAGCATGTAGCCCGACCAGGCCATCGCCGCGCACAGCAGCATCTGGCACCAGCCGAACGCCATGCGCGGACGCGGCGCCGTGCGGCCGATCGCCGATCCCACGCTGCTGCCGATGCCAAGCCCGAAGAGGAAGCACGCGAGGATCAGCGAGAACGTGTAGACCGTGCCGCCGAAGAGCAGCGACAACAGCCGCGTCCAGATCACTTCGCTCGACAGCGCCGTCATGCCCGACATCGCAATGGCGACGTAGATCGCCCACTGCCCTTGACGCGTCGCCGGCGTTTCCACTCCGCGATCCGTCGGCAGCTGCTCGACCGCCGGCGCCGACTTCGCGATCGCCAGCGCGAGCAGCGCGACGGTGCCGTTGACCGCGACCGCCGCGAACGTCGCGACGTTCATATCGAAGACGCGCAGCAGATAGAAGCCGGCCAGCAGACTCCCGATCACGCCGCCGGCGATGTTGCCGCCGTAGAAGAATCCCAGCCACGACACGCCTTCGGGCGTGGACTCGACCCAGCGCGAAATCGCTGGCAGCGTCGCGCCCATCAGGAGCGTCGGCGGCAGCAGGCAGATCGCCGCGGCGATGCCCCGCAACGCGATGCCGGCCACGCCTGACCCTGGCGACACGGCCGCGTAGATCGTATTGAGGAGCGGCATGCCGAATAGAATCAGCAGGCCGAACGCGCCAATGCCGAGCTCGAGGAAGGAGTACACGCGCATCGGGTGCAGCCCGCGCCGGACATAGCGCGGCAGCAGGAAACTCCCGAGACACATGCCCCCCATGAACGTGCCCAGCAGGACGCCCATGGAGACGGCGGAGGACCCGATTACAAGCTGCAGGAGCTGGAACCAGACGACTTCATAAATCAGCGCGGCACAACCGCTGCCCACAAACAGCAGCAGCAGCACCGGCAGGAACCGGCGCGGCGTCATCGACTCAAAGGCCCTTTCTGACGTAACTCACGAAAAAACGGGATGTTACCACGGCGTTTACGCCGCACATGGCCCGTCCGTTTACGAACGGACGGCCAACGAATGGCCGTCGTGGATCGTCCAATACGGCCGGGAGGCACGATGGCCTGGTGGAAGCGGGGCGGAGATGCCGCCAGAGACGACCGAGCCGCCGATTCGACTCTGCCGCTCATCCGGCTCGACGGCGTGACGAAGATTTTCAAGGGAGACGCCGATGAGGAGACGCGCGCGCTCGACCGCGTGACGCTCGACATCGATCGCGGCGAGTACATCTCGGTGTCGGGGCCGTCGGGGTGCGGAAAGTCCACGCTGCTGTCCATCCTCGCGCTGCTCGACGCGCCGACGGCGGGGCGTTACTGGTTTGGCGGCCGCCCGATGGATCGCGCGACGCCGTCCGAGAAGGCGCGCGTGCGCAACATCGACGTCGGCCTCGTCTTCCAGAGCTTCAATCTGATCGGCGACATGACGGTGTACGAGAACGTCGAGTACCCGCTCACGCTGCGCGGCGTGGCCGGCGAGGACCGGCGTGCGCGCGTCGACGCGGCGCTCGAGCGCGTCGGGTTGTCGGCGCGCGCAAAGCAGCGTCCGGGAGCGCTGTCGGGCGGGCACCAGCAACTCGTCGCGATCGCGCGCGCGCTCGCCGGCCGTCCGCCGATCGTCCTCGCCGACGAACCGACGGGCAATCTCGATTCGAAGAGCGGCGAGGCCGTCATGCAGATGCTGGAGGATCTGCGGCGCGACGGCGCAACGGTCTGCATCGCGACCCACGATCCCCGCCACATCGCGCGCGCGAAGCGCCACATCTACCTGTTCGACGGGCGGGTCGTCCCGGAACCCGTCGCCTGAACAGAATAGTGTTTACTTGTCTCGCGTCGCGGCCAGGCGTAGGATGCCCGACGTGACGCGCGACGAAGTCAACGCGCTCCTCGTCCGGCGCGACGCCGCATGGAAGGCACGCGACGCATCCGCTCTGGCGGCCTTGCACGACACCGCCGGCGTCGTCGTCAGCCCGACCGGCGGCGTGCTCGAAGGGCGTACCGAAATCGAGCGCGTCTACCAGCTCTATTTCTCCGCCTTTCCCGACATCACGGTCGAGGCCGAACCCCCGCTCATCGACGGCGACCGCGCGGTGCAGATCCTGCGGTTTTCGGGGACGCACGCGGGAGAATTCTTCGGGCTCGCCGCGACCGGACGGCGCGTGGAAGTGACCATGGCGAGCGTGCTCACGCTCGTCGACGGGCGGATCGTCGAAGAGCGCCGCATTTACGATTTCACGGGCGTCCTCGTCCAGGTCGGAGTCCTCAGGGCCAAGCCGCAGACCTGACGGGGCGGCCACCGCCATGAGCGTCGGCCGGGTTGAGGCCTCTCCCCCAGGACCATGTACAATGTACTTCAATGAGAAAGTACACCGTCTCGCTCGTGCGGGAGCGGTTCGCGCAGGCCCTCGACGAAGCCCAGCGCGGCGAAATGGTGTTCATCGAGCGGAAGGGGGTTACCTATCGCCTGTCCGTCGAGCGGCGGAAGAAATCCGCCCGACCGCGGAAGGCGATCTTCGACGTGCTCGATCCGGCCGTCGAGTCCGGCCAGTGGACGTGGGACTGGAGCTCCGGAACGCTCGAATTCCGGAACCCGTCGAGCATCCGGCGGCGGAAGCGCCGGTGATCCTGCTCGACACCAACGCGGTAATCTGGATCGATCGCGGTCATCGCCGCGTCAAGCGTCTCTCGGACGGCGGTCCTCTCTTCGTGTCTCCGGCGACGCTGATCGAGCTGCAGATGCTCGACGAACTGGGCCGCATCCGCTTCAAGGCGGCCGGCAGCGTCCGATCGATCGTCGAAGACGATCGGTGGACGGTCGACGATCCGCCGTCGATCGATTGGTTCACCCTCGCTAGCGAGGAGTCCTGGACGCGTGATCCGTTCGATCGCTTGATCGTCGCGCACGCCCGGCTCCGCGGCTGGCGTCTCGCGACCGCCGATCGGACGCTTCTCGGTCGCCTGCGTCCGTCCGAGCGCGTCGAGCTCTGAGCGATATACTCGCCGGATGGTCCGTTCGTTCGCGAAGGCCGACTTCGAGCAGGCGCGTGCCCGCATGGGCGAGCACGTCTACCACACGCCGATCATCACGTCGCGGCTGCTCAGCGAGAAAACCGGATACGACGTTCGCCTGAAAGCGGAGCTCTTTCAGCGCGGCGGGTCGTACAAGATCCGCGGGCCGATGAACAAATTCGCGCTGCTCACCGAGGAGCAGAAGCGACGCGGCGTCATCTGCTCGTCCGCCGGCAACCATGCGCAGGGAGTCGCGCTCGCGGCGGCGCGCTACGGCATCAAGGCGGTCGTCGTCATGGCGGAGAACGCGACGAAATCGAAGATCGAGGCCACGCGCGCCTACGGCGCCGAAGTCGTCCTGCACGGCACGATCTGGGACGAGGCGAACGAGAAGGCCAAGCAGCTCGTCGCCGAACGAGGCTACACCTACATTCACCCGTTCGACGACGAGGAATTGATCCAGGGACAGGGAACCGTCGGCCTCGAGATCTATCAGGATTGGCCCGAGCTGGAGATGGCGATCGTCCCGATCGGCGGCGGTGGTCTCATCTCGGGCGTGGCGATGGCGCTGAAAGCGTGCAATCCGGAGATCCGCGTGATCGGGGTCGAGTCCTCAGGCGCGCCGGGCATGACGCGGAGCGTGCGCGAGGGGCAGCTCGTCACGCTCGATCGCGTCGATTGCATCATCGATGGGCTGCGCGTGAAGCGCGTCGGCGAGAAAACGTTCGAGATCGTGCGGCAGTACGTCGACGATCTCGTGACGCTGCCGGACGAACAGATTTTCGACGCCGTCGTATGGGTGATGCACCACCTCAAAGTCGTGCCCGAAGGCGCGGCGGCGTCTCCTGTCGGAGCGCTGCTGCAGGGGCTCGTCACAGTGCCGCCCAGGACGAAGGTCTGCTGCGTCCTGAGCGGCGGGAACGTCAATCTCGACCAGTTGAAAGGACTGCGGTGGAACTGATGGTCGGCCGGTGTTAGCGGCCGAACACGTCGTCCATCGATGGCACGTTCGCATCGCACGTATGGTTCAGGCACGGAAGCCCGAGACCGGCCTGGATCGTCTTGAGCAGTGAGAAGTGGGTGTATCGACGCAGGCTGTGCACGCCGCCGCGTTCGCCGTCGTTCGTGTCGACGATGACGAGGACTTTGTTGTTCACCGCGCTGTAGTCGTTCTCGTCCCAGACCACGACGATCGCATTGTGCCCCTGGCGCCACGCCTTCGAGGCGTGAATGGCATTGACGATCGTGCGGATCGTCAGGTCGCCCTGGTAGATCAGCCCGGGGTTCAGGAAGTTCGTGCTGCCGTCGTTGAAGGTGCCATCGCCAAGCGGCCCAGGGTCGAAGTCGCAGGCCGGCCCGGCGTTGCCGCGGCCGTGCTGATCGTTGCACTGATTCGGCGCGATGAGCGAAAAGTCGGGCACCTTCCCTGACGAGAGATCATCGAACAGTCCCTGCGGTCCCTGGAAGCCGGCGATGTTCCCGAGGCCGTGCTCCTGAACGTTGCGGAAGTACACGAACGGATTGTGCTTGGCCGCGTACAGATTGATGAGCGACTGTTTTTCTTTCGGCAGGACGCTCGCGAAACCCGCGGTGCTGTTGAAGAAGCCGTCGCTGTTGTTCACGCGGTCAGGGCCGTAGGGCGGAAGGCTTTCCTGATAGCTCTTCCACGAGCGGCCTCGCTCTGCAAGTTGATCGGCTATCGACTTGCCAATCGTCGGAGACGACGCGATTGACGCGCCGTCGATATTGACCAGCGATGGCACAAATGGAGGGGTGACTTCGTTCGTCGTATCGACCGCAACCGTCGGGGCATCCATCCCGCTGCCCGCGATTGGGCAGATCACACCCGAACCGGCGTCGTCCCTGTTCTGTGTCGATGGTGTGACGATGTCGGGTTTGCACGCGTGGTTGTGCCAGTCAGGCGAGTTGTCGCTGAGCACGCCGAAGTTCGAACCGCCGACGAGCTCCAGATAGTTCGTCAGGCTCGGATGTCCGATTGCGAAGTAATTGTCCGCCGTATTCGCGGCCTTCAGGTACGCGTTAGTAAACGGCGCGTTAGGATTGCCGACGATCTGATCGTAGGCGTGGTTCTCCATCACGATGACGAACACGTGATCGAGACGGCCGCCGTCGTCCGGGTCCGTTCCCGATCGTTCGTGCGCGCGAACCGTGGTCATCAGCGTCAACGAAAACGCCACGAGCGCGCCCGTGGCCAATCTGCGGAATCTGCTCATCAACACCTCCGTGCGTGGCCAGCCTAAGACGCTGTTATGACCGCACGGTGGCGCCGCGGTAAACACGATGCGACATCCGATTAGGTCGTTTCACCGCTGCCGCGAAACGACGGTCATCTCGAAGTTACGAAGCGATTACGACGTTGCAACAGCACGTCTACAGCGCCCTGTTACCTTCGCCGGCGCGTTCGATTGGCGAACGAAGCGAGGTGACCATGAGTGCAACGGATCGTCGTTCTTTCCTGAAAATCGTGATGGGGACGCCCGCTCTCGCCGCAGCGATGCCGGCCGGGCTGGCGCGCGCGCTCGAGATCCCGGCCAACACGCGCACGCGTTCGATCCGTGACGTCGAACACATCGTCATCCTCATGCAGGAAAACCGATCGTTCGACCATTACTTCGGCACGTTGCGCGGCGTGCGCGGCTTCGCCGACCCGCGTGCGGTGGTGCTCAAGACTGGCCGGCCCGTATTCTCGCAGCCGAGCGACAGCGGCGACATCCTGCC
>Ga0066903_100005168_pt1 | contig 11257 bp, 12 predicted proteins | sample PanSoiMetaGPlot1_FD_67491 | JGI IMG/M metagenome (GOLD analysis project Ga0066903, IMG submission 67491) | Tropical forest soil microbial communities from Panama analyzed to predict greenhouse gas emissions - Panama Soil - Plot 1 (version 2) | ecosystem: Environmental > Terrestrial > Soil >...
CGGGGGGGCGAGCGCCGACACGATGGCTACGTCCCTCGAGGTCATCCTGTCCGATCCAGCCGTGCGCTGCGTCTTCGTCAACATCTTCGGCGGGATCACGCGCTGCGACGTGGTCGCGAACGGGGTGCTCGAGGCGCTCGCGCGGATCGACGCGACCGTCCCGATCGTGCTCCGCCTGGACGGCACGAACGCAGAGGAGGGCCGGCGGATCATCGCGGAGGCGAGGCATCCACGGATCGTGTCGGTCGCCACGATGGACGGCGCGGCCGAGGAAGCCGCGCGGCTCGCTCGGGAGGCCGCATGAGCGTCCTCGTCGGCTCGAGCACCAAGCTCGTGGTCCAGGGCATCACCGGCAAGGAGGGCACGTTCCACACCCTGCGGAACCGGGCCTACGGGACGAACGTCGTCGCGGGCGTCACCCCCGGCAAGGGGGGTCAGGACGTCGAGGGGATCCCGGTGTTCGACACGGTCGCGGAGGCGGTCTCCGCGACCGGGGCGAACACCTCGATGATCTTCGTTGGTCCCCGGTTCGCCGCCGAGGCGATCCTGGAGGCCGCCGACGCCGGCCTCGACATGGTGGCGTGCATCACGGAGGGGATCCCCACGCGCGACATGGCGGAGGTGCACTCCTACCTCCGTGGAACGACGACGACGCTCGTCGGCCCCAACTGCCCCGGCGTGATCACGCCAGGCGTCGCGAACGTCGGGATCATCCCCGGCGAGGTCTGCACGCCGGGCCGCGTCGGGTTCGTGAGCCGCTCGGGGACGCTCGTGTACCAGATCGTCTACGAGCTCACGTCGAAGGGGATCGGTCAGTCGACGTGCATCGGGATGGGGGGGGACCCGGTCCACGGGATCGGCTTCATCGAGGCGCTCGCGCTCTTCGATGCCGACCCGGACACCGCTCTCATGATCATGACGGGCGAGATCGGCGGCGACGACGAGGAGCGCGCTGCGACGTACGTCGCCGAACACGTGACGAAACCGGTGGTGGCCTACATCGCCGGGTTCGAGGCGCCGCCCGGCAAGCGGATGGGACACGCGGGCGCGATCGTCACCGGGTCGAGCGGGACCGCCGCAGCCAAGGCCGAGGCCCTCGAAGCCTCGGGGGTGCAGGTCGCTCGGACGCCGTCGCAGGTGGCGCAGCTCGTCGCCGAGCGGCTCGGCGGATGAGCGTCGCCGCGGCGTCGAGGATCGAGGCGGCGCCCGACACGCGGCCGGGCGCCTTGCTCCTCTCGGGGCTTCGGCGTGGCGCGGTGCTCGTGTTCCTTCCGGTGTTCGTCGCCGGGCAGGCGATCGCGTGGCTCACGTACGCGGTGAGCGGCTGGTACCGGCCGTGGTCCTGGTTCAAGATCGGCGTGGCCGAGACGCTCGCGAGCGTTCGGGTGGGGTTCATGACTTCGTTCCGGGCGCACGGCAGTCTGTTCACGCCGGACACGAGCGATAGCGCGGCGCTGCAACTCGCTGTCGGTGCACTCTTCATCGCGGTCGTCGTGTTGGCGTTCCGGGCGGGGCGTGAACAGGCGGGCGGATTGGAGGGGAGGCCGGGCGCGGCGGCGCTCGCCGGCGCCGCGCCCGGCCTCGGCCTCGCGATCCCGATGGTCCTGTTCGCGATCCCGGTGACGCTGGGGTTCCCGCAGTTCGGCATCGACCACCTGGAACCGGTCCTGTGGCAGGCGTTAGTCCTCCCGCTCATCGTTGGTGGCGTGTGCGGGGCGGTCGGCGGCGCTGCAGCGGCGAGGGCGACGATCGAGGATCGAGAGCCTTGGGGCGCGCGCCTGGTCGCCGCGGCGCGAGGCGGCTTCACGGCGCTCTGGTGGGCGCTCGCTCTCGCCTTCGCCGGGTTCCTCGTCGTGGCCGTGCTCCGGCCCGGCTCGACGTCGGCGTACGCACGGTTCGTGGGTCGGACCGGCGGCAGCGGCGCGACGCTCGTCGTCCAGCATGCCCTCCTGCTTCCGAACCAGTCCTCGATGATCCTCGACACCTCGATGGGTGCTCCGACGACGATCGCGCTCGGCGACACGACGATCGTGCGTCTGTCGATCACCGGCGTCGACGCCATCGGGAAGGAAGGAGGGGCGGTCGCGGGCATCGTCGGCGCGGGCTCCTCACAAGCCAACTTCCCAACCTGGTACTGGGCGTTCCTCCTGGTGCCCGCCACGGCGACGGTGATCGGGGGACGGACGGCGGGAGGCGGCGCGCGCGGCCGCCGGGAGGCGGCCGCGCGCGGCGCCCTCGCGGGCGTGGCCTACGCCGCGCTCTGCACGATCTCCGCGTGGTTCGCGGCGATCGTGCTCCCAGTGTTCGCCGCCACGATCGGCGGGTCGGTCCGTCTGGGAACCGATCCGATCGGGACCGCGTTCGCGGCCGCCGTCTGGGGGATCATCGGCTCGACGATCGGAGCGTTGTCCGCCGCCGCCGCTCGACCGGAAGGAGATCGTTCGATGGAGGTCGCGACACCCGGAGCCGGCGCATGAGCCAACGCATGGATGCCTTGCGGGAGCTGCTCGCCACCGGGCCGCTCGCTCACGTCGTCACCCTTGACCCGGACGGGACCCCGCACGTGACCCTCGCGTGGGCCGGCTTCGACGGCGACCACCTCGTGATGGCGACGTTCTTCAACCTGGGACAGCGGAAGCTCCGGAACCTCCGGCGCGACGGACGTGTGGTCATCTCGTTCGAGTCCAAGGAGTCCATGGGAGAGCGGCTGTGGCCGTACGCCGTCGTCGAAGGGCGGGTCGACCGGATCTCGGACGGCGGCGCCCTCGAGGTCATGGACCTTCTCGCCGAGCACTACATGGGTCCGGGAGCGCGATACCCGCTCAGGGACGCGCCAGAGGGCGTCGTCGTCTACGTCGAGGTGGAACGCGTCTACGGGCAAGGCCCGTGGGCTCGCTGAGCGACGGACCCGCTAGGAACCGACCTCGCTGAAGTTGCTCTCGATCTGGGTGTAGCGGCGCCATGCCTGGCCCCAGCCGTCGTCGGTCCGCGGGAAGCGCTCGACCGGCGCGGCGGGGTTCTGACGATCCCAGATGCCGAAGAACGATCGCCCGTAGCCCAACAGGTACCGCGTTCCGGTGTGCGTGTACTGGACCACCGCGGTGTCTGCGGGGTCGATCTGCGTCTGCGGCGTTGCAGATGGAACAGGCTGTGCGACGCCACCACCCGTCGAGTCGGGGACGGCCACGTGGTTCGGCTCCTGCGCAACGAACCGGAGCCAGGCCTGGCGCCAGCCGTCGTCGGTGCGCGGGAACCGCTCGGTGGGCACGTTCGGGTTCTGGCGATCCCAGATCCCGAAGAAGTCCTCCCCGTAGCCGAGCACGTAGCGGTATCCCGAGTGCGTGTACTTCTGCGCCGTGCCGGGGGACGTGGTGGTCGTCGCCGTCATCGCGGGCTCCGGCGTTGGTGCGTCGGTCGCCGCTCCCCACGGGGTCGGCTGTTGCGCGGCCGGCGGTGTCGGGCCGGGCCCGGCGTCCGCCGTTGGGGTGCCGTGCGGCGACGACGCCATGGACCCCGACGCTGCGGCCGCAGTGGCTGCGGGAGGAGGCTTCTGCGCCAGCGCGTCCTCACGCGGGACGGTCAGGTCGCTGAAGCAATAGCGGCACTTGATCGCTTCGTCCTGGATCTCTTCCGCGCAATACGGGCACTTCTTCACGCGTTCCTCCCGCGCTCGGCGGTCCGTCGACCGGCTCAGCTTACCGTTCCGCGGCTTGGCGTCCGTGGCCCGGCGGTAGCATGAGCGCTTCCATGGGCGAGCGTGTCGCGGTGCTGGTCTCCGGCTCGGGCACCAACCTGCAGGCGCTGATCGACGACCCGGCGATCAGGCCCCATCTGGAGCTCGTCCTTGCCGACCGACCCGGTATCCGCGCGCTCGAGCGAGCCGAGAGGGCGCGGATCCCGGTCGAGATCGTCGATCCGGCGGGGTTCGCCGACCGCGGCGGCTTCGACGAGGCGGTCCTCGACATCCTGCAACGCTCCGGGATCGACGTGGTCGTCAGCGCCGGGTACATGCGGATCCTCGGCACGCGCGTCCTCGATGTCTACGAGGGTCGCTGGCTGAACGTGCATCCAGCGCTCCTTCCCGCGTTCCCCGGGACCCAGGCGGTTCGCGACGCACTCTCCTACGGCGCCCGCGTGACCGGGGTCACCGTGCACCTGGTCGACGAGGGGACCGACACGGGGCCGATCGTCCTCCAGGAGGCCGTCGACGTGAGGCCGGAGGACGACTGGGACTCGCTCGAGCCAAGGATCCACGAGGTCGAGCACCGCCTCTTGGCGCGGGCGGTGCGCGCCATGATCGAAGGCCGGATCGTGGCGGAGGGCCGTCAGGTGCGCATCGAGGGCGAAGCGTGAGCGAGGTCCGGCCGATCCGTCGCGCGCTCCTCGCGGTGTACGACAAGACGGGCGTCATCGAGCTCGCGCAGGAACTGCGCGAGCTCGACGTCGAGCTCGTATCGAGCGGCGGCACGGCCGCCGCGCTCCGTGCAGCCGGCCTCGACGTGACCGAGGTCGCCGAGGTGACGGGCTCGCCCGAGATGCTGGACGGCCGGGTGAAGACCTTGCACCCGACGATCCACGCGGGGCTGCTCGCCGACCGGCGGAACCCCGACCACGTCGCGCAGCTGGAGGAGCACCACATCGAGCCGTTCGACCTGGTCGTGGTCAACCTCTATCCGTTCCGCGAGACGGTGGCGAGCGGCGCGGGCTTCGACGACGTGATCGAGAAGATCGACATCGGCGGCCCCGCGATGGTCCGGGCGAGCGCGAAGAACTTCGGGTCGGTGACGGTCGTCGTCGACCCCCGTCGGTACCGCGTGATCCTGGACGAGATCGCGCTCGAGGGCGGGATCACGCGGGCGACCCGGTTCGCGCTCGCGGCGGAGGCGTTCGCCCACACGGCCGCCTACGACGCGGCCGTCGCGGGATGGTTCGCCGAGCAGGAGGCCTCCGGCGATGCCTTGCCCTCGTACGCGGGTCTCGCCCTCGCGAAGATCACCGACCTCCGCTACGGCGAGAACCCGCACCAGCGCGGTGCGCTCTACACCGCGGTCGGCGGCCCGGGCTTCCTCGGGGGCGCCGAGGCGCTCCAGGGCAAGGAGATGTCGTTCAACAACTGGCTCGACGCGTGGGCCGCGTACGACCTCGCGATTGCCCTGCCCGATGCCTCCTGCGTGATCGTCAAGCACAACAACCCGTGCGGCGCCTCCGCCAGGCGGACGCCGGCGGAGTCGTACGCGGCGGCCTTCGAGTGCGACACCGTCAGCGCGTTCGGCGGGGTCGTGGCGTTCCACGGGATCTGCGACGCGGCCGCGGCCGACGCGATGCGGGATGTCTTCACCGAGGTCGTGATCGCGCCGGGCTACGACGACGATGCGCTCGCCGCGTTCGCATCCCGCAAGAACCTGCGCGTGGTTCGCGCCCCACTGGATCAGCCGATCGCGTTCGACATCCGAACGCTGCCGGGTGGGGCGCTCGTCCAGGACCCCGACGCCGTTCGCGAGACGCGGTCCGCGTTCGAGGTTGCATCGGCCCGGGAACCCACCGAGGACGAGTGGGAGGACCTCCTGTTCGCGTGGACGATCGCCTGGCGCGTCAAGTCGAACACGATCGTCTTCGCTCGCGACCGCGCGACCGTCGGCATCGGCGCGGGTCAGATGTCGCGCGTCGACTCATCGTGGATCGCCGCGCGGAAGGCCGGCGATCGGGCCAAGGGGGCCGTCGTCGCGAGCGACGCCTTCTTCCCCTTCCCGGACGCGCTCGAGGTGGCCGCGGAGGCCGGATGCACGGCGGTGATCCACCCCGGCGGCTCGAAGGGGGACGAAGAGGTCCTCAAGACGGCCGAGGCGCACGGGATGGCGGTCGTCCTCACAGGGACCCGCCACTTCCGTCACTGACCGACGCAGACGAGGCCGGTGGGGTGAGGGCGACCTGCTCTCACCCCGACCCCTTCGCAGGTCCCATGCGTCGGTAGGATTCCTGGGTGACCGCGAGGATCCTCGACGGCAAGGCGACCGCCGCGCAGATCCGCGCGGAGGTCGCCGAGCGGGTACGTGCGCTCTCCGACAAGGGCATCACGCCCGGCCTGGCCGCCGTCCTCGTGGGCGATGACCAGGCCTCTCGTATCTACGTGGGTCAGAAGCACAAGGCCTGCGCCGACGTCGGGATCCGATCCGAGCAGATCGACCTGCCGGCCTACGTCACCGAGCACGAGCTGCTGGCGACGATCCGCCGGCTGAACCGTGACCCGGAGATCCACGGGATCATCGTCCAACTCCCGCTCCCGGCCCACCTCCGCGAGCTCGAGGTCCAGCGCGCGATCCTCCCGGAGAAGGACGTCGACGGCCTGCACCCGCTGAACATCGGGATGATGGTCCGCCGCGGGCCCTGCTACCTCCCCGCGACGCCGTACGGGGTCGTGGAGCTGCTCCTGCGTTGCGAGATCCCGCTCGAGGGGGCAGAGGTCACGATCGTCGGGTACGGCGACCTGGTCGGCGCGCCGCTGTCGGTGATGCTGACCCAGAACTCCGTCCGCGGGAACGCGACGGTCACCTCGACGCACATCCGCACGCGCGACCTGGTCGCGGCGACGACGCGTGCGGACATCCTGGTTGCTGCCGCGGGCGTGCCACAGCTGATCGGCGCCGAGCACGTGAGGCCGGGCGCGACCGTCGTGGACGTGGGCGTCCACCGCACGGAGCACGGCCTCGTGGGGGACGTGCGGTTCGACGAGGTCGCCGAGATCGCCGGCGCGATCAGCCCGGTCCCCGGCGGCGTTGGGCCGATGACGGTCGCGATGCTGCTGGTCAACACGGTCCAGGCCGCCGAAGCGCAGGCCTACGGTCCTCCGTGACGGAGCCGACCGGCCGGCTCGCGGCGCTCCTCTCGCGCGGGTCGTTCGCGGTGACCGGCGAGATCGTGCCGCCCAAGGGCGCCGGGCCCGACCTGGTGGCCGAGCATGCGAGCGGGCTCGTCGGGTACGTGGACGCCGTGAACCTCACCGATAACCCCGTCGCGAGCGCGCACATGTCGCCGCTCGCCGGCGTCCGGTTCGTCGCCGAGGCCGGGATCGAGCCGACCGTCCAGCTGACCGTCCGGGACCGGAACCGGCTCGGGCTCACCGCCGACCTGCTGGGCGCCTGGGCGCTGGGGGCGCGCAACGTGTTCTGCCTCTCGGGCGACCCGGTCCGTGTCGGCGATCACCCGGACGCCGCCGTCGTCGGCGATCTCAGCGTCAACGAGGTGGTCGGGCTCGCGCGGCGGATGCGCGAGGAGGGGACCGATCTATCCGGAGCGGACCTGGTCGATCCTCCGCGCTACCTGATCGGCGTCGCCGACGTCCCGTTCGCAGAGCCGTACGACCCGGCGAGGCTGACGTCCAAGCTCGACGCCGGCGGGGACTTCGTGATCACGCAGATCGTGTACGACGCCGAGCGGCTCGCGGCGTGGGCGGCCACGATGCGTGCCGAGGGTCTGTTCGACCGCACGAAGGTCGTGATCGGCGTGACGCCGCTGCACAGCGCGAAGCAGGCCCGGTTCATGGACGAGAAGCTGCCGGGGGTGCGTGTCCCGGCGCCGATGATCGACGCGCTGGACGCCGCCGGGGAGGACGCCGCGGCCGTCGGGATGGATCTCACCGTGCGGCTCGTCGCGGACATCCGGGAGATCCCGGGCGTGGCCGGGATCCACGTGATGGCGATGGGTCGCGACGAGGCGACGAGGGAGCTGGTCGAGCGCGCGGGCCTGTTCCCGCGCCCGGTCGCCTGAGGCCCCTCGGATCGTTACCGCTCGTCGATCGGGACGTACGTCCGATCGCGCGGACCGATGTACTCGGACCCGGGGCGGATGATCCGGTTGTGCGCGTACTGCTCGCGGACGTGCGCGGTCCACCCGGTCATGCGCGCGAGCGCGAAGATCGGCGTCATCAGGTCCGTCGGGATCCCGAGCATGTGGTACACGCCCGCGGCGTAGAGGTCCACGTTGGGGTAGAGACCCTTCTGTTCGAGGGTCGTCTCCTCGATCGCGGAGAAGATCTCGAACCACTTCGGCTGGCCGACACGCTCGCCGAGCTCCCGACAGAGGTCCTTCAGGACGGCGGCACGAGGATCCATCGTCTTGTAGACGGCGTGGCCGAAGCCGAAGATCTTCTCCTTCCGTGCGAGCCGGTCGCGCACGTAGGCCTCCGCGTTCTCCGACTTGCCGACCTCCTCCGCCATCTTCTGGGCCTCCTCGTTGGCCCCGCCGTGCAGCGGTCCCTTCAAGGCGCCGATCGCACCCGTGATCGCGGAGAACATGTCGGACAGGGTCGACGCGATCACACGCGCGGTGAAGGTCGACGCGTTCATCGTGTGGTCGGCGTACAGGACGAACGTGGTGTCCAGGACGGCCGCGTCGTCGGGATCGGGCTCGCGCTCATGGAGCATCCACAGGAAGTTGGCCGCGGCGCTCAGTTCGGGGTGGGGCGGGACCACCTCGCGCCCGGTCCGGAGCCGGTCGAACACCGCGATCATCGTCGGCGTCTCCGCGATCAACCGCATCGCCTTGCGGTACTCGGCCTCCGGCGATTCGTCCCATCCGTCGGGATCGAACGCCGACGACGCCGACACGGAGGTTCGGAGCATGGACATCGGCGACGTGTTCTGGGCGAGGGTCGGCATCATCCGAGCCAGGAACGGATGGAGGACGCGCTCGTTCACCAGGAAGGTATCGAGCTCCGACAATTGGTCGCGGGTCGGGAGCTCCAGGTTGTGGAGGAGATAGACCACCTCCTCGAACGTGGCGTGTCTCGCCAGGTCGGCGATGTCGTATCCCACGTACCACAGGCGACCCGCCCCGCCGTCGATGTCGGAGATGCTCGTCTGCGCCGCAACGACCTCGCGCATCCCTTGCTCGGGCATGCCACCAGGATAATCGGGCCTCGCCTCGGACCGTCACCGCTGGCCCCGTCCTCCGGAGCCACCGCTACCCTGGGCGCTCGATGACCCAACGTGTGACGCTCGTGCCCGGCGATGGGATCGGCCCCGAGGTGATCGGTGCCGCCCGCAGGGCGATCGACGCGACCGGGGTGGCGGTCGACTGGGACGAGCGGCCGATGGGGGCGGCTGCGTTCGCCGGCTCCGGCCGGGCGCTGCCGCCGGAGACGCTCGACGCGATCCGCTCGAGCCGTGTCGCGCTGAAGGGTCCCGTGGAGACCCCGCCCGCGAGCGGCCTTCGGAGCGTGAACCTGCTCTTGCGGCAGACCCTCGACCTGTACGCGAACCTCCGGCCCTGCCGCAGCTCCCCGGGGGTTCCGTCGCGGTACGACGGGGTCGACCTCGTGGTGATCCGCGAGAACACGGAGGGGATGTACACCGGGATCGAGTTGGAGATGGGCACGGGTGAGGTGGAGGAACTGATCCGGTTCGTCGGCGCGACGACCGGCACGGTCGTGCGCGCCGACTCGGGGATCTCCGTCAAGGAGATCACCGAGCACGGGAGTGAGCGAATCGCGCGGTTCGCGTTCTCGTGGGCCCGCGAGCACGGCCGCGCGCGCGTCACCGCGTCGCACAAGGCCAACATCATGAAGTTCTCGGACGGGCTCTTCTTGGAGGTGGTCCGGCGGGTTGCCGTGGAGTACCCGGACATCGCGTTCGACGACCGGATCATCGACGCGCTCTGCCTGCAGCTCGTTCAGGCCCCGGAGCGGTTCGACGTGCTCGTGCTGGAGAACATGTACGGGGACCTCGTCGCCGAGCTCTGCGCCGGGTTGATCGGCGGGGCCGCGGTGGCACCCGGAGCGCATCTCGGGGGGACCGACGGGAAGGAGCTCGGCGTCTTCGAAGCCACCCACGGCACGGCACAGCATCTGGCCGGGCAGGATCGCGCCGACCCCGTCGGCGCGATCCTGTCCGGCGCGATGCTCCTGCATCACATCGGTGAGGACGACGCCGCCGACACGCTCCGGGGAGCGGTCGAGGCTGTCCTGGCGCGGGGCGACATCGTCACGGCCGATCTCCGCGCGCCGGACGACGACCGGCCGGCGGCCGGGACGGCCGCGTTCACGGACGCCGTGATCGCCTCGATCTGAGGCTCAGCATCCCCCTCGGCGTCGCTACGATGGCGGGCCCATCTGGCGAGCGAGGAGCATCGACGCATGAAGATCACCGTCGTCGGGAGCGGCTTCGTCGGGCAGACGACCGCGATGAGGATCCTGGAGAAGGGCCTCGGCGAGGTCTGTCTGATCGACATCATCCAGGGTAAGCCGGAGGGCTTGGCGCTCGACCTCAAGGAGGCGGCGCCCGTCGAGGGCTACGAGCCGCGGGTCACCGGGACGAACGACTACGCGGACACCGCGGGCTCGGACATCGTCGTGATCACGGCGGGCTTCCCCCGCCAGCCCGGGATGAGCAGGATGGACCTGCTCGGCAAGAACGCCGGGATCATGCGCGACGTGATCGCGAGCATCGCCCCCGGATCGCCGAAGGCGATCCTGATCGTAGTTTCCAACCCGCTCGACGAGATGACCTATCTGGCCGCCGACGCGAGCGGCTTCCCGAAGGAGCGCGTCTTCGGGATGGCGGGGGTGCTCGACTCGGCGCGGCTCCGGTTCTTCATCGCCGAGGAGCTCGGTGCCTCGCCGAGCGACGTGCAGGCGATCACCCTCGGCTCACACGGCGACTCGATGGTCGCGCTCCCTCGGCAGGCCACCGTCGGCGGGCGACCGCTTCCCGAGCTGGTGGACGAGGCGACGCTCGAGCGGCTGTTCCAGCGCACGCGCGACGGGGGCGCCGAGGTCGTCGCGCTGCTGAAGAGCGGCTCGGCCTACTACGCGCCGAGCGCGTCGATCGTCGCGATGGTGCGCGCGATCGTCCAGGACACGAAGGAGACGCTGCCGGTGTGCGCCTGGACGACCGGGCAGTACGGCATCTCGGACGTGTACGTAGGTGTCCCGGCGAAGCTCGGCCGGGCCGGGATCGAGGAGATCGTGGAGCTCGATCTGAACGACGACGAGCTCGCGCGGCTCAGGGAGGCGGCCGAGGGCATCCGCGCGAAGTGCGCGGACCTCGCGAACGTCTGAGCCGTTCTCCGATCGTGCGATGGGCGGGTTCCTCGACCTCGCGCGCGAGCGCGTCCGCGGCTTCTTCACGAACTGGTCCACGTACGATGCGCCCGTCAGGACGAAGCTCCGGCTCACCGTGCGGAACAGGATCAAGGCGAACTGGCACGGCTGCTGCGGGAACCGCGGCCAGCCCGGTTGCTGACAGGTCCCCCGGGACCCCGG
>Ga0066903_100005169_pt1 | contig 11256 bp, 10 predicted proteins | sample PanSoiMetaGPlot1_FD_67491 | JGI IMG/M metagenome (GOLD analysis project Ga0066903, IMG submission 67491) | Tropical forest soil microbial communities from Panama analyzed to predict greenhouse gas emissions - Panama Soil - Plot 1 (version 2) | ecosystem: Environmental > Terrestrial > Soil >...
TACGACGAGCACGGCGGCATCTACGATCACGTGCCGCCGCCGAGCTGCACCCCCGATGGATTCGTGGCGCAGCCGAAGGACACCAAAACGGGCCAGCCGTTTCATTTCGATCGTCTCGGCGTGCGTGTACCGGCGATCTTGGTGTCGCCATGGGTTGCCAAAGGCACGGTCGTCGACGACGGCCGCGTGTTCGAGCACGCGTCTATCCCCGCGACTGCACTGAAATGGCTCCTGCCCACCTTCGACAACAGCCAGCGCTCGCCGCGCGAAGCCGCGGCGCCGACATTTCTGGATCTGCTGACGCTGAACGCCATGCGCACCGACACCCCGGAGTTCTCATGACCGTCATCAAGCTGCCCAAGACGCCGAAGAACGCGTTCAACCCGCGGCGTCCCGCGTCGGCGCTGCTGCTGTCTCAAATCGAACATCTCGAGCATGCCGTCGGGCTCGAACCGAAGCGCGTCAAGCGAACCGAGGGAGATGCCGCGCGCTACATCGCCAAGCTGACGGCGGAGCTTCTGAAACAGGCTCAAACGCCTGCCGCTCCTGCCCCGTCGCCACTCGCCGGTACCGTTCCGGTGGCCGCCTCGCCGTCACCCACCGTGACGCAACCGGTCGTGCCCCGCGCGCAGATACCGGTCGGCACCAAGAAAGCAGGAACGAAACATCACGTCATGCCCGTCCCTAAAGGGGCCAAGAAGAAGGCCAGGATGAAGACCTCGAAGAAAAAGTCCGCTGCGCGGCGGAGGAGGAGCCGATGAACATCCGTCGAGCGGTGGCGACCGTGGTTCTCGCGTGTGCCACGGGCATCGGCAGCGCAGGCGCTCAGGAAAGCCCGATCGGCGCCGACTTCCGAAACGAGGGCAAGGACACGCACACGAGTTGTGTCGAAGACAAGTCGATCGTTGGGTGCGCGGCGACGTTTGTCACCGATCACCCGCTCCATGTCTCGTTCGGCACCATCGCGCCCCAGAACGGCGTCGGCGTCGGTCCCGCCGTCGTGTGGCACTGGACGCCGTCGAGCAACTGGCGCTGGAACGGCAGCGCCGATGCAATATGGCCGGGCGCGGGCGCGTGGCGCTTTGGTGCGTACGCGACCATCGTGCGCACGAAAGTCGACATCCCTCGAGTCGTGGTTGGCGGCGGCGGCGCATCGCCCCGAGCCCCTCGAATTCACCCTTACCCCATCATCAAGCTTTACACGCAGTCGATCTCGCTGCCGCAGTTGCTTTTCTTCGGTATCGGCCCAAACACGACGGTCAACGACAAGTCGTTCTTCGGCCAGCGCGAAAGCATCACGGGGGCAAGCGTCATCTGGCCGATCACGCCGAACAACAACTTCGATCGCTTGGTGCTGTCGCTCTTCGGCGAGGCGAACGGACGGTGGGTCTCGATTCAGGGCGGCCCGTCAAATGACTCGCCGTCAATCGATCAGGTCTACACCAGCGTCACCGCTCCTGGATTGTCGTCGCAGCCCGGCTTCGTCCAGTTCGGCGAGGGCGTTCGCATCTCGCCGTCGCTCGCCAGCGGCCACCTGCGTCTGAGCTACTTCGCCAAATACCAGCAGTTCCAAGCGCCGTCCGATTCGCTGTCGTCGTTTCAGCGCTGGACGGTGGATCTGAATCACGAGATTCCGCTTTACCGCTCGACCATTCCTGGAGCGAGAGACTTCAACACGCCGAACGACTGCTCGACGTCGGCGACCGATCACAAGTGTCCGCCTGTGGCACTGTCGCGCAACAACACCGGGTCGATCACGCTGCGTGCGCTGATGTCGCGGTCGGTCGTGTCAGACGGCGCGGCGGTGCCCTTCTACTTTCAGCAGACGATTGGCGGGTCAGACCTCGACGGCAATCGTGTGTTGCCGAGCTACCAGGATTATCGCTTCCGCGGTCCGAACGTCGTGCTGCTCCAAGAGACGTTCGAGCACTCGCTTTTCGGATCCCCGATCGGCCTGTGGCTCTCCGCGGATCAAGGCCAGGTGAGCCAGCAGCAGACGGGACTCAACTTCACGAACCTCGCGCACAGCTGGGCGGTCGGCTTCTCGCTGCGCGCAGGGGGAGTCCCGGTCGGGTTGATCACCTGGGCGACGGGGCCCGAAGGTCATCACTTCGCGGTGACAATCAGTCCCACGTTGCTCGGAGGCTCCAGCCGGCCCTCGTTGCAATAGAACGAGGGCCGCGCCTCACTGCAGAGTCGTAATAGTCACCGACTTCGTGACGCCGCCGCTCGTCGCCGTCATGCTGGCGCTAACCGGCAACGGCACGCCGACGTTGGCCGGAAGAATCGGCATGCTGAAAACGAACGTGTCCTGCGCGGCAGGAACGGTAACCGTCGTTGGAGTTCCAGGCCCACCGAACGAGAAGTCGCCGCCGAGTATCACGAGGTTGGGTACAGGGGGGCCCACCAACGCGAGCCTGATCGTTACGACCAGAGTCTCGCCTATGTGCACCGGGTTCGGCGTCGCATCGATTGACGCAACCGGAATGGGGCCCCCGCCACCCGGTGGCGGCTGCTGTACCGCGACATCAGCGTGCTCCCACGTGTCGCCCTTGAGTCCGCTATCCGCGATCGGATCGCTCCGGCCGCCGAACAGCACCACTCGCCCGCGCGTGCTGTCGAACGCCATCGCATGATCGAATCGCGCGCCGACGCCCATATCCTGGCGGGCCGTCCAGAGATGGCCGTTCCACTCCCACGTGAGCCCGAAGAGCTTGCTTCCCGGTGCATTCGCAAGCGCCGAGATGCCACCGAAGAGCGCCGACGTCGCCGAGCGAAACACCAGTGCGGCGCCGGTCGCCGCGGCGGGACCGATATCCTGAATATGCTTCCAATTCGTGCCGTCCCACTCCCAGGTATCGCCCAACGTCGGCGCGTTTTGGCCGCCGACGTCGCCAACACCGCCGAATAACACGGTGCGTGCACGCACAGTGTCATAGGTCATCGCGTGACCGCGCCGAGCAGACGGCCCGGTGTCTTCGACCTGCGACCAGTCGGATCCGTCCCACACCCACGTGTCTGACTGCGAGGTTCCATTGCTCTCGCCGCCAAAAAGGACGACGCGGTTGCGAGCGACATCGAACGCCATGGCGTGTTGGCCTCGCGCGCTCGGACCGATGTCCTGTGTCTGCGTCCACGAATCGCCGTCCCATTCCCAGGTGTCACCGAACGTGTCGTTGCCCGACGCCCCGCCAAAGAGCACCGTGCGCTGTCTCACGCTGTCGTACGCCATGGCGTGCGCGAAACGAGACGACGGGCCCATGTCCTGGAGTTGGGTCCAATCCTCTCCGTCCCAGCTCCACGTGTCGCTCAACGTCCGGTTGCCGGCAGCGAGGCCACCAAACAGCAGCACCACCTTGCGACTCGCATCGAACACCATCGCGTGACTCGCGCGGGGTTCCGGACCGATGTCCTGTTTCTGCGTCCACAGCAGCTTCGCCACAACGCTCCTCGTCGTATCGAAAGGGTGGTCCTCAGGAAAGGGAGCGCGCATTCTACTGCTAGAATCACGCGCCATGAAACCCCGCGTGCTCGTGACCCGTGAAATCTCTGCAGAGGCAATCACGCGCCTCAAGGCGCACTTCACGGTCCTCGCCAATCAGAACGACCATCCCGTCAGCCCACAGCAACTGCTGCAGAAGCTGGAAGGCGTGCACGGCGCAGTGACGTTGACGACCGATGTCATCAACGACGGCGTGCTCGCGAAGAACCCCCAGCTGAAAATCGTCTCCAACGTCGCCGTCGGCTACAACAACCTCGACGTCGCCTCCGCCACCAGACGCGGCGTCATGATGACGAACACGCCAGGCGCCGTTGACGACGCGACGGCGGATTTGACGTGGGCGTTGATCCTCGCGACCGCTCGCGGCCTCACATTTGCTGATCGCACGGTGCGCGCCGGCAAATGGAAGCGTTGGCGGATGATGGAGTTTCTCGGCCAGGACGTGTACGGCAAGACTATCGGTATCATCGGATTCGGCCGGATCGGGCGCGGCGTCGCGAGGCGCGCGATGGGCTTCAACATGAAGGTGCTGTACGCCAGCCGGTCGCGGGCCTCTGACGCCATCGAACAGGAGTTTCGCGCGTCGTATGTGGACAAGGACACGCTGCTCCGCGAATCGGACGTCGTCACACTCCATCTCCCCTTGTTCCCGGAGACACGGCATTACATCGGAGCCAGAGAGCTCGCGCTGATGAAGAAGACCGCGATTCTCGTGAACGCTTCGCGCGGGCCGGTGCTCGACGAAAAAGCGCTGGTGAAGGCGCTGAAGGCGAAGCGCATCGCCGCGGCCGGTCTCGACGTCTACGAGAACGAGCCTGCGTTGTCGCCGGGACTCACGCAGCTGCCAAACATCGTGTTGACACCGCATGTCGGCAGCGGTACCTACGAGACCCGGCTGAAGATGTCGAACATGGCGGTGACGAACTGCATCGCCGGCCTCACCGGCCAGCGACCACCGAACCTGCTAAATCCAGAGGTCCTGACCACGCGCGCCACGCCGTCCCTGTAAACCCACCGCAGGCACGCGGTTTGAAATTCGTTCTTGCGGAAGATCGACCGCGCGACTGCGCCACTCCGATCTCGATGTCGATTGCGAACTTCGTCGTGCAGCTCACAACGGATTGAGATCTTTAGAGAGCAATGGATATCAACTCGAGAAGCTTCGGGGCACGGAATAGCCGCATGGGCGTCGCACTCGCGGTCGCCGTTGTCGCTGTCGCCGTGCTGTCGGGCGCTCAGGCCGCGGCGACGCGGACTACAGAGGTTCCGCTCACGGCGCTCGGGATCGACGTGAACTTCTACACGGGCCCAATCACGCACGATGTGTGGCAGCAGGTGCAGAGAGCCGGCGAAGAGTTCGCCATTGCGCAGGCCTGGGGTGGCCGCAGCCGGAACGAGTACGCCGAAAGCCAACTTGCGGGCGCGCGATCGGTCGGCATGCGAACGGCCGCGTACGTCCTGCTCAACTACGACAACCAGGTATGCCCCACGTTCGATCGCCCCGTGCGTTCCGCCGGAGGACTCTGCGCCGGCAATCCGATTCCGCAGCCGCAACAAGGCGGACGCTGGCAGGTCCGACAAGGTATTGCGGCGCTCGGATCGGAGCTCGCACAAGCGGCGTTCGTCGCCATCGACGTCGAATGGTTTCTGTCGTCATCGCCGCCGTCCGGTCCGATTGCGCTGCAGCAACGGCGCGACACGATCCTCGACGCCATTGACGAGGTGATCGCGTGGCGCAAGCAGCCGGTCATCTACACCCGCAACGGGCGCCGTCATTGGCTCGACATCACCGGCTGTACCGCCACGTCCGCAGACGTCGACTGCGAACGGCTGCATTCGGTGGTGCGCCATCCGAAACAACCCGTTCCGTTATGGGACGTCGATAGAGGCTACGCCGAGCTCGACGGATTTCAACCGCACGGCCCCTGGACGAGCCGCGTCGGACGGCAGTACAGCGTCGATCAGAATCTCTTCGGCCTGCCCCGTGGCAGAACCGTCGACCTCAATGTGTTCGACGTCGCGATCTTCTCGCCGTCCCCGCGGCATCGGTAAGGCGCGGCGCGCCATGCGCTATCCTTACGCGCTATGGCTGAAACGGTCGAATTCAAAAGCAACGGACACAACACCTCGGGATATCTCGCGAAGCCTGCGAGCGGCGACGGACCGGGCGTCCTCGTCATCCAGGAATGGTGGGGACTCGACGACGACTTGAAGAAGGTGGCGGACAGGCTCGCCAGCGCCGGTTTCGTCGCGCTCGCACCTGATCTCTACCACGGCGAAGTAGCGGGGCACACGGAGATGGACAAAGCGGCGCATCTGATGAATACGCTGCCGGCCGATCGCGCGGCCCGTGACATGAGCGGCGCCGTGGACTTCCTCGCGAGTCACCCGTCCGTCACGAGCAAGAGCGTCGGCGTCGTCGGGTTCTGTATGGGCGGAATGCTCTCGTTCATCGTCGCGGCGAGTCGCGGCGACAAAGTGAAGGCACTCGTGCCGTTCTACGGATTTCCGCAGGGGCCGATGGAGCCCGATTGGTCGACGCTGATGGCGTCAGTCAGCGGTCACATGGCGGAACACGACAACTTCTTTTCGCCGACCGCAGCCGCAGCGCTCGAGAAGAGGCTGCGCGCGATGGGAAAAGACTGCACGCTGACAGTGCATCCAGGGACCGGGCACGCGTTCATGGGACCGCACAACGCGCTCGGCACGCTGAACGAGAAGCTGGCGGAGCAGATCTGGCCGGATGTGATTGCGTTTCTGAAGGCGAAGGTCGTGTGACGTACGTCAGTGATCCAGATGCTCTTTGAGCGCGTGCTGGTATTCCTCGTTCTGCTCCGCTTTGTGCTTCGGAAGCCGCCGCTTGCGTTCCGCCTTCACGCGATCACGAGTGAGCTGGTCCGTGGACATGCTGGCAGCGGACAGCAGCTTTTCAAGATCGGTGCTCTTGCACGACGGACAGGCCGGCGGCGGATCCTGCGAGCGCACGAGCGCTTCGAATTCATTCTGGCAGGAGCGACAGACGTATTCGTATAGCGGCATGTAACTAGGCCAATGTTACCGCAGCTGACACGGCTGCGGATCCCAGCCGGCTGCGTCGGCCTGCTTTCGCAGATGCGTGCTGCGCTTGTGGCTGCGGGCGAGATACGTCGGATCGGTCAGCACGGCATCGTCAATCAGCCAGACCTCCCCGCCGGGCTCGCGGATGACGTCGAAGTACTCGACCATCTTCAGATTGGCGCTGAACGGCACGCCGTTGTACTGCAGGTACCCGGGAAGCAGGTTCGCGGTTTCGACGCGAAGCGATTTGCGATCCCACTGCGCACTCGACGTGCCCTGTCGTGACGGCGCACCGGCGGCGACCGTTTTTGCTGGCGATGCAAACCGGAGCATGCGGGTCTGCGTGCCGGCATCCGTGTCGATCTTCAACGTGTAGTCGTCCGCCCAAGTGATGTGGAAGCGCCCGGGGACGCGCATGATGTTCGGCGCGCCGTACGCCTTGCAGTGGTCCTTGTCCGCTTCGTCCTTGGCAGGGTCCCACGCGTCAGCGAGCTTCTTCCCGTCCGGCGTCAAGGTGAAGTCTGGATAGTCGCCCTTCGGCGGCACCACCATGCGGAAGCGCCAGTCTTCGGAGACGATCGACACCCAGTAGCCGGTGAGATCGATTGGCGCCGACTCCTTGGGCGTCTTCGGCGGCCCCGACGGAGGCGGACCGAACTGCGCCGACAACGCGGACGATGACAACGCCAATGCGCCAATCGCGCCAACCACGATCACCAAATCACCAACTCGCCGAGTGTACCGATTGAGGTGCCAATTCACTTTTTCAGACTCCGATAGACCGCCTCGACAAACGCGTCGGCGGTGACGAACGCTCCCGGCGCGTTGTAGAGCGTGTCGTAGTCACGCGTCGGCTTCGCCCCCTTTACCTGCTCGAGCGTCATGTTCCGGGTAACCATGTTCTGCACGCGGTCCCGGACGATCGTCACCATCTCTCGAAAATTGATCACATCGCCCACGTCCGACAGACGTCCGTGGCCGGGAATCACCATCGTGCCGCCTTCCTGACCATAGACAGGAATGCACAGGTCGATAATCCGATTCAGCCCCGCGACGATGCCCTGCACGTTGCCGCCGGCGTTCAGATCTATGAATGGATAGCCCTCGGTGACGAACAGGTCGCCGGCGCTGATGACGTCGGACTTCCTGAAGAACACGATGCTGTCGCCGTCGGTGTGGGCGTTCGGCTGGTGAATCACGTGCACGCCCTCGCCGTTGAAATAGAGCTTCTTGTCGTCGCCGAGAAACGTGCTCGTCGGCCAGCCGGCTTGCGGCGTGGCGAATTGGCCGTTCACGCGCGCGCTCATGCGCTTGTACGCGTTGATGTGGGCGATGATCTGCGCGCCCTGGCCCGCGTCACCGATGTCGAACGACACGTTGCCGCCCGCAATCGTCGATCCGGCTTTCTTGATGTCGACGTTGCCGCCGACGTGATCCGGATGGCTGTGCGTGTTGATGATGTAGCGCAACGGTGCGTCTGACACCGTTCGCACGGCGGCCAGGATCTTGTTCGACAGCGGTGCATACTGCGTGTCGACGAGCAGCACGCCCTCGCTGCCCACCTGCACGGTAATATTGCCGCCCGCGCCGACGAGCATATAGACGTTGCCCTGAGCCTTCAGCAGATGCTCTTCGACTTTGCTGAAGTCCTGTTGCTGCGCGAACAGCACGAGGCTGCCCAGTGTCGCGACGGCGACGAGCGCGAACAGCACGTTGAATCTGCCGCGGCTCATCACTTCCCTCCGTTTTTCGCCGCGTCGGTCTTCATCATCTCGCGCAGCTTCTTGCGGTACTCCGGATACATCGTCTCGGCGCCGCCGCGCGCGGCGTCTTGCGGGATGCCATGCGCCTTCGCGTATTCGGCGAGGAACGGATTCTGTCCCGGCAAGTGGTGTGGAATCTCGCCCTTCGGACGGACGATCTCCTCGACAGGCTCACACGGATACGGTCCGATGTCGCCGTTGACTTCGTATTCGTAGTCGCGCGACCGGACGACCGGCTCTGTGTAGTACTTCGGATCGACCACGGAGATGACAAGCGTCAGCGTGTCGCCGTGACGGATGAAATGCTCGGTGACTGTCGCAGAGTCGCTGCGCGTCAGGCCGTTGCGGCGCGTCCACCCCTCCTTCAAGTGCGTCGTCGTGACGACGAGGATGTCGCCGTCCCACTTGCCCGTGGAGAAGCCCATCGCGGTATGCAGTGCGTACTCCGGCGGATGCGGACGGCCGTCCATCCAGATCGTGCGTTCGGTGCCCCACGCGAAGTGGTGTGTGTGAATCGCAATGAGCTGCTGCGACGCGGAGTCGCGCTCCTCCCAGATCCGCAGGCCCGCGAAGCTCGAGACGTAGTCGGATGGATGGACGCGGCACTGATATTCCGGCAGCGTGATGAGCGACGCGTCCCAGGCGTCCGCGCGCGCACGGACGGCGTCGTTCACCGGCAGCCCGGCGTAGTCGCCAAGTTCCGGACCGGGAAGTCGATCGGGCCAGTCTTCGTTGAGAATGCCGAGGTTATTCCACACGCCCGACAGGTTCGTCTGCGCGGACGCAGGCACTGCGGCGGCAAGCAGTGCGAGTAGTGCAACGGACAGCTTCTTCATGGTTCTCCCAGTCACAGTACGTAGTGTCCGTTTTTTGGCGGACCGGTCCGGCTAACGCCGGACACTACGATCCAGAAAGTGCAAACGCCGTCAGCGTCGTTCCCGACGGAATCAGCACGAACTGCCGGCCGTCGAGCATGAACGTCGTCGCCGCCGCGCCCCAAATCGACGCGCCCGTCGAGTAGTGCCACAGTGGCTTGCCGCTTCGTGCGTCGACGGCGATGAAGTTTCCTTCATTATCTCCGGCGAACACCAGCCCGGACGCTGTCGACATCACGCCCGAAAGCGACGGCGTCGTGTAGCGCACTTCCCATTTGCGGGCGCCAGTCGACGGATCGATCGCGCGAAGCGCGCCGTAATCGAAGACGCGATCCGCGACGCGACGGACACCGCCGCCGACCGAGTTCTGGCCGATCTTGATCTCCGGCTTGACGGGAAAATATGTGACGCACGTCTCGCGCGCCGTCACGAAAAACAGATTCAGCACCGGGTCGTACGACGGCGGCATGAAGTTCGTGCCGCCCCAGAAATCCGGCAAACAGTCCTTCGTGCCGTCCTCGTTCAACACGACCGGCCGGCCGTCTGCGCCGATTTCTCGCGCCCACTTGGTGTCCGTGAACGGCTTCGCCAGGAGCAGCTTTCCTGTTGCTCGGTCGAGCGCATAGAAAAAGCCGTTGCGGTTGGCGACCATCACCACTTTGCGCGGCTGGCCAGCGATGGGAACGTCGGCGAGCACTGGGACATGGTTGGAGTCCCAGTCGTGCGTGTCATGCGGGGTGAACTGGTAGTACCACTTCAGCTGTCCAGTGTCGGGATCGAGCGCGACGATCGAGCACGTGTACAAGTTGTCGCCCTTGCGCTCTTCGCCGTAGTAGTCGGGATTCGGGTTACCGGTGCCGTAGTAGATCACATTCAGTTCCGGATCGTACGTGCCGGTGACCCAGGCCGCCGCGCCGCCGCGAACAGCAGCTTCGTTCGACGGCCAGGTTTCGCTCCCCTTCTCGCCAACACCGGGGATGGTGTAGAAGCGCCAGAGCTTCTTTCCCGTCTTCGCGTCGAACGCCTGAATGAACCCGCGCGTGGGATTCTCTCCGCCCGAGGATCCGACGATGACCTTGTCTTTGACGACGAGCGGCGCCGGTGTCGCGGCGTACCCATTCTTGTAGTCCTCGAGGACCGAGTTCCAGAGAACCGCGCCGGTTTTCATGTCGAGCGACAGCACGTGCGCGTCGAGCGTGACCATGAACAGCTGGTTGCCGAGTGCGGCAAATCCGCGATTGACGGGGTACGTCGCGCCGGCTGTGAGATCGGGCGCGTTCGGATATCGGAAACGCCAGAACTGACGTCCCGTCCGCGCGTCGATCGCCCACGCGTTGCCATTCGCGCCCGTCAGGTAGATCACACCATCGACGACCAGCGGCGTCGATTCGAAGCCGCGTCCAGTCGCGATGGTGTCCGCCTGAAATGCCCACTGCGGCGTGAGCCGAGTTACGTTCTCCGGCGTGATCTGCGTCAACGGACTGTGGCGCCTGCCGGTGTAGTCGCCTGAGTACTGCAGCCATCGCGATTGGTTGCTCAATCCGGCAAGGAGATCGCCCGAAGAGATGCCTGAGACGCCGACGATCCCCGGCCGCGAGAGTTCCATCGAGCCCGTACTGCCGCGCAGCGTGCTGAGATATCCGATGAGATCGTGCAGATCTTTGTCGCCGAGGCGCGACTGCGGAAAATCGGGCATGAGCGAGCGCTTCTCTGAGATCACTTCGCGCAGCCCTGACTTCAGATATCCCTGCAGCTGCTCGCGCGTGTCCATGATCTGAATCGAATACGCGTCTTCGTTCTTCCGAGCGCCGCGGACTTGCGTCCCGTCGGCTTTGACGAGCGTCACGGCTTGATAGCCTGGCGCGACGGCTGCGCTTGCGTCTCGGATGTCGCGGGCGAGCATCGCACTCGACCGAGCCGCGCCGACGCGCGAGAGATCAGGACCGAGTACACCGCCGCCTCCGTTGACGCGGTGGCAGGCCGAGCAAGACGACGAGAAGATCCGCTCGCCGTTCGAGCGATTGACGTTCAGCAGGTCGTCGTCCACCACACGCGTGCC
>Ga0066903_100005170_pt1 | contig 11256 bp, 9 predicted proteins | sample PanSoiMetaGPlot1_FD_67491 | JGI IMG/M metagenome (GOLD analysis project Ga0066903, IMG submission 67491) | Tropical forest soil microbial communities from Panama analyzed to predict greenhouse gas emissions - Panama Soil - Plot 1 (version 2) | ecosystem: Environmental > Terrestrial > Soil >...
ATAATGAGGCCGACAGCCTCACCTCATTGCGTGACAGTTTGGCGGCCGTCCTTGTACAGCTAGGCCATGATTGGGAAGTCGTTCTCGCGAACGACGGCTCGACTGACGGCTCTACCGGCGGCCGATCCGCGCTTCAAGGTCGTACATCTTCGAAGAAACTTCGGTCAGACCGCAGCATTGATGGCCGCGCTCGATCATTCCATCGGCGATATCGTCATCATGATCGACGCCGATCTCCAGAATGATCCGTCCGACATAGAGCGTCTGCTGGCCAAGATGGCCGAAGGGTACGACGTAGTATCGGGCTGGCGGCAGAGCCGCGACGGCTCAAGATGGAGTCGGCGCTGGCCGTCTCAACTTGCGAACGCGCTTATCTCTCGGATGTCGGGCGTCCGCCTCCACGACTACGGCTGCACCCTCAAAGCATATCGGCGTTGGACCATCGAAAAAACGCGCCTCTATGGCGAGATGCATCGCTATATCCCCATCTACGCAAACTGGGAGGGCGCGAGAATCACCGAGCTGCCGGTCAATGATCGGCCACGGCTGCACGGCAAATCTAGAGCGTTTTCCGTTTAGGTTGACCGTAACCTGAGTTCGTGAAGTTTGCGGCGCATTCAGCACGAGAGATCTCATCAAGGCAAGCGGCGATGGTCTTGCAAAGATGCTTGATCGAGTACGCAGCGCCTTTGAGGGCATGGGCGGCGATCTTGCGCAAGACAGACTTGAGCTTGGCGAACACCTGCTCGTGGGGTTGAGATCGGGACTGTATGCGGGAAGGTAGATCAGAATTGCGCCGCGTTTCCGGGCAATGGTGGAGGGAGCAGCGGGCGGAGCCGCCATCGACCTCGACAATCGTTCGGTCGACGTCGCACGAGCCAATCTTGCTCGATATCCATCGGTCGAGGTCCGTCGCCAATCCATCTACGACCTCGACGAACAGGATGCGTTCAATATCGTTTTCGCAATCGGGGTCATCCATCACCTTGAAGAGCCTGCGGTAGCGCTTCAACATCTCGTGCGGGCAACACGGCCCGGCGGTCACGTGCTCATCTGGGTCTACGGAAAAGAGATATGGGGTGGCTGGTACGATTCTTCGATCCTGTGCGACGAGCCCTTTTCGCGCGCTTGCCGCTCTGGATGCTTTATCATCTCTCTCTGTATCTGACGGGGTTGGTGTGGCTTGCTCTGCGGTTGGGGATTGGCCGGGTCGAATACTATCGATTGCTGTATGGCTTCTCTTTTCGACAGCTGCGAGTGATCGTGTTCGATCAGATGATTCCGCGGATTGCCAATTACTGGTCTCGGGACGTCGTAGAGACGTTGCTATCGGGCGCCGGGCTCGAGGACGTGCAACTAGTTTTGGTCAACGGCATGTCCTGGTCGGGATCAGGCCGCAAGCCCGCCGGCGCAGCAAACCGACCTTGAACCCGCGGGAGTGTCATGGCAGGGACCCAGTGCGACCGTGCTGCAGCAAAGATTGTCTGGGTCGATCCGCGACTCCGACGACCTGAAGACCGGCGTCGCCCAAACCGGGCCGCCGCAACACCCAATCATCAAACCTGGCGGCAGCGCGGGTGATCGCTGCTATTCTGGGCACGAAGCGGAACAGCCGATTGAAGATGAGCACATCGGAGTTCATGAACAAGCAGAAGCCGAGGAAGCCGTGCGTCTTCCAGACTGTGCTAACCAATCCGGCCGCGGCCAGCGCTTTTGCCGTGTCGACCCTCCTCAATGGACGCTCGGTTTCGGACTCAAGCATGCGTGATAGGCGGTAGATCGCGGCTCGCAACCAGCGCCAGAGTGCGAAGTCATTGACCGGCTCCCGATAGATGAAGCGTCCGCCCGGCTTCAGCACGCGAGCGATCTCCTTGAACAGTGCAGTCCGATCATTGACGTGATGAATGCCGCCCAGGGTCATCACCAAGTTCGCACAACCATCTGCGATTGGCAGGCGCGTCGCATCGCCTTGCACGAATACGACCGAAGCATCGGCAATCGCGGCCTGCGCGCGACTTAGCATGGCCAGCGAGATGTCTACCCCAATGCCCTGGTCGTAGCGGCCGGGGAGAAGCTTGAATGCCTCACCCATGCCGCAACAGACCTCGATGACGACCCCGAGCGGTCCGCTGCCACCGCGGCAAGCAAAGCTTCGTCGAGGTAGCTGAAATAGGCTTGTGTATGCGGATATCCGAGATTGGCCTCATAGGCGGCGGCGAACTTTTCGTAGTGGACCATCTGCTGCTGCGCATCCCCAGCCCCCGGCTGCTCGGCGAACAGCGGAATTCCGATCGGAGCAATCCGATAGCGTCGCCCCGAAGATGCAACGAGGCCATCCTCGGCGGCAATAAGCTTGGCACCCGTCTCGGGACAACGCAGCAGGTCCAGCGGAAGCTTCGTCAAGGCCTTGGTTGTCACGGCCTGCACGACCCATCAAGCTCCGATTGGCGTTCGATTGAACGGCGAGATGGGTCAACCACTCGAATGAACCGAAACAGTTGTATGTTCCGGTTCCTGTAGCGATCTAGACACCACGATGCCGCAAGGTGAGAATGGGGGTGATCCGGACAGGACTCAAGAGGGCAAGATGTCAGCCAGCCCGGCGAGGCTCCTGTTGCAGTGGGCGTCGGGAGAATTCTTTCGGATGAGACGTCGAGACGCCCGTTGCTCACCATTCGTTCAGCCTCGGGTTTCGCCGATTCGTCAGTCTCCTGCCCACGATCGTCAAACAAATGGCTCGCTGGACCGTGGGAGCCGTGTGCACGTACCTCTGATCGATGTCCCGACACCAACGCGCATGCCCTCATGTCTGCGCGTATTGGGTTCGTCCTTATCTTCGTGCGCACTCGGGGTGGTCGGCTTCGCCTATTCGGCCGCCCTGCTCTCAGCGATGGGCATCGAAACAAAGGAGCGCGATCTGGCGCTTTTTGTCGCCGGCGCATTGCTGCTCCCGCTGCTCTGCGCGGTCGTCCAGCGGTTTTTTGTTCACCCGGACTTCTCGGAACGGGACGCGGGGTCGATCGAATCGATCAACTCCTGGGCCGCCGCGGTACTGCTGTTCGCCTTGGCGACACTGCCGCTCCTGATCCACGTCGTCGGCAAGACGGGAGATTTCTGGCCTCGCAATGCCAAGCTCGTTGTCATGACGGTGGCGGCACTCCATGGAGCGGGATTGTGCGTTGCCGCGGGATGGCTCGCAGGGCTGCGGCGGCCGTTGCTCCTTCCGAAGCCCGTGCGTTCAAGAACCGTTCAGGCCTGCGCCCTGACGATCGGCCTTTTTGTCGCAAGCTTCATGCTGTTCTGGATCGACCCCTCCGATCGCCAGAACCTCAACCTCTTCACACGGCTGTTTGTCGCGCCGCCATTTTCGGGATCGCCCGCTCCCTTTGGGCTTGGACCGGCCTTGCTGCTGGCAGCCCTGCTGATAGCAGCGGTCGCAGCGATGGGCTGGCTCGAATGCGATCTGCGCCGACGAGGCTCGGCCAGGCTCGCGACAATTCGGATATCGATGCTGTGCGCGGCGATGATTTTGACCGTCGCCTGCTATTTTGATTTTTCGTTGAATATCGACGTATTCCACTATCTAAGCAATCTTGGCCCCGCCGTGCACATGCTGCACGGCGGGACGCCCATGGTCGATGCATTCTCGCTGTACGGGCCTGGGCCAATCCTCGCAACATATGCCGGACTTACGGTCGGCCCTGTCGCGTTCGGTACAGCCCAAATCACGGTGCAAATCTCTAACTTTGCTTTCTATTCGCTCTGGCTCGTTTGCCTGTACCGCATGAGCAGCTGGAAGCTTCCCGCCTTGCTCCTGGGCTTCCTCACCATCGCTGTCTTCCTGGCCCTCTATGGCGGCGGCTACCAGAACGCCAACAATGCCCCGTCGGTCCTCGGCCTGCGCTATCTGCCGCCGATGACGATGGTGCTCGTACTATCGTGCCTGCACGCACCACGGCGGTTTTCGACCTTCACAGCGCTGAGCACCGGCCTCGCCAGCGTCTGGAGCTTCGAGACCATGGTCGGGACATTGGCCATTCACGGCGCTTTTCTCGCGCTGCTTGCTCTGCGCGACCGCGCGCCATTTCGCCTCTTGGGTGACGGGGTAAAGGCGCTGCTCCCGGCAGGGGCGGCGATTATCCTCATGGTGATCTGCACTTTGCTGCGAGCAGGGGAACTGCCGGATTTCGGCGTGTACCTGCGGTATCTCTCTGAGCTTCGTGGGGTGCCCTGGTCGGTCGTGGCCGACCCGATGTTTCTCGGATGGATTGCTCCGCTGCTGGCGATCTTCGTGGTCTTCAATGATGCGTGGATGCGCGTTCTTGGATCGACCGCCCGCGTAACGGGCACCGACAGCGAAGCCCTGTTCTATCGCTTTGTGCCAATGGCACTGTTGCTGATGGAGCAGGCGTCGTATTTTGTCGGACGATCGATCGAGGCCACGCTCGACCTCGCGATATTTCCGTTCTCCGCCCTTGCCATCACAGGCGCCCTCGCAGGTGTCGCCGCGGTCTTGGCCGAAAAGGGGGCCATCAGACTCCTGGCGCTGATCCCGATCGCGATCGGGCTGTGGGCTCTGACCTTTGCGTCGCTCTCGCTGCTCCGGCAGAACTACTCCACCATCGCCCGGCCGTGCGAAAATTCCGGTCGCTGTGCCAGCGCGCCCTATTCGTTCCTGCTGCACGAGTGCCGCGATCATGGCCGTTGCACGCCGGCCGCGCTCGCGCACCGGTTGGACGAGATGATGCACAAGCGCCCAATCCTCGAGCGGGTAGGCGAGCCGGCGGCCGACTGGGGCTTCGACACGCGTGGAGTCGTGCGCGACGCGGTATCGATGATCGAAACCTGGGCCGCCAGCGAGCCGACTGTCACGGTCCTGATTGGGCATGTCCTGAGCGCCGCCGCCGACGATGAAATGGCCAGTGACCTCGCCCTGATGTACGCGGGCAAGTGGCATCGCTGGCCCCGCTCATCTACGCTGAGCGACCGCATCCACTTTGGACCACTCCTGGCCGAACAGATGGCGGCGGAGCCTGTGCAATTGCGGGAAGGTGACCTGGTGCTGGTGCGTCGGTCGACGTCCGAGATAGGGCGGGTCGAAGCCGCCATTCTCGAGCGCATCAGGGCAAAGGTGACGCTGTGCCAACTCCCTCACCCCTCTAAGGAGGTGATCCCCTATCGCGTTGCCGGTCCGGCCGGCTGTGCTTCCTGATGACCTGACCCAATCGTTGTCTCCGCGATATGTGTGAAAGCGCGGAACCGGGTTAGGACGACGTGGCCTTGGCGCCGCCCAAGGACCCGCATTGCGGCGCCGAGCTTTTTCGCCGCAAGGCCGTCGCCCCGTTTGGAAATTCTATGACCGCGTCGTAGTCGCGCAACAAAGCGTCCTCGAGTGGCCTCAGCGTGTTCAACTCGGGACGATTGTTGCCGACCGAAAACAGGCGACTTCGGTGCCAAATACCTACCGGCGGGCAAGTCCTGGTAAGATGCTCTATCGCGTCGGCGACCTGGGCGTCCGAGCTGAAACCCATATCGAACAGCTTCGGATAGGGCGTTGCGCTGCGCGTACGACTGAGAAAATAGAAGCCGGCCTTGTCCGGAAATAGAAAGACCGGCTGGCCTTCGACCGCATTGGCCTCCAGCCAAGTGAGTTCTTCCAAGGGCCCGGAAGGGCCGAATGTCCACATCTTGCCGGCACGATGTGTTTCAAGGAGCAGAGGCCAGGTGAACTGAGCTCTGATAGGACGGGACAACGCGACCGCTGCGAGCATCGCGCTCAGCACGATCAGTGCCGCCAGCGGCCATGGGTGAGCAGCGCGTTGCTCCACCAAACTCTGCAGCACGTACACGCCGATGATGGTTAGCGGCACGGCTCGCACTCCGAAAAGGGTGGGCTCGATCTGATGCACCACCCCCCCAATCACCAGCAATCCAGTACCAGCAAGCGCTATGATCACCAGGGATTGGGCGTGGCTGCGCCAGAAGCGGCGCGCGACGCCGATCAAGGCGTAAGCAAGACCGGCACCACCCAATCCGAACGACGTCAACCAAAGCGGAAGGCTGCTCCACCCCCCGAACCCGTAGACCAGCGTATGCGACGTGCCATACTGGTCGAACAGGAAGCCGACGACGTCGTACCAGACCGTTGCAAACCCGGCTGCAGCCCCAAATCCACCCATGACAATGGCGCCCGTCAGGCCGCATGCAATGACGAACGCGAGGGGATCCGCGCCATCCTTCCGACCACGCAGCAGCCAGAGTGCGGCGACCATCCCCAGCGATGCTCCGAGTCCGAGATCTTGTGTGCATAGCATGGCACCGCCATGTGCCACGCCGCTCAACGCACATCGCAGATGCGATCGCACCCGAACCACGGCTAGAATGCCGAGAAGACACAGAAGGGTCGTCGGCCACTTATGGTTGAGCATGCTGTACGATGGATAAGTCAACCCGACGAAGATCGAGGCGGGGATGTAGCGCCACCAGCCCGAAAGGACGGCCGTCGAGATTGCGTAGACCGCGAGCGCGCAAGCGGTACCCATGACGATGACGATAATGCCCACCGCGGTCGTGGTCGGGCCCAACAGCCACAGGAAGAAGGTATTGGTGTATACGGTGCCGGGGGGCGTCTGCTCGAAGAAATTCCGGTAGATCAGTTCACCCTGCAGCGTGAAGAATGCTTCATCGATCCAGGTTCCGCCCTCCTGCTGGCTGAGCCGCCAAAAAAAGACCCCATCACGGAAATTGAGCAAATACAGGAACAGGACTGCCAGAACGCAAACAGCCGCGTATCCGTGCCAAGCGACACCGCTCACCGGTGCGCTTTGATGAGAATTGGCTTGCGTGGCTGGGGCGCTCATGGACAGCCCACCTTCGTCGAGCATCGGACTATTGACAAGTTGATTCTCACCCGGCGAGAACGGGCCTCCACAGGACAAACGTCCCCCACATGAAATCTCGCAGCGATAAGCTTCTGACGCTTCTCATCGTCAACGGACTTGTTCTCTTCGTTCTATTCAATGCGGTCTATTGGCTTCTGCCAGTTCTGCAGCTGATGATGGGCAGCAAGCCTCGTTTGACTCCGGACCCGAGTGGCCATCTGCCGAACTACGCGCATGTCGACTGGGCCATGCAGCACTACCGCGAATTGGATCAGGCCCAGTTGACGTCTGCCCGGACCGATTTCAAGAGTTTTATCGGCTGGCGACGAAAGCCCTTCAACGGGGAGACCATCAATGTCGGCGGGCCCTATGCCCAGCGGCGCACCATCAACAACGGACGCGAAGGTGCAAAGAAAGCATATTTCTTCGGCGGCTCGTCGATGTGGGGAACTGGCGCCAACGACGCAGGTACGATTCCCTCGCAGTTCGCCGCATTGACCGGCATGCACTCGGACAACTTTGGCGAAGCCGGCTATACCGCGCACCAGAGCCTCATGCTCCTGATCCAGTTGCTGCAGGAAGGGCACCGACCCGATCTCGTCATATTCTACGACGGCGTAAACGAGGTCGCGCTCAAATGTGTGAACGAGGTGACGCCCGACGCCCATATGCTCGAGGCGAGGATCGACAACCTGCTCAAGGAGCCACCTACGTCCCCGGCCTCCTTTGATCACTATCTGGCGCCGCTCTGGCACGCGGCGAGCCGCGTCAAGAGCGCGTTTGATCACTCTGCCGCCAAAGCACCGGGAGAAGGGTCCAACTGCCACTCGAATTCCGACAAGGCGACACGAATTGCCGACAACCTGCTTCGCGACTGGCAGATGGCAAAACGAATCGTCGAATCATATGACATCAAATTCATCGCGGGTCTGCAGCCTGCGATCTATTTCAGCCGCACCCGCCGAGACCATTTGAAGGACGTTCCCGTACTGATGCACACGCAGTTCGAGACAGTGTATCCGCTGGTCAAGCAGCGTCTGATGCAGAGCAAAGACTTCTTCTATGATTTTACGTCGGTGCTTGATGTCGATGAGTACGTTTATGTCGACTTCTGTCATCTTTCGCCCAACGGTAACCGGTTGGTCGCCGCGCGCCTCGCTGAGATCGCGGGATCACTTGGGTTCGTGCGGTGAGCTAGTCGAGAAGGCATCCGCGAGATGGACCGCAACCCGATACGCGACTACCCCCGCGCAATGCTCGAACAGACGGCGCAGTCTGGCAAATGAAAGCTTTGGTTGGCGCCGAGCAAAGAGTAGTCTTCGCTCGTGAACCTCATCAATGAAGAACGTTCTGCTCCTCCTCCTATCGACCATCGTTTCGTTGGAAGCCATTTCCTTCGTCGGTAGCCAGACGGGATTGCTGCTGTTCCACGACACACCCGAATTCTATTGGCGACATCCTGCCAGATCCGGAAACGCTTGGCGCACTCAGCGCGATCCATGGGGCGCATGGCACAAGCCGAATGCAACAGAAAGGCACACGAGCAGATGCTTCGACGTCGTCTACCAAAGCAACAGCTTTGGCGCGAGAGATTCCGAGTTTTCGCGGGATAAGGCCGACCAGCGTCTGAGATATATTCTGCTGGGCGATTCATTTGCCGAGGGTTATGGCGTGCAAGTCGAGCACACGACGCAACATCACCTGGAAAAAATGCTCGGGATCGACATATACAATTTCGGAGTGGCGGGCTTCGCGGGCCCCCTGAATCACTACCTTCTCTACAAGAGCCTTGCCGGCGCTTTCCAGCACGATGGCGTCATCCTCTATTTTCTGCCGGCCAACGACTTCACTGATAGCGACTACGAATTGTGGAAGGATTTTGCGCCGTCATGGCTGCGCCCCTATTACCGAAAAGGCGAAAGCGGCGAATTCGAAATCTTCTACTCACCAGTGGCAAAACCCGCCGACGATTACGAGTTTAAGACGACGGCGCCTACGTCCATTAACGGTCTATTGACGAAGTACACGTGGACATCAAACCTGCTGCGAACCATCAAGTTTCTCGCGGAAGACCGTCTCCTTCATCGCAATCGACTGGTCGTGCAGGAGTTGTCCTACAGCGGCTATTTTTCTGCGACGATTGAACAGCAGGAAGCGGCCGTCTATTTCATCGAGAAAATCGTGCGCGAGGCACGTCACCGCCGGGTAATCATCGTGATCATCCCGGACCAGTCCGACATGAAGCGAATTCGAGCGGGCGAGTCCTACGCGACCCAGCATTGGCACCAAAAACTCGCATCGCTCGGCGGACGGCACGCTAACGTCGACATCATAGATCTGGCGGAGCACATGCCCTCGGACTACGACAGGCTTTTCCTTTCCTGCGATCATCATTGGAATGAAGCAGGTCATTTGCTCGCGGCAAACGTGATCGCAGATCGGCTGCGACCGCCAAGGGCGAGTGATGAAAACGCCAACAGCAATGCTCGCCGGAACACAATGCGGTGAGTATCGAACGTCGCCGACGGCCGTGAGTGAGACCAAGGTCAATGCGCGGTTTTCTCCTGGTCGGGCGGACAGCCCGATGGGCCACCGACGCGATAGGCTACCACCTCCGTTGAAGAATCGGGAATACGGCACAGGCTGGCTTCTGCCCGGATCCGTCTGAGAATCCCTGCCTCTATGAAGCCAAGGGCGCCCTCGTCGCGGCGGACGAGAATCAGCTCGCCTTCGCGCAATCGCACCGGCGCGGCCACGATCCTCTGCGCCAACGGTGTGACAAGCTCATCGCTTGGCACAAATGACCTCGGCCAACGATCCCACTTTCTCGCGTACATCAGGGCGAGCTCGCTGGCGGTGAGCTCGACATCAGGAAGCAGGCGACCGAGCAGAACGGTCACAGCATCCTCGTCACGCGCCCATCTGGCCATCATCGTGACGGCATCGCGTACGATGCCTTTGGTGTCGAACAAGCCATCGTTGATCGGCCGTTTTACTCTGTCCATCGTGGCGCGTAGGCGAAGCACCTCGTCGAAACCGCGCGCAAGCGCGACGGGCGAGCACCGGCCCAGGTCGCGGCATTCGTGCAGAAGCAGGGAGTACGGCGAATTCTGCCGAAACAACGAAAGGAATGTAAACGTGAGCACCCACAATGCGAGGGCGATTGGAATTGATCCAAGCAACCGGCCCCACCCTTTCGTCGCGAGTACTGCGGTCGTGACACTGAGGATGGCGGGAATCGCGATCGCGCAGAACGGCAAAACTGCCAAGCTCAAGGACGTTGGATGGGAACGGCCCACAAAATACGTCGCCTGCACCATTAGCAGCGCTGCCATAGGCACGAAGCGCCGGGACAGCAACTCGTCATCGATCTCTGTGAGCGCCGCCGTTCGATCGAATACTCGCGTCCAGGCGTCCGCCGAGACAATGAAGATGGCCAACAACATCGCTAGCCACCCAAAGAACGCTGGATTGGCGACAGCCGACCAGTACGCGGCTGTCGGGTTATATGAGGAAAAGAACTGCAGATAGGTGCCATAGTCCGGCCATCGCCCCGACTGCAACATAATGGCAAGCATCATCACAGCCACGGCGACCACAGCGGGGGCGACCGCCATCACTCCGTCAATGAGGAGACGCACGTAGTCGCGATCCCGCAACCCGAGCATGCCCAGAAAGGACAGATGGACGCCCAAGGTCCCGACTAGTGTTTCGATGCTCCACGCGCCCGCGAGAAAGGTACTTAGCGCGGTAAACACGGAATGGCGTCGCGGGGGACGTAGACATGACAACGCCAGCACCATCAACAACGCGGGAAGATAACGTAGGGCAAGGATCGAGGGCGCTTCGTTGACATTACCGTAGCCGCGAATGTAACCGGCAAGAAAAAATGCAATCGAGAGCATCCCAAGGAGGAGTGCGGGAAATTTCCAGCGGGTCATCCGATAAAGGCATATCAACCAGATTCCGTAGAATGCAAGGTTGCATATCTGTACAGAGACCTGAGCGCTGCCGAACGTAGCGGGACCGAGTCGCAATCCAACCAGTGTGATCAGGACCGGCCCCGGGCCGTATTGCGAAAACGTGTCAACCAGCAGCGTTCCGCCGTGGATGAGGTGCAGGGCTGGGCCAACATTCGTCAGATAGTGCGCCACGTCACTGCCGAGCGAGAAATCAAAGAAGATGACAACCGTCGCGCCGACAGCTACACAAAGCGCGGCGATCCGAGCCGGCTGCAGCGCCGTGGCGCCGCGCCGCATCAACCCCAGCTCGAGCCAAGCCAAAGCGGCAACGGCCGCCGCGCCACACGCAGCCAACAGGAAGGCGTGATTAACCCCTAAAGTGCCCGGCTCGCCGGAGAACGGCGGCGCAAAAA
>Ga0066903_100005171_pt1 | contig 11256 bp, 9 predicted proteins | sample PanSoiMetaGPlot1_FD_67491 | JGI IMG/M metagenome (GOLD analysis project Ga0066903, IMG submission 67491) | Tropical forest soil microbial communities from Panama analyzed to predict greenhouse gas emissions - Panama Soil - Plot 1 (version 2) | ecosystem: Environmental > Terrestrial > Soil >...
GGTCGAGCGCGCCGCTGGCGAGCCGGTCCGCAGCGGCGTGGTGAACGCCGGCGGCCCATTTGACCTGCGGGCGACGGCCACGGCGCAGGACAGCACCTATGCCGGGATCGTCCGACTGGTGTCGGAGGCCGAACGCTCCCAGGCGCCTTTCGTCCGCCTGGCCGACCGTTACGCTGTGTGGTTCCTCGGGGTGAGCCTGGCCCTGGCCGGGGCGGCCTGGGCGATCGCGGGCCCAGCACGGGCGGTGGCGGTCCTCGTGGTGGCCACCCCGTGCCCGCTTATTCTGGCCGCCCCGGTCGCGCTGGTGTCGGGGCTGTCAGTCGCGGCGCGCCGGGGCGTGGTTGTCAAGGGCGGCGCGGTCCTGGAGCGCCTTGCTCGGTGCACGACTCTGCTCATCGATAAGACCGGGACGCTCACCACCGGGCACCCGTCGCTGGCGGCGATCATCCCGGCAGGCCCGCTGCCGGGCGGGGACGTGCTGTGCCTTGCGGCCTCACTGGACCAGGTATCCCAGCACGTCCTGGCTGGCGCCATTGCGAGTGCGGCACGCCAGCGTCACTGCGAGCTGGTGTTGCCGGACCGGGTGGAGGAGATCCACGGGCACGGGATCCGCGGGATCGTCGGCGGTCGCCAGGTGGCCGTGGGCAAGGCGGCCTGGGTGGGCGTATCCGGAGAGCCGGGATGGGCGAAGGCCGCGCGGCGCCGGGCCAGGCTCGACGGCGCGCTTACCGTGTTCGTCGCGGCCGACGGCGAGCCGGCCGGAGTGCTCGTGCTCGAGGACCCCGTCCGGCCGGACGCCGGCCGCACGATCCGCGCGCTGCGAGGCGGCGGGATCGACCGGGTCGTCATGGTCACTGGCGACCGCGCAGAGGTGGCGGACACGGTGGGCGCGGTGATAGGGGTCGACGAGGTGCTCGCCGAGCGTACCCCGGCGGACAAGCTCGATGCCGTCCGTGTCGAGCACCAGCGCGCGCCGACGATCATGGTCGGCGACGGCATCAACGACGGCCCGGCCCTGGCGCTGGCCGATGTGGGTGTCGCGATGGGTGCCCGCGGGGCGAGCGCGTCTTCCGAGGCCGCAGATGCGGTGCTCACCGTGGACCGCCTCGACCGCCTTGGCGAGGTGGCCGCGCTCGCGCGCCGCACCCAACGCATTGCCCGGCAAAGCGTGCTGGCAGGGATGGGAATGTCGCTCGCCGCCATGGGCACGGCAGCGGCAGGCCTGCTGCCCGCGGTGTGGGGTGCGCTACTGCAGGAACTGATCGACGCGGTCGCGATCCTCAACGCGTTGCGCGCCCTGCACCCGAGCCACGCGAGCACCCGGCTGGCCGCTGCGGACGCCGCGCTCACCAGGCGTTTCCAGGCTGAGCACGAGTCAATCTGGGCCAGCATCGGGCAGCTGCGCATCGCTGCGGACGCGCTCGGGCCCGTTCCGTCGGCCGACGCGATGGCCCAGGTCCGCCGCGCGCACCAGGTCCTGATCCAGGAGATTGGGCCGCACGAACAGGCCGAGGAGACCGAACTCTACCCGGCGCTGAACCGGCTGCTCGGCGGCGACGCCATGACGGCCACGATGAGCAGGGCACACGCCGAGATCGCGCATCTGATCAGGCGACTAGGCCAGCTCCTCGACGACATCGGCGCCGGCCCGCCAGACGAAGTGGACGTTGCTGACCTGCGCAGCTTGCTGTACGGGCTGCACGCCATCCTCCGCCTGCACACGGCCCAGGAAGACGAGAACTACCTCTCGCTCAGCGACGACCAGCAGGTGGCCGCGGCCCTGAGGTGAGCGCCGCCCACCGGACGGAACCGGGGCGTGAGCCCTAGTGAACAAGCTGAGGCGAGAGAGGACCATCCGGCTTCTCGCGGATCCGAATTGCGCGGTGTGCGGGCCGGTCGGCACCGTAACTCCGCGTCCCTTCTCTGGTCCCTCTCGCCACTTCCATCTCACTGCACCAGGCAGCTGAACCCTAGGGAGAAAGGGCGGGATCCGGGGGGACCATGGTCCCGGGACAACGCCGGACGTGGGCTCGCCGCTCGCCGGACCTTCTGCTCTGCCAGGGCAATGTCGTGACGGGCGACCATGGTGCCAGATACTCAGCGAGGCAGAGGAGATGGCCATGCGAGCCCTCGTGTACCACGGGCCTGGTGCCAAGGCCTGGGAGGAAGTGCCCAAGCCGGACATCGCCGCCGACACCGACGCGATCGTGCGAGTAGTCGGCACCACGATATGCGGCACGGATCTGCACATCCTCAAGGGAGACGTCCCGGCCGTGACCGAGGGGCGGATCCTCGGCCATGAAGCTGTCGGGACCATCGAGGCGGTCGGCAGCGGGGTGAAAACGATCAAGGTCGGCGAGCGGGTTCTGGTGTCCTGCATCACCTCCTGCGGGACCTGCCGGTTCTGCCGCGAAGGCCATGCCGGGCAGTGCCTGGGCGGCGGCTGGATCCTCGGGCACAAGATCGACGGCACCCAAGCCGAGTACGTCCGAGTGCCGTTCGCGGACCTATCCACCTACCCGGCGCCTGCCGGTGTCGCCGACGAGGACATCCTGATGCTGTCCGACATCCTGCCCACCGGCTACGAAGTCGGGGTCCTCAACGGGGCCGTGCGGCCAGGCGATGTGGTCGCGGTCGTCGGCTCGGGCCCTATCGGCCTGGCCGCCATTACCGGCGCCCGGCTGTTCAGCCCGGGTCACATCATCGCTATCGACCTGGCGGACTCCCGGCTGGATGCGGCCAAGCAGTTCGGTGCCGACATTGCCGTGAACAATGCCCGTGAGGACCCACTGGAGGTCGTCCGGTCGCTGACCGACGGGCTGGGCGCCGATGTGACTATCGAGGCCGTCGGCGTGCCCGCCACCTTCGAGCTCGCCGTGGCTCTCGCCCGGCCAGGCGGCCGGATTGCCAACATCGGCGTGCACGGGGCTCCGGCGACGCTGCACCTCGAGGACCTATGGATCAGGAACATCACGATCACGACAGGGCTGGTCGATGCGTACTCCACGCCCACCCTGCTGCGCCTGATCTCCAGCCAGCAGGTCGACGCGGGACGATTCATCACGCACCGATTCACGATGGATGAGTTCGACCAGGCTTACGACGTGTTCGCGCGGCCGGGCGACACTGGCGCGCTCAAGGTCCTCCTCAGCCGTAATTCCTGACAAGCACGTCCTGAGAAGTGCGTCGATGCTGCGGTTTGCGGGACAGCTTCTGGACAACTCCGCTAGCTTTCCACCAAGCATGCGGAGAGGTGAGAAATGTCGCGTCCGTCCCCTGCTCGTGCCAGGCCAATGTCGGCCTCCCGGCCGGCCTCCTTCAGCCGAGCCGCGGCGCTGACCGTGGCCGCGCTCGCGGTCGCCAGCCTGGGGACCGCCGCGCTCGCCTCGCCCCGCCTGCCCGGGGCCAGCCGGACCACAGCGGTCGCGGTGCCCTGGCGCCAGGCCGGGCCCGGCTGGGCCATCGCCGAGTACTCGGCTTCGGTATTCGTCGTGGGGCAGCCCAGCATGGACAAGCCCGGCGTGACCACGCTGTACCTGATCAGCCGCACGGGAGCCAAGTACGCGTTCTACTCGTGGCCGAAGTCGCAGTTCCCGAACTGGACGGTGGTGGACTGGTCGGGTGACCGGCAGCGCGTGCTAGTCGAAGCATCCGGGAGTCCGGATAACCGATACGAGCAGATCAGCTTGGCCACGGGCAAGGTCGTGTCCCGATTCCACCTGGCCGTGGGCGTGCACGTCGAGTCGTACACAAGGCCCAGCGGGCTCAACGTCCTCGCCACGCGCCCCGGCGCCGCCGTCGAGCAGGTCGTGCGCTATGACCTGACGGGACGACTGGCACGGGTGCTGGCAACAGGTGCTCGGCTCAGGTCCGCGATCGACTCGCCTGACGGCACATCCGTGATCGTGGGGGAGACTGGCGGCCTCGAGCGAGTCGGCAACCTGGGCGGGCACGCCAGGCAACTGTCCCCGCCGATCCCGGTGGAGGAGTGCCACCCGGTGCGGTGGTGGACTGCCACCATCGTGCTGGGGTCTTGCTTGGGCATGCACACCTCCAGGCCCAGGCTATGGCTATTCCCGGTCAACGGCGGTCCGGTGAAGGCGCTCACCCCACAGCGCACCAGCCCCAGCCCCGATCTCGGTGACCTCGATGGGTGGCAGGTGTCCCACCAACGTCTTCTTTACCTGCAGGCAATCGGGGCCTGCGGCACCGAGATGATCGTGCGGCAGTGGCGAAATGGCACGGCGCACGTGATCAACGTGCCGTTCACCTCCGGCGACAACCGCGTCGTGACGGGCGTGGGCGACCGGCTCCTGGTCTGGGGCAAGCACCCATGCGGCCCAGGCGGCGCCCTGCTCTGGTACAACCCGGGCGATAACGTCGTCAACTTCATCTTGCGCGCCGTCCACAACGTCGTGGGCGTGATGTCCTGGGCGCCCTATGGCCGCCCGCTGAGCTGAGCCGCCGCTACGATCTGACCGCGCGGCTGGCGCCGCCGGAAGGAGCGCAGCGATGCTGGCGGTGAGCTGGGACACAGTGCGGCTGTACCTGCACGTCCTCGCCGCCACGGTGTGGGTGGGCGGCCAGCTCACGCTGGCGGCCCTAGTGCCCGTGCTGCGGATGCAGGGACCGGACGTGCCGCGGGCGGCCGCGCGCGCGTTCAACCGCGTGGCCTGGTCGGCGTACGGGATCCTGATCCTCACCGGGATCTGGAACATCGTCGCCCTCCGCTCGATGACGCCCAGCTACCGGGCGACGCTGATCGTCAAGCTTGTCGTGGTGGCGGCGTCGGGAATCACCGCAGTGCTGCATGCGCGTTCCAAGACCGCCGTCGGCCTCGCCGTATGGGGCGCGCTGACCGGGCTGACCGCCCTTGCGGCGCTGTTCCTGGGCGTGCTGCTGGCGGGCTGAAGGGCTAGGCTGCGTTCTGAGGGAAGTTCAGCAGGTTTAGGCAGATAGCGTCCCTGGAACTGAGGCGGGAGCTGAATGAGCGCGACGGCGTCACAGGCGGCCCAGCCGCTGCCCAAGCTGGCGATGCCGCGGTCGACCCCGGCCGACCTCGGGCAGAATCTCCTGTACTCGGTCATTGGCGGGCACGCGGGGGTGTGGATCGTCTCCGCGCTGTACTTCCTGCTCTTCGAGGCCAAGTACCGCGTGTTCGGCCACACGATCTGGTTGAAGCACGGGTGGGACCATCTGCCGCAGAACATGGGCCTCGGGGGCAGCTGGCTCGACCAGCACTGGGAGACGATCCGCCACCTGTACTTCAGGAACATCCCGGAGGGCATCCTCGGCCTGCTGCTCATCCTGGTGGTGCTGGCCAAGGCCAAGCCTGTCGGCAAGCCGGGTCGGCTGGACAAGCTGCTCGTCAGGCTGCGGTTCCCCAGCCACCATCAGGGCCAGCTCGGCCGGCACGAGCGGGTGTCGGCCCCGCAGATCATCCTCTCCCCGGTGACCGTCCTGCTTGCCTCGCTGCCCGGCGTCATCGTGGGCAGCCTGCTCGTATATGGCCTGCCGGTCCTGCTACGCCACGCCGGCGTGAATCTGCTGCCAGGATTGCACCCGCCGTCCTTCGCGCGGGCTTACCTGGCAGGCGGCTCATGGCAGCCGCTCGCGGTCGGCGCGCTCGGCGGCTGGTTCTTCGGACGCAAGTCCTTCTCCAAGGTGGCCGATGACGTGCAGCTGTTCTTCATCGAGCGGTGGCTGGGCCGGGCCTACGAGGCCGACGCCGTCATCGGCGAATTCGAGGCAGGCCGGGTCACTCGCACCGAGGCCCGGGATCAGCTCACCAGGCTGCGCGCCACCAGGCCGGGCCGGCTGTACCCGCCCACGTTCCGGCACCGTTACCGGGCGCTGCTCGACGCCAACGCGGCCGTCGAAGAGCACGGCGCCTGGATCTCGATCCTGATGCCCCTGGTGGTGGCGGTGCTGGTGATCCTCGCCCTGTTCGGTGCCTACATTCGGCTGTGGTACGCGACGCACACAAACAGCTGGGTGCCCTAGCCCGTGCGCTGCGGCTTGCCTCGGATCGGTGGCAGCAGGACCTAGGCCACTCCCGAGCGGTGCCCTTTCGCCTCTTACCTGCGGCGCTTCCCGGCGACAGCATTCGAAGGAGCCGGACCGGACCACGCTTGGGGGATCCGATGGAAGAGCATCGCCAGCTTGAAGAGCTCACGAGGACCCGGGCACTCGCCCTGCTCAGCAGCGTGCCGATCGGGAGGCTGGTGTTCACGCACCAGGCCCTGCCGGCCATCAGGCCCGTCAATCACCTGGTCGAAGGCGAGTCGATCATTGTCCGGGCCACGGCAGGAGCCGCAGTCACCGCCGCGGCCGCTCGCGACGGTGTCGTGGTCGCTTACGAGGCCGATGTGATCGATGCCGAGCGGCGTGAGGGCTGGAGCGTCATCATCGTCGGCACGGCGCGGCTGATGACCGACGACCTGGCGGCGGAGCGGTACCGGCGGCGGTTGCATCCCTGGCTGGCTGGTCCGATGGACGACGTGATCACGATCAGCGCCGATGTGGTCACCGGCTACCGGATGATCGCGGCCGAGCCAACGCACGCCGCTACGGGGGGCGGTTGATCCCGGTTAGGAATGTCGGATGGCACGTACGCTCGCCAGCCAACACCCCTCGCGGCAATGGCGTTACCCTGTGTGGCCGCCCGGCGTGCGGTAACGTATTGCGCCGATGCCGGGCTCGGGCGAGGCGGCGCGGCAGGCGGGGAAGTTCGAGAATCGCATCGCAGTCGGCGAGGAGGACATGGGCAAGCTCTCCTTGGCGACCTGGATCTACGTGCTCGCCCTTGTCGCGGCCGCGACTGCCGTGCTTGTCCGGGTTCCGGTGGGCCTGGTTTCCGTCCGCTGGTGGATCGCCTATGCGGTTCTCGCGCTGGTCTTCCTGATCTTCGAATCGACGCCGGTATTCCTGGCCTCCCGGGGCTCGGCCTGGTCGCCGAGCTCGGCGTCCACGCTGGCCGCTGTGGTGCTGCTCGGCCCGATCGGGGCGGCGATGGTGGGCGCTGCGGCCGTGCTCAGCTTCAGCCGCCGGATACCGGTAGTCGAGCGCCTGTTCAACGGGTCGATGTACGCCGTAGCGGGTTTCGCGGCCGGTGTGGTGTACGCCGTGGCTGGTATCGAGGGCAAGCTGCCCGCGGCAGAACTCTTCGGCTTGCTCACCCGGAGCCACCTGAGCGTTCCGCGGCCTGCCATCTTCGCCGGCCTGATCGTGCCATTCGTCGCCGCGGCTATGGCCCACGTGCTTGTCAACCACGGCCTGGTGGTCGGCATGCTGATGTTGGACAAGAACACCAGGTCGCTGCCGCCCGGCGGCGCGGGGTCGAGCGTCCCGCTGTTGCTATCCGATCTCGGGTTTGCGGCACTCGGCCTGGTGATCGCCGCGCTGTGGGCGGTCATGGGGCCCTTTGCCGCCGCGATCGTCTGCGTACCGCTCCTTGTCGCGCGCTGGGCCATGGCACAGTTCGCCGACCAGCAGCGCGCGCACTCGGCGACACTGGCGGCGCTCTGCCAGGCGGTCGAGACCAAGGACTTCTACACCCGCGGGCACAGCGAGCGGGTCAGCCGGGGCTCCGCGATGATCGCACGCGAGATCGGCATGCGGCCGGAGCGGGTCGAGGCGGTGAGCTTCGCAGGCATGCTCCACGATGTCGGGAAGCTAGGCGTGCCCACCAAAGTGCTGCAGAAGGCGGGCAGGCTGACCGAGGAGGAGTACGCGGCGATCCAGCTGCACCCGATGCGCGGCCTGGAGATCGTGCGCGAGATCGGCTTCCTGAACGAGGCGCTGACCGGGATCATGCACCACCACGAGCGCATGGACGGCCGGGGCTACCCGATGGGGTTCGCCGGGGACGAGATACCGCAGTTCGCACGGGTCATCGCGGTGGCAGACGCGTTTGACTCGATGACGTCCACGCGCTCCTACCGGCAGGCCCGCAGGCTCGGCGACGCCGTCTCCGAGCTGCGCAAGGGCGCTGGCTCTCAGTTCGACCCGAAGATGGTGGAAGCCTTCGTGAGCGCGCTGAGCCGAGATGGCTGGAAGCCGCAGGAGCCCGCGCTGCCGCGCGGTCACGAGATCCTCACCTCCCACGATCACGACGACCCGATGTCACCATGAGCGGCACGGCGAGCCAGCGCGTGGTCGATCAGCGCTGGCAGGCATGGCAAGCGGTGGACTCTGGCCGCCTGGTGCTCGGCGCCGCCACATGCGCGCTGGTGGTTATCGCGTTGGCGCGCACGGCCGAAGTCAACGTGGCGGCGCCGCAGGTCGCCATCGCGTTCGGGGTGTTCATCGCCTTCGGCGAGCTCCTGCGGTTGTCGTTGCCGGGTGGCCGGGAAGCCGCGCCGATCGCCATGTCGGCGGCCCTGGCCTATGCGATGGTGCTGCAGATCGCGCGGCAGCCGCCGGCCGCGCCGCTGGCGGGGCCGCCCGCCTGGCAGGTCGTTGCCGTCACCGCGATCGGCATGACGGTCGGCGCGCTCCCGCACATCGCCGCAGGCAGGCGTGCCGGGTTCGGTGAGATGTCCGCCAGGCTCATCGCGGTGGCCTGGGTGGCGTTTACCTTCCGCCCCCTGGCCGGCGAGGCCATGCTCGTCAAGCACTGGGTGCTGGCCATGGGTGCCATGGCGCTGCTCACGGCTCTTGGCTGGTTGCTTGAGACGGTCATCGCGGCGATCATCAGGGCTGACGATCTTCGCGCCAGGTATTCGGTCATGCTCACCGACGAGATGCGGGTGCAATGGCGCCTCGGCCTGGCGGCAGGAACCTCGGCGATCATCACGGTCTTCGGCGCACAGGTGATGGGCCTACTCGAGCTCGCGGTATTCGCCGGGCCGCTCCTGGTCATCCAGCTCGCGTTCCGCCGGTACGCCGGGATCCGGGCCACGTACCTGCAGACCGTCCGCGCGCTCGCGCAGGTCACCGAGGTCGGCGGGTACACGGAGAGCGGGCATTCGCGACGCGTCGGCAGGCTCGCGCTGGTGGTCGGGCGCGAGCTCGGAATGGCCGAGCCCGACCTGCTGAATCTGGAGTACGCGGCGCTCATGCACGACATCGGGCAGCTCGCGCTGCGCGAGCCGATTCCGGGCGGCGCTACCACCGGTGTGGCGCCGTTCCAAGCCCAGCGCATCGCCGATTTCGGCGCCGCGGTCATCAATCGGACCGGAGTGCTCGAGACGGTCGCCGAGATCGTGCGCTGCCAGTGGATGCCGGCCCGGGGCGGCCCCCGGCAGCCGCCGCTCGCCAGCCGCATCATCCGGGCTGTGAACGCGTTTGACGATCTCACCGGGGGCTCGGTGGACCGTGCCCGGATCGGAGAGGCGCTGAACAGGCTGCGCGCGGAGACTGGCGCCGAGTACGACCCCGTGGTGGTTGCCGCGCTCACCACGGTGACCGGCCGGCTGCCGGTCAGCCGCCTGTGACGGCGGCGGGCCACCCGTATCGGTCGGTCGGCCCGGCAGACCAGTAAGATGCCCGCCGTGCCGGAATCTGTCCTCGTCGCCAACCGGGGCGAGATCGCGAGGCGAATCGGCAGGACGGCCCGGCGGCTGGGCATCCGGGTGATCGCTGTGCACTCCGATGCCGATGCCGGGCTCCCGTTCGTGACCGAGGCCGACGAAGCGATCGAGATCGGCCCGGCGTCGCCAGCGCTTAGCTATCTCAACGGCGACGCGATCCTGGCCGCCGCCGCCACAACCGGTGCCCAGGCGATCCATCCGGGTTACGGCTTCCTGGCCGAGAATCCCGCGTTCGCCCGCCAGGTCCTCGATGCCGGCCTGACCTGGATCGGACCATCGCCCGAGGCGATCGAGGCGATGGGCGACAAGATCAGCGCCCGCAACCTGATGCGGGAGGCCGGCTTGCCCGTAGCCGAGGGAAGCGAGCACGCCGTCCTCGACGCGGACACCGCGGTCCGTCACGCGGAGCGGATCGGCTACCCGGTCATGATCAAGGCGGCGGCAGGTGGCGGCGGCATCGGCATGAGCATTGCCGGCGACGAGGCAGCGCTGCGGGCCGGATTCGAGACCGCCAGGTCGCGCGCGGAGCGGTTCTTCGGCAGCCACGCGATCTTGATCGAGCGCTTCATCGCCCGAGCCCGGCACGTCGAGGTGCAGATCGTCGGGCTGGCCGATGGCCGGGTCATCGCGCTCGGCGAGCGCGATTGCTCGGTGCAGCGCCGCCACCAGAAGCTGGCCGAGGAGACGCCGTCGCCAGGCGTCAGCGCTCCGCTGCGGGAGCGCATGCTGGGCGCCGCGGTCCGTGCGGGCGAGGCCGTCGGCTACCGCGGCGCCGGCACCGTGGAGTGCCTGGTCGATGCCGAGACCGAGGACTTCGTCTTCCTCGAGATGAACACCAGGCTCCAGGTTGAGCATCCGGTCACCGAGATGGTCACCGGGATCGACCTGGTCGAGCAGCAACTGCGGATCGCCGACGGAGCCGATGCCAGTTTCGACCCGGACCGCGTTCGCTCTGTGGGGCATGCGCTTGAGCTGCGGGTGTATGCGGAGGACCCGGTCAGGTTCCTGCCGAGCCCAGGGGTGATCGGGCAGTGGCACGAGCCGGCGGGCACCGGCGTGCGGGTGGATGCGGGCTACACGGCGGGCAACACGGTGAGCCCGCACTATGACCCGCTGCTCGCCAAGCTGGTGGTGCACGGCACGACCCGCCAGGAGGCACTGGAGCGGGCAAGCAAGGCCGTCGCTGACTTCGTGATCAGCGGGCCGAAGACCAACCTGCCGTTCCACGCCGAGTTGCTGGCGAGCCATGCGTTCGCCAGCGGAATCTACGACACCGCCGTCGTGGGCGGTATGCGCCCGGCGGCCGGTGGCCACCGGGGATGATGGTGATCTAGCGGGCCGGCCGAGGCGTCAGGCCGTCGGCCCGCTCGGAGCAGGGAGGTGCGCGTGGCGGAGATTCGCGCGGAGATGGTCGCGAATGTGTGGAAGGTTGTCGCCGCCGAGGGCACGGCCGTGCAGGACGGCGACACGCTGGTGATACTCGAGTCGATGAAGATGGAGATCCCTGTGCTCGCCGAGAGCGCGGGGACGATCACCAAGCTCGCAGTCGGCGAGGGCGACGTGATCCAAGAAGGCGACCTGATCGCGGTCATCGAATGAGCGCACCGCGCGGCGGTGGGGTGAGCGATAGCGGTGGGGCGGGCGATGGCGGCGAGGCGCGCGGCGGCGGTCGGGCAGGCGGTAGCGGTCGGGCAGGCGGTAGCGGTCGGGCAGGCGGTAGCGG
>Ga0066903_100005172_pt1 | contig 11255 bp, 9 predicted proteins | sample PanSoiMetaGPlot1_FD_67491 | JGI IMG/M metagenome (GOLD analysis project Ga0066903, IMG submission 67491) | Tropical forest soil microbial communities from Panama analyzed to predict greenhouse gas emissions - Panama Soil - Plot 1 (version 2) | ecosystem: Environmental > Terrestrial > Soil >...
GGCGGCCAGGGCCTTCGTTGCGTCCTGCACACGAAGCCGCTGTCCGCATTCGGTCGAGCGGCAGCCCTGATGATGTTGGTCGCGATCGGCTTCACAGGCTGGTTTCTCAGCGGATATCAATCCGGCGGACTGCACTTGCCCGCGCTCCTCGCGGCCCTGCTCGCCCTGGTGATCAGTGTCGGTCTGTTCGTCTCGGGCCTGATCGCCGACGGGATCGGCTCGAACCGGCGCCTGCTCGAAGACCTGCTCTACCGGGTCAAGACGCTCGAGTACGACACGCCCGCTGCCGGAGAGCATCCCGCGGGCGGAAGCGCCGGCGCAGCACCGCGCCTGTCGGAGATTGCGTGAGCTCCGCGCTCGCTAGAGCGCCGCGAGTGACGGTGATCGCGGCCGTGCAGCCTCTGATCACCGGGGCGGCCCACTTCAACACGGCAATGGTCGCGGCCCTTCGCAAACGCGCCGCAGTCGACGTGATCAGTTGGCGCCGCATGTATCCACCGCTGCTGTATCGCGGGCCGATCCGCGACGACGACGAGCCGCAGCAGAGCACAAACGCTGCCTTCGTTCTCGACTGGCATGACCCGCGCACCTGGCGAGAGGCCGCCCGCCGGGTCTCGGCCTACGAGCCTGACCTGCTCGTGCTGCCCTGGCTTCACCCGGTTGCGGCGACCCAATATCGATGGCTGCTGCGAAAGGCGCCCGACAATACGCGCCGCGTCGTCGTCTGCCACAACGTCACGCCCCACGAGCCGTTCCGCGGCTCCGCCCTGCTGACGCGCGCGGCGTTGCGTCACGCGGACTGCTTCGTCACACACGCCCGCCGGCAGCAGACCGAGCTGTCCTCGCTCGGACTCGGACACGTGCCGACGGTGGACGCGTTTCATCCCCGTTTCGTTGCGTCCGACCTCGCGCCGCCGCCGGCGCCTGCAGCGATCGCGGCGGAGCGCGGGCGGCAGGGGAATCCTGAGCTTCTCCTCCTCTGCTTTGGTGCGATCCGCCCGTACAAGGGGCTCGATCTCGCGCTCGAGGCGCTGGCGCTCGTCGATCCGGCTCTGTCCGTGCGGCTCGTCGTGGCGGGTCGGTTCTGGTCGGACGAGGCGGCCTATCGACGCCAGGTCGAAGAGCTCGGCCTGCGCGACCGCGTCGAGCTCAGAGACCGCTACATCCCCGACGACGAGGCGGCCCTGCTGTTTGCCGCGGCCGATGCCGTCGTGCTGCCGTACCGGTCGGCAAGCCAATCCGGCGTCGTCCAGCTCGCGTTCGCGCACGGCCGGCCGGTCATAGCGACCGCAGTCGGCGGAATCCCAGAAGCAGTCAGCGACGGCGAGGACGGGCTCCTCTGCCCAGCGGAGGATCCCCGCGCGCTCGCCGAGTCGATCGAGCGGATGGCGCGCGAAAAGGACCGGCTGACCGCCGCCGTCGCGCGTCGCCGGCATTCGCACTCCTTCGATCGTTACGCGGAGCTGCTGACCGGCGCCATCGGCATACCGTGAAGGCTCCCCGAGGGCAGCGCGGCGTACCGGCGAACGCCGGCCTCGCCTTTACGGGAGACGCGGCGAGCAAGATCGCCGCGTTCGCGGTCGTCGCCCTTTGCGCGCGACTGCTTCCGCTCGAGGAATTCGCCCACCTCGGGGTGGCGCTCGCCGCGCTCACCGTCCTGACGTGTCTGGTCGACGCCGGCGTCGCGACGGTGATCGTCCGCGACTGCGCCGCTCGGACGGATCGCGCGCGGGCGTTCATGCGCGCGTCGATTCCGGTTCGTGTGCCACTCGTCGTGCTGGCCTGTGTCGCAGGCATCGCGTGGGGACTCTCTGTCGGCGACCTGTGGCTCGGCGTTGCAACCGCCGTCGCGGCGGTGGCTGCGGCCTGGTCGCTGTCGCTCACGGCGCTGTTCCGGGCGACGCAGGACCTCGCGCCGGAGGCGATTCAGAAGAGCTGCGTCGCCGGTGCAACCGTCGGCGCCGCCGTGATCCTGGCGGTGGAGTCCGGCCGAGCCGCGACCGTCGTCGGTGCGCTCGCGACCGCCCTTGGCCTGAGCCTCGTACCGCTGTGGATCTCCGCGCGGCGTCGTCTGCGCCCACCGGGCGAGCGAATCCCGCCGACCGGGGTGATGCGGGCAGCGCTGCCGTTCGGCCTGATGGCGTTCGCGACGCTCCTCTACTACCGGCTCGGAACGCTCGTGCTCGGAGCCACGGGATCCGCTGCGACGACCGGCAGCTACACGATCGCGAGCACGCTTGCGTTCGGGCTGCTGATGGTTCCGAACGCGATCACGAGCGGGCTGCTCCCTCGGCTAGGCGCGCAGGAGGTCGAGGCGGAGCAACTCGAGACGGCGAGGAGCGCGTTGCGGTGGACGATTGCCGTCTGCGGCCTGATCAGCGTGCTCTTCGCGATTGTCGCTCCGTACGTGCTCAGGTACGGATTCGCGCCGCGCTACGAGGACGCGCTGGCTCCGCTGCTCGTACTGCTGGCGGGAACGGTCGTGATCGGAATCAACGGCGTGCTGGGGACGGTCCTGATCGTGCGCCGACGGACCTCGATCGTCTCGCTGCAGGTCGGCGCGTCGCTCGCGGTGAACGCCGGGCTAGCCGTCGCGCTGGTGCCGCGTTTCGGCGCAAACGGAGCGGCGATCTCGACGCTGATCACGGAGCTGATCGCACTTGCAATCCTCACAGCCGCGACGCTGCGGTTCGCTCCCGGGCTCCTGATGCGGCCGCCGGCCGCGCGCCGAGCCCTCATCCCTCGAGTCGGCGCCGACGCGCACAACGAGGCCGGTCTGTGACAGCGCTGGCTCCGGTAGCCGAGGAGCGAAGCGCGCGGACGGCGCTCCCCGCGATCGCTGCTGTTCGGTCGGCGAGCTCGGTCGGTGTCGTGTCCTACGTCGATCGGCTGGCGGCCTTGCTCGAGGAGATCGGCGTCGACTATCGACCTTGCGAGCGAAGCGGGCGCGCCCGTGTGGCGCACCTCCACCTTGCGAACTCCTCCCGGCGAGTGCTCTGGGATGCCGCGACCTCACCCTCACCGCTCGTCACGGTCCACGACGTCCTGCCGCGAACCGACGCTCTGAGGCCCTTCTACCGGCGTGTCGCTTATCCGCTGCTCCGCCGGGCGACGCTGACGATCGTCCACAGCCGCTTCGCTGCAGACATGCTGCAGCGGGCCCGCGGCGGAGGAGCTCGGGTCGAGGTCGTTCCGCACCCCGTTACGACATTCGCCTCCCTCGACCGCGATGCCGCTCGACGCGCGCTCGGCTGGGAGGGAGAGACGCCGCTCTTCGTCCTTCCGGGCGTGTTGAAGCGCGCCAAGCTCGTGTCGGAGGTACTGTCCGCGGCCGCCCCGCTGCTCCAACGGAGGCGGCTGAGGCTCGCGCTGGTGGGGTCGATCGGCGACAAGCGGGTCGCAAATCGTGCTCGCGATCTCGGCGTCCAGGTGCTGGCGGGCCCCGGGCGGGTTACGTACGAGCAGGCAATCGTCGCCGCCGACGCCGTGCTCGTGTTGCGCGACCGGTCCGTCGGCGAGACGAACGGCCCGCTTCTCGACGCGCTCGGCGCCGGGCGCCCCGTGCTCGCAACCGCCGTGGGCTCCATTCCCGAGCTTGCCGACGATGCCGCGCTGTACTGCGGCCCCTCGGCGGCGCAGATACGAGCTTCGCTCGTGCGGTTCTGCGACTCGGACGAGCTCGACCTGCGCGCCGCGCACTCACGGGCGCGTGCGCGAATGTTCAGCGGCAGCCTCGTCGCAGCGGCGCACGAGCATCACTTCCGCGAGGTGCTCGATGGCTGAGCCGCTGCTCACCGTGGTGATCTGCACGCACAACCGCGCGGCTGATCTCGTGCGCTGCCTCGGTGGGCTTGCCGCGCTCGCCGACGAGGTGGCGGTGATCGTGATCGATTCGGCGTCGAACCCACCGCTCGAAGAAACCGTCAACGGCTACTCCTCGTCCTTGCGCCACCTCACCTATCACTACGAGCCCGAGCCGGGCCTGTCGCTGGCGCGGAACCGAGGGCTCGAGCTCGCTCGGACGGAGCTGGTCGCGTTCCTCGACGACGACGCGGTGCCCGATCGCTTCTGGGCGCGGAGGCTCGTCGCCCCGTTCGACGATCCAGGCGTTGTCTGCGTCGGCGGGACCTGTCGGGCGGCCTTCGAGACGGAGCGTCCTCCTTGGCTCTCGGACCGGCTGCTCCAGTTCGCAGGTGTGACCCGTTTCGGCGGCGTCTCGCGTCCTGCGCGCTCATCCGCCGAGTATCCCTTCGGCGCAAACGTCTGCTTCCGGCGCGACGCACTGGTCGAGCTCGGCGGATTCTCGACCGAGCTGGGGCGCATCGGCACGACGTTGCTGTCGGGCGAGGAGCACGACGTCATCGAAAGGCTCCGCCTGGCGGGAGGGTCGATCTGGCTCGAGCCTGCCGCTGTCGTCGACCATCGCGTGACTGCCGCGCGGTGCACGAGTCGCTACTACTGGACGCGTTCGTGGTGGCAGGGCGTGAGCCGTGCCAGGACGAGACGCTCGGCGCGACTCGGGGCACGCCTCCTCTCGGCCGCGCTGATCCGCGTCGTGCTCTGGGTCGTTACCGGCGATCGCTTCTACCTCGTTCGCACCGCGGAGACCGTCGGCTACATCGCCGAGTGTCTCCCGCGGCAGCCGGCACTGAGATGAGCGTGGAGGTCCGAAGCCGCTACTCGATCGGCGCGCTCTCGGCGCTCTTTGTCGTGGGGGTCGCTGCGCTCCGTCTCCACGAGGCCGAGCCCGGCCTGCTCTACCCCGACGGCTACCAGTACCTGATGATGGCGAAAGGGATCGCCGAGCACGGGAGACCCCTCCTCACGCTCGGCCCCCATGGAGACACGCTCCTGCCGAACGGCGATGCGGCCGCCAAACCGCTGTATCCGGCGATCGTCGCACTGTTCCACGGTTTCGGCCTGACGTGGCTCGGCGCGGCCCGGACGGTCACCGCCCTCGCAGCAACCTGCGTTGCGCTGCTGGCCGGCATGCTCGCACGCCGGCTTTCAGGCTCGTGGCTCGCAGCCCTCGTCGCCGCGACGGCGTGCATCGCAAGTCGCGAGTTGTCGTTCTGGTCGGGTTTCGCAGGGCCTGACGCACTCGGTGAAGCGCTCGCGCTCGCAGCCGCTCTCGCGTTCCTCTGTCGTCGCGCCCGCGCCGGCGGTGTTCTTGCCGCGCTGGCAATCATCGCGCGTCCGGAGCTCGCCCTCGTGGCGCTGGCCGCAGCGGGAGTCGGCCTGTCGCGAAGCGATCTGCGACGGCCGGCGCGCGACGCGTCGCTTGCTGCCGTGCTTACGCTCGCAGTGCTGCTCGCGGCTCTTCGCCCGCCGCTCGAGCCGCCGTCGACTGCAGCCGTTCTGCTTGGGGCACTGTTGGCGTCGCTCGCTGCCGCTGCCTTCGTGGCCCTCACGCACGAGGGGCCACGGATCGTCCGGCTGCTGCTCGGCGGCGTCGTCGCGGCGATCGTCCTCGTCGCCCCGCTCCACGACGGAGCCGGAGGGCTCCTCTTGTGGGCCCACCACGACTGGCCACTCTTGCTCGCCGGCACGGTGGGGGCCGTCGTGGCGGCGCGTTCCGTCCGCCTGCGCCCGACCCTGGCCGCAATCCTGCTCGCCGGGGCGCTGCTGCTGCTCGTCTACAGCGTGAAGAACCCCGGTAGTGACCGCTATCTCGCACTCCTGACGCCGCTGGTGGCGGTGCTCGCGAGCTTCGCGGCGTCGAGCTCAGCGCGGCTGAACGATCGCGCCGTCGCACTCGGCGTCGTCGGTCTCGTCGCGCTCACGCTCGCCCTTCCGCGCTTGCCGGCGCGTTCAACCGACCAGTTTCCAACCGTAGCGGCACAGCTGGAGGCGCTGCATCTGCCGAGGCTCCCGTTTGTCACCGCCGCCCCCGACGCGTACGGAGTGCTCGTTCCAGATCGGAGCTTTGTAGCCGCTCGTGCCGGGGCCCGGGGGTTGATCATCGCGGACGGAGCGCAACGTACATACGCCTCCTCCCTCCGCCCCGAGGGTCGCACGCTGGCGACACTCGATCCCGGCGCGGGCTTTGTGCAGCCGGACGGTGCGCTCGATCAGCGACCGGTTCGGATCATCCTCGGCACCGTCATGCGCCGGTCGCCGTAGGCCCGCGGGCTCAGGGAAAGAGCTTGTGCGCGTCGAGCCGGTAGACGGCGTATGTCGGCGAGTCTGAGATGAGCGTTCCGACACGATTGTTTCGGTAGAAGTACGCCCCGAGCTGGCGGCGCTGCACGCTCGTCCGGATGAGCGGGGTCGGGCCGGTCGAAAAGTCCGCCAGGGTCGGCGGCGCGAGCGATGTCTGCTTTTCCACCACCACGTAACGGACCCCGCGTGTCCACATCGTCTGGGCCGCTGCCCACCAGTTCCGCCCCAGGTAGTACTGGTGCAGCAAGCGGTAGCCCTGTTGCGACGCTGCCAGCTCATCGGCCGAGCCGACATGCGCCTTGGTGACGGACAGGACGCGGTGCCCGGAGGCGCCCGGGATGTAGTACGCGGTGAACGGGTCGCTGGCGACCAGTCCCCGTCCAGGCGGTAGAGCTTTTCCGAGCGCGTACGCAGGCTGCAGCGGGCTCCCGAAGTAGCTGAACGTCTTCGGGACCCCGACGAGCAGTACGAGCTTGAACGAGAGAGCGATGACGAAGGTGACGGCGACGAGCCCTTTGACAGTTCTGCTCGTCGTTCGCGCGACGGCGTCCGCGACGCCGAGTGCAAGCGGAAGCTGACAGAACAGCAGGAAGCGCCACCAGACAGGCAGCGGCATGCCTGCGATGCCGGCCAGGCCGATCGCAAAACAGCCGGCGAACCAGAGCGCGGCGAGCGGGGACACGCGGCGGGCGATTCGAACGAGACCGACGATGCCGACCGCACCTGCTCCGAGCATGAGCGGCCAGCGCCAGCGCTCCTCCACCCAGTAGAGGGCGAGTCGGTTCGAATGGACGAGCGGGTCAGGAAACGGCTGGCGCAGGAGCCACGCCTGCCAGAGGGCCAGGACGGCGACGATCGCCAGACCGGCGCCCGCGAACCGCACCAGTACGTCGTCCCCGCCGAAGCGATCCAGCGCTGCCGATCGACGCGCGGTCTGAGCGAGCCCCACTGCATCTGCTGCTCGTTTCACGAGGCGCACTGCGAACGGGAGGCCGGCACACGCGGCGATGATCAGGCCGCCACTGGGACCGGCAACGGCCAGCGCATGATCGAGCGAGTACGAAGGCCAGTTGGCGACGGCGAGGTAGCCGACGCCGAGCGCGACGCTCGGGATCCACCAGTTCCCACCGCGTAGCGCGCGCCGCGACCCTTCCGCGGCGAGCAAGAGCGCGAGCAAGGTGCCGGTAAATGGATGAACGACCATCGTGGCTGCAACGGTCACGCACGCGATCAGAACGCGGCTCCGCCGCGGCTCGCCGTTCAGAAGCACGAGGGTGTACAGGAGGAACGCGAGCGCGAGCGTCTGCGGATAGAAGCCGGCATAGAGAAATCCGTTGAAGGTCAGGTCTCCTGCCCAGATCACATGGGCGGGACCGAAGAGAAGGAGCAGGACCGGGATCGAGATCCACGCAGAGCGCGATCCTGCGCACTGGCGAACCCAGACGAACCAGGCGTGGAGGAACAGAGCCGTGACCCCGAGCCCGACCACTGCGAGAAAGCGATAGGCGGTGATCGGGTCGGCAAGGGGATGACCCGCTGCGTCGTGTGCAGCGAGCACGTGGTTCCAGATGAACGCCAGCACCTGCATGTACGGCGTTGCGTGACTCGTCTGGAGATCCTGACCCGGGACGAACGGACTGACCCGCTGGAACGGATGGATCGCCATCTCGCGCAGAAGCGCGAGAAACGTCGGCGTGTCCGAGGTCACGCGCAGTCCGTAGTTGACGCGGATCGCCCAGAGCTCGAGCGCGAAGAGGCCCGCGACGGCACCGAGAACGGCCAAGCGCAAGGCGTCGACACGAACGGCCAGCCGGGAAGGGGACGCGGCGCCCAGGGTGGGCTCTTCGGCCCAGACGGCGCCGCCGGCGAGCACGGCAGTTCCGCCGGGTGCGACGGCAGGGTTCAGCCTGAGCAAGAGCTCGGAGGCAAGCAGGACGCGGAGCGCGCGGAAACGGCTCAAGGGAGGCGGCATTCCCTCATGACCTGGTCATCGGCACCCCCCGGCAGGCACTGAAGCCTGGACCAACGTCGAGGCCATCCCGGCGAGGCGTCCGGCGCGCCTGCGTGGGACACTGCTCTCAATAAGGAACGACGGTGGGGAAGCTTGGCCGGGGAGAGGAAATGAGGGTTTCGTGGTCGGTCTGACGTGGCGACGGCAGCTCCTGCCGGTTGCCCTGGGCCTTTTCGCGCTGCTCGCCCCGGGCGCGACGAACGCGGCGGGGACCGCCTCGGGCGGACGAGACTTCTTCGTGAGCCCGGCGGGAAACAACGCGAACCAAGGCACGTCGGCCACGGTGCCCTGGCGCACACTCGCAAAGGTCGATTCGGCGCGACTGCTTCCCGGCGATCGCATCCATCTTCAGGGCGGCGCTCGGTTCGACGAGCCGCTCGCCCCGTACGCGGGTACCGCCGGGACGAGCGCCGCGCCGATCACATTCGACTCGTACGGCCCCGGGCGCGCGACCCTGGCCGGAAGCATCTACCTCAACTCGGTTTCCAACCTCGTCTTCGACAGTCTCGACGTGACCTCGACCGGGAAGGGGGTCTTCTCTTCCGCCGGCGGCACAGGCGTGCGCGCGGTCGAGCTCTCCAACCTGACGATCTCGGACGTGCCTCTGGCCGGAATCAGCTCGAACAATCGCGCCGACAGCGGCTGGGTGATCGACGGCGTCACTGTCACGCACACCGGCGACTCGGGCATCTACTTCCTCGGCTCGAACTTCACGATCTCGCGCTCGCACATCGCCGATACCGGGACGAACACGTCGATCGGTTATCCGCGCCACGGGATCTATGCGGCGGGACCGGCACCGACGATCGTGAACAACGTGATCGAAAACTCGTCGACGAGCGGCATCTCGCTGCGCTACCAGGACTCCCTCGTCCAGGCAAACCGCATTCGCGGCGGAGTCCGCGGTGTCTCGTTCGAAGAGCAAGCCGACGTCTCGGGTCGAACGCGGATCCTCTTCAACACCATCTCGGACGTCTCCGACAGCGGCATCGTCGTTGCACGGCCCGCGATCGAGAGCTTCGTCGTCGCCGGCAACACCATCAAGGGAGCGCGCACGTACGGGCTGTACTTCCAGACCGTCTCCAACCTCACGATCATGAACAACGTCGTCGACACGAGCCGCGCGCGTGCAAGCTTGCTCAGCGTCCGGAAACCGACCAGGTCGTTCGGTGAGCACGACAACCTCTGGAGCCGTGCGTCGCGGACAGCGTTCTCGTGGAACGGCGTCGCCCGCAGCTTCAACGCGTATCGCCGCGCCAGCGGCGGCGGGCGCGCCGATCGTTTCGGCGACTCGAAGTAGCCGTTCTCGTGTTTGAACCGAGCGTGCCGGGGCAGTAACCGCGTTCGCACCTGCATTCGGAGCTGCGGGTTTCGGTCGTTGCTTGGGGCAGCGAGCAGGCAGAACCGAAAGGAGCACCCTCATGAAACGACGCTCGGCGCTCGCTTTCGTGACGCTCGCGGCGTCACTGGCATTGCCGGCGCAGGCCCTGGCTTCGAGCACCAACGGATCCGCCGGCCAAATGCCCGCTCTCTATGACGGGCAATCGTTCACGATCAACTTCAAGGAGGAGCCGAGCGGCGGGGAAGCCTCGCTGCTTGCACACAACGGCTCGATCAACACGATCTACATGTCCGACCAGGCCGAGGCGGCCGGGTTCATGTTCATCAGCGTTCTCGACGCGATCCAGGGCGACGGCTTCAACCCGCTCTGGCAAGAAGTGCAGATCGTCTTCAAGACGATTCCGCCGCAGCAGTTCGCCTCGGACAATGACGTTCTCGCTGCAGCCGCCGCGGGGAAGATCGCGCTCGTGCCGACGACGGAGGTCTACCGCTGCGCGGTTGTCGGCAGCAAGTGACCTAACGGGCAGGCGCTCGCTTCGCTGGGCGCCGGAGGCGACTCCGGCGCCCCTGTAACGGATTCCCGTGCTTTCCGTCCCTGGCTGACACGGACGGAAAGGACGGTGGAAGATGAGAAGACGATGGAGGTAAGGGCGCTGCTGGATGCGTCGATCGCGCGCCCGCGTACCGGCTGGGTCGATCCGGATGCGGCGTTGGTGTCGGCGGCGCGGGAGGAACCGGAGGCATTTCTCGCGTTGTACGACCGCTACTTCGACCGCGTGCTCGGGTACGTCCGGCTGCGCATTCGCGACGAGTCCACCTGCGAGGACGTCACGAGCATGGTGTTCACGACCGCGCTCGGGCAGCTACGGCGCTTCCGCGGCGACGGCACCTTCGCGGGCTGGTTGTTCCAGATCGCCCGCAATGCCGTTCGAGACGTCCAGCGCAGACCGGCCGCCGTGCCCCTTGTGGACGATCCAACCGCGTCCGAGCCGGACGTGGAGGAGCGGTTTCTCGCGTACGAGCGTGCAGCCCACCTCCATTCCCTGATTCGTCTGCTCCCGCCGGGGCAGCAACACCTGCTCGGCCTGCGCTTCGGAGCCGGCCTCGCCTTCGACGAGATCGGGGCGATCGTCGGTGCCGCACCCGGAACGGTGCGCGTGCGCATGCACCGGATTCTCGAACAGCTACGACGGAGGTATCCCGATGAGGACTGACGAGCTCGAGCGCGACCTGAAGACACTCGCCGAGCGGCGGGCGGACGACGAGCGCCTGCGCGTCGCGATCCGTGCGATGCTCGGCGAACAGCTGGAGGCGCATCCGAAGCGCCGCCGCCGCACGCTGTGGGCGTTGGGAGGAGCGGCGGTCACGGCCGCAACGCTGGCAGCCGCGATCGTCGCGCTGCTCGGAACCGTCGGATCCGGCGGCCCCGCTTCTGCAGACGCGGCGATCCTTGCGCATGTGGCGCGTACGATCAGTCCGCCGGCCAATCTGATCGTCCACGTCAAGGAGGCCGGGGTGCAGCCTGACGGGACGCCGGTCGCGGTCGAATGGTGGCAAGAGACGAACCCGCCGTACGCGCTCCGGTTGATCAAGGGGCCCGCCAGCCAGCTGGTCGAAGGCGCGGCCGACGGCACGACCTCCTCGCGGTACGACGCCGGCACGAACACGATCTTCCAGAGTCCGAGCTCCGCACCGCCGACGCTGGTCGACCCGATCGAGAGCGTTCGTGCCGCACTGCGCG
>Ga0066903_100005173_pt1 | contig 11255 bp, 11 predicted proteins | sample PanSoiMetaGPlot1_FD_67491 | JGI IMG/M metagenome (GOLD analysis project Ga0066903, IMG submission 67491) | Tropical forest soil microbial communities from Panama analyzed to predict greenhouse gas emissions - Panama Soil - Plot 1 (version 2) | ecosystem: Environmental > Terrestrial > Soil >...
CTTAACCAAGGCAGATTTGTGGGGCGCGGACGCCCAATACCCGTATCAGACGCATGCCTACGAATTGGCGGCAAAGATTCCCAACGTGCTTCACCAGCAGCCGTGCTACTGCTATTGCGACCGCATGGGGCATAACAGCCTGCATAGTTGCTTTGAAAACACCCATGGTGCGCAGTGCTCAACCTGCTTGAAGGAGCTGTACTATACCTACCAGCAGAACCAGAGAGGTAGGTCTGCGACCGCGATCCGCGCCGGCATCATAAGGGGCGAGTGGAAACAGATTGACCTTGAGCAAGCCGCAACCATGAAATAGTTCCTCATTGCGTCCAACGCAAATTGAAGGTCGAGATGGAATGGCGGTGACTACTCCCAAGACCTAGACCTATAGCCGTTGTTTAGGCGATACTTTACTGCTCAGACTACGGAGCGCGTCGCCTAAGGAGCCCGCCATCACGAAGAACACAGGAAGAGTTTTACACATGGCCCAAAAACCCACCCCCAAGAAGACAGCGGCGGAAGATCCGCGCTACACGCAAGCGTTGCAGAGCTATGAGTCTGGTCTGCGAGCAATGCAGGAGCATAAGTTCGAGAAGGCAAAGCCTTTCTTTCAGAAGGTGCTTACCGGGCCGAGCAAGGAACTGGCGGACCGTGCAACCGTTCATCTCAATATCTGTAACCAACACCTTGAGCGGAATGCGGCGACCCAATTCAAAACGGCGGAAGAGCACTTCGACTATGCCGTCTCGCTCATGAATGTTGGCGACTATGTCACAGCGCGCGAGCATCTCGATAAGTTGCTCAAGCAGAACCCTAAGTCTGACTACGTCACCTACGGACTGGCTGCGCTGGATTGCCTCACGGGGCACGTGGAAGATTCTCTGCGTCGCTTGGACGAGGCCCTTCGATTGAATCCGCAACTGCGCTTCCAGGCACGCAACGATTCGGATTTCCAGAATTTGGCCGAGGATCCACGCTTTACCGAGTTGCTGTATCCCGATCCGGGCGCGGAGCTCGAGCCCTCCACTCAACTCGGCGACGAAGAATCCCTCTAGCGCCCCTCGAGGACAAGCAGGATGGAAACCAAGGCCGCCGACTACTCGACGCAGAACAAGAACGCGCAGATTGGCGGTCTTCGCGTGGTTGCGATCGGTGGCGGGACCGGGCTCTCCACTCTTCTTAAGGGACTCAAGAGATTTGTTCCTTCCTCAATGGAAGCGGGAGCGACAAAGTCTATTTCCCCGTCCATCCGCGATTTGTGTGCAGTGGTCACCGTCAGCGATGACGGAGGGTCGAGTGGGAGACTCCGGAAGGAACTCAATATGTTGCCGCCGGGGGACATCCGCAATTGCATCGTTGCTCTCAGCGAAGATGAAGCCTTACTGTCTAAGCTCTTTCGTCACAGGTTCGAAAAAGGCTCTGGATTAGAGGGTCACAGCTTCGGCAACCTCTTTCTCGCCGCACTGACTTCATTGACCTCAGACTTCTCGGAAGCGGTTCGTCTGTCCTCAGAAATTCTTTTGACGCGCGGTCATATCTATCCCGCGACGACCTCAAATATCGAACTTGAGGCGCTGATGGAGGACGGAACCCGAGTCCGCGGCGAAACCAAGATCACTGCCAGCAAAGGGCGGATTCGTGAACTGTTACTCGTTCCGCCGGATGTCGGTCCGATGCCTCAAACTCTGGAGGCGATTGCGAATGCTGATTTGATCACAATCGGGCCTGGATCGCTATTCACCAGCCTGATCCCAAACCTGCTGGTTCGAGGAATTTCCCAGGCGATTGTTGAATCCCGCGCAACGAAGGTCTACATCTGCAACTTGATGACGCAGGCGAATGAGAGCCTCGGCCTAACTGCTGCGGACCACATTCGAGCTCTCAATCGGCACGCGCAGGGACCTATCTTCGATTATGCATTGATCAACAGAACGCCGGTCTCTGATGAACTCAAGGCCAAATACGCTTTGGAAGGCGCCTGCCAGATTGTCAATGATCTCGAGGATGTGGAAGCCATGGGCGTGATTCCAGTGCTCGGCGATTATCTGGAAGAAGCAGGCGTCGCGCGGCATGACTTCACCCATGCGGCGAAGGATGCTCTCGAACTTGCGATTCACGGCTCACGAGGTAATCGAAGCAAGAGTTCGGCCCACTGCTAGGAACCAATGCCCCCTACACGATCCCTTCTGGTTCTTCTGCTCCTAATCATTCCGAATCTGCTAAGCGCCCAGGTCGGGCCGGAAGCCGGCGGGCACGAAGTCCAGATCTGGGCTGGTGGTGGACACTCCGTCGCGGGCGGACGGGGCGATACCGGCGCCTTCAACGCCGGATTGCGCTACGGATGGGTCTTGACCGGGCCACATCTGCCCGGTTTTCTTCGAGGTCGATTCGAATACGCCGTCGACGCGGTTCCCGTCTTCCTCGTATTTCAACCTGCCAATACAGTCTACGGAGCTGGATTCGACCCGCTCTGCCTCAAGTGGAACTTTGAGCGCCGCGGGCGTTTATCGCCATATCTCGAACTCACCGGCGGGACATTGTTCACGAATCATAGCGTCCCCAGCGGAACAAATACGGTGAACTTTACCGACCAAGCCGCGTTGGGCATGCACATTCTCGGGCCGCACAAAAATATGAGTATCGAACTTCGCTACATGCATATTTCGAATGCGGGATTGGCTACGCCGAATCCCGGAATCAACACGGTGCAGGTGCGGCTGGGAATTGGGAAGTTCTTCGGCAAGAAGTAACCGCGCGGTTAGATTCTGGCAATTCTGATTTCTCCCAGCCTTGCGCGCGAACTCCGGTGCCCGGTATGCTCTTCCGTTATGTCCACGCTCGTCGAATGTGTCCCCAACTTCTCTGAAGGCCGCGACAAAGCCAAGGTTGACGCCATTGTTGACGCGATGAAGATGCCGGGCGTCTACCTGCTCGACCGCGAAATGGATTCCGACCACAACCGCTGCGTTATTACATTGGTTGGAGAACGGGAAGCAATCCAGGAAGCGGCAATCCGCGGCGTGGGCAAGGCCTCCGAGTTGATCGATTTGAACACTCATGCGGGAGCACACCCGCGCATGGGGGCGGGAGATGTGGTGCCGTTTATCCCAATCGACGGCGTAACCATTGAAGACTGCGTGGCCATGGCAAACCACGTTGGCGAGGAGATTTGGAAGAGGTATCAGATTCCCATTTATCTGTATGAGGCTGCCGCACGAATTCCCGAGCGGCAAGGTCTGGAAAACATCCGCCGAGGGCAGTTCGAAGGCATTCGAGCGGAGATCGCAACGAATCCCGCGCGGCGTCCGGATATTGGGGAACCTCGAGTCCATCCCACTGCTGGCGCAACCGTCGTTGGCGCGCGCAAGTTTCTGATTGCGTACAACGTTTTTCTGAATACGAGTGACGTTGACATCGCTAAGAAAGTCGCGAAGGCAGTGCGCTTTTCCTCTGGTGGGATGCGCTTCGTAAAAGGGGCAGGATTCCTGGTGCGCGGACTGGCCCAGGTTTCGATGAACTTGACGGATTTCGAGCAGACACCGGTTCACCGCGTTTTTGAAATGGTGAAGCGGGAAGCAGCCCGATACGGGGTGACGCCGATCTCAAGCGAGATCGTTGGCTTGATTCCCAAAAAGGCTCTCGAGGACGCCGCCGAGTGGTTCCTGCAGGTGGAGAATTTTGATTCATCTCTGATTCTTGAGAATCGTCTTGGCGCCGTCATGGGCGGAAAAATGGCGGTTGGCGGCCTTCGGGCAGGCGTTGAGCCCTTCGTCGAGCAACTCGCTGCACCCACGGCCACTCCCGGAGGCGGCAGTGCCTCGGCGGCCGCGGCCGCGATGGCAGCCGGACTGGCAACGATGGTGGCCTCCATGTCCAGGGGCAAGAAGGCGTATCTGCAGTATGAATCCCAATTGAGCACGGCTATCGCTCGACTGGCGCCTCTGCGTGAAGAGTTGAAAGCTGCAGTCGATGCCGACGCTCAATCGTACGATTCCGTTATGAAGGCCTATAAGGCGGCACGTTCCGCGGCAGATGAGAAGTCCGGCGAGGCGTTGATCGAAGCTGCCCTGAAGGAGGCAACTTCTGTTCCTCTCAGCGTGGCCGAAAAAGCGAATGAGATCGCCGGAATCGCGAAGTCGCTTGAGCCGATTACGAACCCGAATATGAAGTCTGACCTGACTACAGCTTCGGCTCTAGCCCATGCAGCCACTACCGGAGCACTGGCGAATGTCGAGATCAATTTGGCATCGTTGAAAGACCAGTCTTTCGTAGACCAGGTTCGCCGACGGACTGTTGCACTCCGAACGTAAGTCACCGGCAAGTCCAAAGCACCGACGTGACGCATCTCCACCGATCCCGACGACGAGTGAGCGGCCACCCTGTTTTCCCTTCACGCGCCTCCGGTTGGTCAACGGTCGCTGCACTTTTGTTCCACCGGCCCGGCCTGCAAGTAAAATAGAATAAAGCGATCTAATTACGATGAGGTCGGATTGCGCATCCAAGCTAGGAGTGCGCAATCTCTACATTTTCTGATTCCGAGGCGTTATGAGACTTTTGAAGATTTTCGGGGTTTCCATCATTTTGGCGAGCTTGGCGTATGCCATGCCGCTCAATTCCTCTACACGTTCCTGCGTCCCAGCCGATTTGTTGCAACTGATCTCGGTCGATTACCGCGCGTTGAAGGATTCGCCCACGGCAATGGCCCTGAAGCAGCAGCTCATGCCCGAAAACATCAAGCAGTTCGAAGCCGCTCTGAAAGGTATCGGGCTGGATCCCGACAAAGATGTGGATACCCTTACGTTCGCGTCCTTCCGTACCGGTAAGCAGGGTGTGAAAACAGTTGGTGTAGCGGCTGGGCCATTCAACATGAAGGCTGTTCTCAAGAAGATGAAGCTGCAGAAATATGTTCCCAAGAAATATGGGAACGCCGAAATCTATCCGATGGACGGCGGCTTCGTCATGAGCTTTCTAGACGATAGCACCCTGCTCTTCGGCGATAGCACCTCAATCCGCACCGCGCTCGACACCCGGGACGGCCAGATTCTGGGTCTCGATTCCAACGGAACCATGGCCGACATGATGTCCGATGTTGACTCTTCCCCGGTTTGGAGCATCCTGGATCAGCAGGGGACGCAGAACGCCCTGCATTCGGCAATGGGAGATGCCTCGAAGATTGCCGATTACGAAACCATCAAGAAGCGTCTGCTTGGATCGCGTTATGCGATGAATTTCAACAGCGGCGTGAATTTCGATATGACCGTGATTACGTCCGACTCAACCACCGCTGCGACCGTTGGCTCACTGCTCAAGGGATACATGCTCTACAAGAAAATGAGCGCCACACCCGCGGAGAAGATAGCGGTCGAAAACACAGCGGTCGATTCCGACGGTCAGAATGTCGCGGTCCACTTCAAAGCGAACGATCAGCAGTTCCAGTCCTTGATGCACTCGGAACTGTTCGCAGCTGTGACCCACTGAGTCTCCATACAAAACCAAAGAGCACCGGAGCAGCATCTCCGGTGCTCTTCTCTTTTGGCATCTGCAAAACCTAGACGCGATGCGCAACACTACTTCTTCGTCGCACCTTGCGCAGCCGCCGCAGGTTTCGCGGAAGCTTTGGGCGGAGCCACCGGGATCATGGCATGCTCATAAGGCGTGCCAGCCCACATCATGTAAGGACTGGACGAGTCGGCGTCTGCTGCAGATGCCAAACCCAGGCTCTTCGCCGCTGGACCAACAATCATCACATGCGGCCCAGTGACCACCCAATGGTTATCCGCAGACTTCGCGGTCGCGTACGGATCCGTATTACTAGCCCCGTCATCGCCCGCCAACATGTACGTAAGCCCCAGCTTTTCGGGTGGAGCCTGATGTTTCATCCAGGCATCGAAAAATGCCATGCTATTGGCATCGGCGCACATTTTATTGCCGCTGACTACCATGCAGGAAAATCCGTTCTTTCCCGCGCGAAGGGTTGCCATCTTTCCGGATTCATCCATCCGAACAACCGCTGCACCCTTAGCTATCGATTTCGGAGCGGCGGATAATGCTTGAGCGATGTACTGACTGTCAGAAGGCTCAGCCTTTTTCTGAGCCACTGCGAAACCAACGAGAACCACGAGCGACAACGATACAGCAAGACCCGAGATAAGCTTGCGCATGTTCTCCTCCTGATTTGTGGTTTTATTCCCCCGGGGTGGTGGAAGCAGCAGAATTTTACAATCTCCAACGACAAGACTTCGGTTTCTGAATTCGGCAACCGGGTTGCTTAGCTAGGATTTCCGCTGGCTGGCGCGTTGCTCCCGGGCCCAGCCTTCCTTCACGACTTGCCTTGACCGTCCGAGTGCCAGCGATTCGTCGGGAACATCCTCGGTAATACACGATGCTGCGCCTACATAAGCGCCATTGCCAACTCGAATCGGAGCCACCAGCGTGCTGTCGCTGCCGATGAAGACAGCATCGCCTATCACAGTCTTATGCTTATTCACACCGTCATAGTTGCACGTAATCGTGCCGGCACCTATGTTGACTCCGGCACCGATTTCCGCATCGCCAAGGTAGGTCAGGTGATTCGCCTTCGATCCCTTCCCTAATTTGATCTTTTTAGTTTCGACAAAGTTCCCCACGTGCGCCGCTTCCCCGATCTCACTGCCCGGCCGCAGATGCGAATATGGACCAATGATCGCACCTGCGCTCACGTAAGCACCCTCCATAATGGAACCCGGGCGAACCGTTACTCCATCACCAATCTCCGAATCACGAATCACGCAATACGACCGTATGCGACAACCGGTCCCAATCTTCGTCTTGCCCTGCAGTTGCACATATGGCTCAACCACCGAATCGGGTGCAATCTCAACGTCGTTGTCGATCACGCACGTTCCCGGATAAAAGACTGTTACTCCATCCGCCATCAGCTGACGGCATTTCGCCATTCTCATTTGCTGATCGATGTCCGCGAGTTCGGCCCGGGTGTTTCCGCCAAGAACCTCGTTCGGCGTCGGCGTTTGCCAGACAACCACTCGCTTGCGGGCTTTGCGGAGAACGGCGGCCATGTCGGTTAGGTAATACTCCCCGTGTGCATTCGCTGTGGAGAGCTCTGCGATGTGTGCATAGAGAGCCTTTACAGCGAAAACGTAGAACCCGGAGTTGATCTCGTGGATTTTTTTCTGGGCAACGGTGGCCGACTTTTCCTCAACAATCTGTTTGACTTCGGAACTGCCTGGGCCGCTGCGCAACACGCGGCCATATCCGTACGGGTTCTCCAAGTTGGCACTAAGTAGGGTCATGCCCGCTTTCTCCCGAACGTGAAAATCTCGCAGTTGACCGATTGTTTCCGAGCTAATCAGCGGCGCGTCGCCTGAGAGCACAATGACGTGCTCGTATCCGGCCAGAGCATCGCGCGCGACCATTAACGCATGGCCGGTTCCCTTCTGCTCAGACTGCAGGACAAAATTCACCCCAGTGTGTCCTATTGTGGTGCGAACGCGGTCGGCCTCGTGCCCGATGATCACGTAAACATCCTTGGCCGGGACAAGGCGCACAGCCGTACGTATTACATGTGCCAAAAGTGGCATCCCCCCAACTTCATGTAATACTTTAGGAAGTTGAGACTTTAGTCTGGTTCCCTTACCTGCTGCCATGATGGCGATCGCTGTGCGGGGAACTTCCGAGGCCATTGATTTCGACGAGGATGGCTGCGACAAGGATGAATTCTTCTTCGATTTCATTTCGAACCCAATATACCTTGGCCTCGCCGCAATGGCTATTTCTGCTAAGCTAACCTGCCGTCAAACTCCCATGCTTCCCGGGACTGCAATGCAAAGACACTTTGGAGAAAATGCATGCCGAAGTACGTCATTGAGAGGGATATTCCGAACGTTGGGAATGTAACTCCTGAGCAGGTCATCGCCATTTCGCAAAAGTCGTGCAGCGTGCTGAACAATCTCGGCCCGAAGATCCAATGGCTGCATAGCTACGTTACGCAGGACAAGATCTATTGCGTCTACATCGCGCCCAATGAGGAGATGGTGAGGGAGCATGCTCGCCAAGGGGGATTTCCGGCAAACAAAGTTTCAGAGGTTAAGCTCGTGATCGATCCGACATCGGCCGAAGCCTAGCCTAGAGTCCCAACCCGCCGTCCACGGCTAGTATTTGGCCGGTGATGAACTGGGGCGCGGTTGCAAAGAACAAGACCGCTTCTGCGATCTCATCCCCTCGCCCGTTGCGCCGCATGGGTGTTTGCTTGGCCATGCGACGCATAAAGGCTGCAGCGGATTTCTCCCCCAGATCGATCATTCCAGGTGCGACCGCGTTTACAGCGATCTCGGGAGCCAATCCTTTTGCCATTACCTTCGTCAGCATGTGCAGGGCTGCTTTCGAAGAGCAGTAGTGAGCGTGTGTGGGCCAAGGCCTGAGCCCACCCAGGGACCCCAGGTTGATGATTTTCGCCTCGATCGGGCCGGTACCTTTGCCACGACTGCGCCGCATCCATTTCAGCGCTTCACGGCTGACGAGGAATGGGCCTCGCGTGTTCGAGGCAAAAATCGCATCCCACTGCTTGACGGTCAGCTTTTCAAACTCGGCAGTTTCGTAGTTTGCCGCGTTGTTGACAAGGATATCTATCCTTCCCAGTTCCCTTCCCGCGTCTTTCATCATGGATCGGACACTACGCTCGTCAGTTACGTCGCAGCGCAGCGCGAAGGCCCTGACTCCATGCCCTGAAAGGTCCACGACCGTCTCCCGCGCCTCCCGGGTTGAATCGAGAAACGTAATGGCCACATCGGCTCCGGCCTCGGCCAAAGCGAGCGCTGTGGCACGTCCTAAACGTTGCGCAGCGCCGGTTACCAAGGCGGTTTTGCCTATCAGGGGCTTGTGCCTTTGATCGTGCATTCAGGGATTTTACTGTGTTCGGCGCTTCCCGAACAGGAATGGTCCAGCCACCCGACCTAACGTTTGTCACTGGAAAAATGCATACCTCCCAAGCTAGAATCCCTCCAACATGAGCGCACTTCGAACCGTCGTCGTGTACTCCCGCAAAGGATGCCACCTCTGTGAAGTTGTCAAAGAAAGCCTTGGCAAACTCTCGCGACGAGGTGGCTTCACCTGGCACGAAATTGACGTCGACACCGACAGTGACCTGCGGCGTCAGTTCAACGACGAAGTCCCAGTGGTATTTATTGACGGCCGAAAAGCCTTCAAATACCGCATGGACGAGCAGGAATTTCTCCGAAAGCTCGTTAGCTAGTTATCTTTCCGGTTGGTTTAAGACGGTGTGTATCGACCGACACACCCGTGTCGTCATTGACACGCTGACCGCAGCAATTTCTTCGTAAATCTAGTCCATTCAACGTCAGTATTCCGGCCTTCTCCCTGCAAGTGAATCCGTGGGAATTGCTAACACAGGGGAGGAACACTTGCTGCGCCAACTTCTTGCACTCGCGTTCATCTTTGCTTGCACAACTATTGCCTGGGTCATCCTTGGCACCACGATTACTTCACGCACCTACGGAGCCAACCAGCAATTGCAGAGCCATGTCGCATCGACTTGGGGTGCGCCTCAACAGGAAACACCGCCGTCCGCGATGTTTACCGTGAAAGAAACAAAGAACTCCACAAGTCGGGAAGACGGCCGAGTTGTCGTGCACGAGGAGCAGGTTGAACGCCAAGTTCCACTCGCGCTTCAGTCGAGCCGGATTCACGTGAACATTCATCTCGATCCGCGGCAGAAAGGCCTGCTTTGGTACAGCACCTATGCCGTCGATTTCACTGGACTACGTTTTTCACAACGACACCACAGAACCTCGGGATGTCGCCTTCCGCTTGAAATTCCCAGCGGACAAGGCGATCTACGATGCACTGCAGATGACGATCAATGATCAAGCCGTGTCAACTTACACGGACTCGGACGGCACAGTTGGGCGCTCCACTGTACCGGCTCAATCAGATGTGAAGCTTCATGTTGCCTATCGTTCACAGGGTCTGGATTCTTGGCGCTATCAACTCGGTGAAGGCATAGCGCAGGCTCGCGATTTTCAACTTGTGATGCAGACGAACTTTCGCAACATCGACTTCGCAGACGACACACTGTCTCCCACATCCAAGCTTCTTGTGCCCGGAGGCTGGCAACTGACCTGGCAGTACTCCAATCTCGTCTCTGGATTTCAAATCGGCATGACGATGCCGGAAAAACTTCAGCCCGGTCCTCTGGCTGGCGAGATCAGCTACGCAGCTCCAGTCTCGCTCTTTTTCTTCTTCTTCCTGATTTTCATCATCACCACATTGCGGAATATCGATCTCCATCCGATGAACTACTTCTTTCTGGCGACTGCATTCTTCGCCTTTCATCTGCTTCTCGCGTATCTGGTCGATCACATTTCTATTCACGCGGCGATGGCCATCTCTTCGATCGTCTCTGTCGTGCTGGTCGTGAGCTACCTGCGACTTGTTGTAGGAATGCGTTTTGCTGCTCTGGAGGCTGGAACCGCTCAACTCATATACCTGGTTCTGTTCTCCTATGCCTTCTTCTGGGAGGGTTTCACCGGACTGTCGATTACGGTGATCGCGATCATTACTCTGTTCGTGGTGATGCAGTCCACCGGCAGAATCCGTTGGGCAGAGCGTTTTGCTGCCCGTGGCAGAACACCGTTGCCGAGCCCGCAGTAAATTCCGAGCGGGGCGGCAGAGCCTCTACCGCCCCTTTTCGTTCTCACCTTCGGCGTTTTTCCGCTACAATCGCCTGCGGAATGCTTCGTTCGCAACTCTACGCGGATCCCCATAACCTCTTTCTCTACGATCTGATCCTCGACTCTTGCCGGCGCAACCCTGGCAAACTGGCTCTGGTAGACGGTTCTTGCGGCCGTCGCCTGACATACGCGGAATATGGCGAACTAGTTGAGCGAGTGGCGCATGGCTTGATCGCGGCTGGCGTAAAGCCCGGTGACATGGTCGGAATTTTTCTGCCGAACTCCTGGGAGTTCTGCGTCGCATTCCACGCTTCCCAATTGGTTGGAGCCGTTCCCACTCTACTCAACCCAACGTATCGCGATCGCGAGGTGAGATATCAACTTGGGAACTCGGGCGCAACGATCCTCATCACAGACGGCGCAAATCTCGAAGGCATTCAACTCTGCGAATTGCCGAACCTGCGCCGCGTGTATACCACGCGCCAATCCGCAATCGGTGCTGAACCCTTTGCGAGTCTGCTGCAACCTGTTTCGAATAGTCTCCCGAAGCCAGCTGAGTCCCCAGAGCAAGCG